>JACCDU010519689.1_pt1 | contig 112664 bp, 109 predicted proteins | sample 7446081 | NCBI WGS metagenome assembly JACCDU01 (sample SAMN15323447, study PRJNA562643) | freshwater metagenome | isolation source: river surface water | place: USA:Blue River Watershed | collected 2017-08-17
GAATAGGTTTCCTCTTCTTGGGTGGGTTCAAACGCCTTGAAGGTGTTTGATTGGTCCCCGTCTTCAAAGAGGGTGTTTTCGACTGTAGCACCATGAATGGCACATAGCAGGGCACCTCCTAGTATACCAGCAACTCCCATCATATGAAAGGGGGTGAGCGTCCAGTTGTGGAAACCCTGAAGAAACAGAAGGAACCTGAAGATCGCTGCCACACCAAAGGAGGGAGCAAAGAACCAACTGGATTGTCCTAGAGGATACATCAGGAACACGCTGACGAATACAGCGATAGGACCAGAGAAAGCAATAGCGTTATAAGGACGGATACCGACTAGACGAGCAATCTCAAACTGGCGAAGCATAAAACCGATCAGAGCGAAAGCCCCGTGTAGTGCCACAAAAGGCCAGAGTCCCCCAAGTTGGAACCACCTGACAATATCTCCTTGAGCTTCAGGACCCCAAAGTAAAAGAAGAGAATGACCCATAGCGTCAGCAGGCGTTGACACAGCAGCCGTGAGGAAATTAGCACCCTCAAGGTAAGAAGACGCCAGCCCGTGGGTGTACCAGCTAGTAACAAACGTTGTGCCAGTAAGCCAGCCGCCAAGGGCCAGATAAGCAGTGGGAAAAAGAAGTAATCCAGACCAACCCACAAAGACAAAGCGATCTCGTTTAAGCCAGTCATCCAAGACATCAAACCATCCTCGCTGTGATTTTTGTTGTGTTAAAGCTGATGAAACCATTATTATCTACCTCCAAGAAAAAGAAAGGGGATCCGAAGATCCCCCGTAAATTTGATTTTTAAATCAACCGATTGCTGGAGCAGTGAGAGCAACAGGAGTGTTCTCAGCAGCAGCGAGATCGAGAGGGAAGTTGTGAGCGTTACGCTCGTGCATTACTTCCATACCAAGACCAGCACGATTCAGAACATCAGCCCAGGTGTTGAGCACATGACCCTGATTGTCAGTGATTGACTGGTTGAAGTTGAAACCGTTGAGGTTGAAAGCCATGGTGCTAACACCAAGAGCAGTGAACCAGATACCAACTACAGGCCAGGCAGCAAGGAAGAAGTGAAGTGAACGGCTATTGTTGAACGAAGCGTATTGGAAGATGAGACGACCAAAGTAACCATGAGCAGCTACGATGTTGTAGGTCTCTTCTTCTTGTCCGAACTTGTAACCGTAGTTCTGGGATTCAGTTTCAGTCGTTTCACGGACTAGCGAAGACGTGACCAAACTTCCGTGCATAGCACTAAAGAGAGAGCCACCAAATACCCCAGCAACCCCAAGCATATGGAACGGATGCATAAGAATATTGTGTTCTGCTTGGAAGACGAGCATGAAATTGAACGTTCCCGAAATTCCAAGAGGCATTCCATCAGAGAAGGAACCTTGACCGAAAGGATAAACAAGGAACACCGCAGTAGCAGCAGCAACAGGAGCGGAGTAAGCAACACAGATCCAAGGACGCATACCAAGACGGTATGAAAGTTCCCATTCACGACCCAAGTAAGAGAAGACACCGATAAGGAAGTGGAAGACCACTAACTGATAAGGACCACCATTATATAGCCACTCATCGAGAGAGGCAGCTTCCCAGATGGGGTAGAAGTGAAGACCGATTGCGTTGCTAGAAGGAACTACAGCACCAGAGATGATGTTGTTTCCGTAGAGAAGTGAACCAGCAACGGGTTCACGGATGCCGTCGATATCGACAGGAGGAGCGGCAATAAAAGCAACAATGAAACAGATAGTAGCAGCGAGAAGAGTTGGAATCATTAAGGTTCCGAACCAACCAACGTAAAGACGGTTGTTGGTAGAAGTCACCCACTCGCAGAATTGTTCCCAGGTGTTGCTTCCACGCTGTTGAGCGATAGATGCAGTCATGGTTGTAAAAGAACGTAAAGGTTTGAAAGAAGTATGTTAAGAAATGTTTCCATTTCCTAACATTTATTTATCATAGCACACCCCCCATGACGTGTCAAGCCCCTGGGCAGGGGAAGGCATAAATACATTTAAGAATAAATACGCCCCACAGTGTCTTAGTGTAATGGCAGATCGTTTTCCACTCATAGTTAATCCAACATCCAAAAAAATTGAAGAGTTGGTTTCTGGAGATAATTTAAATCTAACTGGTAATGGCATTGTTGCTAACAATGGTTTGGGTATTAGTGGTCAATATTTAAAATCAACTGGTTCAACTGTTATATGGGATAGTCCAGGTGATGTTTATCTAACAGCAACACAAACAATTAGTAATAAAACATTCACCACTTGTACTTTATCTGGAAGTACAAATATTTTTTCAAACATTCCAAACACTGCTTTAGTAAACTCTTCTATTAATGTAAATGGAGTATCAATTCCGCTCGGTGGTAGCGTTACAACTCCAGACAATAATACAACTTATAGTATTTCTGCTCTAGACGGCACAACAGGCAAAAAAATTATTCGTTTAACTTCTGGTGGAAATTCTGGCGCTGGCGTAAATGATGATGTAACACTTGCTGCTGGATCTAATGTAACTCTATCCAGATCTGGCGATGAAATTGTAATCAATTCGTCATACATTGATACAGATACAGTTACAAGAGTACAATCAGCAGTTGGCGGAACTCTTATATCTGGCGACATAACGATTGCTGCAACTGGATCATCAACTGTTTCACAATCTGGCAATGTAATTACTATATCATCTACCTATATTGACACTATTACAAGATTAAGAGGCGGAACTGGTCAAACTTTTGCTTCAGGTGATTTCACTTTCCTTGAAGCTGGGGCAACAACTATCACACAATCTGGTGGAGATATTACAATTTCTTCACAAGATACCATTACCAGATTAAAAGGTGGTGGTGCTGGTTCATTTGTAACGGGAGATGTTACCGTAACTGGTGGTGGTTCTACAACAGTAAGTCAGACAGGAAATACAATTACAGTATCATCAACTGATACCGATACTGTAACTAGAGTTAGAGGAACCACAAGCGGTATCTATACTTCAGGTGATATTACATTCACTGCTTCGGGTGCCGCAACAGTTTCTCAAACAGGAAGCACAATTAATATTTCTTCTGTCAATACAGATACCACATATTCTGCAGATGTGAATGGTGGTATTGTTTTAAGTGGAACTGCATTTGCTCTTAAGAACTCAGCAAACTTTACTGACTCTAGAATTCTTAAGTGGGATAATTCAAACAAACAATTAACAAATAGTATTATCAGTGACAATGGTTCTACTGTAACAATTAATGGCGACTTTAATGTTACTGGAACCACAACAACAATTAATACTACAACTCTTGTTGTTTCAGATAATGAAGTAGAACTAAGAAGAGGAAACAACCTTGTAGGTTCTGATGGTGGTATTCGTTTAAACAGAACAACAAACTCTTCTGGTGTTGCTCAAACATTTACATCATTACAATGGTTTGAATCAGGTGGATTCTGGAGAGTATATGATGGTTCAATTTCAAGACGACTTGTAACAGAAACAGAATCACAAACATTAACAAATAAAACATTAACATCACCTATACTAACTACCCCATCACTAGGTATTGCTACTGCAACTTCGATTAATGGTTTAACTATTACAACTGTTGCTTCGGGTACATTAACAATTGGTAATAGTAAAACATTAACAGTTAATAACTCAGTAACTTTATCCGCTGCTAATGATACTTCAACAGTAAACTTTAGAAGTGGAGGCAACGTTACCTACACTGCTGATACATTAGCAGTATTCGCAAGCACAACCTCAACACAATTAAGAGGTGTTATTTCTGATAGCACTGGTGTTGGTGTTCTAGTATTCAACCAAAACCCAGTTGTTGTTGATAGCGTAACTACTTCAAGTACATCATTTGCATTATTAAACACAACTGCAACTTCAATTGCTGCTTTTGGTGCTGCTACATCCATTACGATGGGTGCAAATGGTACTGGCACAACAACAATTAGAAATGGTCTTACTGTCAACAAGAGCGTAACTCTAGGTCAAGTTGTTGGTGATACTTTAACAATCAACAGCACAGTAGATTTTGTTAACGCTGACATCGTAATTCGTGGTACAAGCGCAAACCCAATTCGTGTTGGTCGTGGTGGAAACGCAATTGCTACAAATACTAGAGTTGGTTTCAGTGCTCTACAAGGAAATACAACTGGATCGCAAAACACTGCGATGGGTTATGAAGCTGCATTATCACTAACTGCTGGTGCTGCTTCAACTGCAGTTGGTTATAGAGCACTTAGAAATGCTAACGTTGGTACATCAAACACAGCATTTGGTAGAGATGCTGCACTCAATTTAATCAATGGCAATAAGAATACTGCAGTTGGTGTAAGTGCATTAAGTGAAAACCAAAGTGGTGAAGGTAACGTATGTATTGGTCACTTCGCTGGTTACAACTGTCTTGGAACTGGTAACGTTCTTATCGGTCCAGCAGATGATGAGAACAGCACCAACTCAACATATCAACCACCTTCGATCTCGGGTAATAGACAGTTAGTTATTGGTTCTGGAACTGGTACTTGGATTCGTGGCGATAACAACTTTGATGTTACTGCTCCTCAAAACTTTAACGTCGGTGGTAACTTAATTGTAAGTGGTAATTTAACAATTAATGGCACAACGACAACTATTAATTCGTCCACAATTTCTGTAGATGATAAGACGATTGAAATTGGTGCAGTCGTAAACACAACATTCGTTGCTAATGTAACAAATAACAGTGCTAACATTACTGGTATCACACCAACCTCAGGATTGATTCCTGGTATGGTTGTCACAATTACAACTGCTGGTTTAAGTGTTCCTGCTGGCACAACAATTGTTTCTATCACAAACAACACAGCAGTTCTTTCAAATAATGTTTCTGGTGCATCTGGTACTGCTACATTCAACGCAGTTGGTCCTTCAGATACATCTGCTGATGGTGGTGGCGTTGTTCTTCGTGGTACTACAAACAAATCAATCACATGGTCTGATACTACAGATGCATGGACTTCCACAGAGCATCTAGACCTTGCTGCTGGCAAACAATATAGAATTGGTAACGTACTAATTGCTAGTAGTTCTCAGATTGGCCCTTCGACTGGCACATTCAGCTTAGGTGGTGGCGTTACTGCTTCTAGCTTGACTTCTGTTGGAACTCTCACATCACTCACAGTAAGTGGTGCTGCTAACTTTAACTCAACTGGTATTGCTTCATCTGGTTCAGTAAATCTAACCTCAGCAGATCCATTTATTAGATATACAGTAAGTGGAGGAACAGCAGACCAAAGTAAGTGGGATGTCAGAGCGTTCAATAACAGTGGTGGATACTTTGCTATTAGAACTGTTAATGATGCTAATACAGTATTCACCGAAAGAATGAATATTAGAGCATCCACTGGAGATGTAACAATCAATACTGGCAATTTAGTCATAGGAACAGCAGGCAAAGGTATTGACTTCTCTGCTTTTGCCAACGCCGCTGGCATGACTTCTGAGGTGTTGAGTGATTATGAAGAGGGAACTTGGACAGCAACAATAGCAACTGAAAGTGGAAGTAACTACACAATAGCATCACAAACTTGTAAGTATGTTAAAATAGGAAGAACTTGTGTGATACAAGTAGATATTTCATTTTCGGCAGAAGGAAGTGGAACAATTGCTGTTATTGACCTCCCATTTGTTGCCGATTCATCTAATACACACATCTTTAATGGTTTTGTCACAAGTGGAAACAATAATAGATCAATTCAATTAACACCATACACATCTGGAAGTGTGTTAATAAGGTTTGATGATGGAACACAATATATTAATTATTGGACACCAAATACTGGATGGGCGCCTACAAATAGTTTTAAATTTACTGGTTCTTATATTACTTCTGCTTGATAAATAACTCTGCCTAAACCTGTCTTGTTCGGAGAATAACCCTAATGGCATTAGAAGAAAAATCAGTTGTAGATAAAGTTGAAGTTCTACTTAACGGTTCTATTCAAGTAAGAAGAAGAGATCAAATCCTCAAAGATGGCACAGAAGTTGCTGCCACTTATCATCGCCATATAATCAACCCAGGCGATGATGTTTCAAACGAAGACCCAAGAGTTGCTGCTATTGCTGCTGCTACTTGGACGGAAGAAGTTGTTGCTGCTTATCAAGCATCGTTACCACAATCAGAAGCAACTGAATAATAAAAAAGGGGGTCTTACGACCCCCTTTTATTTTGGCGGAATAACAGTGTATCCAAGTGAATTAAGATAATTAATCACAGCATCTATTTTAAAATTTGAATTCCAAAAATTATCGTGCCTACTTGACCACCTAAGATTTTCCAATCTATTATCAGTTCTATCTCTATTAATATGATCAACAACTGTTAAATTTTCTGGATCTGGATTTGGTAATAATTGTTCTGCTATAAATCTATGAACTTGTTTATTCACTCTTTTTCCGTCAACATACATATCAAAATGTAGATATTCTTTTTTATAATGTTTTGATGGATTTAATCTCGTACATTTATATTTTGTTTGATTCCAAATAGTTCCATCAGGACGAGCGATGTAAGTTTTTACACAATCACCTTTTTTTCTACCTTTTGCCAAAGACCTGTTGTTATCTATTATTATTTATAACAACAGGTCTTTGGCACTGGTGTTTACCAGATTCCTGGAATGATTTGCCCGCTCACCAGATAAGCACCAACAGCGGCGACGAATCCAAGCATTGCCAGACGACCGTTAAGACGTTCTGCTTTTTCAGTAAAGATTTTGTCCATAGTTACCTCCTCAAAAAATTCCGAAGAAAAATTTACCTGTGATAGAATAAGAAATAAAGCCAGCAATAATACCGACCATTGCCCAGCGCCCATTTGTACGTTCCTTGATTTCGGATGGTGAATACATCCCGTAGTTTTCATAATACATCGTGGGTTCTTTAGCAAACATATTTTGCTGCCCACGCTCATTGGTTGTAACGGTCATAAAGAAATTATTAAGATTTACAACTACAGTATATATGAAAGAAGGGGGCTTGTCAACCCCCTTTTGTTAAGGAATGCTGATCATTCCTTTTCTTTAGATTTTTTCTCCTTGTGTCCCAGACAACTAGACCCATGATGATTGCCATCAAAAGATAATCATCTATTAATACAAGAAGAAAGATACCTAAAGCAAACCACATTAGAATACTAGAGTCAACGCTCCCCATCCAACCAGAGCAGCAATCAGCATACCAAGAACTTTGTAGTAAGTCCTAATAGGAGTGCCAAAGTATTGCTGACCAATCAGCAGGCACTTATGCATCGGTGAGATGATGTACCCAGCATACTCCACACAGAGGAACCATGTCAAGTAGCCAGGACCAAATGCCTTAGCAAGCAGCGAGACGATGCCAGCATACTTGCCCGAGGAACCCATGGCGAAGGATGCTAAGAATCCTACCACAGAGACCGTAGCAAGGGCAGCAGACCCCTGAGCAGCAGTCAGTTTCAGGTAATCCATTACAGGTTCTTTAATCTCGCCCATGACGGCAGAAAGCGTAAGAACCAGAGCAGCAAGACCAGCAAACTTCCAGTTGATATAACGACCCCACTTCCAATCATTACAGATGAATGAATAGTAAGCAGCGAGACCACCAAACCATACAGAGAACAGGTAAGGCATATCAGGGTCGCCATAGCAAACCAAGAACCACATCGTAGCAACGATAGGTGACCAACCTTTCAGAAGACGATTCCAACTAAAGGAACGAGTTTCTTGAATAATCTCTACATCAGTTTCCTTCACATACTTGAAGATGAATACTCCAGCAAATCCAAGAGTAATCAGTAAAGGAACGAGAGTATATCCCAACAGTTGAGTATAGGATAGACCCAGTGCTGCCATCGGAAGCACAACAGTTTTCTCAAGTGGCGACCACCAGTAATAGTGGTGAGTAGAAAGATAATCTACAATACCAAACTTGGAACGAGATTGCAATTTGTCTGAAGCGATGGAGTCCAAAAGAGGGGCGGACATAACGACCCGCCCCTCAATGGGTAATACACCACCAGCAAAAGCAGTGGCAGCAACGACAAGTCGATTTGACTTGAACATTTTACGAAGTGCCACAAACACTTCGTTAAGTACACCGTATTGTTTTACGAGACCACCGACAATCATGATGCCGATGATGTAAGGGAGAAACAAAAGCTTCTCCCAGATACCCATCATCAAGTCCATGAGTTATCAGAACTTGAAACCAAGACCCGTAGTGAACACAGGAGAATAAGTTCCGTTGGTAGCACCATAGCTATTGGCAGCATTGGTGGTGGGGAACTTGAGATCAGCAAAACCAACCAGAGAGTTGGTCAGGCGACCTTCGATGCCCAGAGCGAGAACAACTTGACCACGCTCGCCAACAGCGGACTGATAGTTAGCAGCAGTGTTGTTCACGAAAGGAATCTGATAACCAACACCAGTATAGATGTTAGCTTTGCTTACACCACTCTTAGCACGGGCAATACTCCAGTCGTAGGAGAGAAGAGCACCACCACCAGCACCGATCTGACCAGCAGGAGTGCCAACAAGGTTAGCATAAGGACGAACAGCAACAGCGTTTTGGTTGCTGAAGGTCTTTACAGCATAACGACCCTGAATAGTAGCACCAGAGATAGTACGGTTCTCAGTGTAACCGTTGCCAGCAGTACCTTGCTTATTAAGCAGTACACCAGCACCCAGATAGTTACCAACGCCTTGTGCTTTTTGAGCAGCAGCGAGTTCCAGAGCACTCACACGGGCATTGGTAGCACCGATTTCTTTGGCGAACTCAGCACGGAGAGCAGCAGCAAGAGCAGCGTCAGCAGCACTGTAGAACTCACTGATACGATCAAGACAAGCATTCGTGAGAGCAGCAAGCTCAGCACGGGTAGCGGGTTGACCAGGCTGGAAAGTGCCATTGGGATAACCAGCAACACAACCATAACGCTCAACCAGATTCGTGATTGCTTGATACGACCACTGGGTAGGTTGAACATCACTCAATTGCTTAACACTGGTGACTTGTGCCATAGCAGGAGCAGCCATAGAAGCGGCAGCAACACCAGCGGCAATAAACGAACGAATCATCATAGTATTGTATAATTAACTACAAGGTTTATTTAGTTCCCCTTTATTAAGTTTTACAACTTATAGGGGAAAGCGGGCAATCGGACTTGAACCGACGACATTCTGCTTGGAAGGCAGACGCTCTACCACTGAGCTATACCCGCAGGGTGGGGGCGTCACTCCCCGTAGACAGGCTCGCCACCAATTTTGATTACGAGAAAATTGGAAACTCGGCGGGAGTTAAAAACCCCATCCGCACCAGTTGGCATATTTAAAGACCCTTACCAACGGGGTCATCGGAGAAGGGGGGTTCCCGACCAGGGCGCTTTTAATGTCATCCCGAGACAGATTGAGGAATGAGATCCTCATATGCTGCTTGAACAGCATCATCAAAGTCCTCGTAAGGACCGTGATTGACACCATTATACACGTAGTAGAATCGTCTGTCAATCATTTTCACGCTGTAATACGTGATCACTTTATCGCCGTTGTCGAGTTCTTCGACAAATCGCATGTTAGTTTCCAGCATAATATACAGAGGGTAATTGGCTCCACCAGGGTAAGTTTAAGGTCTAACCCAGACCAGTGAATGAAATTACATCATCACTTGCAGAACAAGGAATGTTATAATTGTTTGTATAAATTCCACCACCGAAATCAATTTTATATTTCGATGTCGATGTAAACGTATCGGTAACAGTAATCGTACTCAAACTTGTATAGCAATTCATTAACTTACTAACAACAAGTTCATTTTTATTTTCAAGTGCTGTAACAAGTGCTTTACTTACAGCATCTTTTGCAGTTTCAATCTGTGAGTTCAGGGACATAATTTTTTTGAATAACAGTGTCAAATAAATCTTTTAGATCGTCTTCAACTGGAGTCATTACAACCCCACGACCATCTGGCAATCGGATCAAGAAAATTTCTTTATCCTTTTCAACTCGTTCCATATAGGAATCAAAATTGCTTTCAAATTCATCTTGAGTAATTTCAATCATGGTATGTCATAATGACAATCGGGGCGACAGGGATCGAACCTGTGACCTCTGGTTCCCAAAACCAGCATTCTACCGCTGAACTACGCCCCGTTATTTTTCCCGATGTATGATCATAATACCATAGATCGGGGGGATAATCAAGAGAGCACCCATAAAAGATACTAATACGGGGTTCTCCATTATCATGACAATTAAATGTCTCATCTTACTTCAAAATCCAATCTACGAACTTTACGCTGCTTTCGCTGCTCCTGAAATTGTAGATCCTGTTTCGTTAATACTGTTTGTGGTTGCTTGGACTTGGCTCCCGAGATTATTTCTACAAGGGATAGGTCCACTCCGCTGATACTGCCACCACGGATGCTCGTAAGGTTGGGGCATTGGCAACATCGGAGCTGGGAAGGATGTTCTTCTAATACTTTCCCGCAATTCCTGCATCTGATAACTAACATCTTGCATCATCCGTTTTATTTCTTTCAATTCATTTTGGATTTCTTCCATAGTTATTTATAGATGTAATGGGCGATACTGGAATCGAACCAGTGACTTACCACTTGTAAGGAGGCCACTCTACCGCTGAGTTAATCGCCCTGACGAAGTTCTACATGAACTTCACGATGACAGTTAGCACAAAGTATAGCACATTTGTCTAATTCTGTCAAGACCTTATTCCAATTCCATTTTCTCATCTCATTCCAAGATGCTTCTTTGGTGTTTGGATCAAGGTGATGGAATTCTAAAACATCTGAATACTTATTGTATCCACATCTTTCACATTTTCCACCTTTGTATTCTACAGCATCAAGTTTTCTTTGACGCCATCTCTGAATACAATACTGATTAAAAGAAGCTTTTTCTTCTTCAGTCATCAGTTTATATGGTTTACTCATTAGATTAGTCCGAATAGTTCTAATCTATTTAGCAAACCAACAGGCTCACCTGGAATCGAACCAGGGACGACCGCTTAGAAGGCGGTAGTTATATCCGCTTAACTATGAGCCCAATCACTCGTTCACTTTACCACATCCGATGGGCAGTTGTCAACCCATGGAGCACAGAGTCGGATTTCTCCTCCAAGTGCTTGACATTCAGGAGTGTAGCACACCGAGGTGTCTACTGGTTTTTCCGAACGTCGTGGTGATGGAATTATAACACGTCCATCGTCTCCTGTCAAGCGTTCATACTCAGCAATTGCTTTGTCAACGTCACGCTTAACTCTGTTGTCTAAAAGTTTAGGATCTTTGATAATGTATTCATTCAATTCAGTATTGGGAAAATACTTTCGTTGAATTTCATCAATCAGGTCATAAAGATGTTTCTCATCAATACCTGAACATTTTGAAACGGATGCTACAAGAGTTGTTAATACTACTCCAATAATTGCAAACCTAATTGTTTTCTTTTTAAGGTCCATAAAAAAGGGGAGTTCTGCAGCACTCCCCGTTATTTATATTCTAATCAAACCCGTGAATAACAAACACTTGCGACACCTTGCCCTGGGGAGGCAATAGTTGAGAACGCACCGTAAGAAAGGTCAAGGTCTCTGTCGCCTACATATGGTCCACGATCATTTACACGCACAATCACTGATCTACCATTTCGTTGATTGGTCACACGCAATCTGGTCCCGAAAGGAAGCCATCGATGTGCAACAGATTTTCCATATGCATTGTATCTTTCGCCATTGGCAGTTGTCTGCCCGTGATATCCATCACCAACTCCATAATGTGATGCGAGGGAACATCCGCTCGCTGCCTTTGCTTGAAGGGGTGCCAGTCCTGCAGCGGCAATGGCAATAATTGAAAAGATTTTAAGCATTAAAATTAATAGAACTCTACATCCCAATAGAAGGGGGGTCCACCACCCCTCTCGGGGGGCACCTTCCTGGGCACAAATTTTCACTCACTTTCTCATGATGTGATCCCCACATGTGAGGAAAGCATAATATAGCACTTATTTAGGGTTTTGTCAACCCCCTTCAATAAATATAATTGAGTTGATATGTACGTATGTACTCTTTCAAAGAATCTGATGTCCATAAGCTCATTGATGCATGTGAATTATACAAAAATTATACTGGTTCTGAATACATGTGGGAAAAATATGATTCACTCATCGGAAAATTAAAAGTTTATTTGGAGCAAAATTTCCCAGATGGACGAGAGAAGAACATTTAATACTCCAGTAAGAGAATGCTGGAACGCTCCAATACACAACCTATTAAAGGCAATAGATAACCATACAAAATTATATCTGCAAACAAAAAATTCCTGGCATTTAGAAAAAGCTCAAATGCTCAGGGAATATGTTGCAGAATTAAAAACCTGGATTCACAGAGAAGAATCTAAATAGATCTCCACAAATTTCCTTCTGCTTTTCTTCTTCTTGCTAATCCTGCCTCTACATTACTACCAGGATTTCTATAAAGATAAAGTGCATCAGGTACTTTATCCCATTCCTTATTCTTCAAGACCCTTGTAATAGTATTAAAGTCAGAAGAACCATAGAAATCTCCACCAAGATTATAAGCAAAGCAAAGTAAAGCCCCTCTTTGATTGTCATTCATTTCCTCCCAATATGGTATTTTTATAAGTTGTGGAAGGAACCTATTCTTCAAATCAAAATCAAATAGAGCATCTGCATATTTTTGTGTGATTACTCTGCCAAGTTTAAAAGGCGATCCATCAAAATCTCTGGTACTTCCCCAACCAATAGTAATTGGTTCTTTGCCAGTTTTAGGATCTGGATATGCTTTTAAATGACAACTTTCAAATTCCTTGATTAGTTCTACTCCCCTTTCAGGAATAGAACCCTCTACTTTTTTACTGATTCAAAAATTCGACCCCACCCATCATTGCCTCCTGGACACCACCTACGAGCGAGTTCTGAGCGCCTGTAGACCGCTCCTTTACCATTGGTGACTGCACCAGTATACCCGTCGTTAAGGCTGCCGTAGGGGTCATTTACGATGTAATCACCAGCAGGTGTTCTGCCAATTACTACAACCATGTGCCCACCAGTAGGAGCAGATAAAGAACCCCTGTGTAGGATACCAATAACAATAGGTCTACCGTTGGATAACTCACGATCAAGATCAGCAAAAGATAGGCTGTAACTAAAGTGTGACTTAATGCCATAAGACGCCAACACACGGGTCTGAACCAAGTGATCAGTTGTGTCGCCAATCGAGAATACTTTTTGAACATAAGCATCATCGCCTTTTGGTCCTTTTAGTGTTCCTGGTTTGAAATACTCAAGACACATCGCACAGGCAGATGAATTACAGGTTCTATTTGCATCTCTGTAATTATCTGTCTGGGGGAACCAAGGGAAATTATCTAGAATGTTTGTTGCTTGTTTTTGTGCTTTTGCTCTGTAAGTTTTAACCCAACCAGAAGCATCATCCATTTCTTCTGGTACTTTTTTAACAAGAGCATCTTCAAGATATCCAACAGCTTCTACGTGCTTTGGATTATTTTCGTCAAAGTGTTTGAAGAAGTTGTGTAAATCAATCCTTGCCATCTTTGTCTCCGAATAGTTGAATGTAATACTCTGCGTCTATAACGACCAGTGGTTTCTTGCCATTCTTTTTAATAACAACGATTGGCTCATAGTCACCACAGTTAGCGGATGCCTGTTCATATGCATCCCAAATATTTAGTTTCTCAACATTTTTACATTCAATGCTATGAGGAAACTTTTGTCTGGCAGCTCTTGCCATAATAAGATCCTCTCCGCCAGCACCCATGCTGCGAGATTCAATATCTTCTGGGTGAATGTCGAGACACTCAATTAGTTTATCTCTAACCCACTGTTGAAGACGACGACCTTTTGCTTTTGCTGATTGAACTTTCATAAAAAAATACCTCCATCACTGGAGGTATTTATTGAAATATTAAAGTTTAAATCCAGCAAAGGTATCCTTTTTAACGTCTTGCTTAAGTCCACCAATAACATAAGATTCAACTTCTGTTTCTTGAGGAGCAACTTGAAGACCCTTGGAAGATAACCAATGCTCGGTCCAGGGAAGAGGATTGTTATTGAGAGGAGCATCAAAGATAGGATCAAGTCCAATTGCTTTCAGGCGACGATTAGCAATCCACTCAACATACTTCTGAAGTAGTTTTGCATTAAGACCAATCATCGATCCATCTTTGAACAGATAATCTGCCCAAAGTTTTTCTTCTTCAACACACTGTTTGAACATTTCGTAAACAGTTTTCTCTTCTTCTTTGGCAATTTTTGCCATGTCTGGATCATCACCATCACGCCATTTGTTTAGAATGTTTTGAGTGATAACCAAATGTTGAGATTCGTCACGGGCAATGAGTCCGATGATTTTGGCATTGCCTTCCATTAATTTCAGTTCACCAAAAGCAAAAGAGCAAGCAAAAGAAACATAGAAACGAATGCCCTCAAGAATATTAACGTTAGCAATGGCACGGTATAGTTTACGCTTAAGGTCATATAGAGTATCTTTAGCAGCATCAACGCCTTCAAGTTGATGCTGCCACTGTTTGCCCGAAGAATATTCTTGGGCAGCACGAATGAATTCATCATATGCTTTAGTTACACTTTCTGCACGTTGAAGAATTTGTTCGTCATTAATAATAGTATCAAACACTTCAGTGGGATCTGCATACACATTTTTAATGATGTATGTGTAAGAACGGGAGTGAACCATTTCCATAAACTCCCACACTGTCATACAAGATTCAAGCTCAGGTAGTGAACAGTATGGGATAAAAGCCATCCCAGGACCACGCCCTTGTACAGAATCCAGGAGGATCTGGTACTTAAGGTTGGAAGTGAAAATGTGCTTTTGTTCGGGGCGAAGTGTTTGATAGTCGGCACGATCTTTTTGTAGAGATACTTCTTCTGGTCTCCAGAAATAACCCAACTGCTGTTGGGTCAGTTTATCAAAGACAGGATACTTAAACTGATCGTATCTTTGGACGCCCAAAGGGGCGCCAAAGAACATCGGTTGCTTCAAAGTATTAACTTGCTCTGTGTTAAAAACAGTCATTCCTTCGATATGTGTAGGCATGTCTTTTTCGTTGAGTTTAAATTTTGCAACTGTCACAATCATCCTCCTGTAGGTTCAATAAATCATTAAGCATGTCTTCAACATCCTGCTTCGCTTTTTCGTCAATGACTTCATCCTTCTTAGCATCATATGTGTTTTGATAATAAGAAGTTTTCCAACCATATTTGTATGTATTGAGAAAATCTTGAGCCATCACGCTAACAGGAACTTCATTATCGGCATAATTTTCTGGGTTATACGACCAGTTTCCACTAATCGCTTGATCAAAAAATTTTTGCATAACAGCAACAATATTGATATAACCAGTATTGCCAGGCATATCCCAAAGAAGCGTATAACTGTTCTTAAGTGTTTGATACTGAGGAACAATTTGTTTGAGCGGTCCTTTCTTTGATTTCTTAACGGACAAGTAATCTCTAGGTGGCTCGATTCCGTTTGTTTCATTTGACACAACGGAACTGCTTTCCGAAGGCATTTGTGCGGACAACGTTGAATGTCGTAGTCCATGTGCTTGAATCTCGGAACGTAAAGTTTCCCAATCATAATTAAGATTGTTAGGTACGATTTCGTCTACGTCTTTTTTATAAGTGTCGATTGGGAGAATGCCGTCAGCATATTTTGTTCGATCAAAATATCCACATGCTCCTTTCTCCTTTGCGATGGTGTTTGAGGATTTGAGGAGATAGAACTGGAAAGCTTCAGTAAGGTCGTGGACGAGTTTCCATGCGTTTGGATCGTCATATTTAACTCCATGTTTTGCTAGGTAATGTGCCAATCCAATATAACCAATGCCAAGAGAGCGACGATTGATCGTAGAAGTTTCAGCAGCTTTAACTGGATAATTTTGATAATCAATTAATTCCTCAAGACCACGAACAGATAGATCACACAGTTCTTCAAGATCATCAAGATTCTTCAACTTACCAACATTAATTGCAGAGAGAATGCAAAGTGCAATTTCTCCTTCGCCATCGATGTGATCAATTGGATCTGTGGGAAGAGTAATCTCCTGACAAAGATTAGACATGTAAACTTTGTCTTTGAAAGAAGAGTGTGTATTGCTGTGATCAATGTTCATGATATAAACACGACCAGTTTCTGCTCGTTCTTTCAGGAGATCAAGAATCAATTCCTGAGCATTAATTGTTTTCTTTTTGACGGAAGGATCCTTTTCATACTTCTCATAGAGTTCGTCGAATTCAGGATATCCAAATGCTTCGTAAAGACCAGGAACATCATGAGGAGAGAACAGAGAAATATCTTGTCCTGAGATAAAACGTTCGTAGAACAATTTACTGATTTGAATAGAGTAATCAAGTTTACGAACTCGATTATCTTCAGTTCCCTTGTTGTTCTTGAGAACAATAATGTCTTCTATTTCTTGGTGCCAGATTGGAAAGTGGACAGTAGCACTTCCACCACGAATCCCGTTTTGTGTACAGCATCGGACAGTTGCTTCAAACTTTTTGAGGAATGGGATAACGCCTGTATGAGCAACTTCTCCCCCTCGGATTTTACTGTTGACTCCACGGATTCGACCTGCGTTGATACCGATGCCTGCCCTTTGAGCAACATATTTCCCAATAGCCATATCACTGCTAAAGATGCTATTGAGGGTGTCATCAGAATCAATAAGAACACAACTTGCAAATTGACGAAGTGTTGTTCTAACTCCCGCCATGATTGGGGTTGGGATGTTGATTTTGTGTTTTGAGATTGCATTGTAGTAACGACGAACGTAATCTAAACGAGTGCTCAAAGGATACTCAGCAAAGAGAGTCAATGCAATCATCATGTACATGTATTGTGGCGTTTCGTAAATATCGCCACTACTACGATCTTGAACCAGATACTTATCGACTACCTGGCGAAGACCAGCATAAGAGAATAGATAATCTCTGTCATGGTCAACCCATGAATTAATTTTCATCCACTCTTCATCTGAATACTTGTCAAGAATTTCTTCGTCGTATACTTTCAGAATGGTCGAATTGTATAGAGCAACATCATAAATGTTAGGCATTCCCTCTTTCCAAACATTTTTGTGGAATACCTGTTTACGTAGAGCAAAAAGAAGTAACCTTGCTGCGACGTATTGATAGTTTGGATTTTCCAGTGAGATGAGATCACTGGCAGAACGAATTAAAATTTCTTGAATTTGTTCTGTTGTAATTCCATCATAAAATTGAATGCCAGAATTCATTTGCACTTGTGATGCAGAAACTCCAGCAAGACCTTCACAAGCTTCATCGACCATGCGATGAATTTTATCTAAATTTAGAGGTTCGATAGAACCATCACGCTTAGTAACTTTGATGCCGTTGCTCATACTTTTTTCCATTCTTTGAGTTTTACTAATGCTTCTAATCCTTGATAGGTGTTACATTCTACCACAGTTTGAACGTCAAGTCCAGCCAGCACCATATCGTTGATGTCTTTTTCAACAATATTGGTTGGCCAAATCACGACCTTCTCTCCATTGCTAATTGCTTTTTCGTATTTGGATACGATTTGTTTGTTTCTTGGTTCGTTGTCGTAAATAAATGTGCGATTAGGGTAGTGTACCCGATCAAGTACAACGTCACTGCCGCACATTGCAATACTGTTTTCAATGAACATTGAATCAAACGGACCTTCAACAACATAAACATTCTTGTCAAAATTTACTCTATCGAGTCCAAATACTTTTGGTTTTGATTCATCCAATAGTATTGTGATGTATCTTAGTTTAGCTTTTGGTGCCAGTGATCTTCCTTGATAACCAAAAACTTTTCCTTGTTCGTCCCTTAACGGTATAATTATTCTTGGACTGTCTTGCTTCAGATTCGGAAATACTACAATCTGAGAATTAGTCCACTCTTTAAATTTTGGGCAATAGTAAAAGTAATCTAAGTATTCTATTTTTCTTTTTTCTAAATATTCCCTCGCTGGGTGTGTAATATTTAGTTCGGAGATTTTCTCAAGGTTAATTTCTTTTGGTTCTTTCTTGTTGAACTCTGGTGCTTTGAATTTGAAATCTGGATTCTTGGTTTGAGTTCCTTTTCCAGTCAATCCCTCCCTGTACCGTTCCAACAAATATTGATCATACAAAGAAACACAATTATCTTTGAGAAAATTCGTAAATGTTCTTCCTACACCACAGTTGTGACACTTAAAGACATAATCATTCTTCATCTTAAAAAGATACCCTCTCGCCTTATCTTGTCTTTTCTTACTGTCACCACAGTAAGGACAACGAAAGTTGTAGAGGGTTTCTTTTTTTCTTGCGAATTTTTGAAGTTGAGGAGAAATTAGATTGATGTACTTAAGGTCAAGATAACTCATCGTGTAGTGGTCTGCTCAGTCCCCCCATTATAGTACGATCCGAGCATGTTGTCAACAAACGGGACGATGAACCCAATGGCGACGATGGCAGCACCAACCAAAGCGAGTGCTTGCCATTTGAATTTTGATAATTCAGCGACACTATCTTCAACCGTTTTTATTCTTGCAGAAACAACTTGATGTTCCTTTGAGTTTGATTCTTTAACTTCTTCAATCATCTTAACGATGAGTTCATCTGTTTTAATACTCTGCTCAATTCTTTCGTCATGCTTAGCGAGGATGTTAGCAATACGTTGATTAGATTCTGAGATTTTGTCTACAGCGTTCTCCAACTTGTCTAACATCTCCCTGGATAGTGTTTCGTAGATGTTTAATTTAGATTCCAGAACATCTAATTTTGATAATTCTCTTGTAATGTCTTTGTTAAACATCCACCCACCCCATCAAACGTTTCTTACTGCGAACTCAAGAGCACTTTGGAAAGTAGCAGCATCTCTATTCAACATGTAACGAAACTTTTCTTTATTGCCATCATCTAATTGTGAATAAGCAGCGGCAATTCTCTTAGCAGAAAAATTATCTAGGTTTTGTTGAGTACCATCATCGAAAGTAATTTTTGCGAATGTGGTTTCTCCTGTTGGATTTAGTTCGGAAGTAGCAACTTCAAGTGCAACTTCAAGGGCATCCATTTGTGCAGTTTGTTCAGTCATCATTTCACCTTCGGGTTCATAAGAATTTTGTTGTACTTTTTTCTGTTGTTCAGAAGCTTTCTTTTTGAAATCAGCAAGACGTGCTTTCATCAAAACATTCATTTCAGCAGTTTTTGACTGCATCTTTTTCTTAGCTTCATCACGTTGCTTTTGCAAATCTTTCTGTCGGTTCAACTTTTTCATTTGACCGATTTGCTTTTGCGCTCTCTCGGTTTCCGAGGGAGCTGCCTCAGCAATAATTTGTTCTAATTCTTCTTTCATCTTTTTACGTTTGGAAATACGAGAGAGTAAATTTTTAGCACCTTTTGTCCTCCCATCAATTTTAGTTGCTTGCTGATTTGCTTTTTTATATCTACGCTGAGAGCGAGGATTTACAAAAACAAATGCAGGAGGCATAGAGAGTGCTGCTCCATCACCAGCGATCATTTCGGTTAAATTAAATTCAGTTGCTTCAGACATTCTTGATCAATTTCTGTATTTAACGACTCTGGTAATCTATTTAGGAACAGTAAAAATGCCTTCAGAATTGGCCAATAAGTTGCTTCTGTTTTAAAAAACAACAATGGCGTGGCAGCATCATCAAAGACATTATACATCAGTATAATATGATTTAAAATAAGATGGGTTTTCAATTCACCTGTAGTTTCATAACGTCGAAGTAATCTTTTAATATATTTAAACCTGTTCAGATCTTCTTCAAAATCTTCATAAGTTACTGAAGCAGGATTATTATAATGTTTAATAGCAAACATCACCCAATTATCTTTTGTCAATTCACCAAAAATCATATATTATATCACGCAGCAGTAACTGTTAATGTTGCAGTATCAGTGAGAGTTTCTGGAGCACCGTTATTGGTTGTGACCTTACAACGGAACTTCTTGCCACTATCAGCAACGGTTAAACCAGTGAGTGATAGGGAAGCCGAAGTTGCACCAGAAATATTTGTCCAACGAGTTCCTGTAGATGCTTGAACCTGCCACTGATAAGCAAGTGATCCAGAAGAAGCAGTTGCAGTTACAGCGAACGTTGCAGCAGCGGTAGCAACAGTAGCAACAGTAATGGTTAGATCGTTGGTTGTATCAACACCACCAAGAGCACTACCAAGAATGGTGATAGTGTCGTTAGCAGCATATCCAGAACCAGCACTGGTAACAGTGACAGTGTACGATCCACCAGCTCTTGCTACAGTGAACTTAGCACCAGTTCCAGATCCAGAAGTGGTTCCAGTTACTTCAGTGTAGGAAGCAGTTCCTGTCGCTGCAGTTCCAGCAGAAGTGACAGTTAGAACACCACCAGCAGGGGTCTTAGTAGTTTGGTTTGAAGGTTGACCAGAGATCGTAATGGTTACGATTGAATCTGCTGCGTATGCATCATCCGTCTGAGTTTCTTGTGCGTTTGCTTCTGGTCCAGCAATAGTTACAAGATGCTCTGCTTTATGTCTGGTGCGACCTTCGCAATCTGTGTATGAATAATACGACCACCAACCAGGAGCATTTAAACCACGCTCTTTGTTTGCTTCGACCTGTGCTTCTGTGTTATCAATGAAAATGATCTGTTTTGCTTGCGATGATGCAGCAACACCACGACCACCTTTGGTCTTATTAGTGTTTGAATCATCCTTCCCGTATAGAGACATTTAACCTCTCCAATTGAACTTTATATCTAAAAGATATTTATAAAAAAGGGGGAGTCACCTCCCCCTGATCATCTTCGATAGCAAGTCATTAATAAAATCAATGACGCTATTTTCTTTGAATCTTTTGGTCTTACCTAAGTATTCAGAAAAACTGAGGAGTAATGCCAAAATAACAGTTACTCCCCAGTTTACAATTAAGCAAGTTATCACTTACAATTTTTTAGAAGTGCAGTTCTTACTGTCGCAGCGATTACATTATCAATATCATTGTCGGTCGTATTGACATAACGATCAAGTAATTCAACAACAAGACGCTTGGTGTGACAAGAATTCAATGCTGCAAATAAAATTGGTTTTACGATTTCTACTAATGCTCCCATATTTTCCTCCTCGATTTAGCTGAAGGGGCGCCCTGGACTATTTATGTCTTTGGGATCTTTTTCTTGACTTTTTACAGCTTTGCCAACATACTTACGATGTTTCTTTTTGTCTTTAGCAAACTCAGGTGACTCTGCTGTTGGTAGTTCTGGCAACACTTCAATGGTTGCCTTTTCTACTTTTTTTCGTCTAAGATCTCCTGCTCAAGTTCAATCGACTCTTTCATCTTTTTATGTGCGTCGATGATCTTACCAACTTTCTTACGACGAGCAGCAAGGTACTTATCAGATTTATCGTGATCACCATCGTTGTCAATATCTTTATCTTCTTTGCCAACGGGATCGAGAGCTTCTTTCATTTCTTTATTTTTTTGCTTCCATGCAGTAGCATAAGCAATGCCCTTTTCTTTTTTGGTTAAACCATCATCAGAATATCCTTTCTTGATATGCTTAACCATACGCTCATACTTAGCACCTGGAGGAGCTTTTTCATCCAATTCAATAGTGCCGATTTCTTCCTTCACGCACTTATCTTTTCCTTTCTCTGTTCCAGCATAGCGATATCCTTTCCAGCAAGCTTTGCCGTCGATACCTTGCTCTTTTCCTTCTTTATTTTTCTTTTCAAAAATATAGAAGACACCATCAACAAAGAGATTGAATGTCTCTTTCATTGATTCTTTTTCTGCTTTCTTGCTGTCTTTGGTTTCTTCCTTCTCGTCTTCAATCTCTTTTGGTTCTCTTGCTTCTTTGGTAACTACGTTAGTGTACTTAATTGTAGCACCATGAGATTGCTTTACACCTCTTCCAGTTTTTAAATCTGGATTAAGAGCGACTGCTGGATCTGCTGCGTTTGCTTTCTCTTTTGGATCTTTATGAGTGAAATCATCCTCACCACCTTTCTTTTGTAATGAAGGGATCTGCTCTTCCGAAACAACCTTTGTCCCACCAAAATAAGAGGCGGTTGCTTCAATCAATGCTTTAGAGAAATCATCATTGTGACGAATCTGTGTGGTTGGTTTCTGTCTTTCCATTTGTAAAGAATACGCTTTTCCTCCCTTTATTTATGTTTTCACCAACATTAACTTCTCGTATATCCTTTACCCATGCACGGAACATCTTCTGTTCTTCTGTTACCGCAATGACATAGTTAACTCCAGTACGGATAATCTTTCCCTTTTCCCCCGTATTGGAATTCATTACAGTATCGCCTTCCTGAAAGATATCCTTTTGTTTGTACCTTTTTTGGGTTGCTTCTTGTTTTAAGAGACGGAAATCTTTCATCTAAGAATTTTATTTTTATTTATTTTTTCAATGGAGAATAGCGGACTTGAACCGCTGACATCCTGCTTGCAAAGCAGGCGCTCTACCAACTGAGCTAATTCCCCAAAGCGGAGGGTGGGCGAGTCGAACGCCCAAGGGCTTTAACACCTCAACTGTTTTCAAGACAGGTTCCGTCACCAATCGGATTGACCCTCCATGTTTATGGGGCGTGTGCCCCAGTTTTATTTAGCGATCATCTGCCGCACGATTTTCCGAGTAATAAACATCGAACTCGCCACCAGGATAACGCTTCATCAGTTTATTCACATTTGTGGCAACCACTTCGTCCATGGTGATTCCAAGTGCATTACATGCTTGAGCAACGTACCACATAATATCACCCAGTTCAATAATAAGATGCTCACGATTGTCATCATTCCAAGGTTTTCCTTGGAAAACCATTTTCTTGATGATCTCAAGAAACTCACCGCCTTCAGCATTAATGCCAACACCAGCAGTAAGCAGTCGTTCAATATTGGCACCCTTACCATCAAGTTCAACGAGGCGATCAGAAAGCGCAAGGAAATCCTTAGAAGCATCAGAAGTTACTGCATCAACGAACTCAATATAGCGATCAAAATCAACGTGCTTTTCCATAAGTGTTTAGATAATAAAAGAAGAAAATTTGTTTAGGCGGGATTGTCTATCTGATAGATCCTCAAACTTGTCGAAGGTATCCTCTTCAGGAACCTCGGTGATTGACCCGTCTGAGTCCTCTACATTATACAGCTTCATCTTCGCTCTGTCAATACCCACTGTGAACCTCTTGAAATAAGTCGGATCGTTGTATCGGTTCTTAAGTTGTTTAACCATAATGCGACCAGATTGTTCAAGTTCTTCAGTAGCAATAAGAGCAAACATAAAGTCCGCTGTAGCAGGCAAACCAAAGGATTCAGAAGTGTCGGTAAGATCAACGTCAGAATTCCCAAAACCAGAACGAGTAGTTTGAGTAGCACTGACAACTGGTACGTCATGCTCAACAGCAAGACCACGAAGCTCCTCAGCAATCGCTTTAACATAAGTGTAACTGTTTACAATGTGCCCCTTGTATCGGGCGGATGCACAGATATTAAGATAGTCGATAAAGATAATGTCGGGTTTGAAATCTTTCTTCAAACGAAGATCGTTAAGAAGTGCTTTAAAGTGACCAGCATGAGCAGAAGCAGTTGGGTATTCCTTGATAATAAGTTTACCCTGAGATTTTCTACCAATCTCCATGATGCGTGAAGTAAAGATAGATTCTGGAAGTGATCCAATATCTTTGATATTTACATTCAGTAAGTTCGCATCAATGCGTTCTGCAATCTTCTCTTCTGCCATCTCAAGAGTAATGTAGAGGACATTTTTCCCTTGTGACAAACAAGAAGAAGCACAATGACACATAAAGAGAGATTTGCCAACACCAGTTCCAGCCAAAGCAACATTAAGCGTTTTGTTCGGGAGTCCTCCCTTAGTAATGAGATTGAATTTCTCAAGATCAAAAGGAATCTTTGCTTCATCCTTGTGATAAAAATCATAGCGTTGCTCGGCATTATCTACATAATCGTGTCCGATGTATTCATCAAACGAAACTGCCAGGGCCTCTTGAAGAATCGATGGGATTGAATCTCTTGATAACTTTTGATCTTTCCCATCTGCAATTTGGATCGACTGGAGTAGGGCGTTATATATGGCCCTATCTTTACACCACTTTTCTGTTGCAGTGACAACCCAATCTTTGTCAATCCACTCTTCACTATATTCTTTGATTTTCGTAACGCTTTCTTTGTAAACGTCTTCAGTAAGATCATTTCTATTTTGTAGTGCAAGAATTAATACTTCCTTGGTAGGAATTTTATCATACTTAACTGAGAAATCTTGAATCTCTTCAAAGATAACTTTCTCAGAAAACTCTTGAAAATAATCTGCTTTGATATGAGGAACTACCTTTCGGTAGTATTCCTCATTGCAGATTAGATTTCTTAAGATTGTTGTTTCAATCGTCTCCGTCATCAGATGCTCCGTAAAGAAATTCAGTTCGTGCTTGTTCGTCAAGTTGCTTCATTACTTCTTCGGTGAAGTATTGATCAGGATTTTTTAGAATTTCTTTACCATAAATTTTCTTACCATCAACTTCATAACGACCAGCACTGTTCTTCCAGATGCCAGCACGTTCACCCAATTCTAGCAGACCGTAGTGGCGTTCAAGACCCCGCTCGTCAAAATACAGACGAGTTTCAACTTTGGATCCCTCACGGGTCAAACGGGACTTCTTCGCCTCGCATTTAATAATGTTTCCGATGAGATCGGTTCCGTCTTTTTCTTTTTTCTTTGAGAGGTATATGATTGTAGAAGCAGAATACTTAAGACCACTACCACCGCCCATCTCTTTCGTAGGAACGTAAGCGCCAACAACGTCATAGGTATGATTAGTAACTAACATAGGAATGTTCGCTTTGCCAAGTTTCAGTGTCAGAATTCGGAACACTGATTTGGTTAGCTGTGCCTTGGTCATGTCACGAACATTCTTGTCGTTGGAAGCATCCTCGACTTCTTTATTGGTGGCAAGCATTCCAAGGGAATCAAGAACAAACATGAGGGGCTTACGCTCCTCTTTCGGTTGTTCCATGTATTTATCGATGATACGAACTGCCTGGGTACGAAACTCTTCGATGGTATCCACAGGGAAGATAACCATACGCTTGGAATCGATACCCCTACTCTCGATCATCTGCTTACTAATGGCTGACTCAGTTTCAAAATAAATGACTCCAGCATCAGGATTAGTATCAAGGAAATTACGAACGACACTAAGACAGAAAAAAGTTTTTCCCGTGCCCGACTCTCCAGCAATAGCCGTAATTTTATTTGAGGGAATACCCCCATACAAACTTCCAGAAACCAGGGCATTAAACACGTAGCTCCCAGTATCAACAAAAGATTCAACGTCGCCAGCAGCGATCCCATCAGCAGCAATTGAAGCGAATTCATTTTTGCTATCTTTAATTACTTGTTGTAAAAAATCCATAAATCTCCTAACTAAAAAAACTCATGAGCGAAACCTTTCGCTCGGCATCCCACCCGATGCATTCTAGCACATTTCTGAGCGGTTCGTAAAATGACTTTTCAAATTGCATCTTATGGTCAACGTACTTTTCCAAATTAAATTCAGAAGGAAGGTTTTGAAAAAATGAAATTACATTCTCCTGGATCGGATTTGGTGTTCGTAAGTAGAGGAACTTAATTTTCTCTCCTTCTTGGATAAGAGGATACTTATGAGTAAGATCAAGCTTTCGTACATGGTAATTATACAGTAATGCACCTCGGACCTGAATGGGACATCCCTTTGTATAAATGTTCGCAACACTTTTATATTTTTCAAGTCCATTAACACCTCTCGGAAATGCGATACTCATGTAATCTTGTTCTTTAGTATCTTCTTTAATTTTTTCGATAAAATTTAAAACATCCTCATTTGTTTCGTTGATGATGATTGTATATGCTTTAAGCAGTTTATCCCTGAAATATGCGGGAGTGGAAGATCTAGCAGTTTCCATACCACAGATTTTCATCTTTGGTTCTTTGTATCGAACACCTTCACTATCCCACACGTTCAAAACGTAACGCTTCTTGGCAGTCCAGAATCCACGGTTGGCAATATTCTCCCGCTTCATCTTCATCATCTGAGCATAAGCATTTACGTAGTCGGCCAGTTCTTGGTAAGAACTTTCAATATACTTTTCAAGTTCCATTTTACAGATCTTATCAAGGAACGAAACAATGCTTTCATTAGTTTTCTCTCTTCCCTTGAATATAGTTTCCACCAAAGGACCAAGATTAAGATACATGGAATCAGTATCACAGGCAATAACATAATCAACATTCTTTGTTTTTAGAATTTTATTGAGGTATGCATTCATCTTCTTTTCGATCCAGCGAATAGAAAGCTGTCCAGAAAGAGTAATTGCTTCAGCAATCTCAAGTTTATAATAACGGAAGTGCTCATTACCAATAGCACCATAAGCAGAGTTGAGTTGAATCTTACGTGCCATCTGAATGTTATTACATCGGGCGATCTCTTTCTTCAACTCGACAGAAGGATTCTCTTCGTACTTTTGCTTGGCAGCAAGCATCTTCTTTTTATAGATCGTTCTTTCCTGATAGATTTTGTCCATCAACTTCGGAAGAAACCCTTGATAGGTTGTATCATAATAGGTTCCATTGGCACAAACAGTTTGACCATTCATGTCACTAAGATCGATCTCTTGATTAAGCAATCTATCTACATTTGCAGAAGGATGCCTATGGGACAACAACGTTTCTGGTGAAAGATTGTATTGCATGATAAGGTGAGGATACAGAGAGTTCAAGTCAAAACTCACGATCCAGTCATACATGCCTGGGATAGGTTCTTTTACATATGCCCCAGCATATTTTTCTGTCTTGACACTTTCCCGCTTTGGTGGAATAGCAATATTTTGCTTAGCAAGATAAACGTAGATGATATTATCCCACATACGAACTTGTGAATACACATCCTCAAAATTTACTTTAGCGTCATACGCCATAGTAATTGCAAGTTCAAGGAGTTTCATCTTATCGTCAAGTTTGTCTACCAACCTAACGTCATGAATATTGTATTCAATAAACTTCTGCCAGTTATTAGTATAGAACTCTTTGAAAGTATCGTACTCACTGTGATCAAGTTTATTTTCGCCAAGTTCTACGAAACAAATATGATCAAGGCGATATGATTCTTGATTGGTATAAGTAAACTTCTTATACAATTCAAGATAATCAAGAGTTGCAATACCGCTAATGTCATAAGCAATTTGCTTACGACCTTTGATGTAGATCTCCCTGCACAAAATATTGTTCCAGGGAGAAATCATCCTTGCTTCCTTTTCCCCAATCACTCTTTCAATACGCCGAATGATATAAGGCATATCAAAGAGTTGTACGTTCCAACCAGTGATGACATCGGGATAGTTAGAAGACCACCAATGAATGAAACCTTTAAGGAGTCCAGTTTCGGTTTCAAAGTGCATGTAATCAACATCGTTATCTTTGTTGACATAACTTTTAGCACCAAATACGGTAATACGACCAAGATCAGAATCTTTAACACTAATTGCCAAAATATCTTGGTCAGCAGTTTCAATATTGGGGAATCCATTTTCAGCACCAGTTTCAATGTCTATGTTGAACACACGAATTTTACTGATATCATATTTGATTTCATCTTCAGGATATTCTTCAAGGATATACTGATTCAAAAATCGAGTTTGACCACAGATTTCAAAATCTTCAATTTCACCATGCTCTTCAATAAATTTCTTAGCATCCCTGATTGTTCCCTGTTTAACAGGTCTTACGTATTTACCATCGAGAGTTTTCCATTCCGAAGGTTTAGCGGAAGGCAAAAATAACGTTGGATTGAATTGTACTTTGTCTTGAAATTGTCTACCATTTTCATAACCACGAACGAGAATAGAATTTCCCGATTGTTCAACACTGGTATAAAACTTCATTCTTCGTCAATTTCCTCGATAACGTTGTCTTCGTTGGTTTGTTCTTCGTCCCTCAAAAGAGAAGTATATTGAGAGAGATAGTATTGTTTTGGTTCTGCAACAAGAGTAATGTCGGAAGATCTGACAACGATTTCCCTATCATCACTGTAAACTGGCCAAGGACCAAAACAATTCCCTTCAATTTGATAAGGGTATTTAAGAATGCAATCGGGATCCCCAAAAGTTACATCGGGGATCTCTTCAATCTTGGCGATGATCCATTCACCACCAAATTTAATTAGTTTGATCATACTACTTCGGGATTCACAACTTTTTCAATTTCTTCTTGTTGCATTGCAGCGTTTTGGTTCAGAACCTCCTCTACCTGCTCCACCTTAGCAAGGTATGCTCGCTCAAGTCCAGAGTCAGGGACACCAATCGCAGTGACCGCATCGTAGGGGATTTTGAACTGAACGTCAACCGAGTAGGGACACCACTTGCTGAATTTAACCTGAAGATCCTGATCTCCATTTTCGACCTGGATCAGTTGTAGGGTGTATGGATGCTGCATCAGCAGGCAGATCCCTTTCTTGTCTTCGCCCTCACCGTCGAACACTTCTTTAAGTTCGCAGATGATTTGCTCGCCAGTTTTCAGAATTACAATAGATGTTGACATAACTACTCCGTATCGGTTTACCCATTATACCATAAAAAGAAATGGGGGTCAAGGTTGGATTTTGCCAACCAGACCCCAGCGCCGACGATATTCGATATTATTTAGCGATCGTATTTTCTCCAGGGAAATTTGAATTTCGATCTTCTGTTAAAAACTTTGGGTCATATGCTTTTCCCCCAATGTTATAAACAGTTTTCTTCTGATGATCTGGAAGAATTTTCTTTAGAGCAATTGTTAACAAACCATCCTCAAAATTAACTGATGCTACTTTAATATCATCTGCAAGTTGCCATGAGTTGTTGAAGGAACGTTTGGAGAGACCTTTGTGTAGGTAAGTTCGTTCAGTATCTCGTTTCGTAATTTTTGAGGTAACTCGGAGAATGTTCTGTTCAGTTGAGACCTCGATCTCATCTGCTTTAAATCCCGCCAGAGCAATTTCAATTTCGTAATTTGAACCATCGTGTTTGATTAAATTGTAGGGCGGATAACTGGTGTTATGTCCAGACATTGCCTCTAGACGATTAAAGATATCATCTAGACCTACTGAGAATGGGGAATAAGTATCCCAAACATATTTAGTTGCCATGTGTAATCTCCTTTAATAAGCGAGTTTGTGTTCGGACCCCGAAGGCATCCAAATATAATTTAGCACAGAATACAAAAAATGGTAGGGAGGAAACCCCTACCATTATTGTTCGGTCATCAGTATCGTATATCCTTGTTTGCGATACCAATCCAAATGAGCTTTGCCCCAAGGAACTAAGATCCAAACCACACGTTTGTCTGGAGTTAGAAACTGAACCTTGACTGTTCTCATCAAACGTCTTGTTTTTTGCGTCCGATGTTATACTTGCTCTCAAGAGTCCATTCGTCTTTTTCTTTAAACGAAAGAACTTTGATTTGATTCAAAGGAGCAACATCTTCAATCTTGGATTCATCAACAATCGTGATGAGTCCCCAATCAAAAAGAAGTTTGGCAATACGGTTTCTCCTTTGAATGTCATTGATAGAAAGGTTAGTGCTCTTTCCATCAAGGGCAAATAGTTCTTTGAAGTGAACAATGTAATATCTGCCTTGTTTGTGAAGGATATGGCAAGATTGATAAATCTTCTTTTCCTTCCTTGAAGCAACGCCAATACGTGTCAAGGTCTCACGAACCTTTAGGAAATCATCTGGTTGTGACAGAATAACTTCCAGCATATCAGAAGGTTGCCATTGAATTTCAATTTCAGTAGTCATCTGTTTCCGCCTGTACTCAATAGTTGTTTAATATGTTCAAGTTGATCTTTCGTGAGAATCCTTAACGCAGCAACTGCTTTATTATGACTATAACCATAATAACGCTTTACTAAATCAAGATGCTCAAGAGTTTGCTTTTTAACCCAAGGAGAAAACCTTTTCCTTGGTTTCAAAGTATTTATATAAAAGTCATATTGCATCTTCTTGTCGAGATGAGAGTTTTTGTTCATCTCGTTAGAATACAAAACTGTATCAACAAAAGAAGACAAGCATTTATTAACAATGTATGGCGGATAATTTTTCACTGCCTCAGCATCTTCATCAAGAATATTCTTTTTGGATTGATTGATGCTGTAAAGATAATCTTTCAATTCATACTTCATAGAGTTTTAATCGGTCCTACGACTCCCTTCTTAGAATTGTTAAATCTGTAAATCTGGGTGCTACCATTCTTCAAGGTAACAACAATCTCATCTCCCTGCAGAACTGCAGCAACCACATTGCTGCCGAAAGTGTGAATGACACCTTGAGTAGCAGTGAACAATTCTGCTCTACCATTTTTAGCACGAACAAATGTTGCCATATCTTTTAGTAATTTGTGAGAACAAGTTCTTTGCGTGACGCCTGATCGGTGTTGTATGTACCAACAGATCGCATAGTATATGTATGAGCAAATTCAAAAGAATTCCACGAAGAAAACCTTTCTTTAATAAGATTACTTGAATTGTAACTCACCATCATCGGACCGCTATAAGTGTCGCATGTTGCGGCAAACTTATCGTGATCAAATCCTTTATGCATTGATCCATTCTTTCCATACAGTTTATCTTTAATTTCATAAGGAGGATCAAGATAAACCAGAGTTGACGAAACGTTTGTCAGAAGAGATTCATAAGAATAATTTGTAATCTTCCAATCTTTGATGATCTCAGCATACCCAGAAAGATTTTCAATTCCCCTGATGTTGAAATTACTGACAGATGCTTGCTTTGAGAAAGAAGAAGATTCGGTCAATCCACTGAACGAACACTTGTTGACAATGTAAAAAGAAACTGCTCGATTAAAGTCAGTTGATTTTGGGTGAGCAAGACATTCTTTTGATTCAGCAAAAAGATATGCTGCTTTGGTTTCGTCGTTGTACTTTTCTTTCAGTTCAAGAAGTTTTTCCACAAGCGGTTGACTTTCTTTTTGAACATGAGTCCAGAAATTAACCAAAGGTTCATAAAGATCATTCACCCAGATCTGAATGTCAGGATACTGTTTAGATACTGCAATCGACATCGATCCACCGCCAAGGAAAGGTTCCCTAAATTCAGTAATCGATTCCATGTCAGGAAGATATTGGAAAAGTTTTACGGTAGCACGGGATTTGCCACCAGGATATCTAAGGGGTGTTTTCAGGGATTTCATAATCAGGTTGATGGTATTTTAAATATTCACGAAATGTCAGTTTCATTTCTTTCTGCGTCATTCCACAATGAGCGGCGGCGGCAGGCAATGTCATTTTTGCCCTAAACAATCCTTCATTTGCTTCCTTGACATTTTCTGGTGTTGTTTTTACAACATAGATTTTTAAATCTTTATAGTTCATAGATAACGAACCTCATCTACATACCCAGCGTCAAGAGCAGTTTCGATCATGTTATACGAATAGCTATTTGGTTTCGGTGGTGCCGAAAAGTAAATAACATAATACGCTGATCGATAAAGATGTTTCAGCAATGCACCATTACATACCGCTTTCTTAACGTTATCCGTTCGTTGTGCTCCAGGTCTTTTCTTGCCTCCGATGTGACCTCCTTTTGCTTCGACATATTCTGTCCTATCAGGAAGATCAGCAATGTAATCAAGTTCTATGCCAAGTTCTTTGACACAATAATCTTTCCCCACAATCATACCATTCCTGGAAATTAAATCTTGTTCGACAAGAAACTCAAATTCATCTCCAGATTTTTTACTTTCTGATTGAAAATTATTCATTTAAATTCACACCCCATCATAATTTCAGTAAGACATGCAAGAAGATTAATTTCTTGGTCTGCAACAAAAGCAATTTGATATTGATACTTTGCAAGAATCAATACTGCTTCAGGAATCGAAGCTGCTTTCAACGTACCATACAAAACATCATAGAGTTTTCGGATGACAATATTTGGATCATTGTCGATGTTGTCTACCACCCACTTCTTGACGGTAGTAAATTCTTTGTTCTTTAACGACCGTACCAAATCATCCAGATTAACGTCGGCAATGTCAACAAGAATAGAATTATCAATCCTTCCGCTGGCACTGTGTCTCTGTGCTTCATTGATCAATCTCCTCCAATCTGGATAATAACGTCTAATTAATTTAATTAGAATTTTTTCTTCGTACTCAATATTGTTATCATCAAGAATATGCTTGAGTCGAAGGAAAAACTTTGCCTGCAATTTATCAACTTCTTCTCTGTTGATTTTAAAGTCAATTACAGTGCATCGAGAGTGCAACGGTTCAATGATTTTATTTGGAAAGTTGCACGTAAAAATAAATCGACAGTTGCTGTGAAACTCCTCCACAGCGGTCCTGAGCGAGAGTTGAACGTCGCTAGTGGTGTTGTCTGCCTCATCGATGATGACGACCTTGTGGGCGGCACCAGAGGTCAATGAGACGGTCGTAGCGAACTGGCGGACCTTGTTCCGAACTGTGTCCAGGAAACGCCCCTCGTCGGATCCGTTGATCACGATGTAGGAGGCGCCAATCTCATCACAGATTGCTTTAGCAACAGTGGTTTTGCCGACACCAGCGGAACCACAAAGCAGAAGGTTGGGAATCTCCTTCTGCTCAATAAATCCTTTAAACGAGTTTTTAATATTCACTGGAAGAATACAATCCTCAAGAGTATGAGGACGATATTCTTCCACCCACAAAAATTTCTTATTCATCAAGGTTCAAGAGCAATATAATAAGTGAGATCAAGATTAGTGTGCTTCCATTCTGTGATCATCTTGCTCGATATTTTAACGGTATAATCACCAGGAAGCAATCGAATGTTTTCCATCTTCATGAACAGTTCATACTCTCCCGTGTTGTCGCCTGGCAGTTCCAATGAAAACACGTTACTTGTTTCATTTTCTTTGTCCACCAAACTAAGGATTACAGAACCACCAACAGAATGAAATTTAAGATCTGGAATTCCGTAAACGTTCCATGCTTTTTGAAGTGCGGAAATATCTTCCTGATTGATTGTGAACTCCATATCAGCACCAGGGAATTTTACATCACGATCGGGTGCTGCTTTAAGAGTGATTTCAGGACTGGAAAAATAGTACCTTGCACTCCGTCCACGACTTTTGATAGTCACATATTCTTCGTTGTCAAAGATAAGAACAGGATTATCAAAAAGAGAAAGACCACTAAGAAACTGATTCAGTTCATAGATGCCAAACGTTTGTGGGAAGATCTCTTCACATTTGAATTGAGCAACAGCATTCTCACCAACACTAATGGTCTTTAGAATGTTTCCTTCACGAATCAAAATAGAACCATTGATGGTGGCAAAGTTTTTGAGCACCATCATGGTTTGCTGAGAAATAATAACCTGACTCATTTGAACTCCTGGAGACCGTTTTGAGTGCGAGAGTAGTGACCATCAAAGTGAAGCAGAAGCATGGCGTAGTGAATAACCTTCATGAGATCACGCTTGTTGCGACCATCTTTATCGCCATATCGACTGCCGTATTTGAGAATGTTTGCTTGACAGAAAGCAGCAGCAAGACCTTTCGCCGCCATCAGATCAATTGTTTGAATGTCGTTGTATCCGTCTTCGTCACCACAATAATGACCATGGTAAGTAGATACAATGTAATCTTCTGTGTCCTTGAGGATTTTCTCCTCATTATACTTCCACTGCATTTTCATTCCTCCATAATGTACTGTAGATCTTCATGATAGCACTCTTTGATTGTTCCGTCAAGTGTCTTCACAAATAATTTCAAACCATGACCACCCAAGATCTTAACGGAAATGCCGTCCCGAAGGACGGCAATGTTACCTACGTAACCGTGAAACTCAGGCTTCTTCATTCTCTTCCGCTTGAGTTTCAGTTTCAGTTTGAGCATCAGCACCAACGCTGGCATCAATCTTGTCATACAGTTCCATGAAGCTGGACTTGGTTTCGTCATCGAAACGATTCACACAAACTTGAATCGCCTTCATACGCTTGCCGAAGATGCTGTAAGCACGAATGATGTGAGACAGACGGCGGGTGCTGATTACTTCATCAACGCCACCTTCCTTGAAGGTCTTACGGATGATGTCTGCCCAAGCAGCAAGCTTCTCACAGAACTCTTCATCCAGACAACCAAGTTTGGCAGACAGTTTCTGAAGAATCTTTTGCTCGGTCTTAGGAGCAGGATAATCCTGTTCAAAGGTGAGAGCGAATCGCTCAAGGAATGCTTCGTTGAGCACGTTGGTGCCGATAAAGCGACCGTCATCAGAACCCTTACCTTTGGTGTTGGCAGTGGCAATGATGGTGAATCCAGCGGCAGGTTTCACATAACGACCAGTTTTCTTCAGGAACACACCCTTGCCTTCAAGAATCGACTGGAGACACAGGATCTTGTTAGAAGCAAGGTCGATCTCGTCAAGCAGCAGAACAGCACCACGCTCAAGTGCTTCGATTACGGGACCGTTGTGCCACACCGTTTCGCCATTGATCAGACGGAAACCACCGATCAGATCGTCTTCGTCGGTCTCGATGGTGATGTTCACACGGATCAGTTCACGCTTCAGTTGAGCACAAGCTTGCTCCACACCGAAGGTCTTACCGTTACCAGACATACCAGTGATGAACACAGGATAGAAGATACCTGAAGAGATGATTTTCTTCACATCACTGAAGTTACCGAAACTAACAAAGTTGGGATCCTTGTCGGGAATCAGGTTTTGATGATGAACAACCATGTGCTCAACTGCTTGCTCGCCAGCAGGTTCGGCGGCAGGAGCTTTGTAAGTGTTTTCAATATCCTGGGCAGTCAGATTCCAACGACCGTGACCAGATTTGTATTGCTCAAGACGCTTGGCGATGGTGGGATAGGAACTACCGAATTCTTCAGCAGCAGCAATCACAGCGTTGCTACCGAAATCTTCGCCAAAGTGAGTGGAAATGTAAGCGACGAGAGCTTCTTGTTCAATGTTTGCTTTACGAGCCATGATGAGTAATCTCCGTTGTGGATGTGGTAATTGTAGCAGGTGGGTTGGGGGCGTTGCCACCCCCAGTGGACAGATTGGGAACTGGTCAGGCGACCAGGGTAGCGAAGGAAGACAAGAGTTTCTTGTTCGTCGTCTTCTTCTTGAGCATAGTACGGAATGCCTTGCCGATGTCAACAGTGGTGGACTCATCCTCGACTGCCATAGTGGCGTTCACCGACAGATCGTGAGAAGAAATCATGTACAGAGCATCGTAACCCATGCCATTGATTTCATAGGACTTTTCCTTACGCCACACTTTCATAGCTTCATCTGGATCAATGCCCCCAGCAGATTTGTGGAGAGCACGATACATGTAAGAGAAAGTGTTGCCACTACAGATTCGGAATCCGATCAGATTCACTTCGGGGAAGTTATCCTTCAGGTTCTCAAGAAGAATTGCCGTGAGATTGTCATTCACATTCTCCATATTGAAGTTACGATATACGTAACCGATCTTACGATCACGAAGAGCATTCTCGTTACGAATGTAATTTTGACCAATGTAATTGTAACCACCGTTGGGACGAGTCAGTTTCAGATCAAAATTAAGGTGATTGCCCTCACCGTCAGTGAGAATCACGACGTTAACTTTCTGAAGTTTGTTACGAGTTTTGAATTCGGGAATGATCTGATGAAGGGCAATGATGGATTCGTTGAGCGGAGTTCCACTCAGATCCAAACCGTTCGGAACAGAATAGTTGTTGTAAGTAGCACCGTTGTAATTAGAATCTTCCCGAGCAGCAAGACGCCACAGATTGAGAATACAATTGTCGAGCACTTTGCTATTAGCACGGGAACTCAGGAAGTTCATCAAACGAAAACGACGATGAACTTCAATCGTACCATCCTCTTTCTTGTACACTGATTGAGGAGCAGCGTACCCAGGAACAGCATAACTATTGCTCCACTCATAAGTGAAAGCATACACCTCAAAAGGAATCTGAACTTTCTTACAGAACCACACAAGGTTCAGCAGTTGCTTCACAGTGTCGAGCAGATAATCATTCATCGAACCAGACCAGTCCAGCACGAACACCAGACCATGATTCTTGCCGTCAGGAATCACAGAAACCTTACGGAATAGATCTTCGTTGTACTTGTACGTGTGAAGTTTGCTGGTGTCAAGAGTGCCAGTACGAGCAGTAGACATCCGCTGATAAGCATCTGCCGACTTCTTCATTTCAAACTCCTTAACCAGATAGTTCACTTCCTTCTGGGATTCGGCACGATACTTCCGATAATCAGCATCAACATGCTTGAAAGCATCTTCGCCATAGCGAGAACTGGTAAGAACTTCACTAAAGTGCTCGTTGATGTAATCGTTGAGCATTTTGTAATCAGCGATTACGTGCTCCATCTTCAGTTTAGGACGTTCGATGTAAATGGTCTCTGTAGCGTAATGATTGGTCAGCTTTTCTGTTTGCTGATCAAATGCTTGCTGGGTCTTAGAAACTTCTTCATTCTTTTGAGTTTCGTTGGGACCGCCGCCGCCAGATCCAATAGGAGCATCTGGAGCACCGCCGCCAGCACCACCTCCGCCAGAAGATTCTTCATCTTCTCCGCCACCAGAAGGTTTAGACATACCCTGACCATTTCCTTGGAGTTGATCGTCAGATTCGCCATTGGAATCTCCAGTGGAATTACCACCGCCACCTTGCTGACCAAGACCAGATTGAATAGAAAGCGACAGTTCTTCCTGCTGCTTCTCTTTCACGTATTTGTGGATCAGTTCACAGATAGTCAGCACTTGCTGGAAGGTTTCAGCACCTTCAATCATCTCGACAAACTGCTGTTCAAACTCGTTGAACGGCATCTGAGCATAAGCACCAATCTTAAAGTGAAGATTGATACGGTCAATAAGAGTGAGTTCATTGAGATCTTCAGCAGCAATACTGAAGAAGTCATCACGATTCAGTTCGCTGTAACCATTGTAGAAAGTACGGGCGAGACCAGGAAACTTACGCTTCATCAGTTTCTCGATACGGGCATCTTCCACGACGTTCACATAGTCCTTGGGAACGTCGGCAATGTTACGCCAATCTTCGTTGGGAGTGTACAGTGCATGTCCAACCTCATGCCCCACCAGAAGGTCGTATACGGTCGAGGAAGCACGGTCCCAGATCGGTAGGGTAAGGATACGACGTTGGACATCAAAACACGCTGTAGGCACCTTCTTGTGCTCGATAATGAGGTTCTCCGTTGCCAGCAGTTTGGCAAGAGTACCTTTGACTTCGTGGTTAACGGACATGGGTTTCTTCTGAACTGAAGTCAGTATAGGCCAAAAAAAGGGGGGCGTGTGCCCCCTTAGTCCACTTCAGAAACTGTCTCCCGAGGGACGCTGAAGTTTTTAATTTTTTCAAACTTGATCGTTTTGTCAAACTTATCGCTCAAGTTTTCTTTGTGAGATATGACAAATATATTTGTATTCTCATCAAAGTTGCGGAGGATCCAACCAAGTTCCCCTGTTCCGTTTTGATCAAGTGATCCATCAAAGATCTCGTCAAGAATCAAGAGATTAGTATCCACGCTATTCTTAAGTTTAGCAACAGCTCTCCAAGTAAGCAGAAGAGCAATATCGATACGAGCTTTTTCTCCTTCACTAAAAGATTCATAACTGAAGATGTCTCGGTAACGTGATTTAATTGTTTCTTCAAAATTTTCATCTAACGTGAAGTTCACGTAGAAGTCCATGTTTTGAAGATACTCATTAATGAGTTGATTCATTACAGGCAGATATTTTTTTATGATCCTGGTTTTAATTCCATTATCTTTAAGAAGTTGAGATGCAGCAAATAAGCAATCTCTTTCTTCTTTTACAATCGCCATTTGAGTTTTACTTTCAGTTAACTCAGAATCTAATTCATCGAGTTTTTTCTTTTCGTTGATCGTGTTGATGTCGTTACTTTGCAGATTTTTAATTTCTTCTTGTAACTCCTTGATTTCTTTTTGGGACGAATTAATTTGGAAATGATGTATAGAAATGTCCGAAATAATCTCACTACTTTTTTTGGATAGATTAACAAAAATAGATTCTCTACTTTCTTCCTCAGCAATCGCTTGCTCAATCTCCTCAATCCCAGATTTCAATTCTTTTATGGAATCCATGATTTCAGAAACTTTGGCATCACGAAGTTCTTCATGAATGTCTTGAGTACATGTAGGACAAACTGTATTAGAAGTAAAGAACTGATGATCTTTTTTGTGTGCGTTAAATTTCTGCTGAATTTTTCCTTTAAGGTTATTAAGTTTTTTTAGTTTAACAGATGCGTTTTTGTATTGTTCAATTTCTTGAAGCACCTGATTTTGATCTTCAAGTAGTACATTTAGTTTATCAGAAATATCTTTTTCAAACTTTAAAAGTTTTTCAATTTTCTGATTCTTCTCATCAATCTGATTAGTATTCTTTTCTTCAGATGATTTGATGAAAGATTTTTGCATCTGAATTTTTTCACTAAGAACATCGATTTGGTAATCACGTTCTTTGATGTCATCATTAGCGTACTTCAATTTCTCTTTGAGATTATTATTCATCACAGAGAATATTTGAATATCAAGAATGTCTTCGATGATCTCTCTGCGAGCAGCAAGAGGAAGACGCATGAAGGGAACAAAAGTAGATGATCCAAGAACTACAATCTGCGTGAAAGATTTGTAATTCATTTTCAAAATATTTTGTTCCAACTGTCTTTGATTATCAATCGATGATGACATTTGATCAAGCATCTGATTGTTTTGATACACTTCAAAGACAGCAGGTTTGATACCTCTTCGTATCATGTATTGATTTTTACCTATACAAAATTCAACTTCAACTAAACAATCTTTATCATTGATGCTGTTAACAAGCATCGGTTTGTTAATTTTCCTGAACGGTTTTCCAAACAAAGAAAAGGTAAGGGCATCAAGGATAGTGCTCTTACCTGCTCCGTTCTGACCAATAATTAAATTAGTTTTTTTGTCAGTTAAATTAATTTCAGTGAAGACATTTCCAGTTGACAAGAAATTCTTCCATCGTATAGTTTTAAAAACAATCATTACAAGTCGTATGGTGGAACAATAAAATCGTCTTGGGTTATTATAGCATACTTCTGATCCCTTTCCTCACACGCATTTACAATGGCATCCTCAGGAATTTCTATGACTTGAAGCGGAGGACATTCGGTTTCTCCTTCGATCATGTAAAAGTATCTTGTTGCATCATCCTCTTCCTCAAAAACAGGAATGATTTGATCCCCAAGATCATCTCTTACAGAGAATACTCCATCTGGTCTACCTTTGAGTGTGAGTATGTACATTTGTTAGATTACTTCACAACTTTCAATATATAGGGTTTTCATGATGCTCTTTAAAGAATTTTTATCTACGGTTATTTCTACTTCATCAATGTATTCATTAAGTAAAGTTAAAGTATCTTTTACTTCTAAATTAACATCGACATCCGAATTGTCTTTGTCAACAATAGTTTCAATAACCTTTAGATCATGAACTCCAACATCATATAAACTTTCAATCATGTTTTCAAATTGAAAGTAGTCCGTTTTTTCTTCTACTACAACCTTGACATAAGTATCTGCATACTCATCGGGATTGATGCTGAAATTATTATTAGCATCATTGTAATAAATCTTTTTGAAAATTTCAAACGGGTTTTTGATAAACTTAAGTTTGTTTGATTTTGCTTCATACAGATGAAATCCTCTTGGATCTTTGTAATCATTCCAGAACATCTGGTAAGGATTGCCAAGGTAAGTAATGTTTCCTCTACTTGACTTGTGATGAAAATGTCCAGAGAATACTTGTTTGAATTTGAAGAACACATCTGGATCCATGCCACCTTCATGAAGCATACCAGGAGAAACTTCAAAACCGTTTAGTTCAAGATGACCCATTGCAATCTTTGCTTTGGTGTTCTTGATGACTTCCATTGTCTCATCATAGTTTTCACTATTGATCCAAGGAAGCATTAGAATGTTCTCACCATCAATCTCAACAGTTTCTGGTTTTGAATACACACGAATATTATCGTAAGTGTCCAAAAGAAGATCTGGAGCATTAACATCATTGGTGTTTTTATAGTACACACAATGATTACCAAGAATCATGTGAACAGTAATGCCAGAGTCACGGAGACGGTCAAAGTAATAACGGCGAATACGAGACCAAACATTATAATCAATGTTCTTGCGATTATCGAATGTGTCTCCAAGATCGATAACAGTTGTGATACCCTTTTCTTCAAGGGTTGGAAAAAAGACATTATCGTAAAATTTTCTAAAGTATTCCCAAAAAATAATACTACCCTTTCTTCCGTCCAAGTGTTGATCCGTGATAAGAGCTACTGTCATCGACCCATTCGTGTTTCAATGTTTTCTTTAATGCCACACATATCGGAGTAAGTGTGATTCATTCCAACCATGTCGGAACCATAATCATCTGTGTGCATGACTTCATCATACCCAGATTTTTCAAGAATTTTGGTTTTGATTTCTAACTGCTTTTTCTCTTTAGAAATTCTCCTAAGGAAAGCAAACCAAATAATTTGCGTGAAATAAGCAAAAGGATTTTTAGATTTCTCTGGATCAAAATTGTCAATGTATTGTAAACAATTTTCTACTCCGTCACAAATCATATCCTCCCTGAACATGTAGTTCACGAAATTTGGTTTGTAGGAAAGGTGTGTTGCAATCTTCAGAAAGCATTCACCAAGATAGTTCGGAACTTTGGGGCGAGGGAGACCTTTTTCCTTTGCTTCTTGAACTTTAGTTCGGTAGACACTAATTGCCTCCAAGAACTCTTTGTTATTGACGTAATACTCTTTGTTCTTTGTTCTCGCCATAGTCCATATCTCGGGATGCTGATGTTGGTATCAGTATAGACCATATTCTCAGATTTGTCAAGGTATCCTGAAGGGGGGTTGACAAATCCTCAGAAACTCAGTAGAATAACTCTGTCGGGGTTCAAGACAAATATTATCTTTAGCTTTTATTAAATATATCTTCAAGATACTTCTTAGCTTCCTTTACAGATCCTAAGTAACCCATACGTTTACTGAATGTCTTTGGTTTAATATTGATAGAGTTAGATATCTCATCAATCTCTCCAGAGACATTCAGTAGATAGTATCTTTCAATTCTTTTATCTAACTCTGTCATAGTGATTACTTGTTCCATCTTGATGATGAACATAGTATCATAAGTTGAATTAATCCATTCCTTTAGAATAAATCCTTGTACAGTTTTACCATTCCTTTTGGTAGCTGTTGAGTCAACCACCATAGGATTTTCTAATAGTAAACTATCTTCTTCTGGTAAGTAACAAACTTTTGCTATTAACTCTTCTCCAGAAGTTAATTTTATAGTTGAATAAAATTCTTCTTCCATTATCTTAAATCTATTTTTATTGTTTCATATTTGAAGTTTTCTTCTTGATAGATTTTAATACGTTCTAATAAATGATTGAATGTGTAGTTGGGTCTTTTATCAGAAGAAATATCATCAGCAATATCATATAAAGTAGCAATATCTTTTCCTTCACCCTTTCTTAAAACTCTACCAATAGATTGTAGGTTTCTAATTCTTGATTTTGAAGGTGAAGCAAATACAATGTTGTGTAATCGTTTGATGTTAATGCCTGTACTAAATGTTCCATAAGAAGCAATAATCACAGCATTGTTTTCTTTTTCTGTAATTACTCTTACTTCTTCTCTTTCATCAACATCAATTGAACCATGTACAAAGAAAACTTTTCTTGACTCACCGATGTTGTTATTTATGAGTTCGTACAAAGGTTCTCCATGCTTCTCAACGTAATTGAAAAGCACAAGAGTATTTCCTTCAAGATCTTTAACCAAATTTTTAATCAGGTTATTTCGTTTCTTGTTCTGTACAATGTATTCCATTTCGGAATGGTAATCTTCAAAATACTGATACTCATGTTTACACACCAGTATCTTAATACGAAGATTTGATAGATGTCCTTTTTTGATTAGATCATCTGTTTTTGTAACTTTCTCACAAGCACCAAACAATCCTTCAAGAACCCACTTGTGGGTCTTAGTTCCGTCAAGAGTTCCTGTAAAACCAAAACGGTATTTTGCATTGTGGCATTTTTCCATAATGCCTGTCAGTGATTTTGATTTGAACAGATGCGCTTCGTCACCAATCACACAGTCAAAATCATCGTACCATCTCTTAGGAAACTTGTAGATAGATTGCCATGTTGAAATGATTACTTGTTTGTCACTGTTCTTATCTTTTCCAGAATAGATTGTGTGAATGTAACTATCAGTGCTCCATCCGTAATCTTGGAAATCTTTTACTATCTGTTCTACAAGAGAAGTTGTTGGAACAATAACCAGAATCTTTTTCTTTGTCGCTACGTAATATCTAACGATAGAATAGATCATCAAAGATTTACCAGATCCAGTTGGGGACAAGAATAACCCCCTGTTGTATCTGAGAGCATTGTATACAGTTTGATACTGATAATCTCTTGGTTGGTATTTACAGATCTTATCCATAAACACTTTCACACCATTTGGAGATACAAGATCATTGACTTCTTCAACTTCTCCATACCAATCATTTTTGGCATACTCAAGTTGATATTGTCTTTCTCTTGCCCACTCTTTCAGGTGTGATAGGAGACCACAATATAGTTCCCCAGTTCCAGGTGAGTAAAGATGGATTGTACCATCCCAATACCTGTAACGGGGATTTTTCTTTAGGAATTTTGCCTCTGGTACTTCAAAAGAAAAGTAATCAGAAAGTTCTCGATGGACGTGCGGTTCAGATAATAACTGATAATAAACTTCGTTCTTTTTTCTAATTACAATACGTGACATTAGGTAGTACCATTAATGAATTTTTCCCATTCAATTGCATTCTTAATCTGAAAACTTCTATTTGAAACCATACGCATTACTTGATCCAAGAAGTAAAGCATCTGATCTACGTATTTAATTTTTGCTTCTAAGTTAATAATATCTTGATCGGACTCAAGATAGGTCTTCATTTTTTCTGCGGTCTTGATGCTTGTTCCGAAAGGTTTTTCTGCATATACCTTTGCGTCTGCTTCTCCGCCGTAATATTCTCTTTTCTCCCTTACAAGTTTACGAATTTCAAATTCTAAAGAAGTTTTAATTTGACTAAGATCAGTGTAATGGTTTAAATATTTATTGTGCTGAAAAGGGATCTCTAATGCTAACTTTGCGAGATCTTCTGTGTATTCTTTATTTCTAAATTGAAAATCAATTTTGCTATCTTCTTCCCACTCTTTTTTAATTGTCGAAAACAAATTTTGTAGATAGTCAAATTTCATAGGTTAAAATCTTTATCACGAAATGTATAGTTTGAAAATTTAAATGTTACCTGTGCGGTAAAGTATTCAATATCAGAAACTGCAGCATCAAACTGAATAGGTGTTAATGATATTGGAAATAAATTTTCGTAGTCAATAATATGATTTGGATTCATATTAGATGACAGAATTAATAATTGACCGTTTGAATATTCAATGCCACCTTGCATATGCTCGTTGGCAGTTCCGTTTCTTAGTATCCAGTTATGAATTGATTTGTAGTTAATCAACTCTTCATCAACAATAAAGGATAGCGTAAGATCATCGAAGGAAACGCCACCACCAGGAACGATAGGTAGAGAACGAAACCTTGTTGGAACTTCTGTAAATGGCATGTTGATTCCAGGTAGATTAACTGATTGACACAGAAAATCTACACCACGGAATAACTCTAAATTTAATATAAAACCGTTGGGAGCAAGATAGTTTCTATTACTAAGTTGCTCCTTATACCATTCAGCGGTCATGTCAACTTCCCAAGCTATTAACTATTTATTTGCATAAAAAAAGACCCCCGTGTGGGGGTCTCGGAGATGTAAACAGAGATCACATTAGGTTGATAACCTGAGTTCTTCTGTAGTACATGTTGGTTCCAGCGGTGAGGGTCTCGCCATCTGGAGTACCATTGTAAGCACCGTTGGTGGTTACGAATGGGTTGCTGACCATACCATAACGGGTCTTGAAGCCAATCTTTGGCTGGAAGGTGTTAGGATCGATCGAACGTAGCATCTGGAGAGGTACGTATGGGCAATAGAAGAGACCAGCATCATAAGGTGAAGTACCCTTATAACCAAGTAGGTAGTAATGCTTGTCCGAAACGTTTGCCGAATAAGGATCAACGAAGACCTTGATACGACCGTTGATGGTGCCAACTGCAAGGTTGCCAGTGTCATCAACCTGACCGATCGAAGGACCGCCAGCGCCAGTTAGACCGCTGCTGTAGTCGAGAACGCCTGCCATAGCAAGAGCAGAAGCAACGTCAGCAGAGCAGATGACGAAGTTGCCCTTTCCTCTACGAGTGTCCTGAGCGATTGCGTTAGCATCACGCTCGATCTGGAATAGAAGACCCTTGAACTTCTCAACTGACCAACGACCGTTGGAGTCAACGTCGAGGTCGAATACGCCAGCGTTAGCAACGTTGTTCTGAGCACCAGGCTTAGCAACACGGTAAACGGTACGTACAACCTCACGGTTGATTTCAGCAAGAACTTCACTCGATAGAATGTTAGCAAGCTCTTGCTCAGCATCAAGACCATGGATCGCCTTGAGGTCTTGTGCGAGTTCTAGGGTGTACTCAGCCTTGAGTGCTCTGGACTTTGCAGTAACAGAGGTTTTCTCAATGCTGAAGCTCATCTCACGGAAGAGACGACCCGACTCACCCATCTTCTCAAGATCCTCACGGCTCATACCACGAGCTACCTCGTAAGTACCAGCAGGGGAATCATTTAGAAGAGCAGGGTTGTTGCCTTCTGAATCGCCGCCAACACCTGCGCCAGTGCGAGGAACATAAGCGCCAGTGGTTGCGTCGTAACCAGCAGAGAAACCAGTATCAGGCTCGTTGAAGAGCGCCTCTTCGCCGCCCTGGTTCTCGTAGCGTGAACGCATTGCGAAGATGAGTCCGTTAGGACCGCTCATTGGTTGAACACCACAAACGTCATATGCCATGAGGTTAGGCATAGCACGACGAACTAGGCTGATTAGGATAGGATCGAAACCAGCAAGACCAGCGGTGTTGGTTGAAGATAGTGCTGAACCAGATGGTGAAATGGTGCCAGCGCCAAGTGAATTGACTGCTACTTCGTTGAGGATACCACGCTCTTCACGAAGTGCTCTTTCTTGGTTTTCCAGGAGAACAGCGGTAACAGCCTGTCTATAACGGTCCTGGATAGCAGGAGCTTCGTTATGATTTAGAACAGGTGCCCACTTTTCCTGGAGTTGGGATGCGTTAAACATTTTTTACTCCTTGTATTTTGGAAAAAGTTACGGATTACTAATATTTATATATTCTCACTTCCAGCGTGAGATAGCGTTTAGGTATGCTGCCATTGCTGGTGATACCGCTTCGCTGTCAACTGGAGTTTCATCACTTACTTCAGTTTTTGAAACTGATTGTGGGAAATATGACTCTTTGAGAGTTTTTACTGCCTCAGCAAATTTCTCTGCTGATTCAAATGTCACACCTTCAGCTAATGAAGCAAGTTTTTCTTTCTGAGTATCTGCGAGACCTTCTGAAATTTGATTCAGAATGACTACACGGGTTGACTCAGCAAGACGATTGTTAAGTTCCACATTACGCTCAATTTGCTCATTGAGGCGCTGTTCCATCTCACGAAGTTCGTCTGCCATTCCCTCAACGACATCAACTTTCTCGTCGGGGATACTAATATAATGCTCTTGGAAGAGATTCTTAAGACCTGCAATGAAGTCCTCAGTAATCTCATTACGAACACCACGATCAATACCGACTTGATTTTCCTCAAGCCACTGATTGATAGCGTAGTTTACAGTTCCCATTACTTCCTCAGCAAGTTCTGTCTTAACAGCTTCTACTTGCTCAGCAAGACGGGATTCAAACTGCTCTTGAAGTTTAACTGCTTCTTCGTTAAGTTTTGACTTAACGGCAGCTTCAAAGATTGTTTTTGCTTTTGCTTTAAAATCTTCTGAAAGATCTTCTCCCTCAGTTAAAGCAGCAACGTCACCAGATAAGTCAAGTTCTTCAAATGAAGGCTTGATTGGATAGGTTACGTTTGGACCTTCTGATGTGCCGTAAGCAATATCAGCACCAAACTTTGGATGCTCGCCCGCAGGTAGATCCTTACCCTTTCCTCTTACTGGTTCACCGCTGTACTGGGAAACAGGAGCAGCAGCTTTTGCACCAGGATTTTCTTCGCCATCTTCATCATTTTCGTGTGGAGTCGTAGTCGATCCACCCAAATCGGTGATGGATTGATGATAAGGAGCAACTGCTTTAGTTGTTACGGTTGGTTGAGGATCCTTGCCACCGCTCTTAGCATTAACAGCAGTGTGTGACTGACCAGGCATATCAGAGCCACTGTCGCCACCAGGAATTACTGAAGCGGAAACGGTTGGCATAGGATCGCCAGCTTCCATAATAATACCTGATTCAGTTACAAGCTCCTCAAACTTTTCGTTTAACTTATCTGACATTTGAGTTTTCCTCGTATTTTTCCTAATATGATTATTCTATGATTATTTATGAAATTAGAGATTTGAAAGGAAATTCTCAAATACGATGAGTTTCCTTTTCTCCATATTTCTACGGGTCGCTTCAGAAATATACTGTTTATATTCTGCAACACGATACTCTTTTAGAATACCGTTGTCCCAGACCCACTCTTTGCCTTCCATAATTCCCTGAACGAAAGCATCAGGAGCTGAAGGATCTGCTACAATATCTGCAGCAGTTGCAAGCATAAAGTCATCACGAACATACTTCGCACCATTACGCTCTTCAAGTGATCCCATACCTCTTGAAGAAACGCCAAGTTTTACACCTTCATCTAAAAGTGACTTGGCAATTTTACCCATGGGAGTATCTAGAATACGTGCCTTACCATAAAAATTAGTTCCTTCCGCACGGAGGTCTACAATCTTATGTGATACACGATCTAGATTTACTGATGGACCATCTGGATGTCCGAGTTCACCAAGAGCACGACCAGATTTTACGTACTCTTCGTTATACCTTTGAACCTCACGGTTTAAAATATCGAATGGGTAAATTCTTCCATTGCGGTTTTTTGTTTCTGATTGCAGAAACACTCCTTCAATGTAAAGATTTTTTTTACCGTTCTTTTCCTCTACGAGAACTTGAACGTCCTCGATATTTTCCGTGATTAATTTCATTGGTCTTCTGTTTCTCCTACTGGTTCGTCGAAGTAAGTTGCGGCAACTGTTTTCTTATATGTATCAATTACCTCACTTGCTTTTGCATAAAGTAAATCATTGATTTTATCAAGAGCATCTGCTCTATTATTGTTGTGGATAGAGTTCACAACATCAATGTATTCTGATGATATGTCCATAATTAACTTTAATGTTATATTTTATTTAGCAGAACTTGAATTGTTAGTTTTATTCATCTTTGCCATTTGTTGCTGCATTTCAAAATCTTGTTGTGATTTTGCGGAAGCAATCTCTGGTGCAAGTGCATCATTTTGGCGAGTCATTGTATCAAGAGCAGTAGAATCTGCTGCACTGATGGCAACACCACTCTTGACATCTTTCTTAATTTGTTTATCAATGTCTTTGTACTCTTGCTCTGTCTGCATAAGAATACTCTTGCGTAGATATTCTGTAGAGAAATATTTTCCTACAAAAGGATCCATTTGAGTGATAAGAGCCATACGCTCTTTCATCAATTCAACATTCTTTAATTCGTTGAAATGATTATCGAAAAGGAAGTCATATTGAATATGCTCTTCCATCTCATCCCAATCTTCTGGGGTGATGATGCCTTTAAGGATTAGTTGCGTTTTGAGAATATCGTGAAATAATTCGCTGAATCGCTTGCGGAGACGACCGATGAACTTAGCAAACTTGAGTTCATCCCTGAGAACTTCGGTGGTCTTACCAAGATTAAACCCTTTGTTGTCATCCGTAAGGCGGGAAGGTGGTAGGTTGAGTGAGTTGTAAAGTTTCTTTCTGAAATACTCAACATCCTTGAGTTCACCAAGGTTTTGACCGCCTGGGAGTGTAGTGATTTCAGTTCCTCTACCACCTTCACGGCGAGGGAGCCAGAAATCTTCAAGCATCGACATATGCTTTTTATCATCACGAATTTCTCCTGTACCAGCATCGTAAACAAGTTTATTTCTGTAGCGAGCCATAACCTCACGAAGGTATTGCTCTGCTTTAACCTTAGGAAGATTACCTACGTCAATGTAGAAAATTCTACGTTCTGGAGCACGGGATAATCTATAGATAACTAGGGAATCTTCAATCATTCTAAGTTGATTGAGCGCCTTGATTGCTTTGTGCATAAAGCTTAGCGTCATCTTTTTATTCAGATCCATGACGCCACTTGTAGATGCAGCAATAGAATCTGCAGCAATCTTAACCCCTTGTGACAGTGAAAAATCTGTTACTGTATTAGTAGGAAGATTGACAGAGAATCCTCTTGGATTGTAAATGTAATATTCAATAAATTCGCCCCAATCATACTCTAATGCAGTTCCTTTGATTTTAGGATCTGCTTTTTGATCTTTTAATTGCTGTCTGACTTTCCTTAACTTGAGCGGATCAATGTAGCGAAGCTCAAGAATTCCTTGCTTGGGTTTGTCAAGATCAATAACTTTGTGATAATATGTTCTACCATCAACGTACCAGTTACGAATGATTTGATGGCAGTTCTTATCAAAGTTTAAAAGTTTTTTTACGTAATTAAATTCTTTACGAATCTTTTGCTTTAGTGCATCGCTGATTTCCAGGTTGGCAAGATTGACTTCTACTGGAGAATCTTCAGCATCACTAACAACAAATTCGTTTACAATTTCATCGATTGCGGAATCACATTCTGGATGAAGAGACATGTCTCTATATCTCTTGATCAACTCATATTCATTTTTGGCAACGCCTTCCGTATCTACATACGTGCCAAAATATCCACCTGCTACAGTGGATATAGAGTCATCAATATTAGGGGGAACAGGGGATTGTCCCTTCTGCTCCCCCTTTTTGTTAATCAAAAAACCAAATAATTGACTCATATTATTAAAGAGTATTAGCTATACTCTATTTATTATCAAACGTCAGCGTTAACTTGGCGATTCGTTAGACCAGTTCTTGATGAAGAAACAGGTTCAGTTGTCCAATATGAATACTGGAATTCAACTGAGAACTCCTGGATTTGATCGTTACTATCATAAGCAAGATCAATCTGAGATACGTTGGTTGGGAACGCATACCAGAGTTTGTAGGTTCTTAGAATGTTTGAACCAGTAGGAGTTGCTGCCTTTTCTAACTGATGTACTAAAACATCAGCAGTGTAACCAGCACTGTTGTTAGGAACAAGAAGGTCTGCGGTGTTGCCAGCGTGACCGTTGATTGCTTCCATCCACTGCTCAAATAGAGCACGGATTTTGAAATCTTTGTCATTGATGAAGGTTGGAGTCCACGTATCAAACGTTCTATCGCCAGCAATCTTTACAGTTCTTCCACGGAAAGGAACTTCGATTACTCCTACGTTTGATGCAGGTAGTGCAGATGATTTGCAGAGAAGGTTGGTTAGTTCCTTCTCGTCTGCTGCTACAGTTGAAAGCGATGATGCACCTACTCCAAGAGCAGGCCAGTTGATTTCAACTTGGAACATATTAGGCTTAACGCCTTGTCCAACTTTTGTTAAAAAGTCACTAATTTTACTTGAAAGTGCCATTGTTGTTTACCTCTTTATGTTTGTGATAAATCAGCGACCGATAACTTCGCTAAAGGATACACCAGTTTTAGTTGCAGTAAACGTTACTGTTACGTAGTTGATGGAGCGAGTTGGTTTGATGAATAGTTCAGCAACAAACTCATTTCTATCAATTACTTCTGGAGTGTTATTTGTTTCATCACAAACAACAAGGAAGTCAGTTACGCCTCTTCTTGCTTGAATTTCATTCAAGTATGAATTTAGGGCGCTTGCGAATGAAGATCTTGTTACCTCGTCATTCTGCTCAAATAGAACTTGCTTAGCAAGTCCTTCGACTCTTCTTTCAATATTGAGGAAGAGGCGACGAACGTTAATTCTATCGAAGGCAGAAGGTGATGCGAGAGCGGTCTTATCGCCAAATAGGGTTACTCCAGAACCAGGGAAAGAAACAATAGGATTGATTCTTGCCTGGTATAGTTCGTCTCTGTCAGCCTTATTTGGGTTGTATGCAAGTTTAACTGCATTTCTTAGAGAACCTCTATTTAATCCAGCAGGTGAATACCAGTCGTCTAATGTAGCCGAAGTAGCTACGCAAAGTCCAGCAACATCACCGTTGCAAGCAATATAGCGGTACTTATCGTTGAAACGATCGTAGAAATACTTGTAACCGCTATCGAATACAGCATATGAGGTAGAAGTTAGACCGTTAAAGAAATTAACAGTGTTTTGCTTCTGTTGTGTAGATGATAGAGCACCATTTACACCAATTTGATTACCTTTGTGAGGTGAAACAAATGCAATGCAATCTTTTCTTGAAGATGCAATTGAAATGATCTTGGAAGCTTTTGCTTTGGTGTCGGTTTCAGTTGACATTGCTCCACCCATTAGGATGAAATCAACTGTAGTTGCTTCGGTATCTAGGAATAGATCATATGCATCACCAATTTCCGAATTGTTGTATGCATAATCATCAGCACCAAAACCAAGATCATCACTGAATACTGCACAGAGTGCGAAAAGATCGCCAGAGGTTAGTGCAGTAGATGCCTGTCCCCATGCTTCTCCAGCACCAGTTGTCGAAGGATTTACTGAAGCAGTTGGAGTAGCACCAGCATAAATGTATGCCGACTGAAGATTGATTACATCCTTGTAGTATGCAGTTGCACCTTCAGTGCTCTTAGCATCAGTGATCTTTGAAAGATAATTAAATCTCTCGACGATTGTATTAGCAGAACCAGAAACTTCACCAGTTGTGTCAATGACAGCAATGTGTAGTTCGTCGTACTTAAATCCTCTATCAGCAGCGAACTGTGAAGTGCCAGGACGAGGACCGATTGCAGAAAGCTTTAGACCAGTTGAACCGATTTCGGTGTTGGTGTACCAATCAGCAACTGCAGTAATAGCAATATCGTTTGGACCGTTCTCTAATGTATTTGATGTACCTAAAAGAACAGTTGGGTCATCTAAAACAACTGCGAGTTTCTTGTTGATTGCGTCCCAAGATACAACCTCAGCGGTTTTGGTTCCAGCGCCAACATTGAATGTTACGTTATCTCCTGCAACAGGAGCAACAGTAGGTGCAGACGCTAAGGTAATGATTTGATCAGCACCTCTATCTACAACAACTACCTTGAGACCATTTGCCCAAGCACCAGCACTTCTTGCAACGAAAGTTTCCGAAGAACCAGCACCAGCATCCCAAGCAGCTTTGTTAGCAACTAAAACACCAGCAGAACCAGTGGTTGCGTTTAGGACTGTGGTTGATGCACGAACAACCGCTAATCTGCCACCGTAGTTTAGAAACTCGGAAGCAACGTACCAATCTTCGGCATTTGAATCGGATGGTTTGCCGAAAACGTCGATGAATTCTTTCTGTGAGTTAATATTTACAATTTCACCAATTGGTCCTTTTTTGAACGTAGAAGCAAATGCAGCAGTGATTTGTAAGGCACCAATAACGACGGCATTACTTAGGTCACGCTCCTTAAGAACTACTCCAGGCGAGACTTGACTTGCCATTTTTTTCTCCTCTAATATCCAAATTTAAATCTAAAATTATTTATCAAAATTAGTAGTTCCACATATAGGAGACATCTTCTTGTGTATCTCCATATTCCCACAAAGAGCCACTCTCGATAAAACCTTCATCGCCCTCAAGACCAGTAACGATGAAACCAAATGGAGACATATCCTGCTCAATTTGGTTCTTTTGTTCCTCGTAAATCCTTTGACGGACATCATTATCCGTCATTTCTTTGAAGTAATCTTGTACTGCCAACCACGCAAAAATGACTAAGCACATCACAAGGTCATCATGGAATCCATCATCCGCCTCAAAGGATTGCTTTTTCTGGATGAATGTGGTAAGCTCGGAAATAATTTCGTAGTCCCTGAATAGTAATTTATCGTCTTCGATGATCTGCTTCAAGTTAGCACAACCAATTTTTTTAACAGTGGTTGACATCTTGACGCCAAGTTGTGTCTTGTTGCCAGAGAATCCTTGACCAACAATCTGTCCTGCTCTACCTCGCATAGAACACATCAATACGTTTGGATACTCCAAGTCATAATTTAGAATAGATGCGACTTGATCTCCAACATCGTTTACTTCGCACAGAACGTATGCATTGTTATATGCCCTCGCAACGTCATTGATTACGTTGGGGAAAAGCATTGGTTTGATATCGTTGTTCCTATATTTTGCTACAATTTTATATGGAACTGTTGTGATGTCAAAAACAATAAACGCAGAGTAATCTCCCCCCACGCCTCTTGAAACGTCAGCAGTAATAATATACTCTGCTTTCTCTGTGGGTTTTTCGTAAATATCTAAACCTTTATTTGAAGTTAACGGTGTATCAAATACAAGTGCTCTTAACTTAGAAGCGGAAATAAGAGTATCAACCGATCCTAAGAATTCACACTCAAACTCCTGAGTGAACTGACGCTCGGAAGTGTTCTTGATTGTTTCTTCTTTCCACTTAGCATCACGACCAGGAACTTCTGACCAATGAACTTCTGTCCAAATATAATTGTTCCTTTTGTTTTGAGCATCTACCCACAACTTGTAGAAGTGGTTCATACCATATGGGGTAGAAATAATAATAACTTTCGTTCTTTGACCAGATGAAATAGTAGGATATACAGACGAGAAGAAGTCATCTGCAATATGATTTGGAACGAACGCAAATTCGTCCAAGAAGATGATGTTGAATGACATTCCTCGGACAGCAGATGCTGATGTGGAAGCAGCAAGAATCTTAGATCCGTTTTCCAATTCCATAGAACCTTTGTTCCATGAAATGATTCCTTGCTGCATCCACTTAGGAAGATTTTCGTATGCTGTCTGCAATCTTCCAAGAAGATCTCTTGCAGTAGAAGCTTTGTTTGCAAGAATACCAATGTTTGCGCTATCATTAAACAAAGCATAGTGAAGCAGATAGGAGACAACCGTTGTTGATTTACCTGTCTGTCTTGGTAGTTTTGCGATGTTGAATCTGTTTTCGTGGAATCTACGTACCAATTCCTTTTGAAATTCATACATCTCAAAAGGAATCAAACCTTCGTCAACAGAAACAATTTTGACATAGTTCATTGCGAAGTATACAGGATCATCCTTACACTTCAAATATTCTTCAATTTGTTCTTTAGTCCATTGATGGGGAACGTTCGCTTTTTTTAAAAGCGGATTCCCCAAATATACTTGATCGTTACTCATTCAGTGCTCTGTTAATATCTTTATCAATTGCATCCATATTATTTAATCTATTTTCCCACCCTTTTCCATCGGTGGTTCCTTTACAGGGATTGATGCATGTATCATCACCAAACTTATCGCAAACAAGTGACGCCAATTCTGATTCGTCACCTTTCTTGTTTGTACCAGTCCAGAAATGCTGTCCGCCGATCCATTGTGCCCCACACTTGGGGCATGTTTTGGTATCCATAATTCTCACCTGTATAAGGTCAATATTATATTTAGAATACCATGTTCACGATGTAACAATAATTACAATATTATGTCAGCAATTCCAAGCTCTTAATGACTTGTTAATTCTGCTGTTTGGATCACTGGCTGTTTTCTTTGAGGTTAATTTAGCTTTCATTCCTTTCATCCTTGCACAGAATGATGCTCTGCGAGGATTACCAACTTTTTTTGATGGTGCTTTCAAATCACTACCAGGGTTTTCTCTTTCGTAAGATTTACGACCCTTTTCATTAAGACCGCCGTTTTTATTCTTACCTTCTTTGCGAGTCCATGCGGACTCGCCCATTACTTTTTTTCGGTTTCTTCGTGCTTATTGTCCATATATGAAGCAGCAGAATCCATGTAATCCGCAGCAAGAGTAACCTTTGCTTGTACCCATCCAGGAACTTGCATTGTCATGCCTGTGATAGATTTTCTTAAATGCTCACAGCACATTTCAATTTCTTCAAGTTGATTGAGAATCATTGCTCCTTCATCATCAAGTTCTCTGCCCATGGCAACATCAATGTGATTCTCATGCATATTCAATTGTTCTCTTATTTGCTTAAATGATTTTTTCATTTTTCCGTCCTCCCATTTTTGTTTAAGTTTTTTCTCCATGCTTAGAAGATGTTTATAATAATCAGGAAATTCAGCGATATGTTGTAAAGCGATACCATATGCTTCTTCATGAGAAGTAGTATGCTCACGCTCTACAGTTGAACCAACTTCTGCTTGTCTGACAACATAATCAACAGACACGCCATGTTTAGTCGCAATTTCTTTTTCACTGGGTATTCTTTTTTTCATATCATTCCTCTAATAATAAAAGATCAAATGCTGCTGTATATCTTCCATTGTTTGTTCTTGTTGTTATACGAACATCAATGTCAGATTTTTCGGGAATACTAATAGGAAATTCAAATTCATATCCATACTGACCACCAACACCAGCAACTTCAAAAGAGTGTCCAATTCTGAATGCTGATTGTCCCCAATATCTCACAAACATATTACCGTTACCGTCCGCAGATGCTTGAGCTGTAGCAACGCCTTTATAAAGATATCCAGTTTTACCAGCAGGAATTGTGTAAATTGCCATGAGAGTTTGACCCTTATTGGCAGTAATTTTTAATACGTCTGTGCCGCCTTTAGTAAAAATGATATCACCGACGTTATTGGAACCTGTGGAAATAAATGCTCTGAACACACGACGAAACTGAACCGTTCCTGATGCAGATGCTGTACTTGATAGTGTAAATGTTTCTGATACTTCGTTGAAGTTATTGTCAAGACCGAGAACTGTTACAATTTTTCCAGCATCATCTGCTCCAACAATCCCTGCGGTAATAACACCAGCAGTATCAAAAGAACTCCATGGATATACCGTATCATTTTTGTCCCAAATTGTCCCCGTGGTATTTTGTGACATTGCTGGCACAGCACCAAACTTATGGATCATTGAAGCGCCACGAACTTTATTTCGTGATACGTTTAATTTAAATTCCTCATCCCAGTTGAAGTTGGACATTATTCTAATACAGGGTTATTGTTTTTATCATGACGCTGGTATGTTGCTGGAGTGACTGGGTTGTTATCCTTATCATGCCTTTGATAAGTTCCAGGAACTCTTACAGTATTATCTGAATTTTTTGCAACGTAATCCCCATTCCACGCTTCATACGCAATCGTAGACCACCCCTCGGTTCCTCCATATAAAGTTATGGAAGTTGAAGAGGGTTGGGTGGCATCTAGGTTATTATCTTTATCGTGTCTAATGTAAGACATTTTTTATTTTTATTTATTCCCCAGTCATTTTTTTGCCCATTTCTTTGAGCATCTTTTGAAGATCTGCTGTGCTTCCGACGAACATAGTATTGTTGACAGTGGTGGGACCAGCACCTTTAACAGGTGCATCAAGATCCTTCATTTTCTTCTGGAGGTCAATTAATTTATCAGTCATGTCTGAGACCTGCTTCATAGCGTTCACAGCGACTTCAAACGCTCGGGGGTGCCCTGACTCCTGAGCAACCTCTAAGGCGCCTTGTACCGCCTCCTGACCCTTCTCTATGAGGTCGTAGAGTTGACCCCTGGTATATTCGTAATCTTTCTGTGGATCAGTGTCTTTTTGCTTAGGTAATTCTACGATCGGAGATTCTTCAGATTCGGCAGCGACTTCTATATCAAATATTTGTTCCATGTTCTTTTCAAATTCGTTCATAGTAGTTCAATTCCTTCATTAAATCCAAAATCATCGTCGGCAGTTAATAGAGCATCATCATCCTCATCAATTACACCATCCGCATTCTTATCATCAAGTGCTTTTGGTGTGTACGTAAACTTTGCAGTTCTTCTGTTTGTATCGTAATCTCCAACAGCTTCGTAAACCATCGCTTTTTTGATGATACCTGCTTGATTGAATGGACCGTAAATGTATGACTTTGCAGTGAACTTTAAAGTCCATACGATGCTTCTTCTTTTCATGAAGTCATCTTCCCATTCATCTTCATAATCGATGCCATTCAAAGTAACTGAAACATCTTTCTTTTCATTCATATCAGGAATGAAATTGATGGTAATGTTGAAATTTGGTTGGAAGTATGGTAGAATCTGCTCAAGAATCTGCAACCCATCATCCTGAGATTTTGCCATGATACCAAGTTCAAATTCCATATTGTATGGAACAGGAACATACTGAACTTTTACTTCCTCTCCGTTATCGTTAATTACTGTTTTATATTTTTGAACAGGACTTGTTTTTCTCGCCTGATCATAATTGATATTTAATAACTCAAAATAAAGTCGTGGGAGAGTTATAGCAATCCTTCTGTTCGCTTCTGGGTTTTCATCAAGACGAACTAAAAATTTATTTTTTGGTCCATAAGCAATAGGAACTTTTTGAACCTCTAAAACATCTCCTGTTTGAGGATCAACTTTTTTGATTTCAATATTATTAAAAAGCGTACCGAAACCAACTACGGTTTTTTTAATCGCCTCGTTATAAAAATGTGGTCCTAACATTAGAAGCTACCTGTAATATTTCCATATTCGCCAAATGGATTCTTTTCACTAAAGTCAAGAACATCATCGGCTTCGTCTTCAATGTATTTATTTTGATCACCATCAAAATTAGTATCTTCAAGTGTAGTAAATGAATTTACGTTCCATGTAGCATCACTCACGTCACCAATTATGTTTTCAGTTGTGGTAAATGTTCCAGTTCTCTCAATGACTTCAAGTTTTCTTGTCGTAGAATTCCAAGAACTTACAGTCGCTGTATATCCAGTCACAGAACCAGTAACAGTTTCTCCAACCACATAATTTCCAGTACCACCTGCATCCATTGTGATAACAATGGCAGGGGATAGAGTCAAATCAATTTCATCAATTTCACCAACACCAGTATCAATTTTATCATCACCAAGTTCATAAATTTCTGCTGTCATTGTGTAGAAGTAAATCTTTCCAAGTTGGAAAAATGGTTCTCTCTTTTCTACAAACTTGATTTCGTATAATGCTTTAGTTAATGGGAAGTAAAGAAGATCTCCTTCATTAGGACGACCAGGAACATTTAGAGAAAATCCTGTCGATGCTTGAGACCATCTTCTTTGAGACACAGTAAATGTGACTTCATCCGTTACACGTAAACCAAACTTGCTTACAAATTCTGAAGGAGATCCAAATCCCTGAACATTCTGTAATAGCATCTCAACCTGGAATTGTGTCAGATACTTTGAATAAATGATATCATTTAAAGTGTATTCCTGCAGAAGAGTTCTTGGTAAATAATAGATATCAGTACCAAACAACTTGATTTGTTCGTCTGCTAAATCTTGAAGGAGATTCTGTTCGCCAGAATAACCACCGTAGTAAGTTGGAAAGTAAGGACTGGTAGGCATCTTATCCGATCATGTCGATTGGTGGTAATGTATATTTGGTCGGCATATCGTTCTCAAGTTCTTGGATTTCTTGAATTGCATCCTCATAAATTTGACGCCCATTTAAGGTAATGCCACCTGGGAGTTGAACGCCGTTATACTTGATTAAGTTCATTCCCCACTGCTTTTTCATAAGAGCAGTTGCATATTTTTTAAGAAAACTATCATTCCAAACTTGAGTCCAAGATGCTGGATCTAATGCTCTATGACACTCAATTAAAAGATAATTTCCAGGAGTCATTCTTGATTTGTCAATATCAATATAGAGTCGATCTTGTCTCTTGTTAAATCTATATTGAACTAATGCACCAGTATTAACAACCATGTCAAGGGTTTCAAAATACTGACGAATCATATAGTAGTTGGTCATGTCAAAGTTACCAAAAGCAAAACCAGATGAGAATGAAAAAATATCCATCAAGAAATACTGGTTGCTTAGACCAAACAAATCATTGCGAATCCAGTTTGAAGAAACACCAAAAATTCTGGTTACTCCAATAACATGATCTGGAACTTCAATAAAGTTGTTTCTGTTTTCCCATACAGCAGAATCTGGAGCATCTGTTGTTGTAATTTCATCTGAAGAATTAAATCTTTCGTAATCTTCTTCAGTAATCTGATGCTTTAGATACATCAGTTCTACACCATCGTAGTGCCATTCCTGGTAGAACTGAATAGCAGTATCGATTATATCATCGACCTGTGCATCATCAATGTTAATTTGAAGCACAGGAGCGCCTAATTGTCTTTTGCAGTAATCAATTAATTGCTGCCTGGTTGCTGGCTTTGCCATTTAAATTGATACAAAAATTCCCTTCTTGTATTTAGCAAGAAGGGAATCAGGGTCATTCTTCGGTTGTTTCTTCTTGAGTTTCTGTTGGTTGCTCAAGTAGGGCGAGAGTTTCGAGACCGCCTTGGAGTTTTAGGCGATACTCTTTCGCCTTTTCAAGGTTTTCTTGGAGTTCGGCAATCTGCTTATCAGCAGTTGCAAGTTGCTCTTCAAAATTCTTTTTGAGTTGTTCAGTATCCATAGTCGTGATATAAAATGATGTGACTGTACTATTTATTATGATCTATCGAAAGCATATTCGCAACGATATCCATCCGCTAAAACATAATGAAAAAATATTTGATGATAATAAGAATCATCTTCTTTATTTAACATTTTGTTTTTTATTTTTTCAATCTCAGAATATTTGGAAGGCATCGGATCTCTCCAGTGTCTTCTATCGCATCCTTTGTAAATAACCCCGTCACCTGGATCTAATCCCAATGAATGAATTTCTCCATTAGGAGTTTCTATTTTAAAAGCCCAAGGTGACGTTAAATTTGTACTTATGTGTACACTAACAGATATTTCACATGCTGGTCTATCTACATGAGGAGATAATTCTTGACCGACAAAATAAAATCTATCGTAATAGTAGGTATTGAATAATTTTTTGCCTATAATTTTTTCTATTTTTAATCTAATTTCAGAATGTAATTGTTTGTACTTTGGGTGTGAATATCTTGATAAAGATCCATTAACTTGTGGTTCGTTTTCAAAATAATTAAATTTATCTTCCGAACCAAGATATTTTATTTGACCTCTTTCTTCTGGTACGTTCTCATATAATTGTTTTGGATCACACAAATTGTCTACCAAAAAATAACCATCTCTGTCAAAAATTTCGTTATTAGTTTTTGTGTAATTCATCATTTCCATCTTGGACCCATCACCCAACCAACAATAGATTTTCTTGCTCCTCTAGTAACTTTTCTAACTCTATGCGATGTTCTGGAATCAAAAAATATTATAGTTCCTTTGGTTTTAGGAACAATATAAGATTTACCTTCTTCGTCTAAAAGTTGAACTTGTCCGCCATCATAATCTTCTGGATCAGACAATTGCAGAGAGAAAGATAATTTTCTTACTAACTCACAATTTTTGTTGATAAAATCTGTTGCCATATCATCAACAGATACATTTCCATTTGCCTTTGGCATGTAATAATTTTTTATGCTGGTGTCTGAATGCCAGTTATAAAAATCTCCTTCTTCGTAAAGAGTATATTGTAAAGTTTGTCCATCTATACAACTTATGTCATATAGAAAATTTTCAGAATTTGCTTTTTGTACGTAGTGCCATAAAAATCCAGTAATCCAATGCGTAGATGGAATCCAAGCATTTTTAGATTTTCTTCTTTTGTTATCGACAATACCTTGATCTAGTTTAGATATGTCTAGATTGTCATCAAAGCATTTTTTAACATCATTTTCTATTATTTCAACAATTTCTTCGGGTAGGTTAGTATGAAACCAAATCGATTGATATGCCATTATTATTTCCGCACGTTAAAACATTATATCACACAATTAAAAATTTTTCATGAACTCAGCATTTGATATGTAATTATTACATTCATTGTTCATGTAATTGGTGAAATCTTCATAGAGATTTTTTGAGTGTTCTAATAAATTTGTATCACTAAACAAATTGTTTAGTGTATCTTTTGTTATATGTCCTAATCCCATAACTGAATAGATCCACAAAGGAATACCTGTGCATCCGTAGTAATATAAAAAGTCGTCACTGAATAATCCACGGTGATTTGAAATTTGAATTATATTTTTAGTGAACGGAGTTAAATGTTCTTTCTTGTGAATCATCTTCCAAAAATCACTATCTGTTCTTTGACCAGAATAATGTAGATTGACAAAATCCCTGAAATTGTCAACCATCATTCCAATTTCACTACTGTACTTTTCTGCATTTGATTCCGAGAAAGTTTTTTCAAAAGTATCTCTTAGATATTTTTTATGGAAATTTTTTATTTGAACTACCGTAGTATGAATGTTTGTAGATTGTAAAGGTTCTAAGAACGAACCTGCCAATCCTATTGCGATACAATTTTTGGACCACACTTTATCAAATCTGCCAGAGTCAAATTTAATAGTTCTATTTGAAGATATTTTCTTGTTTAAATTAGTTTCTATTTCTGAGAAAGCCTGATCATCTGAAATATATTCATCACAAAATACATATCCAGATCCAGTTCTTTGACTTGTTGGAATCTGCCACAACCAACCAGATGATAATGCTATACACTTCGTAACTGGTTCAAACTCTCCATCGTGATCCATAACAAAAGGAATTACGGAATTTACTGGAAGATTTTTTTTGAATGATATCCAGTTACTTTTTACTTTAGAAATTAATACCCTGTTAAATCCACTGGCATCAATAAAAAAATCTCCCTGTGTTTTGGTATTATCTTCGTGAATTACCGAAGTTATAAATCCTTCTTCATTTAAAACACAATCAATGACTTTATTATCAATATGTTTTACACCATACTGTATTGATTTCTTTTTTAAAAATTCAGCAGTTTTATGTGTGTCGAAATGATAAGCGTGAAGATTGTTAGATTGAAAATCAGATCCTTTAAAAAACGTAGACAATTTATTCCTGTTTAAAATTCCATCAACACTAGACGTGTCAATAGGATTGTTACTATACAAAGCATAGTAAGTTAGATAATCAAAAAATTCTTTTGCGGTAGCAGAACCATCAATAGGATTATAGAAATCTTCTCCCAAACATTTCCAATCTTTAAAGTAAATACCTAACTTTAAAGTAGCATCGGTTTCTTTCATAAATTCTTCTTCCGAAGTTCCGAAAAAAGGATCTACGATAATATCTCTAAAATGACCAGTCGTACTTTCACCAACTCCAATAATTCCTAGTTTGGAGCTATCGATAACAGTATAAGAATGATTTGGTTGCAATTTGGATAACATAAAAGCGGCAAGCCAACCAGCAGTGCCGCCACCAACAATAACAATATTCATAAAGTATCAATTCCAGGGTAAATTATCAGATGTGTAAATTTCGGTAGATTTGTAATACTTTGAGTTTAAATATGTTTTAGAAGTTATAATTTCTGGAAGCATCTTTTCTTCCAACATATTTACAATCTCTTCTTTAGTAAAAGAATCAAATTTTTTAAAATCAGATTCTGATGGAGGATCCAACTTATATACTAATGATTCTCCATAATGCCTTACACCATTAAATTCAGATTCAATATGAAAAGATATTGATTGAATAATATTTTCCATTTCAGAATTTGAAATGGTTTCAACAGCATCTATTTTCAGTTCATGATGAACTGAAAATGGAACATTAGTTTTACTTGGGGTATTTTCCATTTTAAGCAAATAGAGCTATTGAGTAACGTAAGTCATCATAATCATATTTATGTTTCAAATAAGCACTATGATATAAGTTACCTGCATGGATAACTAAGCGATTTTTTACAACTGGTTCTTTGTGGTAACATTCCCAAATACCATCGTCATCAATAGAATCGTATGGAACAAATTTTCCGTTTTGTTTTCTGTCATATAAAGTATTACAACGTTCTTTTTCGTATTGACTGTAAATATCTATTAATTCCTGTTTGTATTTCCAATCAGATCGCTTACTTTCAGAACCAGATTTTTTGTATCTATAAAATGCTGTATAACTATTGGGATAATCACAGAGATACATCTGCCCAGCATATCTCACAACATCAGTATGAGGTAACAAACATTTATCATAAACTAATTTTTTATTGTCAATAATATTTAATCTTAGTTGAGGTTTTACTTCATCATCAACTAAGAAAAAATTGTATAACGCCATTGAAAAAATTTTATCGAGATGCCAATTTGGCAACGTCAAATACGTGACATATCCAGGAAAAAGATTTTCAAATTTGTCATCATTATTAATCACTGGGTATTCTTTTATTTTTTCTAAAACCAAATCTGGGTTTTTGAAAACATTATCCACGATCAAAATTAAATTTTGTTCGTTACCTATAAATTTTGTTTGAAACTCTATGTTATTTGTTTCAAAGTCAGAAGCATGATGTATAATCATAATTTTTATTGGAAATTACCTATAGTTATTGTTGGTGACAATGAAACGGTAGTATTACTGGCAGATACATTAAATGTTTTTCTGACAACCAAATTTTTAAACCACATGGTTGGTGTAGATCCACTGTGGTTGTCGAATGCTATAGTTCCATATGTACCTTGGTTTGTCCAAGTGCTTGCAAAAGCATAATTTTGCTGCTGAACAAATGTTTGTGGACTTGTTGTTTGTGAAGAATAATCCCAGTGACCAAATCCAAAAGTAGTTGCTGAAGCAGAAGTTCCAAAAGTGTTGGTGCTCCAGAATACTTTTCCTACATTATTAGTGGCAATTAGTAGGTGACGTTCCCAGTTACTACTAATTCCTCTTCCAATTCCTGAGTTATTTGTGTTTTGAGAAATCCATGCCCCATCAGAACCACTTGAATATGGTCTCCATGTGTTTCCACTGGCACCAGCAGAACCCTCAAACCACCATTTACTTACAGAACCTGCTGGACTTCTTACTCTAATTGAAGACCAAGGATAATCATCTGGTCCTGCTACATCTCGTCTTGTGTCGTATTCCCAAATATAATCGGACCACGTTGGAGTATCTCCTGGGTTGTACCAAGCACCAGTTGGTAAAGCAGCATTAGCACCAGAACCAATATAAACCATATGGGTTCCTGCTGTGGTTAAAGTTCCTCTGTTAGCAGTCCAATTAGATACATTATCTCCTGTATTATAGTATAAAAATACAGAAGATGGAGATCCAGTGTATGTGTTTGATGTATTTTTTTGTGCGTAGAAAGTAGCACCAGATCCAGGAATAGAAGGTATTAATACCCAAAATTCAGCATAAGAACCAGAAACAAATGTTTCTCTCCAGTAACTCAATGGAGTAGATCCAGCAGAATCTGAATAAAATTTAATGTCACCAAAATCTCCAGTAGATCCAGATGCTTGTGCTGTAATTCTTACTTTTACTGGAATGTCAGTTGATAAATTTCCAGTAGGATTGGATACTGTTATAGCAGCAGTTTTTTTACCACCAGATCCAGCAGCGACCCATTGAGTGCCATCATAATATTTTATAGTTTTTTCTGTTTCGTCGTAAACAGTTAAACCAACTTCTCCAGGTGGCAAGTTGGCGGTAGTAAAACTTGGTAGTTTCACCCCACCAGTTGCTGTTAATCTTCCTACGTTGAGGTTTGACATTAATCTTTACCAGTCAATTTTTTATTATTATTTAGTAAATTCTTCAATATTTGTCTTATCAATTAAACTACACCATCCTGTCATAACATATTTTGTTTGAGAAGGACTTGGAATTCCTCTATGATAGTGAGTCCAATAAGAAGGCCAAATGACTAACTTACCCTCTTCTGCATTACAAATATAATTTTGAAATTGAAATTCTGTGCCACCTTTATCTGTGACATCATTCAAATAAAACATCCAGGCCAAAACTCTTTTTGATGTTTCTACCGAAGGTGCTTCACAATGATAAATTTTGTACCCTTCGTTTGGTAGATATCGTTGAAAATTAAATGAATAATCTACCCTCCATTCTTGAATGGCATCTATACCTGATCTAGTTCCATCTGAATTTTGAAAAGTATACTTATTCTTATATTCAGAAAGTCCTTGTTGCAGACAAAGCAAAACTGATTTTATGAGAGGACCAAAATCATTAGTTTCAAATAAATCGGGATTTATACAAATTTCTGTATCTTTTTTCCAATCATAATTTAATCCTAATGATGTGTATCCTTCGTAATGTAAATTTGTTCTCTCTTCAAAAAGATTAATCAAATTTTCACAGATGCTTTTTGGTAAAGCATCTTTAATCTCTAAAATAAAATTCATGTTAATCAAATCGATTGTTCAACTTCTACTATTATATCATCTAATGTCTTTGATTTGTTCTCAAAAATAATCCAAGATTTAGTTGTTTCATCCCATTCCACTCTACCTTCTGGTTGTGGTACTGGAGGATGCCACAAATAATCTTCACCTAAAGTCCACGAGGGATAAGGTTGTGGACTATAAAAAGTATTTGCTTCTGGAACATAAGTCCATCCTTTCCCTGGTCTATTAGATTCTGGTAAAACTTTAATCCAAATTCCCATGTCTAAAATTCCAACAGGAAAATGACGATATAAATCTTCAAAATCTTTTTCGGAATTGCAAACAATTAAATTCACAACAATATTATCTTTTACTAATGCATATTCAATCATTTTTATTCTCCTTACGTGAGGTAACGAATAATAACTACGCCATTGCCGCCTCTTCCGCCTGAGCGAACGCCGCCACTATATCCACCTCCGCCGCCACCGCCGCCCAGACCATTAGTTCCATCACCCCCGACGTTACAGGAGGCTTGACCACCTCCGCCGTTGCCACCAGAAACTACAGCACAACTTGGGTTTCCGCAGTTAGCTCCAGCGCCGCCACCAGCGTAAAATCTACTTGTTCCGTCTATATCATACGATCTACCAATACCACCTGTTCCACCACTATTAGCAGAACCATCGGCACCCACACCACCAGCGCCGCCACCGCCGCCACCACCCCATTCTGGAGCACTGTTGTTTCCTGCGCCTCCATTATTGCCAAATCCTCCAGTAGCTGAAGATGGTTGTAATCCTGTAGAAACTGGTCCTGAATAGGGGTGCCCACCACCACCGCCAGATCCTCCATTATTTCCTCTACCACCGTTGACAGCACTACCACCGCCGCCTCCACCGCCTCCTAAAGCTACCCATCCATTAAATGAAGAATCTCCTCCATTATCACCAGGACCAGGGTTGCCAGCAGCTCTACCATTTCCGCCAGATCCAACTACAACAGGGAAACTACCAGTAGAAATTTGTTCATTTGATTTGAATACTAATCCACCAGCACCACCACCTCCATTACTACAGTTTCCAGAAGCGGCACCGCCACCACCGCCACCACCAACTAAAAGCACATCCATTTTTGCTGTAGTTGATGCTGAAATTACCGTAAAAGTTCCAGAAGCTTCAAATTTATGAATAGTGTATAAACCAGAATTATATTTCTGTCCACCTGTTGCTTGAACTTTTCCTCCCCCACCAAGACCAGTCCATTGGGTTCCATCAAAAATTTGTGCCTGCTGTTCGTCAGTATTGTAAATAATCAATCCTAATTGTCCAGTAGGACGATTAGCAGTAGTATATGTTTTTAATCTTAAACCACTGGATAACACAGCATTGCCAGAAGAATCAAACGACATCACAGCCGTTCCATTTTGTGTTTGTAATTGATCTACTCTTAGAATACTTGACATTTATAATATTTAAATTGATGGGACTCAGTGATAATATTTAGTGAATATTGATATACTTCACAAAGTAATAACTGTGCTAATTTGTGTTGAAGAATTAACCAAATTATTCAATCCTGTGGTATGTATGGTTGAAATATTTGTATTTGTTAATGATGTGGCGTCGATACACATTGAATATGCCATACAAGCATCAGTTGTGCCATATCCACTAAAGAAATTCCAAGGAGATAATTGAGCACCTGTGAAATTGCTAAAAGATCCGCTGTGAGTCACATTTTGAATGAAAGTGCCATTTATATAAATTCCCACATTAGTTGTTGAAGTATCAAATAAGTAACCCAAACTATGCCATCCAGAAGCGTAATTATTTAATCCTGATGATATTCTATATCTTGTTCCATTAGCAGAACTAAATTCGGATGATCCAGGATTGGTTTCAAAAATATAAGCATCGCCAGAAGATCCATCTCTGTAAACACCACCAGGGTGAATGGTATAAGCAGAAGAAAATAATGTAGAAGAAGCGGCAAGAATACCACCAGTGGTTCCACTATTATACGATCCTTTATAATACCAAGTAACAAAGTAAATTTTTGATCTAGGAGATGCAAATGTAACTGGAACTTTTGCGGTGCTTGAAGAACCAGTTAAATGGTTTTGCATTAATCCAAAAACTGTAGTTCCACCCAAAGAAAACCCATATCTAGTGTAACCAGTGTCAGTAGAAGAAAATGTTTGATTTGATTTCCATTCTTTTATGGTAGTATTTCTCAAATCTAGCTCCCACAAAGCAAGATTAGTAAATCTATTGGGAGGAGTTGATAATGCAACCCAAGCAGTTCCTGAGTACATTTCTAAAACTTCTAGCGTGGTATTATATCCCAAACTACCAATTTCTAAAACACTTGGCCTGGTTGCCGTAGTCCATACGGGTATTTTTAAAGAACCGTTTATAGTTAACTTTCCGTTAGTTTCTAAATTATGCCCAGATGGCAACCTAACAGTGTTACTAAAGGCAGATAACCCCTGAATATCTCTAACAGATAAAATACTCATTTTATACTACGCTCCAAGAAGCACCAGATTGAATTGTAATTGTTGTACCATTATTTATAGTGATTGGTCCAGCAGTCATACAGTTTGTGTTGGTTGGAATTGTTACATTTTCTGCAATAGTATTTCTATTTGCTTTGAATATACCGTAAGTATCTAACCATTGCTTATCTCCATTAGCATGAAGAATACCAGTTAATCCTACAGTTCCGCCGACTTCTAATTTATATGCTGGGTTTGAAGAAATACCAATACCAACATTAGAGTTTCTGTAAATATCTGTTCCGTTTGGAGCAGAAGTCCATCTCGATGTTACATAAGCAACACCATTTTGATATAAAGTACCAGTGAAGTTAATGTTTCCAGCAACATTCAATTTATACTGAATGCTGTTATCACCATTCGCAAAGGTGGTAGAACCAATAGCAATGTTTCCATCAGCACCACGAATAGCTAGTGCTGGTGTGGTTGACCAAGTAGAACCGCCATTTGCTGTAGATGGTGTAATTTCAAAAATGTCATTACCAATTAATTGATTACCTACACGGAAGTTTCTGAATCCAGACGAACCAAGGAAGAATATTGGAGCACCAGAATTATTTGTAGCATCGTCAATTGTAATGCCGCTGAAAGCGTTTAAATTATTAGAGAAAACAGTTGACCATCTGTTTGTAGATGATCCTAAGTTTTGTGACCCATTAGATCCAGATAAAACATTACCAGATCCATCAATTGCTAATAATAGTGTCGAAGGACTATCTGTATTAGAAGCAGTGCTATAAACTCTTAGATCCGTTTCATTATTAATGCTCCAAGATCTATCAGTTCTAGTGAAAATTAATTTAGCATTATTTGAGTTATCTGCTCCATCAATTTTAATAAATCCAATAACATCTAATGCTTGTGTTGGTGAAAGGTTGTTAACACCAACTCTATTATTAGTTGCGTCTACAAATAATGTATTGGTATCCACAGTAAGATTGCCACTCATGGTTACGTTACCAGTGAGTGTTGAAGTTCCACCAACACTTAAGTTGCTTGAAGTTCCACTTAGGGTTAGCGAACCAGTCATGGTGTCGCCTGCCTTGAGAACGTTATTTGAAGCAGAACCAGTTAAGTTGGCAGTGATTGTGCCAGCAGCAAAGTTGCCAGAAGCATCACGAATTACTGCAGTGCTTACTACGTTTGTGCTGTTGAATGTTACGTTTCCAGCATTCCATACTGCGTTGTTGTTGACAGTGAATGAGTTTGCATTCGCTACAATAACATTCAATGCACCACTGCCATCAGTAGCATTACCACTGGAAGCAACAATCGCAGCATTGTAATTAGTTGCTGCAAGTTGACTGGAGCTGAAATAGATTGCAGGAGATGAAGCAAATCCATCTTTTCTGCCAAGTTTTAATCTGGCAGTTCCACCATCACTGTCAAGCGATGCTGTTTGGAATGTACCTGATACATCTAAACTATAATCTTGGAAAGTAACTCTATTACTTGCTGTACCAATTGTTACTGCACCAGTAAATGTACCAGTTTGCAGAGAACCAGTAATGATTGTGTAATCATTGAAATTATCATTGGCATCATCAAAAGTTGATACATCAGTAATTAGAATTGTACCAGTTCCTTGAGCATTTGAGTTATATAAATTAACTGTTAAACCAGCAAGGAATGGAGATGTTGTTAATAACTGACCACTAATATAAATTCTGTATCTTGGATTGCTTGTTGTAGTTAGAACCTTAACAGAGTTATTAAAGCTCTTTTCAGTTTGGTACGTTGGAATTCTATTGTCACTCAAAGTACCGAAGTTAATATTAAGAGCGTTCTGATACCAAGAACCTTGACGGTTATCAAGTTTATCAGCATCAAGATCAGTACCAGGACCATCATTTAGAGATGTCCAAACTTTTGCCCATGAACCAAATTCTGTTACGCCAGTTCCAGAACCACGTAACCACATATTATTGTTATCGGTAAATGCAAGTTGTCTTACACCACCAAATGCTGTATCAAATCCAGAACCGCCATTTCTGACAGTTAATACTAAGTGTCTAGTTCCACCATCTTCTAAAGTATCTGCAGTGTTATTTTTGGTATCTGCAATAATACCAGCAGAGAAGTTACTTGGAGATGGGTTTGAAGTTGGGTTTGAAGTAGATGAAATCAGACGTAGTGTATTACCTGACTGACCAGAAATACTGATGTTGTATGTACCAGATAATCTATCTGTAGAAACAGTACCTGCATTAAGGTTGCTTGCATTTAGATAGAATGAACCTTGAGCACCATCAAGTAGGTCTGCATCAAGTCCACTGTCTGCACCTGTCTTAAGAACAACAGAACCATTACCAGATTGACCAATGTTGAATTGTGACTTGAGGAATCTTGCGACACCAATATTTCCAAATGGGTCAGCAGAAATTGTTAAATCATCAACACGTTTGATGTCAATTGATGTATTAGCATATTGACGATTTACTGTGCTAATTTTTGCCGATAGAACTAATCCAGAACCAGATCCTAAAGCAGAAGGAATTGTTGTAATATTAAAGTCAGAAGTGTAATTTACACCGCCATTTGTTACTGTAATTTCAGTTACAGACCCACCAGAAACAATTACGTTTGCTTTGAGACCAGTGCCAGTTCCTCCCGTTAAAGTCACATCAAAGTATTGACCATTTGTAAATCCAGTGCCACCATTTGAAATAATAATACTATCAACAAAACTGCCTTGAGTTAATGTAGATTCAATAAGAAGAGGAGAAATTCCTCTGGTAAATTCGATAATTGTTCCAACTGGGATATTCGCAGTTAATGGGTTGTTAATAGAAACAGTTGTTGTTCCTCCAGCAGTAATGATACCAGTAATATTTGTGTTTACTGGAATACCGCTTACATTGTTTACAACTCCGTGACCAATCAATGTATTTGAGTTGGTGGAGAATACTAATTGAGAAGAACCAACGTTTGCTTGTTGTACTAACTTAGCAAAGTATCTTGTTTCTGCTCCCTTAATTGACTGAACAACTGGAGCGTATGTTTGATCACCACGGAGGAATGTAAATGAGTTTGCAGCATCTGAGTTTTGTGCTAATCTTGAAGTTGAGATTACACCAGAGGTAATATCAGAAGCAGCAATCTGTGACGATGATAGAGAAACCCAGTTATTCGCATCTTGTGCAGATGTATTTACGACTCTATTGACATTAACAGTTGTTTGTGGGGTATTGTTGGATAAGATATTATCAGTATCAGCAATTTTAATGTTATTAACAATATCACCATAAAGCCTGCTTTCGATTAAGCAAGAAGCAGTTGCTGTGATACCAGCACCACCTGGAGCGGAGAATGTAATAGTTGGTGGTGTAGTGTAACCTTTACCGCCAATAAATCCATTAAATTCTACTAAAGTTACAGTTACGATTTGACCGTTGGCGATAGTTGCTACTGCACTTGCTTGAATTGCTCCTGCTTGTGGGTTTCCACCAGAGATAGTTACTGTAGGAGCAACTGTATAACCAGATCCAGCATTGGTTAAAGTAATTTGATAAACAACACCTTGACGATATTCAGTTGACTGAATTTGACCACCAGAAATGCTTCCAGTAAAGATACCACCAATGTTGAAGATTAAATCAGTATCTACAGCAAACGAAACGTATAAACTGTCGTTATCGTTGTTTAGAATATAGGAAGTCGTAGTGTCCTGTTGAATTGCAATATCTCCAGCAAGAGCACCTTCAATAGATAATCTTTCTTCTTCGTCGGCAACTGTGAATACGTTAAATGGTCTAAGTGGTGGAATCTGGTCGATAGAAATCTTACCAGAGTCAGTTAGTTCAACAAGTGCTCTTGGAACAGCGTTCGTTGAGTATGGCTTGTTGATGTAAGGACCAAGGTTATTTGTGATGTAATCTCTAACTGCCTTCTGAGTTGGTAGCTTGGAGTCGGTTGAGTTCGCACCACCAAGAGTATTGGAAGCGTCGAAACCAGTAACAACAACGTCGCCGCCCTTTAGTTTGAGGAATTCAACTTCTGAAATTGTAACTGTACCAGTGAAGGTGATGTTACCAGTTCTGTTTTCAATTCTTGCAAATGTACCAACTTTGAAGTCACCAAGTTCGTCAGTACCAGAACAATATACACGACCATAGTTTTGTGAAACTTGCTCGTTTGCTTCAATCTTAACACCACCGTTTTCTGGTAGAGCATTATAGTTTGTACCAGAACCAGCAAATTCCCAAGTATGGGATGAAGAGTTAACAATAGATGGTCTGTGTAGACGAATTGTTTTGCCAGAGAATTCTGCGATGCCAGTAGATACAACTTGATTATCTGATAATCTTCTGAATGAAGCTGGGTCTCCAGAACCACTCTCAAGGGTGATTTGAGCAGAGAAAGGAGGACCAACGGTTACACCAGAAACAGTATCAATGAAGTATTCAATCTCCGTGTTTGCATTTTCATAACCATCAATCTTGACGATATAATGCTCAAGAGGTTCTCTTCCTAGTCCATCGACTGTAAAGATAGTTCTACCAGTTGGTGTTGTTGATACGTTAGTAATCGTACCAACGTCAAATGCGTATGCAAAATCATTATATCCTTGTGCTCTCAGAGCATAGATACCAAAGTTTGTAGCAGAGTTGGTAATAGATGCATAACCACCAGATTCTGCGTATACACCATCAGCACAGAAGATTACGAATACAGAAACAAGCTGGGTATAACCGTCGTTGATAACTTTATATCCAATACCACCGAACGAAACAATGGTAAATGCCGAAGCAACCATTGATTTACCCTGATTTGGATATGAAGCGGAACCATCAAGTTCAAGACCAGGGAAAGGACAGTTTGGTTGCTTGACCTTGCTACCATCAATTAGAGCACCACCACCACCTAAGAACGAAATGATCGAAGAGTTTTGTGTGTATGGTGATGCTTCGATGATTGGAAGATCATCCCATACTGATCTTGGGGTAACTCTCTTGTTATCAGAATCGTATAATGTACTATCTGGGTATGTGATTACATTTGTGGTATCATATAAAGTTCCGTATGTTTTTGTAGTTGCTCCTGGGGATACAGATCCACTTAAAATATTATCAAGTAAAGTGAATGAAGATGTAATAGCAGATGCAACGTTAGCACAAATTGGTGTAGATGGATCTACAGCGATAGTGCTATCAGTAAAGAGAGGTATGGTTGTTTCATATACTCTTGTGTAAACTGGACCAGTACCATCAGCACCAGTTTTCCAGTTTCTCATTGCAAGAATAGCAAGATCTCTTACTTTTTCAAATGCATATCTTGTTGGACCTAATTCATTTGCTGGAATACCAGTTAACTGAGCACCAGTGAAATATGCTTCTGCGGCAGTAACGATACCTGCGTTACCACCAAGAGATAAATCTCTTCTTAGTCCTTCAAGGATGTAAAGAATGTCTCTCTTGCACTTATCTTCATCACCAGACGAAAGACCTAATGTAGGATATTGGTTTTTAGCATAACCAAGTGCTTCTGAAGCAATAAACTGCTCGTTTCTTGCAATCAAATATGATGCATCAAGGAATCTGTCAGTTGTGTTGTTAGTAATTACAGTAACGAATAGATATCCAAGTGAATCAATTGCAGCAGCAACGTCATCACATGCAGCACCAGTGGTGTCCTGAATTACGGTAGGATCAATATATCTACCGACAGAAGAGTATACTGGTGTATATAAAGGATCCGTTAATTGACCATTACCAGTTCTCCAACGACGCATTGCAAGAATTGCCAATCTTCTGGCAATATCAAATGCTCTTACTGTTTCAGTAATTTGGTTGTTGATGTATCCAATTTGTGTTCCTTGGATATAATATTGTGCTGCTTCAATTGTATGATAGTTGCTACCAAACTCCAAGTCCCTAATTAAAGCATTTAAGAAATGCCTAATATCTCTACGGCACTTAGTTGGGTTTGGAACAGTTAGAGTTGGAAATTCTGCTGCTACCTGTAAGTAAGTTTCATCTTCAATGAAAGCAATATTGTTTCTAATTAAGTTGCAAGCATCCTGGAATCTTCTTGAAACAGGACCAGCAGCATCAAATTTGTTTGGTGAGTTTAAAAGTGTAATCGTTACAGAATAATCGTATGATTTTACTGTAGCATTATTTGGAATAAAGTTTGAATCGGTTAGGGATGGTGCTTCTTTTGGAATTACAAATCTTCTTGATCTACCATCAGCATCTTCAAGAACTTTATAAATTCTGTGTTTGCCGTTTAAGAATGATAAATCTGGATTGGAAGTAGGAAGGTTTGCAATTTCAATCTCTTGACCTTCTTTGAAGTCATGGATATTTTGTCTTCCAACGAGAGGGTTGGTGTAGAAAATAATACCACCAAGATCTTCTGTGTAACCAGGATATCCAAATCCACCTTCTGTTACTTCAGGAGTGCCTTGTTTTGAAAAATCAATTCGTGTGATTGGTAAAGATGAAACTAAATCTTTGTTTTGAGATACAACTTCACCTTCGGCTCTAATCGAACGAATATCGGTTGAAATTAAACTGTATGTTGTTGTACTTGGAGCAGTTCCTACAATGTATTCAAATGTTTCACCTGCGTTGAAAGAACCACTGGTGATATCAACATCAATAGTTCCATTTACATAAGCATCTGGTCCAGTAATTTCGTCAAATGTAACAGCAAGAATAGTACCAGTAGCACCAGTGTTAACACCAGTTACAGTTTCGCCAACAATTAAATTTGTTGAACCAGTGTGGTTTTGGAATTGAACTCTAATTCTTGGTGGTCCAAAAATCTGATGACCAATTGGAAAATCTCTTCCAAAATCTCCACCTGTAGTTGGATCGTAGTAAATTCTTTGCTTATCGTCGAAGACCATAGCAAAGTCCCAAGTTGCTACTGGGTCTCCATTGCTATCAATTTGGTCTCTAAATGTGATGCCAGTTACGTAGTTCTTATCACCAAACTTGAAGATATGCTTACGTGGGTTTGCTGGTCTCACGATTACAAGACGTAGGTTATCACCAACAACCGAGCAATCTGGTGGAATTGAGATTGGGTTATCTTCTACGTAGTCACCACCAGCGACAATAACAGTTTCTTTTACTCCAACGGATTGAGAAGCAATCTGACATGCTCTCTTAATCGTTCTTACAGGAGCAACGGCAGAACGACCATCGTTTAGATCGCTACCGATCTGAGCAGAAACGTAAACACGACCACCAACGTCGTTAGTTGCGAGATTTAATACGTATTCTGTAGTAGCAATTTTGTCTGATTTATCTCCAAGAATAGGAGTAATTGATCTTGGGAAAACTCCTGAATCGCCAGTTTGATTATAATGAGGTAGATTTGGATCGTTAACTCTAAATCCAATATGCTTTAATTGAACCTCCCCATTTAATACAATACCATCTGTATGGGTAGGAGAAGTTGTGCCAGTTGTTCCTGTATTTAATGCCTGATAGATATTTTCCCCCCAATATCTGTAAGAGTCCTTTTGGAGGATTACATTAGGAACAAACTGAATTCCAGTATTATTAGCAAAAGTTTTTAAATTCGGACCACGGAAACTTGCGTCAGGAGTAACAAAATTTTCAATATCAAGGTTTAGAATTCTTGCAGTATCTGAAATAATAGATGTGGAAGTTCTAATAGCACCGTTAATATCAAGTTCAAAATCTACTGTATCAAGAAACGCTGTTGCAGCGGCACCCGATCCATTTCCACCCGTGATTGTTACTGTAGGAGCAACCGAATATCCATCTCCAGGATTATCAACAATAATTGCTACAACAGATCCATTAGATACAACAGCAGAAGCAAGAGCTTGTATACCATTTGGTTGATCTGGAGCACTTAAAGTTACCGAAGGAGTTAGTGTATATCCACTACCACCTTGATTTGCGTTTACGGAGATACGCTCTACTTTCTTTCCAGTTCTATTAATACCTACCCTAGGAAGACCAGTAGATGAATCAAGTTGAGCTCGCAATACCTCTTTTTCAGAAGCTCCACTACCAGATCTAACTGTAAATTCGGTAGTGCCAATAATCTTAGGATTTACTGCCTTGATTATTTCTTTGTCAGAATTAAATTGAAAACTCATTTTAGTGCGATGCTCCCGCTTCCGTTTCTTTTATTCCTTTTTATATTTAGTTTATTAAGACCACTGAACGCTAATAACGTCAACTGCTGCAATCCATTTAATAGTGTTTGTGGTTCCACCTCTTACAGCAGAATAACTAAATCTATTCGCTGCTCCACTATCATAAGCAGTAATTTGCCAAGTTTGACCAGAAGGAATACTATCTCTAATTATAGTAGTTAAATCTGAGACAACTTGAACATCTCCAATTGAGTTGCAAGTAGCAACGCTTTCTATTTTCAAAGAATATATTCCGCCACCACTGTCGTTAACACCAACAATAGAACCCGTTATAAAATTAATGGTATTAGATTGTAATTGAATCTGAGAACCAATATCATCTAAAGACAAAATCGCTGTGTTAAGACCTCTTAAAATATAAGTTTTCTTTGAAACATCAGTAAACTTACTGTTTTTTATTTCAAGTGTGTTTACATTTTGAACATCTTTTAGTTCATTAATTAAAGTGGTGTTGTCTACAGAAAACCCACCAACTGAATCATATGTTTTTAAGTTAATTGCCATTGTTATTTCTTAATGATGGTTTTTACTACTGTAATATTTACAATATTGCCAGATGAAACAGTAGAATCTAAGGCAACGTTCAATCTAACATTACTTGAAGCATCAAAATCAAAAGAAGGATTAATGATAGCACCATTAGTTCTAATATTTCCAATTTCTGTATTGAATATGTCAGAACCTTTATCAGTAACAGTAAATTCAATCACTTCTTTATCATTGGTTGTTGTATTATGAGCAGAAACAATTATTTTTGCTGCACATGCCGTTGCTGGTGAATACACAACATTTGATCCAGTATTTGTGGTTCCTTTGGTTAAACTAATATCAGCAGTTGAAATTTTAGTATCATCAAGTTCAAAATCTTTTAATTCATTATCCAACACTTTAATTGGAACAATATTTGAAGTTCCAAATCCTTTATTTACAATGAAATCACCAGAAGTATTTAATCTTAATAGATAATTATTTGTAATACCAACAGAAAGACCAAAATCAAGATTTGTTTGTGCTGTAGATAAGTATGTTGATGTTCCTGATGTTGTAATCGAGGCAGCAAAATTATTCAGTGATAATGTGCTTACATCTAAATCTAGAGAATCTGATTGTGATGTAATTTTTGAAATACTTCTAAAATCTAATGCACTTGTAGAAACTCTTAATGTATTATTACCGTCATTGTAGAAGTAAAGAATATTTTCATTTGCTCCTGGAGCAGTTTCTGGAATAATATAAGTATTGCCATCTACATCCTTAACGCCACCAAGGCTTGTCCAGTTAGATCCATTATAACCTTCAAACTGAGTAATTGTTGTATTGTATCTAATAGATCCTTGTAAAGGAACTCCTCTACTATTGCTATCTCCAGAAGGAATTACTAAAGAAGAAGATGCATCTACTGTTACTTTTTTGCCGCTATTTGGTCTAATTACAATGTCGCTAATATCGGTAGAGATTACATTGTCTGCTAATCTTAAATCACTGTTAATAACTAATGGAAGATTACCTAAAGGACCAACACGAAGTTCTTCAATTTCTTCAAAAGTTAGAGGAGATACTGCAGAAGAATACCACTCCAAAGTAGCGGTGCCATTTGGTTGGGATCCAGTTGTGTGAGTGGGTTCATTACCAGATGATCCCGTAGCACCCGAAGCAGTGACTAAGTAAATATTATTCCTATACTTTACGTAAGATCCTAATGTTACTGGAGTGTTCGATGCCCATTCTGTGTAACTTGGTAAAGAAGTATTCAACGAACGAATTTTCTTTACCGTGGTAAAATCTAAGTATGATGTTCCTAACTTTAAAGTATTATTAGAATCATTAAAGAAATATAATATATTATCATTAGCGCCAGTAAATGCTTCCGCCGCAATATAAGTGTTACCATCCAGGTCTCTTACGCCACCCAGGGATGACCAAGAAGAAGTAGTAGCACTATAACCTTCATATTGATTTGTGTCAGTATTAAATCTAATACCACCATTCTCAATTACACCTGAAGTAGGTCTTTGTGCAGAAGATCCTACGGGTATAATTAAAGCAGTTGTTGCTGCAATTTTAGCTACTCTTCCAGTTGGAGGTGATAGTAAAATATTATTTCCTGTTGCAGTTGCAATATTATTATTTGTAATAGTAAGAACATCATTAATATTCAAACTATTGTTTGTTCTAAGAACTCCAGCAGTCGTGATATTTCCCGTCGAAGAAGCAACTTGAACATTAGAACCAATATTAAAGTTTCCAGTTACGTTAATTGATGTTCCTGTTAAACCTAAACTACCAGAAGAAGTAATCGTAGTTGCTGTAATAGCATTACTTGTAATAGTAGGAGAAGTTAAAGTCCCTGTTACAGATGCAGTAGTTAATGTCGCTTCGTCGCCAATAAATTTTGTAGCGGTAAATTCTCCTGTTTCAATATCTCCAGTAATTACATCAGCTGATTGTAATTCTGCTACAGAAAGTGAAAAACCACTACCAAATATTTTTGGATTATTTGAGTCAATAGTGATGAGTGCTTCTTCATTATCTTTGCCGCCCTCATTTGTATGAGAACTATTTTGAATTCCGCAATAATAATAAAGATTTGGTGTGTCTTCGGTAACTTTAATTGTTAATGATGTTCCAGATCTTGTTACTCCATTAGTGTATTCAACACCCCTAAATGTTAACGTAACAGCTCCAGCAGATAATGGAGCAGATGATAAAGTTATTGTATTTCCGTTAATTGATTGTACTGTAGTTCCAGTAACAAGAGAACCTGTACCAGAAGAAACAGTTACTGCCATTCCTACTAAAATACCAGTAGAATTAGAAACAGTAATTTGATTGCTTGTAGTTAGAAGTGTAGTTGAAATATTTTCAATTAAACTTGGTCCCCAAATTCCGTCACGATACTTACTAAGAGAAAATACGTGGGAAGAATTTGAAGAATCTGAAATGTCAAAATTATAAGTATTTCCAACAAATAATGTTAAATTTGGAGTTAGTTCTGGTCCAGATCCAGTATCAATAAAATATCTATATTGTAAATTTGAAACAGTATTTATTTCATATTCTGTGTTAATTAATAATGGTTCAATTAATAAATCTCCAGAATTAATATTGTCAAAATCTAATAAAATAGAAGAAATATTACCAGAAGATGTTTGAATAGAATAAATTTCTAGATTTTGGTAGGTTGAAACTATAGAAACTTCCAATTCAATATCATTATCTGGAGAAACACCTCCAACACTTGTTCCAGAAATAGTAATAATATCACCAACAGTATAAAAATAACCAGGAGAATTTACGGTAATTGATGTAATATTTCCAGATGAATTTCTTTCTACATCAAAAGTTGCACCAGATCCATTTCCTGATGTTGTTGATGATACATTAGTATATGTTCCAGTTTCGTCGCTAGAAAATGTTAATGTAGCACTTCCAGATGTAAATGGCGTGACAGAAAGAGTTAATTGAGTGGAACTATCAACGGAGAGAACAGTGGTTCCTCCAGATAAAACACCTGTATCAGTTTGGAAATTTTGGGAAACAAACATTCCAGCAGTAATTCCTGTTGTACTACTTACAGTAATAACTGGAGAGGAATTACTCAATGTTGTTGAAATATTACTAATAACAGTTTGAGAAACAGAAGGAGCAGATACTTGAGTTGTAGAAATTACTTCACCGTCTTTTTTCTTTAAGACATCTCCAACAGAAAAAGTAGTTGATGAAACTGTACCAACAAAAGTAATTTCAATTACTTCTTTATTGATTACACTGTATGATATTGGTTGAGTTAAATCCGATGCATTAACTGATAAAGTATCTAATAAAGAATAACCATTTCCTCCTGATTCAATAGTAAATGATTCAATTTGTCCAAGATTAGTAATTTCATATTGAAAATCATTTGGTGGATCTCCAAATGGAGGAACAAAACTTAGTGTAGCTGTTCCTGCTTGTTGTGGTTGCTGTGATAATGTGATAGTATTTGTTACTGAATTAATAGAAGAAACAGTAGTATTTGAAGAAAGTATACCAGTGCCTGCTGTTTTACTGACCAAAGATCCAACAAATATACCTTGAACAGAAGATACTGAAATTTCTGTAAGAACTCCTGATGATGTAAATGTTAATGTAGCACTTCCAGACGTAGTTGGATTTGCCGAAAGAGTTAACTGGGTAGAACTATCAACAGAAAGAACAGTAGTTCCTACAGATAAAAGTCCAACATCTCCTTGGATGTTTTGAGAAACAAGCATTCCTGGCAAAATGCCTGTTGTACTAGAAACAGTAACAACAGCTGACGATGTGCTTAATGTTGTTGATAAATTAGAAACTTGACTTTTTAATTGTGTTTGTACATTAGAAATAGTTTTTGGTAATTCTAATACATCTTCAATTTGATATCCAGAACCTTTTGATGTAAAAGATAAATCACTTACTATATTTGGGTCATTATCTATAGTAAAAGCAAATCCAGATCCAGAACCACCTAAATTAGAAGAACTAGATGTTAGTACATCATTTTTTACATAATTATTTCCATTACCTTGTATTTGTACAGATGTCACTTCTCCAGTGTAACTTGGAGCGGATAAAGTAAATTCAAATCCAGATCCAGTTCCACCAATATTGATATTATAAACCTGAATAATATCATTTTGCTTATACCCAGAACCAGCAGATGTAATTTCCACATCTGAAATATTTCCAGTAGAATTTACAGTAATAGTAGCAGAAGCATTAGTTCCATAAAAACCAGCAGTGCCTGTTGTAATGGAAATATTTGCTCCCATTCCATCGTGAACTTGGCAATTATATTTTATAGTTTCTGTTGCTGCAGATGGTTTAATAATTAAATCAACAAAAGATCCAGGTTGACCTGCAATTCCTTTTGTTACTGCTGCATAGTTAGATTGAGATAAAAATGATCCTAAAGAAGTTTGAAAAATTAGTGGATGTCCTGTATTTGAAGAATCTGAAATGTCAAATCTATAAGTATTACCTTTAATTAAGGTTAATTGCTTTTGCGTGACACCATCAATAACATATACGTTATTTGGCGGTGGAGTGCCTGGATTTGACGTTGTAGTTACAACAAAAGTTTGAATTGGTTTATTTAATACCTGAACTGATGTGTAAACTCCTTCTGTGTATCCAGAACCACTATTGGTGATAGTACCTAATAAATTTGTTTGCCCTGTGATAATTATATCAGCTATAGCACCAGACCCAGATCCACCAGTTAAAGGAACATTCAAATATGTTCCTGGAACATAACCAGTGCCAGTATTTGAAATAAATCCTTCGATACCTTCTACTGTAAAAGAAGCTGTAGATCCAGATCCAGATCCACCGACTAAAGGAATGTCTGAATAAGATCCCTCAACATAATTTGAACCAGGATCAATGATATTTCCATCAAATTCTGTTACTACAATAGATGCAGTTGCCCCATCACCAGTTCCGCCAACTAAAGGAATATCTGCATATGATCCAGCATCATAGTTTGTGCCATCATTTAAAACAGAAATGCCAGCAGTATTTAATGTTGTCTGTCTTATTACTAAATCTTTAAAAGAATATATTCCAGTATTTGAAAAATCTGCTACCTTTTTTGCACCACTAACAAAACCAAAAGTATTATTAGATGGTTTATAAATTCCTAAACTATTATCCGAAGTAAAAGAAAGGGATGGCGCAGTTCTAGTGCCATCTCCTAGTTTAATATTTCCAGCAGATAAATCGCTGCCACCAGCAGAAATATTAAACAGACCACTCCCTATTTCATTTACCTTTTGTCTTAGAATTTCAAAGGTATCAGTTTTAGCTACTTGAATTGCTGGCATCTCTTACTATCTCTCGTAAAAGTTTTTTGATTTCAGATATTTCTTCCTTCAAAGTATTTATGTCATCAATAGCGGCAGTAAACTGTCTGCTAAACGATTTCTTATTTACCTTTTCTGTATTAATAATTGCATTAGTAACAGGGTCACGATAAAGATTTTCGTGACCCTCAACTTTAATATAATTGTTCATATCAATATGAAGCTACTGCTCTAATATCTTGAATTTTTGGAACGTATACTGGATCATTTGTCTTCATAACAACTTTGATTGCAAACGATGCAAATTCTGGTAAGTTATTAACACTATACTTCAATTCTTGATATGAATTTTGTGTTTCAAACTGTCCAGAGATTGCATTGGTGTAGTTTGCAATTTCTGAAGTGTCAGGAGAACCATCGCCATTGAAATAAGACCATTCAATGTCATCAAAATTAACTTGTGAAGAAGATTCTTTAAACTTATAAAGAACTTTTACATTTGCAACATCTTTAATATTTAATGTAGTTCTTACATCAATAGCGGTGCCAGGATTGTTAATGCTAACTTCCTTGGTGACATACTTTGATACAGAAGAACTGTTCTTAGAAGCAGTTTCAGGAACAAAGTCAACACCATTACCAAAGTTCATTGTACCAACTTCGATAAACTGTTCTTCTCCACTAACAATTTCATTGAAGTAGATTAGATCTCCAACTCTAAAGATATCAGGAGTTTGATTATCTGTAGTTGGATTTCTTGAGAAGTCGCTACCTAAAGTAATCTTGCTAGTATAATCATTATTGATTGGTTTCTTATCATTCTCAATTAATAATTCTTTTGCGATAGGATCCCACTTGATAATTTTGCCGCTAATCTTATTGTCATACTTCTTATTGATATCACTTGGATTGATTGCAACAACTGAAGTATTGACAGTAAATGAAAGCGACTTTTCAGAAATTCCTCCAGAAGAAATCGAAACATTAACACCATTTAGAGGTTGACCTGTTTGTGATTGCGAAGAGAAGTAGAGATATTCTCCAGGAATAAATGTGCTGCTGGTTGAAACCTTAACAGTAATCTTGTTATTACTGTATTTTACAATACGACCTTTTGCACCACTGGTTAAACCTTCTACTGTTTGATTGATTAGAATTGCAGTAGCACCATTACCAGCAACAGTTAGTTCGTAGATTGGTAGGAACTTAAGGATCTGATAACGCTTACCAAATCTGTCTTCCTTACCAGTCGAATTTTCTACTCTGTTTGTTGATGTCTTTACAGAAGAAACTCTCAAGTCAATTAGAGGAGATAGGTGAGATACTGAAGATGATAGATCAAACTTATATGTTAATGAACGATTGATTGAATTTAGTGTCTCGTTGATTCTTGATGCAATAACTTTTTGATTCAAGAAGAAATGCTCTTCATTTAAGAAGGTCTTCTCGTAATCTGATTGACTATATGAAATGTAATTTGTTGTGCTTGAATCTACTGGGATAATATTAGTTGTTTTTACAAAGGTATCAATCTTCGTATTAGGAGTTTGAATATAATTTACATGAGCAAATAATCTTTCAAACTTTCTGTTGTATGATACTAATGCAGATGATCCACCGCCAATTGAATTTGCACTTGCTCTATTAGGTCCAACAATATTATAGTAATCAATGCCATTATTTGATACCTTGAATAAGGAAGAGTTTAATACAGTTGCGCTAAATCCACCAACATTCTCAAGTGACTTAAAGAATACGTAAGATTTACCAGAAGATTCAAATCCATTATCACGGTGTCTAACCTTAACAATAGAATTGTTATTTCTGAATAAAGGAGATGTTGCGTTTGTATTTGCTAATGCATAAGTTTCAATTGGATCAATCTCCATCTGCTCATATCCAAGATTTTCGTTGGATAGTAATAGAGAACCCTTTCTTGAAATATCGAATTCTGCTCTGTATAGAGTAAACTTGATGTCTTCAAATAGATCTTCTGTCCAATTGTCAGTATTTTGTGACTTATATACAGAACCTAAGAGAGGTTGAGTTGTTACGGCAGCACCAGTTGCAACTTCAGTTTCTGTTAGACGAGATGCCCAGAGTTCATAATCAGTTGAATCAGTTTCAATTGCTATTGCATATTCTGTGTTATTTTGTAGATATACAGGATGCTCAAATGTAAACTTAGTTGGTGTTGTGGATCTGGTAACACCAGATCTGTCGGTAGAAACACCCATTCTAACTGCAGGAGTATCTACTTCGATAACAGATTCAATGACTGCACCAGATGCACCAGAACCAGTACCTCTAATTACAACTGAAGGTGCTTCTGTATATCCACTTCCACCAAGAGAAATCTCGGCATTGTAGATTTTACCATCAGAGACATTTACAATTCCAGATGCAGTGCTTCCGCCGACAAGTTGTGGACTTTCAATAGTAATAATTGCTGATTCATAATTAGCACCAACATTTGAGATCTTGAGATCAACAACTTTACCAGAATCTTTGGCAATAGTTACTGTTAAATTCTGACCTGAAGTATTGTTGAATAGAATTAGCGAAGGAATTTCTAATCCTTCATTTTGAATAAACGAAATACCATTGTGATTACTTAATACAAAGGTGTAAACCTGATCATTAGAAATTGAAATTTCGCCAATTGAATTCGGAGATACTTGAATATTATTCTTGTCTAAGACCTTTAGGAGAGGACCGACAGCACCAGAATTTTTGCCCTTGATGTTTTCGCCAACCTTTACAGTTAGATTACCACTCGCATAAACTCTTAGATAAGTGTTTGGTAGAAGAGTAGAAACTGAACCTGGAACGATATACTTTCCTGGTTTTCCTGTATCAATGTTGGTTAGATAAACACGAACTGGAATATCAGAACTCTTCTTGCTAAAGAATAGATCAAGACCAGTTACAAATACACCACCTTCAAAGTTTTCTACCTTGAATGTTTGTGATAGTGGATTTGGTTTCTCCTTATTGCTTGTAGCAACGTCAACTTCCTGAACGCCCTCATTTGCTTTGAATTCTGCTGGAAGTGTTGAAACAATAGTTGCTGGATTCTCGGGGAGAATACCTGTTGCATAATACTTAACTTCTGCGTAAGTATCTACAGCATCTTTATCTACATCAGAAGAACTTGAAGTAAATCTAATTGTCTTTATGCCAGTTGTGAGACGTACTTCTTCAGCGGTGTCATCATAAATTACTGTCTTAACATCTCCAGTCCATACTGTATTTTCCTTAGGTGGTAGACCTGCAGGAACAAGGATGATGCCACTTGCATTACCGTTCTCGTCGGTAACAATTGGTGAATTGAAAGCAGATAGAGAGTTGCCTGCAATGCCAGTGTATCTGATGTCTGGGTTTACCCATCTATCAATCTTTCTTCCTTCCATGAAGACATGAATTCTTGTCTTTGGCTTCAATCTTGTTACGTTGAACTTGATTGGAATGCTTCTTACAAAGAATTGTAGTGAAGAAACTACTGCATTGTTGTTGATCTTATTTGTGAATACGCCCTTCGCAGTTTCGTTGTTTTGTGGACTGATGTTTGAAGAACTTGCTACCGACGCCATGGTTACGGTTGCAGAAGCAGATTCAATATTAGTATCGGCAAAAGAACCAATATTATAGAATGCCTTGTTTACACCAACCCAGTTTACAATGAACGAATTGTAGAAACTTGATAGAGATTCTCTAATATCGCTCTTAGCGATGAAGATCGAGAATAACTTGGTGTTGTTATCCGAAACTAATGGAACAATAGTATTATCGTACCACTGATCTACAGAAGGAGTAATACCAACTTCACCAACATATTGAAGAACTACAAATGGATTTGGATTGATTGTCTTAGTGGCAAAATCATTTCCAAGTAGTTTGATGTTGGTGTAAGGTAATGTTACAACGTCACCAGTTCTTTGATAACCAGCATTTTGTCTTTCGTCTTGTCTTGAATATATTTCTTTGAGAACAAAAGAATCTTCTTTTACTTGTGGTCTCAATACTGATTGTTGAGTGTCAACTGAGCACTTATAATCAATAGAAGATAGATTACCTACGAGATGTGTTTCAAAGTTATCAACAATGAAACCACTCTTAAATCTGTCAAGACCAATTTCGTCCTTGATCTGCATGTTTAATGCTTGCTGCTCAAGGATGCTTAGCGTGGTGTAATACTCAAGCCTTTCGATTCTCTTCTCAAGTTTTCCGATGTCACGCATCGTGTAACGACGATTATCGACAGGAATGATTCTTACATCCTTGTTGTTTAATGTATACGAAGGAATGTAAACATAGTATAGAGGAATTGCATCGTCTACTGATTCTGGTTTTGAAGGATTGAGTGAAGAATTGCCTTCTTTTACAATAAAGTTTCCTTTCTTGTCTAAGAAAATGCCATCAATTCTGTCAAGGTATTGTGTTTCGCTGAATGAGAAGGTATACTCTAAGTTAGCATCAGAAGCAGGGGTGCTTGCGACAATACCACCATCTCCTCTAAAGGAAACGTAATTTTGCTGAGAAAGAATTGACTGATTTTGGAAACCAGAAATGATTGTGTTGTTATCTACTTTTGGTCTGAAATCTACAACATCCTTGAGGGAAATGATTCCATAAACTGATGAATTGAAAGAAGGTACTTCTTCTTGTCCAACACCAGCTTCATGTAGATAAGAATCTACTGTACAGAAATCACCTTGAGAATGCTCAAAGTAATCAAAACCGATTACAATTTGACCCGTTGGCGCTTCGTATCCTGGTTTTAATACAACACGGGAAACATCGTAGAATGTGTCTCTTTGACCATCATCAAATGTAAATCTATTTGTTACGTCAGTACCAGAGATGAGGTTTCCGTTTGTATCTACTTTTGGTGGATTGGTTGATGAACCCTCGTAAACGTATCTTAGTTTGAATACGTCAGAGTAGGAGAAAATTTCTACTTCTTCAGTATCGTAATCTTGACCTCTTAGTGGAATGATCTTGTCGCCACTTGAGGTAACAACAATACGCTTATTTCTGATAGCAGTTTTTAATCTTGGCTTTGCTTTGGTAACTTCAATTGTCGCAGACAACTTCAACTTAGGGAAGTTGGATGAGATATTACCAAAGAAGTTATTAGGTAGAGTAATCGTGATGCTACCTGCAGTTAGACCACTTGTGGAATCTACAGACGTTTCAATATTTACATACGCTGGATCGATATAAAGAATATCGCCATTTTGTACTAAAGTTGAATTGCCTTTATCTAGAACAGTAATTAAGAAATTTTCTTGACTATATGCAGCAAATCTTTGGGTTCCGAATGGTAATTGAGCAGCAAATGTGATGTTACCACCGCTTGATGATCCTGTAGTTACAAAATCTCTTCTGATGTAGCACTTAAACTTGGAATCTACACTATCCTTGATTAAGGAGCTAACTTGTTTGCTTCCAGTTGGGAATACCAAACTTGAAGAAGCAGTATTTGCAAGTAAAGGTCTTAAACGTACAACACTTGCATTATCTACATTTGCAGGTAAAGAAGCATCTAGATAGATTCTTGATTTTTTAACACCGTCAGGCGAGGTTGCATACTGCACAACCATCCTGTTGGTTCTTCCAGAAGCGTCCGTAAACTGCACTACGTCGCCCTGTAACAGGTCTCTAGAGGCGTCACCGTCAAAACCATTGCACTCGATGTATTTCCTGCCTTCTACGCCCGAGAACGTGAAATCTGTGATGGAAATAGTTTCACAATACTTGCTTCTATTAATGTCAATATCTGCAGTAAACTTATTTGAATTTCCTGATCCGTATGATGAGAAGAATGATTTTACATTTTGTGGACTGTAAGTTAATACAGTATTTTTAAACATCACAGGAGTTACCTGTGCAACAACACCTGGAGTGGTTGAAGAAGAAATTGTGATTACAGGTGGTTGCGAATACTGAGTTAAGATTGAATCTCTGTCGAGAATCTGAATGGAGTAAACAGAACTACCATTGGTCTTAACTTCAATTTTAGTCGAATCATATTCAACACCATCAATTAAAATCTTAGGTGAAGTGTAACCAGTTCCTCTATTTGTTACAACAAAATGGGAAATAGTATTCTCATTAGCGATTCTTAGAATATTTCCAGATTCATCTGCAATGCTTTCTCCAGGTAAGAATACGCCAGAAAGAGTTTTAACAAATAAAACATTGTTTGATGAATATGGTTGAGTTGTTGTACCTTCTACGACGCCATAAGCACCGCTGGTTAAACCGTTGATGTATTTACCAGGAGCAAACTTACCATTGCTGAAGTTGTTTGTTGGTAGTGTGCTATCTAAGGTTAACTTAGTGAAGAATACTGGGTTAAAGTAACTAAAACCAAATGTAGCGTTGTAAGAAACTTGACCGCCACTTAGTTTGCCCTTAGAAATTACAATATCTGTATTTTCGTTGAATCCTTCGCCCTTTTCAATTAGAGAGAAGTTCTTTGGTTTTGCTACACCAACAACAGGGGTGATAATCTCGTTGTAATCAACTACATGACCGAACTTGTTAGCATCTGCAAATGCATCTGCTTCAGATAGGTAAATGTTTCTTAGTTTTGATGATGCTTCTTCGTCATACTCCTTAAGGAATAGATCTAAGATGTTCTTGTTACCTACAACAGTTAATTCTAAGAATGTTGCAGTTGCATCAATATCAATTCTCTTTACCTTAGCGAAAGAAATTGGTTTTGCACTATCAACGGTTGCTGGAGTTGAACCAGATCTTGTCTTAATGAACCAAATGTCATTTAAGATGGTTGCAAAAGTATCATCATCAATCGAACCTAAGGTAGTGGTTGTGTTCGTTACCTGGATGTAGATTGTCTTGATACCTTGTGAAATTTCAAAACCAGAACCACGAAGATTTAGTGTTTGCTTGTGGTTTGTATCAGATTCTGTATTGTTTAGACCAATAGAACCATCGTTAAATACAGAATTTAAGAATACAGTTGGATATGAGGTTAGATCCGAACCTTCATCGTTGAGGGGAACAGAACCATAAAGGTTCGTAATATTGAACGAAGCAAGACCTTTTGTTTTTAAGGTAATATTATCTCTTGTTAAAGTATCCCTTGCTTTACTTAACTCAAGATATTTTGTTTCCTTATTTACAATCTCATATCCTCTAACATAAGCTTTACCAGCACCAATGCTCGCAATGAGTTTATTGGAAGCTTCTGTTGGAGAAATGCCGTTGACTAAATTATCAGTTACATTGAGAGAATATAAACCAAGATTACCATTTCTTTGGTAGTATTCTCTAACTTCTAGTGGAAAATTATCTACAACATAATCACCAGATTCATCGTAGGTTCTTCTTGCTAATGTGTTCTCAAGAAGAGTATAATCTGCTTGCTTAATTTGAGTTTGAATTACACCAGATTTTACAAAGATTAACTGAATAAAATTCTTATCAGTTACTGCATTGTAATCAAATCTCTTTAGATCTAATTTGATTTTTAATCTATGTGCGCCAGGAGCAGAAGAGTTTGAATAACCCCTTGAGTTATCGTAGAGTGATGCGTCTTGCTCTGGAGTTACAATCTCTTCAATAATAGTAAAACCAATCTTTGCAGATGGTTTATTGTAATATTTGTCAATAACTAAAAGTTGCTCATCATTTCTTACAAAATAACCATTGACAAAATAAATTCCTTCTTCCACTTTAACAGCAGAAGCATATCCCATTGCTGGACTTTCGATAAACGAAGATTCTCCAGTATCAGGATCAGTTACCGTAATTGATGTTGGTAGAACACTTCCATCTGTACCAACAACTAATAGTGGAGTGTTTACTCCATCAATTACTTCTAATGTTTCGCCTTGTCTAAATGTTTCTTCTCCAGCAGAATCACCACTGGTTAGATATTTTACATACAAAACATCTGCTTCTGTATCAGTGGCATATTCTGCCGCCAATACAGAAGCGATTACTCCAGAGGTAACACCTTGAATTTGTTGTCCAATTAGTGTTTTAATATCGTACTTTTGATATACGATTTCTCCCCCAATATTAACAGCGACTTCTGAAACAGAAGACAACTTAACATAGTTTAATCTGGTATTAAGACCAACTTCTCCAGGGACAACTAAATCCCCCTGTTTAAATTGGAATTTACCATAACTTTCGATTTGATTTTGTAAAATCGACTGTAAGGAGGTTAGTTCTCTAGTTTGAATAGAGTAACCTGGCCTAAACAGAATTTTATAAAAATTACTAGATGGATTAAAATCGTCGTAGTATGGAGCTACATTAAGATTTGTCTTCTGTGGCATTGTAAATTTCTACTGGAGAGTTTAATCTAAAAATCAGAACTCGATGACTAACTTGATATCTTCAATTTGGTCAGGAGCTCTGGTGATTAGCCTTCTATTCTCTATGTATACGATATCTCCAGAGTTATTTGCGATTTCTGGCGTCGCAATACCATTTACGAATGTTACACCGAGAAGTGATGAATTAAAGGCAGTTGCAACGTTGCCAGAAGCAAGAGATGCTGAACCAGTAATGGCGTTAGAACCATTTGATTCAAATGCTCTTACTACGCCATTATGTGTGTGAAGTAGTGGCGACTGAACATACTTGAGAACACCAGTTGTTGTGCTTCCACTATCAAGTGTCCAGGAAACTACAGTACCATAAGCAGTACCGCCAGTTACTGTCTGAGAAATAATTTCGTCAGGAGTGAAACTTGATGTAGCACCAGTGATCTTAACCGCATATACACCACTTAGGGTATCAACAGTCGAATAAGTGGTAGTTCCGAAGTTGTAAGGATCCTTAATAATACCGATTCTACGGAAATCATTGTCAACAGGGAAGTCGCCAGAACCTTCTGAGTAGGTTAGACGAATGTTCATCATAACACGCTTTGCGTTCAACTCTTCTTCAAAGTTAGAACCATGTCCGCCCTGTGGTGGAATAATAACTTCTACAGCACCTACGCCAGTTGCACCAACAGTTACTGGGGTTGTTAGAGCAGAATCACTGAATAGACCATATGCAGTAGCACCTGAACCAGTGCCAGTTTTTAGAGCAACTGAACCATAAGTGTAACCAGAACCAGCAGCATTTACGCTGACGGAAGCAATAGCACCAGATGCAACGACAATCTGAACTTTACCACCAGTGCCGTCACCAGTGATAGGAGCATAATGAGTACCATTTGGTAGGTTAGCGCCAGCATTTTCTACTAATACTACATTGATTGCACCAGCAACAGCAGCAGATTCAGTAGCAACACGGGTTGCATTGGTCTTTTCAACGATTGGCATAAAATCTGTTGAAAGGAATCTTAGTACATCATCAGTTGGAATGGTGTACATATACTTCCAAACATATGCGCCAGATGGTTCTGTATAAAGACCATTAGCATAAGTACCTTGACCAGCGGAAGGAGTGGTCTTTGGTTCGTAAGTTGCTGATTGGCCAGTTGGGTTAGATGGCGATTCACCATTATAAAGACATTTGAATACTTCGTAATTTGAGTTAATTACGTAAAACTTAGCATCTGCAATTGAAGTAGCACCAGTTGCAGTTGCTTTACCAATCTGACCACCGCCACCTGGAGTAGCAGAATAGTCAGGCTTCCACATATCAAACTTAGGATTGGTTACTAAGTCCCAGTTATAACGTCTGATTACTGATCTTGCATAAGAAGAAGTGATTCTCTTAGCAGCAATAATGTCATCATAAATCTCATACTTCTCTGCTTGGTTGTCAATAGGAGCAGGAGGAGTATCTTCAGTTGCATATCTGTAGATACCAGTTAGTGCTTGAGCGCCAGTATCAGCAGTTCCGTTCCAACCTTTTAAAGTTGAACCAGCAGCTGGAGTTGAATAAACCGAAGGAGTTACATCATAAAGAACCAAACTGTTTTCTAGTACAGTTCTGATCTTTGCTTTGAACGTAGCGGAAGCATATGAAGAACCAACATAAACTTCTTGACCAGCAACAAACGCAGTCGAGTTCTTGTTGTAAATTTCTAAGAATGAATCCCATCTCTGAGGACGACCGACAAAGAAGTACATTCTCGATCTATCTTCGCCAGTATCTGTAGATCCTTCAGAAAGAGATTCCAGAAATTGCTTCGCATTAAAAATTCTAAATTTTTCTGAGATGATAGCAGCCATTTAAATATCTCTCTATGTGAAAGTCGTTGTTTTCTGAGTTATTTATATTTATACTTCATCCGATAGAATAGGGTATCACCTCGTTGTTTGCATTGAGGGTAGAAGAACCCCTAATTAGCGTACAACCAGTAAATGAGGATGAAGTTTTGCCTGTGTACTGGATTACAGACCAGTTTGAACCAGAACCTTGGAATAGATATCCCGAAGATGGGAACAATGCTGTTGAACCAGTGACATTTAACGTAGTAGTTGAGGTTAGATTTGTATTTGAAGTTACTTTAACAACAGAGTTTTGAATTGAAGGAGGTACTAAATTAAATCTTGTGCCTGATAGTAGAATAGTAGAATTACCTCTATCTTCAAAATCTCTAATTGTCAATTCTGGATATTGTGCATCTATTTCAGCAAATGTTAATTTAGAAACAGAAGAAGAACCATAATCATTGAATATATTTCTTTCAAAATTTCTTAAGTTATAACCAGCATTTCCTAACTGATAAGAAATGTAGTAATCATCTGTAGTTATTGAAAGATTTCTTACAAAAATAGTTGAACCATCTCTAAAGAATACTTCATTAATTTCAGGTTCTAATACAACTATACCAGATCTGGTTCCCACTTCTTCAGAAAGAGGAACTGGTTCAACATAATAATCCAGAACACCAGTTTTATAGAATTTAGCAATTTCAATTGAATAATCTATTTCTGATAACTCTGTATTATCAATATTGATAGTTTTTACAATACTTGTTGATACTGTATCAGAAGATCTTACAGCAAATTCAGATTGAATATTGAGTGTCGCACCAACTGGAACAACACTTACCAATTCAGGTAGCGTTCTAAAGTAATCTCCAGCAAAATGTTGTTGAGCAGTTGTTCCGTCAACACCTCTTTGTAAACCAATGAATCTGTTGAAGGACTTTGATTCATAGTAAACAATTTCGGTGCCAACTAATAGTTTTCCTTGTGCTGGGAATTTGGATGTATTTGCAGTATAAAGAACTGTGTCAGTTTCTGACATATCAGCATCAAGGAATGCACCAACTTCATTGATGGAAGAATATGGAATGTAAACCTTAGGTTCATTAATTACTCCATCAATAATAGTGACAATTTCTCTACTCAACGAAGAATCTTGGAATGATTCAAACGTTGAGATCATGCCAAATGGTACATCAGTAATTCTTGTGATTTGTTTTGTGATCGAAGAAATACTGTTGATATTTGCTGCAATATTGATATTTTGAATTCTTGGAGAGAATATTCTCTCTGCGGAAATTCTTACCTCAGAAGATTTTGGTAAAATAATCTGAGTAATCTGTCTATCAGTGTTTTGCTCAAGGAAACCACCAAGCGAAATAATATCTACTACATCTGGTCTGATTCTTGCGCCAATAATTTCAACAGAGCTACTAAAAACTAACTCCGTTCCGACAATAAATCCACTTACGTTAATATAAGTAACAGAATCAATTTTTCTACTATTGTTTTTGATTCTGTCATAACCTCTTGCAACAACAACTTTCGGAGAAGAAGTATATCCTTCACCTTCATGTGTTAAAATAACATCAATTACCTGACCATCTTTAATAATAACCTGCGCTTTCGCACCACCACCATTTCCATCAATAGGAATAAAATGTAAAATTGGTGTGGTAAAATATTGATAAGCAGTTGGTTGTAATAAAATTTGGTTGTTGAAGTAAATTTGTAAATCTCTTCTATTCCATGCTAATGATACAACCTTTCCATCACGAACAGTCGCAGTGATGCTTAGACCTTCGCCTCTGGTAGTTCCATTATAATTTGTTGCAGCAATCTTGGCATAAATCTCATTTGATACTTGCTGATTGTCATTGAACTGCTTGGTTCTAACATTAAAAGGTATAGAGAGAATTTCTCTAAAATCACTTTCACCATCAATTTTGATTAAATCGCCAGGAAGTAGGTTTGCAGTTAATCTATTTTGTTCAAACCAAGATTTATCATCATATTCAGTACCATACAAGAATCTTGTTCCACTTCTTGATAGGATTCTTTCGCTTTCCGAATTTTGCTCATATGACTGCTCTACTGTAATACCAGAAAGAACTAATTGAGCAGGAGTATTTAAATCTGGATTGGTATTGAATTTTAGTGGTAATGCACTGTTATATGAAACATTATTTGCTACAATCAATAAGTCCCAAACAGAAGATGAAACTTTTTTGTATGATCTTAGTTTTCCTAATACTTGATCATCTTGATACACGAATACTTCAGAATATGGAGTATCACCCATGAATTCAATAAATTGATCATAAGTTCCTGATCCAGTGATTCTTAAGTTGACTTTGTTGTAGTAAGTATCTGGTTCAAAGTCATAGAATGTTAGAGTTTTATTTAAGTTTCTTCCATATAAAAGAATGATAGAAACATTAGGATAAATTTCCTCACCATTCTCATCAATATAATAGTTAAGTGGTTTTGTGAAACTAATTGTTGGACCTACAATCACATAAGATTCATTTTGAATTTGAAGGACGCCATCAATGAATACAAGAACATAATTTGAATCATCAACTTTTCTTACAGTTTTAGAAACTTCATCTAAAATTAAGTATGGACCACCACTTACAAATGGAATTAACTTATTATCAATTGTTAATCTTTCATATGATCCAATACCGTAGATGAAAGATTTTTCTGCACCTGCTAATTCATCTTCAATATTATCATACAAATCTTCATGATTTATTGGTGGTTTTGTGAATACAATTTTATCTGCTACTGAAGGATTTTGATTTCTTAGAATGTAGTAAGCATTGCCTAATGGTTCAGTTTCATTTTTTCTTGCATTTTGAAGAACCCCATTTAAGGTAACAATAAGATTTTCGCCAACTTCTGTTTTAACTGGTGTTCCATCTTCATAATATAGATCGAAGTCGGATTTGACTCCATCAAAATTGCCAGATATTGAACGAATCTTTCTGAAATATCTTTCGTTTAAAGTGTTGTCCTTAAATTTAATTGTTCTACAGTAGAATCTTTGTGGAGGAACTATTTGCCCTTCAGCAGTTCTTTGACCAAATGGAGCGGTCGCAAAAGTAATTAAAGAACCATCAACAGTGTATGCAACTCCTGGTTCCTGTAGAACTCCATCTAAAGTTATAACTAGATGATATTCGTTATATGGAACGTATGGTAGATTATTCTTCTTATCAATGAGGACAAAAGTTCTGTTTCCTACAACCTGACCAGTTGAAGGATCGAAAGAACCATTGAATGCTGTATTTAATACAAGTTCACCTGATATTGTCTCACTGTTATCAAAAGTATCGATAGAAACAGAACCAATACCTCTTTCAATGTTTAGATTATCAAATTTTACAATAGATTCAGTAATGTATCTTCTTGTGTCTACTACAGTAACAGTTTTTGGTGCAAGATTAATTGTACTTACATAAGCAATAGGAGTTGTTGTAGAAGGCATTTTTGTCGAACCTTCTGATTCGACAACCATTTCACCAAAAACTCTAAAACCAGCAGGGTGTACTGTTTCCTTAATTAAATCTCTCCAAACAGAGATTGCTGTTCTTGATTTAATTACGTATGAATAATCTTGATAGAAATAAGAATCTTGTAATTTCTGTGAAGAAATACCGATCTTACCTTTATCTGATTGGAAAGCACCAATGTTATCAAAATAAGTTCTTACATCTGGTTCAAACTCAGAATACAGAATAGAAACGATAGAAGCAGTTTTATTCTTGCTCAATCCTTTGATTGGAAGTTTTGTATCAAAAACACCAGAGATATTTTCTAGTTTTAGAATATTACCACCAACTCTCCATCCATTTTTCGCAACAAAACCAGAAGCAACCACAACATTCTGACCATTTACTTGATCAATCTGTACAACTTTCTCTCCAGCGTAGAAAGCATTATCTTCGTGATTTGTTACTAATAGAGAATATGTCGAAGTGTATGATGAATATTCTGATTTATCTGCATGGAAAGAACCACCATTTTCCACAATTTTTATTGTTTGTGGAATGCCAATATTTTCAGAAGCAAAATAAATTTTGATGTCAGTTTCTACAATTCTTACTTTTGGAGCGTAAGTATAATTTTTACCACCATCGACTACAATAACTCTATTAATTTTTCCGTTTAAAGTTACAATTTCAAATTCTGCGCCAGTTCCATCTCCATCAACCACAACTGCTTTTGGTTTTGAATAATTTGAACCAGCAGAAATTACAGTAACAGAATTAATTTTCTTTTCTACTGCATTGTAATTAACTTGAACAGATGATTCGTAGAATGGAGAAACAGTAACACCAGAAACAATTGGTAACTTCTTATAATCTTGACCAGAATTTTCAATGACGATAGAAGCAATCTTACCAATAGCAAATGATCCTGTTGTTGTGTATGTGATAGATCCACTGCCATCATACTGAGGAGTTCCAGTGTACTCATACACAAATTTAGTTGGTGTCGAATAAATTACCTTCTTACTTCCTGATAGAGGATCATTAACTACATTTAAGTAACCACCATTTGTTCTAATATTGTTGTCAGATTTGATAAAATAGAAGTAATTTTTAAAGTTTACTGGTACTTTGGTATCAAAATTATTGGAACTAATCTTAGGACCAAAACCAAGTTTTAATCTGACATATGCACCAGTGTTTCCTGGTTCAATATCAGAAACTTCTTTTTCATTAGTAACAATGTTATAGTTTTGACTTGAAGAAAAATCAAGATAGCTATTTGCCATCGAAATATGACTTGTATCAAACTTATAACTGTAATACTTCTGAATATCAATAATTGGATTAGTTACAAAATTGGTGTTATTTTTTGAAAACTCTAATCTATATTCAACATCTTCAACCGAAGAAATTTTAACTAATTTTTGTGGAGTGCTGACATCATAAAAAGTATTGCTTCTTACAACCTGTGTTGGATTAGCAACAGTGTAAGCATAAGAAACTAAAAGTTCTTGAGTTTGTTTATTGTAAGCAACAACGTATGGATCATTTGGTCCATTTCCTAAGAATTGTAGACCAATGTTAAATCTATATTCGGTATTTAAATTGCTTACTTCTTTATTATCAAAATGATCTGTAACTACAGTGTTATTTTGTGCTCTTAAAACGGTTAGTTCTTTTGTTGATTGATTTACAGAAGTAACTTTTACGTTTTCTGCACCAATTACAAGAGTATCATTTACAGAAATACCAACAATTTGATTTAATTTTAATATAGTGTTTTCTTTTGCAAAACCAACATGATCAACAAATAAAGCAATCCTTTGTGTCGATACACTGCTACCAAGACGATTTAAACTTGAATCTGCTACAGTAAGAATGTCTCCTTTTTTATATCCAGAACCTTTTGATGTAATTTGGACAGAAACTACTTTGCCATAACCAGATCCGCTGATATTAGAAACTACAATAGTTGCTCTTGCATTATTGGTAGCACCAATTTGACCAACATTTGTCCTTGCTTTTGAAGAATCTTGGAAAATTAATTCAACATTAGTATAAGTACCTGATTGATAATCAAGACCGCTGTTGAGTAAATTAATTCTTCCTAAACCAGAATCAGAAATGAACGCAGAAATTTTTTGTTCAGAAAGAGTTACTTTTTGATAATAACGCTTTCTAACATAGTATGTTGTTTCTGTTTCTAAATCATCAGGAACAATATCTATTTCTACAGAATCACCATTGGTTAAATTGTGATTGGCATCAGTTTCTACAATAGCAATATTTTCTTGTACTGAATTTACCCTGATTCCTTGACTTAGTGACTGAATTGAAATAATTCTGGAACCTGTTGTATCATTTAAATTACCACTCTTGATAAAATAATCATCGTTAATTACAAATGATCCAGAATTTACTTTAATTTTTACGGAGTTTTGACTTACTGTAGTTTCAAGAATTTCGCCAGTTGCAATTGGGTCATTGATTCCATCTGTCAATGATACTGAACTACCTTTTGTGTAAGAAGAATTCTGGTCAATTAAAACACTAATAACTGAAGTAGCAGATGAAAGTAAACCAGATTTATTGAAGTTACCAGAAACGTTTCTTAAAATTAATGTGTTATCATTGAAAACATTGCCAATCAACTGACCAGATGCGCCAGATCCAGTTTGAGTGATAGTTGTTCCAGCAAAGAAATAACAATTGTCAATTGTGTCTACTTTAATTGCTTTTGTTTCTAATGCTTCTAAAGAAACAACATTATTTCCTTCTACAGAACTTACAGAAGCATTTAATCCAGTTCCAGCAGTTCCTTCCTCATTTACGATCAATTGAGAACCAACTGAAAATGTATTAGTAGAATCATCTACTTTCGCAGAAGAAATTGATCCAGAAGAAATACTTTCTATAAGGGCATAAGTGCCATCGCCATTTTTTTCAATGTTTGCGGTTGACAATCTCTTTACATTTTTTGGAAGATCGTCTTGGGAAATCGGAGAATTGTAGTTTGAATCTACTGGCAACGAATAGTAATTCTCGCCAAGAATATATGGGAATGTAGGTGCGTTTGTTAATGAATTTAACGTGATAAAATACGCATAAACTCCTTCTGGGTAATCAGGAGTTACACAAAATCTTCCGTTATTTTTATCTAAAACAGTTTTTTCGGAATCTATAGATGGATTCCATACATAATCATCGACAAAAGTTCCAAGTGGATATTGTGATGTGGATGGTCCATTAATTCTTGAAGATCTTAGAACATAACCACTTTGTAACTTAGAAACACCTGATGTTGGGTCTGTTGGGTCATTGTATCCAAATGGACCGTAAATTGGATTTCCATCGTATGCATATCCAAGAATAGGTGAATGTACTGGTGTTCCTGGTTCTACAAATGTGTTGCTTAAATTATCTCCAATCGAAGCTCTTAGTCGCTTTGGATTTGCAACAACTCCATATCCATAACTCTTATCTGTACTTTGTGTTGAAACATAGTTTTCAAAGAGATAACCATTGTTATCATCAAGAGATGTTTGAATTTTTCTATAACGATCTTTTACCCACTTTTTAATTTCTACTTCTACTTCTGCTTCAGAACCATTTGCATCTTCGATGATTTCTACTAAAACATTCTCTTGTGTGTAGAATTTACCACCATCAATTTTTTCAAAATCAATGATTTTGCCGTCAATAGAAATATTTGCTCTATATTCTGCAAATCTACCCTTTCCAGCAAGGTCAGTAATAACAACTCTTGGAGATGAAGAGTAATACTCACCAGGATTTGCAACAACTAAACTTGTAATGACACCATTAGTGACAATAGCACTTACCTGAGCGCCTCTACCTGCAGTTACAGTTACAGTTGGATTTGCAGTAAAGACCTCATCGGTATCAATAATAATTGATTCCAATACATCACCAGTAAGAACTGCACGAGCTTTTCCAGGTTGATTGTTTATGAGGACATATGGTGCTTTCTTGTACCCAGATCCTCTCTTTTTAATGCTATAATTTACAATAGCACCATAACTTACATAATCTGTGTCTTTGCAACCAAAAACCAGAGATCCATCAACAAAAATACCAACATCCCTCGTTGAAGTTGAATAAATTTCGGTAGTGGTGGTTGGATTTTTGCGAATTAATCGAAGGATTTTTTGATCTTCTGGAATTAATGATGTTGTTGCAGTTAAAATTTGTGTTGATGGGAAACCAGATGTGCAAATATAAAAATATTGATCATCTTCATAAATTGCAGAGATATTTGCATTCAAATTTTGAATGGCAGATTGTATCGCTGCATTTAGAGGTACAGATGGTCTTGTATTTACTTCATTAAGTTTCCATCTAATTTGATCTTTTGACTTATCATAAATTGCAGGATGTTTTGAAATAAATCCAGGTTGAGAAACCTGAACTTTTTCACCCTCAATAGAATAAGGAGCAGCATTTTTCAACTTTAAGTTGTAAAGTACGCCTAAAACTAAAATTTTAACACCACTGCTCTCTACGGTTGAGAAATTGTATACATTAGCTCCAACTTGATGTACACTTGGAGGTGTTCCTCTTCTTTCAATAACAAATTGATTTACATTCTTGTCGTTGTAGTAAATTTCTTCATTATCAATTAGTAATCTACCTTCTTTTCTCCATCCCAGTGTAGAACCAACGTCAATACGATCGCCAGTTGAGGATAAAGACGAAATTTGCGTTTTTAATTTGGTTTTTGAAGCAATTTCAAATTTTCCATTGATACTACCAACATCCAAAATAACTTCATAGATCTCTTCGCCATCTATGATGCCTTTGTAGATAACGTTGTCAACAAAAGCAGATGCATAAAGAATGTCAGATTTTGTTGGATCCAAAGATTGAACAATTTGCTGACCAATTAATGATTGTGGATTGCCAGCAAGAATTTTTACTTTTAACGAGTAAGTTGAAATCCAATCTGAAGTAGAAGATTTTAATGTGAAATCTTTTGGATTGTATACTTCAGGAATATCCTCAGGATCTCTTGAAATAATCGAATTAAAAATAAATTTTATAGAAGTATCGGTTCCTTTTGTTTTGTAGAAAGAACTGATATTCTTAATTAAGGTTCTCTTATCTACTTCTCCCTTTAAATATTTCTCTGGGAAAGCACCTAAGTATTGGGTTTCAAAGTTTTTAACAAAAGCATACAAGAAAAGATTGCTGATGTTATAAACTAACGCACCAGCTTGGTGATCGTCTGCTTCTGTCGTAACAAAAGTAGTTTTATCGTAAAGATCTCCCAGTGTAGTGTTGCCACTGACACCTCTAGAAACATTCAAAAACTGAGTATCTGTTCTTTCTTTGTAAAAACAGATTTCGTCATCAATTTTGATGTAACCATTCTTCTCAGGGAATGAACTTGCATCAGCAACAGTGATAACAGTATCGTCAGAATCAATAGATGCTGTTATTTCTGTATATTGCTTTAATAGATTTTCCTCATAAAAATCAATATCACGATACTTCGTGATATTAGAAACAATATCTAATACATTACCTTGAGATTCTAAATGCTCGTAGTATTTTTCTACGAACTTAGAAAAATTTTCGTATTCTGTAGATATGAACCCTGGAAGTTGGTTCTCGATCAGGGTTGAAATTTTTCTATTCTTAGTTTGCATCTAGCTTACTCTTGGTATGCGGTAAACTTACTGTTTTGAACATCAACATCAAGATACATTTCTCTTGACGCCACGATATCATTATTAAGTGGTTTTACTCTAACTGAAATTCTATTATCAAAGAAACTTCCTTTAATAATAGTCAAATCGAATAATTGAATTTCGCCTTTTTCGTAATTGACTGTTCCAATAGAATCATTAAGAACAACCTTGTCACCAGTTAGAGAATCTAATCTATATAGGACAATTTTTCCATTGCTATCATCCTGAAAATACACGGTATAAGTAGGATATTCGCTCACAACAAACCCTGTAGATTGAACGACAGGATTCTCACTATCTCCATAAAATTGGTTCTTAAAGCACAATTCGTAGTAAAATACAGAATTAATTCCTGGATAGAAATCTTTTCTCATCATAACAGAGGTATCATTGGAGTTGATTGCACGATCTGCATCATCAATAACACCAACATACTTACTATAACGGAATTTTCCGTCAAATTTCTCAGTATCTGACTGTTTTGTATAACTTTCAATCGCAGAAATCACTTTTGAACGAATTTTTTCAGAACTTTCAGTCGTTTTTGACTTATCAAAGTAGATATTGCTTGTCAATTCGACGTAAATAATCGAAGGATCGATGATTTCTGGGGTCACAGAAGCGACCATATAGGGTTTCAGAGCGTCGATAATCTGTTTTTTAGTAAAAGATGACAGATACGCAGCATTTGATGGTTTGATGGCGATTTTTACTTTGCCATATTCAGGTGGATCTGCCTCTTCGCCACCATAAACAATGATATCTGCGACTGCTGGATAGATATTTCTTACGATTGCAGCATAATCCTGTGAGTTTACTGCTCTATTTTGAGTTCCAAAATACTTTGGAGCATTGAATTTGATCTTAGAGATGCTTTCAATGTCTTCGCCACCCGTAGCAACCGATACAGTGGTTACATTTTCGATGGTGATAGGATACGACGAATTGCCAGTAGAGTCCTCCAAGACCCCACTAAAGGTGAATGTCTTCGCTCCATTTGTGGTTTTGCCATTGGTGGAGAGGTAAGAAATTTCAATGTACTCACCATTTTCTAGTTTTCTTCCTAATACACCATCACCAAAGAAGAGTTCATACTTCTCATCTTCAATCTCCTCAAGGAAAAATACTTTTGATGTTGGGGAAACTGATAAAATATTGGTTGATAGTTCGTAGTTTTCGTATAGTGTCGAAGCACTCGATGGATAAACTTTTACACGAATCGTATTTGTGTCAACAGAAGGGTTTCTGATGATAAAACGCTGTGAACTTTGTGAAGTATTGACTGTGTAAAAGTCAGTTACGAAGGAACCTTCGTGAATAGGTACATCTCTAAATTCAGCAACAGAGTTGGTTACAATTGCCTTTACATCATCTACAACAACATATTGATATAGTTTATTATCAAAGGTTGTTACAAAACCCGTTCCTTTCTTTAAAATGATGTTTGAAGGAGCATTGCCGCTAAAAGCAACATCAAAATTAACAGATGCTGAAGGAGCTGTTTTTGATTTTGGACGATAACCTAGTTGCTTAGCAATAGCAACAACGTTATCACGTAGAGAGGCAGAATCAAGAAACAGCTCATTAACCACCATATTGGTGTTAAATGCTGTGTAATAGGTATTATAAGCGAGTACATCAAGCAAATTAGACCAAACCGATCCCTCAAAATCAAAATCAGTGAAATCTGTCTGAGCTCTTAGATACTCTTTTAACGCTGTTTTGATTTCAGTGAAATCTAAGTTTGAAATTTGTACGTAGGACATTTATCGGGTTCTCTCTAAGAAGAAATTGACGTTTAGTGGAATATCATCTCTTCCAATAACTTCAAATACTAACTCGACTTCAAAACCATTATCCTCATAATTTGGCGTAGCAATGATTGAAATGATTTGAATTCTTGGTTCGTATCTTTCTAAGGTTGTCTTGATCTCGCTTTGAAGCAATGATGCAGTACCATAATCTAATGGTTCAAACAATAAGTTAGATATAGAAGATCCTACATCAGGAGCAAAAAATCTTTCGCCTTTATTTGTTAACAATAAATTAACAATTGATTGCTTAATAGAAGCCTCATCCTTTACAGTGATTAGATCACCAGTAATAGGATGAGGCTTAAAAGTAACACTCAAATCTTTAAAAGTTTGAAAGTTTGCCACATTTGTTAGGGTTTAGTGTTATTTATGCCCCTTCATCAAACCTTTCAACGAAATCATCGAATCCTTCCTTGCCACCACAGGGTCTTGAGAGCCTATCTTCTGGAATGCTATACTTATTCTGTTTTCTTGCCTTTTGTAACCATTTTTCTGAGGATGTGTCAGTAATCAATGTCATCCCAGAACGTTTAAATTGATCTCCAATATCAACTTTTGAGTTTGCCATCTGTTTTCTCCTTGTAAGGTTGAACAGAACTTTTTAAGGGGTTGCTATCCCTTGAATATTTGATTGTAAAATTCCTCGGACCAATAGGAATAGTAATCTGTTTTATGTAAAAATTGTCTCGCTTGTCCTAAATGATTCTTATGTTGTACAAGTATTAAGTTGTAGAGAGCGTTATTTGTTTGTACACCATTGATGAAACTATCTTCATCTTTATGATCATCCAAGAAAACATGATCTGGATATAAACTATTTAATTGATCACATTTTTCACTTAATTCTTCCTGAGTCAAAGTATCTTCAACCACAAAAATAGCGACATCGACCCCAGTGATAGGGACGACATCGCTAATAGAAGAATGTGCTATTTTAATCTTTGCTGTAGCAGCATATGGACAAACAGGAAAATTTCCAAGTTTTTCTTGTGGTTTAGAAATTTTGATAATCCAGTTTCTTATGTGATTATCGGCCTTGTCCACGATACTTCTTCCTTGCCGCATTTCGACTGGTCGAAGCATATTTAGTGTGCTTGCCCATACCCTGACGAGTCAGTTTGGGTTTCGATTCAATTTTAGCGGCACCAGTAAATGAAGGACGTTTTGCCATAGTATTACCTCAACAACCCCTGTATTATACCCGATTCAACGCTTGCTGTCAATATACACGTTACGAGCGCCATACGCCGCCACAGTGCCCGCTGGACCCACTGGAGAAGTCAATTGACTTCCTATCACTGCCATGGGTTTCTTGTTGACGTAGACGCTTGTAGACCCCGTAGAGATGGTGTCCTGATGAAGGTCGGGTGGCGAAGGAAGCAGGTAGAAGTGTGGTAAGGTCTTGTCCCCAACCCTATGAACGTTCTTTTTGTTGATGAAGACGTTCCCAGACGCCCCTTCAGGGGGTGCAACGTAACCAACAGGTGGCCAAGGTCCATGTCCTGCTGTCGTGTCTTGTGGGACGTATAAGGCGGGTATCTGACTCATAGATCTAAAGCGAATGTAGGCATTTCTGCGTTCTCCCTTCTTCTATTTAAAGCAAACTCCAATCTACGATTCGCCGCCTTTTGATTCTGCTGCACAGTCATATGGGCAGTGAAGTTAAAGATTCCTTTGTTACTGGTAATCTCAATGTCGAAGAAGAACCTTAGTTTCTTGATTTCAGAGGGCTTATAGCTGATAACCTGCTTGACACGATTCAAATAAGGTTGTAAAATCTCCGCATCATAGCGATTCGCTGCGGAAATCGTTAGCGGATAAAAGTTGTTAATATTCACAGATGAACTCAGAGGTATAGAAATCTTCTTCAAGTCGAACGGAAGATTCACTGGAAAGTTCTCTAAGGGCGCATAAAACAATCCATTGCTCGTAAAACGTGCAACATAACTCTTATATTCCACAATCCACTCCCTATCATAGAAGTTTCTTTCCGTAAAATACCCAGAGATTATCGCAGGACTTTGAGAAACCCCAGGTGTGGTGAACACCAAAGGTTCAAAGAACAACCCAGGTGCCCAATAAGGACTCACGTTTATCTTAAGTGGTGCATTCAACGAACGAGTTGTATCTGCCCCTGGCAATGGTTCTTCAAGAATGCAATACTTAAGAGTGACTCTGGTACTTGTTATAATCTCTTCAGGAAGATTTGGGATTGCTGTGACAGATAAAGAGAATGGTTGATAGGTACTGATGTAGTTGTCCCCATTCCCATATTCTTCAAGATCTGCCGATGTGGGGGTGACTGTTGGTTTAAACTCATAAATCCCCGATGCGATGCTTGGGAAAGATCTCCCAGACATCGGCAACGGGGCACGTCCAACAGTTATATTATCTTCAAGGACAGACGCCATCTTCGATTTGCTTTAATCTTTTAGCAGTTTCGTCCAAAAAATCAACGACATTTACATAATCCTCCCTCTCGGGTGGTCTGTACATTAATTTGAACGGGATGGGAAGTGATTCCAGTTTTCTTTCAATACTTTCAATTCTCTTCTCTAAGGAGTTCAGTACCGTTGTCAGTTCCTTGGAATCCATCAGTTACCCTCTCTTTTCTTGCAATGTTGTCGTAAATTGTTTCCACATCAATCTCAGGTCTTTCACCAGCATAGTGTTGTGTTGCGATGTTTTCAATCATGTCTGCAAATTCATTGAAGTCATCGAACCTTTGCTCACGCATCATACCATCTTTGGTTTTGTAAGAAATTTTGTGTTCCATATCAACCTTTTTAACTAAAAATTATTGCGAAAATTTTTTTGATTTCCCTGAACAACATTACGAAAATTTCCCGAAGGGAGAAATCCTCGTTGTCATATTCATATTTATTTCGGGGGTTATCTGAGGTTCTCGCAGTCGGTTTTGGTTTCCTCACAGATCTTTGGGTGTTTTCGTAGGAGACGACGTACCGAGACCTTTGGAAATCATTATAGCGTCTGTTTGATTTGTTTCTTTGAGTTGTTTGATACCTTGTGGTACTTCTGCGTAGTTTTTGACCTTTTCTCATAATTTTTTCTGGCGGGATTTTTTATTTTTAAGGTTCCCTTTGCGACATTTTGAGGTCGTTGGGATACTTTTGTAGGTTAGGGTAGTTTGCGTTTTTTGGGATCGCTCGGCGTTTATTATAATAAACGAACGATTACGATTAACTGTCTATTCTTTATACCCACACATACGATTACACTGTTATTATAATACACTGCAATCGTAAATGCAAGATATAACTATATTCTGCAAATAAAAAAAGAGAGTGATAATTATCACTCTCTAATAAATCTTAATTTCTATTATTAATAGAAACTCAGAAATTTTGAAGAATACTCAGATCGCCAGATTTACGTGCCTTCGCTATGATCGACCCCATGCTATGTTCGTCGGGGTTGTAGTTAGTGAGGACGGCACGAATGTGGGCAATAAATCTATCTGAGGCGTCGAAGATGTACTGCTGCTGAGTGTTGCTCTGGAAGGCGATTGTGACGTGGTTGCCTAACACCGAGATCGCATGAATTGCCGAAGATTCGTCTACACTGAATTCCCGAAAAAGCATGGAATTCGTGATATCGAAGGAGACAGACATTTTCGGAGTTTGAGTAAAGAACGGGAGGGGGGGAGTTGGGTATATTTACTCCCCCTACAGTTTGTCACACAGGGGTGTTCTTATCTTGCGCCCAAAACTTCAGTCGAAGGGTGGATGCTTTGTTGAACACTCGGTCGGTGATTTTCCCCTCTACGTTGAGGTGACGGTTGCAGGATTTGGCACACTGCTTGAGAGCGTCCCGACCCATCTTGCGGGTCTCTTTGTGATCACCAGTGACGGCAAGATCGAAGAGAATCTGAGCACGACGGGCGCCAATCTTGCGGGGGTTCTTGATAAGAATGGAGGCAAGATCGGTGGGGTTGTTGAACAGAACTGCGAGGCGGGTGCTGTTGAACATCGGTCGAGAGTTGCAGGGGGTGGGTAACTCGTTTCCCCCTGATGCAATCAATATAGGGCATCAGGGGGTGCTGTGCTCATTTACTGTGCCAGAAAAACAAGTGGCACATGGTATCACGAATCCGAGCGAATCTGTGATAGGAGAGAATCGAGATCCTCGGAGATTTCGTCGGTTTCGATCTCATCGAGATCGTCACAGATTCCGAGGATTTCATTCAGCAACTCGTCGATCTGTTGCTCGTCGGTGTAAGCGAAGGCGGTCATGGTTGTTGACAAGAATCGGGGAGGATTTCGTTGATTTGTTCACACTGTTCCAGGATTCGCTCCTGGTAAGTGTTCACTGTTGCCTTGGCGGTTTGTATCACGTTTGTGCCGATGATGGCGACAATAGCAACACAAACCGTGTAGGGGATGATTCTCAACATCAGTGGCGATCGGAGATATTCCAACCCCAGGAAACATTCTCCAGGGGTCGATCACTTGCAGGAGCGAGACCATTGTGAATATCAACGGCGGCAGTTCGCTGCTGCCAGGTATAAGAATCCCAGTTGCCGTTGATGTAAATGTCTTGCCAGATGTGCTCTGCTTCGTTGTAGGTCATGGGTTGAATCCCTTTCGACTCTTTAAGAATACACGATTTTGGGGTCTGTGCTCATTTAGTGTGACAGTTCTACAAGTGGCACAGTGTGTATTGACAGGGGGCAGGATTTGCCCCCATTGTTTACACTCAAGCAACCGCAGTTTGCTTTACTTTCAGTTTCTGAATCTTGCGGTTGTTTCGTGCTGCTTTGCCCCACTCACTTCCTGCAGGTTGTGTACCATGAACGAGCAGGGCGAAAGGTCCATCCTCGAAGCAGGATTGATCCTTTGAATCTACCTTAAGACCTGCAGCGTTTGCATCTGCTTCGGTCATGAACACTTTGCTATACCTCGGGAACACACCTTCGTCGATGAGGTGATCGAACTTGCCACCATAGGAGGCAGTGAGATAGAAATTGGTAGGCAGAGTGAGACCAACAAACAGGGGCAGATTCTTGCTGTAGCAGTAGAACTTGAGATCAGGATTGTGCAGTGCAACCATCATCCACGCTTGCAGATAGGCAGCATTGAAGAAATCACCCGACTCGTGAATACGAACGAATTTGGTATTCTTTTTGCGTGCTTTCTGGAGCGATTCGTTGATAAGATTTGCACAAGATCCGTCTCGCAGAGAGGCAATAATTTGCTGCAGATTCTCTGCACGATTCTGATACACACCATCATACTGTACTTCTGAAGAAGCAGCGAAGCAGCGGAACTGCGTGTGCTCACCATCACGAATTGAACGCTTGCCATTCTCATCAGTAACTGCGAAGGAGAGACAGTATAGAGCACCTGGGCAGGTTTTACCTGCAGGCAGGTTGAAGATTACGGTTTGCTTGTTGAGTTTAGCGTTGCCGTGGGAGAAGTGAAGCATGGGTGGGATGTGTCTCAACAGAAAGAACAATAACCGATTTTGGGGTCTGTGCTCATTTACTGTGCCACTAAAAGAAGTGGCACAAGGTATCAGAAATCGACCGCCCAGTGTGCATCATTCTGGATGTCAACCCAGAAAAAGTTCTTGCCATTGGTAGAACGAAGAAAGACACGATTGCCTTTGATTTGTTCTACAATACACTCAGGATTGTGACCCATAAGGTTAGCAAACCTGTTCTTCGCTTTGTTAGATTTTGGGGTGACAAATGCGAGGTCAAGCATCATCTTCATTCTCTTGCAGATTGGTAACGTGTTCAAGCATTTGATCTGCCAGATCTTTCATTCCGAGTTCATAATACAAATAAGACCAGCAATCACTTACACCTTGATCGTAAGTAAGTTGAAAGATTGGTTTCTTAGGTTGAATCATCGAATCCGTTGTGGATGAGAGTATTATAGGGGGCAGGGTGTGCCCCCTGTGGTGTTCACTGTGCCACTTCAGAAAGTGTCACATCACACACCCGATAGTAGGCACGTTCTGTGGTAGCACTAATAAACAGCAGCAGTTTTTGAGTATAACGAAGGAGCGTTTCACGACCTCCATTGTTATACCAATCGCTGACACGGTTAGCAACCCAAACCGTCACGCCCACGATGAATCCAACGATCGTGGCGAGGGTATAAAGAATCTGTTGGATGGTTTCGTTGTTCTGAACCATGTCCATCAGTTCGTTATACTTTTGAGCGATGGGGTTGTTGATGATTGCAGGGACAAACATTGTTGGAGAGAATTGTGTTTGCTGGTTGATTCCTCAACCATGCACACAGTATGGCATCCCAAGCACCCTCTGCAACCCCCTGTGTGCCACTTCGATAACTGTCACACGGGCACTTGACAAAGTATAAAAAAACCCTCCAGAATACACTGGAGGGTATAAACAATTACTCTTGTGTGGTATAATCTATGTCTACTGAGATAGTATAGTCATCATACTCTACTTCTTTATTCTTTATATCTTGTTCTTTCATTTCTTCTATAATATATTCTTGAAATGTTATTGTATTAGACATAAAGATTACCTATTAAAGTTTAATTGTTAAAAAAACTGAAAAATCTTAACTTATTAGATTTATCATTTTTTGAGATTTTCAATCTTCCAGCATTTCAGGATAATACTGTTCTACCTCTTCCTTCAATTCATTGAAACTGTACTTATCGTAACCCTCCATCATGTAATCATAACACAAACACATCATTGTCTTCATGTCCATGTCATCCAGCAGTTGCTGAACAAATTGTTCTTGGAGTTCTTGGCGATCCATGGTAGTTTGTTTGGTGGTGGGTTCAGACATCATAGCACAGGTAGGATGCTTTCTCATCCTCGTACATGTCGATCTCAGCATCACTCAACCAAGGCATAGTGAGCATCATGTTGAAGAAGTCAACTTGCCATCCATTCAGCATCATGATGTCATCGTGACGGGCAATGATGTTGCTGTTGAAGTAATCCATTTGGATTTCTCAGGTACAGATCAAGAATAACATGGGTGGGGGGTCATGTCAACCCCCCTGTGCCAGTTCAGATGGCGGACTTGAAACCACGGGACCACAGGGCGAGTCGCATGGTGCTAGCCTTCTCCACCTGCTGCTGGGAGCGACCAGCACCGATGGCAGCGGTCTGCAGTTGCTTACGGGTCTCACGACCAGCGTTGTTCACCATCACGTTACGAGCGGACTGGAGGAGTTGCTGGGAGGTCATCTTAGAATCCTTTGGTAGTGGTTTGCTCGGGGTGCTCTCTTGCCCCCGATGAACATAGTATGGCACCCCTGAGAGGCGCCTGGAAGCGTCTCTGTGCCACTTCTGAAACTGTCACAGTGTCACACTGCCATGGGCACCAAATGCTGCTAGAAATGTCTCACAGGTGTGAGTAATAAAAAAGGGGGGCAATTGCCCCCCTGAGTATTACTTATTCCCAATCACCATAGTCATCGTAATCCTTGAATTTAGATTGACGTTTATTCCTTGTTGAATAACGTTTTTGATTCTGGACTTCATAACCGTAGTCCTCATAATCATCTTCAAGGTTCAGTTCTTTGAAAGAATCTGTGTACTTACGAGTGCTTTTTGCCATTTGTTAACGTAAATTACTCCTACTGTAGGGGGATTTGTGTTATTTAGAGATCAGACGGCAACAATACGAAGCGTCTGGTCTTCACGAATAGCACGGTTGACATAGCGACCAACGGATTGGTTTGCTTCGATGGTGCTCACCAGACCTTCCACAAAGGTGTCGCTGGCGATAGTATAATTATAGGTCTTGCCGCTACCCTTAAAGGTAATGCTGGCGTCGCTGCCATTAATAGCGATGTCGCTGATGGCGGTGCTGTCAAGATTGGTAAAATTCATTTTTTCAGAAAATCGTAAAAGTTAAATTTCAAGGTTTTTGAAAAATCGAAAAATCTGAAAATCTCAGAAATCTCAATTTTTGACTTTTTGAGATTTTTGGGAAATCCCTCCTTCAACCTTGATGCACATATTATAGGGCATCTGGGAGGGTCTGTCAAGGGGGTTGTGCCAGTCCCTGAACTGTCCTGAGAGGACTTGACAGGTGCTTGTCAAGGGTCTTTGTGCCACTTTGAGAACTGGCACATTTCGGGTTGACTTTCGGTAGGTGGCGGCCTTAGACAACAACACCCCCGCACATTCCCAAAGATTACCAGACATTTCCATACATTATCACACATTATTGTGAGCGTTTCAAAACACACACATATATTTTTTTAAACATTTTTTAACATACAGTTTTCCACAGGTTTTTCCACATCCCTGTGGAAAACTTCAAAGGAGTCGTGAAGAACATCCCAGTCATACCAAGGATTCTCTACATGCGGAAAAGTACCGCTTTAATCGTATTTTCTCTCGGTGTTACCCATTCTAGATTATCCACACAATTATTCTTTGGATCATGATCTATATGATTAATAATAGCAGTTTCTCTTATCCATTGTTTAACTGGTTCGGGTAGATCATTCCAATAAGGTTTAATTCTATCTGGTGGATACACATCAATAGGTTTAAAAGCATTCATCACTAATTGATGTACATAATACTTCCTTTGATAGGCATTCTTCTGATTGGTAGAATAATCATAGTCCTTATCCAGAAGATCATTTGGAATAGTAATACTTACAAACAAATGTGGTTTGGTTTTGTTTCTTACATTTAAATTTAATTTTCTTTTCTCTTCAGAAATGTATGATCCAGCAATTCTTCCATTCTCATATCTTCTTTGGCGAGAAGTCCAAACATTACCATCAGACGTAACAAAGTATCCTGGTATTTCTTTTCCTTGTATAATGACAGGTGAATAGTTCATAACACTCTATGGGGTGATTCAATCTCTAATACTACATTAAGAGTCATTCTCCAATGATCTTTATTTTCTGGTGGTAATGCTTGATGTGTGTATACTGATGGAAAAATTAAAAATTTTCCTTGTTCGTAAGGGCAAAGGTGGAATGGTTGTTGATCTCTCAAATTATTATAGATCATTGTGCCGCCAGAAGCATTTGCTGTAATGTAATACAGAAAACTCCATTGATTTGGGGAGTTTGAATCTGAATGAATGCTTGGCGTATTCACCTGTGTTTGTCCATTGAGAACCACTCGTTGAATACCTCTGAAGATAGCATCAGGATGAACGAGAGTTGTTCCTCTTCTGATGGTATAATCTACAATGTAATCAACACCTGATGGTAGATTGGTTGCATTGAATTCTTCTTTGAATCCATCCCAGTAGAATACTCGTCCGAAGAAGAAATTTGATTGCTGTTCTGTGAGTGCTGTGTGTCCATAGGACAATGGATAATTAATGAGAGAATGTTCAACAAAGTCAATCGTGAACCGATCTAAGAGATTGGAATACTCAAAGATCAGTTCACGTTTTGGTTGAATGATTTCAGGTAGATTTTGATTCATAATCTTCCTTCAATTCATTCTCATTATAATAGAGAAACACCTCGTCTGGGTATTCACCAATCCATTCTAGAAACTCATCACCAATACAGATTGCATCATCTGTGCGACCTTCTTGTAGAAGTTCTTGAAAGCGATCCTGTGCATAGGTGAGAATCTGATCGGATTGACGGGAGACAGATTCGTATTCTATCTCCTGTTGACGTTGTAGTTCGTGTTCGTTCATAGTGCCTCCACCGTGATGGTATTATTCAAATGGTCGTATTGAATAAACTTTGCAGTTGGCGGCAGGCATTCGGTGATTGCTCTTGCAAAATCATTGGCGAAGCGTGAGTGGTAACGCCAAAACAGTTGAGTTTCACGATGGGATAGATTCTCTTTTGGTAGAGGTCGATATTCAGTTTGGGAGAGAGGAACAACTTGCATGAGTTCCTTTAGATGATCTACGACTACGTTCATTTGATGTACATGGATTGAGTGGCGTTTGTTTGTAGGAAATCAACTGCTTCCTTGTAGAGTTGATATTGGTCAGGAAGAAGGTCCATCCAATCAATCAGATCAAACGAATCCCAGTCAACCTCTCCGTTTTCAAGTACATCACAAACGACAGCAGCACCCATTTCATCAAGCATGATTGCTTTGCCGTTGATCACAAAGTACATTTCGTCGTGTTCCATGTTCCTCCGTTGAGTGTATGTAAAGAGTGTAGCAGGTCAGGTGCTGCTTGTCAACACCTTAGGAAGACCCACAAGAATCAGAAAAGAGAGCAGTGCCACCACATCCCAACACTTATTCCGTATCATGTACGGAAGTGCAAGAGCGTTTGCTACCATATAGACCTTGGCACCTGTTACAGTGTCATGGTACATGGTAATGTAATAGGCAGTGATGACAAGAATGGATGAAATTACTCTTGCTTGTACATCAGGTTTCATACTCTTTGATGGTAATGTTATCTGATCGTGGGAACATTTCCTGTTTGTGCATCGCAAAATCCACAAACCTTTCTACTCGTTCAAGAGAAGTA
>JACCDU010908104.1_pt1 | contig 109582 bp, 119 predicted proteins | sample 7446081 | NCBI WGS metagenome assembly JACCDU01 (sample SAMN15323447, study PRJNA562643) | freshwater metagenome | isolation source: river surface water | place: USA:Blue River Watershed | collected 2017-08-17
CAAATCATCATATAAATGCTCATCCATGATTTCACCCAAAGCAGGTCTAAAAATGAGATAACTATTGTACAAAATAAATGCCGACGCAAATAACGCAGCCCAATCATCTGCCGATTCATATCCTTTCCCCAAGAATAGCGCAATCGAAATCCCAATAAAAGCAGCAACTGAAGTTATCGCATCACTTCGATGGTGCCAAGCATCGGCTTTTAAAGAAGAGCTGTTCGTTTCTTTACTTCTTTTCATAACCAATTGAAAAGAGTATTCTTTCCAAAGGATAATCGTTCCTAAAACATATAAAGTCCATGATTTAGGCAGATCGTGTGGAGTACTGATATTGAGAATACTTTCATACGCAATAATGGTTGCCGAAGTAATTAAGAAACCAACTACTAAGAAAGTAATCAAAGGTTCCGCTCTTCCATGTCCGTAGGGATGATTTTCATCGGCGGGCTTATTGGAATACTTAATTCCAAATAAAACCAAAAAAGAGGCAAAAATATCGGTGGTAGATTCGATTGCATCTGCAATAAGGGCATACGAATTCCCAAAAAAACCAGCTAATCCTTTTATAATAGCCAGAACCGTATTCCCAATAATACTGAAATAAGTAGCCTTTATAGCCGCTTCTACTTTTGGCATTGTATGACGTTTCATAAATTAAAATATCGTTTAGAGATTTTGCTATAAAAATGGCTCTAAACGATATTTACTATTTGATTGATTTATTATTTAAGCACGAACAATTTTGGCACCAATAGCTCTTAAACGTTCATCGATACGCTCATACCCTCTGTCAATTTGATCGATATTTTGAATCGTACTTGTTCCTTTAGCTGAAAGCGCAGCAATCAATAATGAGATTCCCGCACGAATATCTGGAGACGACATCGTAGTAGCTTTCAATTGTGATTTGAAATCATGACCAATAACTACTGCTCTATGCGGATCACACAACATAATTTTGGCCCCCATATCAATCAATTTGTCCACAAAAAACAAACGGCTTTCAAACATTTTTTGATGAATCAAAACATCTCCTTTAGCCTGAGTTGCTACAACTAATACAATACTCAATAAATCTGGAGTAAATCCTGGCCAAGGAGCATCTGCAATAGTTAATATCGAACCATCAATATCCGTTTTAACTTCATATCCATCCACATGAGATGGGATATAAATATCATCCCCTCGTTTTTCTAAGGTGATTCCTAGTTTTCTAAACACATTTGGAATAACACCTAGATTATCCCAACTTACGTCTTTAATTGTAATTTCTGATTGAGTCATTGCTGCCAAACCAATCCAACTTCCAATTTCAATCATATCAGGAAGAATTCTATGCTTACAACCACCTAACCTTTCCACACCTTCAATAGTTAGTAGGTTCGATCCTACTCCTGTAATTTTAGCGCCCATAGAATTCAACATTTTACATAACTGTTGTAAATACGGTTCGCAAGCAGCATTGTAAATGGTAGTCATCCCCTTTGCTAAAACGGCAGCCATAACAATATTAGCAGTACCCGTTACTGAAGCTTCATCCAATAACATATGCGCACCTTGTAAGCCTTCAGCAGGAGTTTCTACTCCATAGAAATGGTCTTCTTTATTATATCTAAATTTGGCACCTAAATTAATAAATCCCTCAAAGTGAGTATCTAATCTTCTACGTCCAATTTTATCTCCACCTGGTTTTGGAATGTATCCTTTACCAAAACGAGCCAAAAGCGGTCCAACAATCATAATAGAACCACGAAGCGCTCCACCTTCTTTCTTGAAAGCTTCTGTTTCAAGGTAATTTACATTTACCTCATCGGCTTGAAAAGTATACGAATTAGGTCCATTTTTTTGAATTTTAACTCCTAAATTACCTAATAAAGTAATCAGTTTATTGATATCAATAATGTCTGGCACATTAGTAATAGTTACTTTTTCTGGGGTCAATAAAATAGCACACAGTATTTGTAAAGCCTCATTTTTTGCTCCTTGTGGTGTGATTTCTCCTTTTAGACGAATGCCACCTTCGATTTTGAAAATTCCCATTTATTTTTGTTTATTTTTTAGAAACGGTTTTAGTTTTCCTTGTTTATTATTCTTGTTGCCCTGAATTTTGGGCTGACCCGCAGGCGAAATTTTATTCGATACGCGTTTATTAGTTCGCAATAAATCAGTAGTGTTTAATAACTCCTCCGTACTTTGTAATAAGTTTAATTTACCATCAGACAATTCGTAAAGATGCTCAAAAATAACATCATCTTTTACGGTGTCTTTATTCCAACTCAGGTACGATTTTTTCATGTGATTGGCAATCACTTTTACCAATGCATTTTTCATTTCTCCTTCTTCCCATTTGTTAGCCACATCAATCATATACTTGATGTTGTTCCCATAATATCGGTATTTTGGAAAGTTTTGTGGGTACTGCAAAACATCTGGTTTTAATTGCAATACTTCTCGAGAAGGTATAGGGTAAGGTGACACTACATCCAACTTGAAATCGGACATAATAAACAATTGATCCCATAATTTATGCTGAAAATCAGGTACATCTCGTAGATGTGGATTTAGCGTCCCCATAACTTGAATGATGTATTTAGCGGCTTTGTTTCGCTCTTCAGCATCTTCAATTACTGTAGCCTGATCAATTAGTTTTTGCAAATGACGACCGTACTCTGGAATAATCAAATGGGATCTTTCCGCATTGTATTCCAAATGGTGTACCACATCATTCGCATTTTCTTTGGTATATTTTGAATTCATATTTTATAGGGAAACGATACCTTCTATTACCGAAACTTCGATGTATTTATCAATTATTTCTTGCGCGTCTTTCATTTGAACATCTACCGACACGCTAGTAAATTTACCTGTTTTAGATTTCGTAGTTTTAATCACAGCACCCATACAATCAAAAGCATTTTCTACGCGCTCTACATTATCAGACACCGAAGGAACGATAAATTTAAATAGATATAGAGCAGGCCAAGTAGTACTCATATCCAACTCTACCTTCAATCTTTCGTAAAATTCAGCTGTTTTGTTTTCTTTCTCTTGATCCATTAGTAAACTTAAAATAAACGCAAATATAAGGTATTGATTTTAGATTTTAGAATTTCCAGTTATTTTTTGAAACGAATGATAATTATAGAATAGATTAATTTTTAAAATCCCAATTACTTTAGGTAAATTTGCGACTTATTTACAAAAAGTGCAAAAAGAAATCATTGTAATTATTGGCGGACCCGGAACAGGAAAGACGACGATCATTGACGGATTAGTCCAAAGTGGTTATTGTTGTTATCCTGAGATTTCTAGACAAGTTACTGCCGAAGCACAAAAACAAGGAATTGAACAATTGTTCCTGGAGAAACCTTTGCTTTTTAGCGAACTCTTGTTAGAAGGAAGAAAAAAACAATTCCGTGACGCGCACCAAGAACCTCACAATATTGTTTTTTTAGATCGAGGCATACCTGATGTTTTAGCCTATATGCACTACATTGGCGACAGCTATCCCCCTTTTTTTGATGCAGCTTGTAAAGAACATATTTATTCTAAAATATTTATTTTACCTCCTTGGGAAGACATTTATGTAAGCGACCAAGAACGCTATGAAAACTTCGAACAAGCCCAATTGATTCACAATCATTTAGTAGAAACCTATCAAAAATACGGATACGAACTGATTGAGGTTCCTAAAGATAGTGTTGATAAAAGAATTCTTTTTATCTTAGATAAAATTTCAAACTAAAATAATACAATGTAAAAATGATTCCCTTTTGCATTGAAAACCCAACGTAGCGCCCTGAAATCTATGCAAACAGCACTAGCTATTCTTCAGAAATATTGGAAACACGATCAGTTCCGATCGCTACAAAACGAAATCATCGATTCTGTTATTAGCGGCAAGGATACCTTAGCTATTCTACCAACAGGTGGTGGAAAATCCATCTGTTTTCAAGTACCTGCATTAATGAAAGACGGAATCTGTTTGGTCATTTCTCCTTTAGTCGCTTTGATGAAAGACCAAGTAGCCAATTTACAAGCGCGCAATATCAAAGCTATTGCTTTAACCGGCGGAATCCGTTCTGAAGAAATGATTGATTTGTTAGACAATTGCCAATTTGGTAATTACAAATTCCTGTATTTATCGCCAGAACGTTTGCAGTCGGATTGGATTTTGGACCGAATTAAAAATCTTCCTATCAATCTTATCGCTATTGATGAGGCACATTGCGTTTCACAATGGGGACACGATTTTAGACCGGCTTATTTAAAAATTTCCGATTTAAAAAAACATTTTCAAAAAATCCCTTTTTTAGCCTTAACAGCCACAGCAACTCCAAGAGTCAAAGAAGATATTATCACCGAAACAGGATTACAAAATCCATCTATTTTTCAAAAATCATTCGCAAGAGAGAATATTGCTTATATGGTGATTGAAGCCGAGGACAAACTCTATACAATAGAACAAATCCTTAAAAAAAATCCGCAGCCTTCTATTATATATGTTCGTAACCGACGTTCGTGTATTGATATATCCAATCAATTACATGCGCTAGGATTTAAAGCGACTTACTATCATGGTGGACTTTCGCCAAAAGAAAAAGACAAGAATATGGCGTTGTGGATGCAGGAAGAAGCGCAAGTAATTGTAGCTACCAATGCTTTTGGAATGGGAATTGACAAAGCCAATGTAAAGACGGTTATACATATTCAATTGCCTGATAATATCGAAAATTATTACCAAGAATCAGGTCGTGCCGGACGTAATGGAGAAAAAGCTTTTGCTGTTTTATTAACAAGCCCTTCGGATGTTTTACAAGCCGAAAATCAGTTTTTATCCAATTTACCCGACAAGCCTTTTTTAAACGCGGTGTACATCAAATTGTGTAACTATTTTCAAATCGCTTATGGAGAAGGCATCGACGAACAATTTGCTTTCAACCTGAATCATTTTTGTTTAAAATACAACTTCCCGACACTAAAGACCTACAATGCTATTCAGTTTTTAGACCGACAAGGCATCATTAGTTTGTCGCAAGAATTTTCAGAAAAGATAAGTTTGCAATTTTTGATTCCTTCTAAAGAAGTTATTCGCTACATCAGTTTGAATCCCAATGACGAGGAAATTATCCTAACCATTTTACGAACCTACCCTGGCATCTATGAAATGCAAACCGCTTTTAACTTAGACTTTATTGCAAAAAAATCGAATCATACATCGAGTGAAGTACAGGCTGTTTTACAAAAATTAAACGAAAAAGACATAATTGAGTACCATTCAAAAAACAATGATTCATCAATCCTCTTTAACGAAATTCGCGAAGACGAACGAACCATTAATCGGGTAGCAAAATATTTAGAAAGACAAAATCAATTAAAAAAGGAACAATTACAATCGGTAGTACATTATGTAAATGAGAAGCAAACTTGTAAAAACCGATTAATTTTGGCTTATTTTGGCGAAAAATCGGATGCTGATTGTGGGGTTTGCTCGTATTGTATTAGCAAAAAGAAAGCAACAAATAATACCGAAACTCTTTCTAATACTATACTTACATTATTACAAACTGAAGAGTTAACGTCAAGAGAAATTCAAGAAAAAACCCAAACCGATACCAATGCCGTTATCGAAGCGCTTCAACATTTATTAGAACAAGAACAAATCGCCATTAAAGCGAACAACAAATATACAATTCATCACTAATGGAGAAATTACGAATCGTCTTTATGGGTACTCCCGAATTTGCCGTGGGCATTTTAGACACTATTTTACAAAACAAATACGAAGTGGTTGGAGTAATTACCGCTGCGGATAAACCTGCAGGACGCGGACAAAAGATAAAATATTCCGCCGTAAAAGAATATGCTTTGGCACATGAGCTACCTTTATTACAACCTACTAATTTAAAAGACGAAAGTTTTTTAGCCGAATTGAAAGCATTAAACGCCAATTTACAAATAGTGGTTGCTTTTAGAATGCTACCTAAGGTAGTCTGGGAAATGCCGTCGCTTGGCACGTTCAATCTTCACGCTTCACTCCTACCTAATTACAGAGGTGCAGCACCCATCAACTGGGCAATTATCAATGGAGAAACCAAAACGGGTGTAACTACCTTTTTTATTGATGATAAAATAGATACAGGAGCCATGATATTGAATGCCGAAACTCCTATTAGCAAAATCGAATCTGCAGGAGAATTGCACGACCGATTGATGCAATTGGGTAGCGAAACGGTCATCCAAACTTTATCATTGCTTGAAAAAGGAAATGTAGCTACGACCATTCAACAAGAAACTGCTGATATTAAAACGGCTTACAAATTAAATAAAGAGAATTGTAAAATTGATTGGACAAAACCAGCCTCAACAATCCATAATCTTATAAGAGGTTTAAGTCCTTATCCAGCTGCGTGGTGTTTTGTTAGTGACAAAGGAGAAGAATGGAACGTCAAAATATACGAAGCAAGTACCGTTTACGAATCACATTCTTTGACTATTGGCCAATTAGTTTGTACCAAAAAAGAACTGAAAATTGCTGTGCAAGATGGATTCATTCAAATCTTAAGTTTACAGTTTCCTGGTAAAAAGAAGATGACTACTGCCGAATTATTAAATGGAATTCAATTTACCGAAAACGCCAGAGCCCATTAATACTCAATAAAGTGAGTATTTATTACGTTTTCGGACTAAAGAGCCCTTGCTTTATGAACAAAAATCTCAAGTTATTAACAAAATAGCCCTAATTTGTATTTTCTCCTTGCACAGAAAGGATTTCCTGCTAAATTTGTTTAACAATTTTTTTTTAACCAACAATTAATAACTAATTATTATGAACAAATCAGAATTAATCGACGCTATCGCTGCTGACGCAGGAATTACTAAAGCAGCTGCAAAATTAGCTTTAGAATCATTTTTAGGAAATGTAGGTGGGACTTTGAAAAAAGGTGGAAGAGTTTCTTTAGTAGGTTTCGGATCTTGGTCAGTTTCTAAAAGAGCTGCAAGAGATGGTAGAAATCCACAAACTGGAAAAACTATCAAAATCGCTGCTAAAAATGTAGTAAAATTCAAAGCTGGTGCTGAATTAGAAGGAGCTGTAAACTAATTAAAGTTTTCCTGATATAACAAAAACCTTCCTTTTGGAAGGTTTTTTTATACCTTTTATCGATTAAATTTAACCGCATACGATTTTTATTGTTAATTTTAATAAAAATTGAAGCCATGATTTCAGCAAAATTAAAAAAGGGACAACTTCTTATAGCCGATCCTTATATCATTGGTGACGCATCTTTTGATAGATCTGTAATTTTATTAACCGATCATAATCAAGAAGGCTCTGTAGGGTTTATCATCAATAAACCGCTCAAATATTCTATTAATGATTTACTTCCAGACATAAAGGCATCTTTCAAGGTATATAACGGAGGGCCTGTAGAACAAGATAATCTGTATTTCATTCATAATGTTCCCAAATTAATTCCAAATAGCGTAGAAATATCCAATGGTATTTATTGGGGTGGCGACTTTGAATCCGTAAAAGAATTGATTAACCAACGAAAAATCAACAAGAATAACATTCGTTTTTTTCTTGGCTATACCGGTTGGGAAGAAGATCAATTGGAATCAGAGATGGAACACAATTCATGGATTGTCACAACAAATAGTTATGAAAACAAAATTATTGGTAAATCCACTATTGATTTTTGGAAAGAAAAAATTATTGAGTTAGGAGGAGATTATCTCATTTGGTCAAATGCACCCGAAAATCCATATTTGAATTAATTTTCCGCTACTAATTCATTTAATTTTTGAACTAACGCATTCGCTGTTGTAGTGACAAATTCTTTTTTTCTGTACTTAGTTATTGACTGAATCCCTTTGATAACGTTAGTAAAAAACAACTCATCTGCTTTTTGAAGATCAAAAGGAGAAATTATTTCTTCTATTACTTCCAATCCTTCTATTTTTTTAGCCAAAGCAATCACTTGCTTTCTCATAACTCCATTAGTACAACCTTCTGAAATGGGGGGTGTAATCAACGTATTCCCCTGTAACATAAAAATATTGCCTTGCAAAACCTCAACTACATTTTTACTATCATTTAGCATAATGCAATTGTCTAATTCATTTTCATTTGCATAAATACTGGCCGTAACCTGAACAACTTTATTAGTGGTTTTTAAAGTCGATAGTAATTGTTTACTAATATAGAAATCTTTATATAAATCTACTTCACATTCCTTAGTTACAAAAACGAAAGATTGATTATCCAAAGGACTTGTATGAATTAAAAATGAGATTTCGTTAGTAGTAGGTAAATAATAACCTCCATCATTACGATAAACTGTAATTCGGGCACGAGCCGAAGTAGAATAGCCGTTATTTTCTACCACAGATAGTAGTTGCTCTTCAAAATATTCCATGGTAAAATTCATAGGAATTTCCATTCGAAGAATACGCATAGAAGCCATCAATCTAAAATAGTGGTCTTCCAAAAATAGAATTTTCCCTTTTACAATTTTTACAGTTTCAAAAACCGCATCGCCGTATAAAAAAGCACGATTTTGAGTTAACATATTTTCTTGTGCGCAACTATCTCCGTTAAAATTGATCATAAAAAAAGCCCTGAATTTTGTTCAGGGCAAATATAAGTTATAAAATACAATTTATTATACCGATCCTATAAGATGTTTCAAATCTGAAATTTGATTTTCCCACAATTGTTTGGCTTCATCTAATTCATCATTTAGAGCAAAATCAATGACTAATAACGAAACGTCTTTAGTGATTTCATCTTCAAGAATATGCAATTCAAAAAAATACTCTGTATCTTTTCCATTATCATCCACCCATTTGAATTTCACTTTCTCTCCTGATTTTTTAGAGGCTAATCTAGCTTTCTCTTGTGAGTCATTCCAAATGAACGTAAAGAATTCACCTCGAGAGTTTACATTATCAGCAAACCACTCTGACAAACCAGATGGAGTTGAAATATATTGATACAATAATTGAGGTGAAGAATTAATAGGAAATTCTATCTCGTAACGTATTTTTGAATCCATGAATACTGTTTAATATTTTTTGTGAAATATAAGAATATAAACTCAAAAAAAAAGTGTTTTTAAAAATATTTTTTTCTCCATTTATACTTGCAAACATTATTATTATTTCTATATTTGCACCCGCATTGAGAGATGTATGACCAATAAGAATGGCGAGGTAGCTCAGTTGGTTAGAGCGCAGGATTCATAACCCTGAGGTCACGGGTTCAACTCCCGTCTTCGCTACAAAATATAAAACCCTTAACCATAAATAGTTAAGGGTTTTATTTATTTATAAATAAATTTTATTTCATCCTGAAATAAAAACGAGTGATAAATATTCCATCTCCGTCGCCTTTTCCAGCATCACTTTCAACACCACTAACAATATTGATTAATTCCCAACCTTCACTACTATATTTGTTTAATAAAGAAGTTACCATTGCATCATTTGAAGCAATATTTTGAAAATTAATCCCAACTAAACTAAAAAAGTTAACCAAAGTCGACTCTTTAAGATCGTCAATTTTAACATCACTTCGATCCTTATCCGTTTTGTCCTTACCATCCTTAGTCCTAACTGTTGTGAATTGTGTATAATCTACTTCAGCTCCATTTTCAATAATTCTAGAACGACCAACTCCCCCTGGGACAACAGATTCGATAGTGGTAACAATTTTATACTTGTAAGCTTGCGCAAGTGATCCTATTGAAACTAATAGAAAACTACAAAAAATAATTTTTTTCATTTTAAAAAGATTTGGTGATTATTACTTCAACAAGTATACAAAAAATTAAATCAATAAATTTTAAATTATTTATCGTAATATTGCAATATAATAATATAACAAATGGGAATTACTAAAACAGAAGGATTTACAGCAGAGCAAATTGAATTGGCTATTTTAGCCAAAGCCATAGGACATCCAGCGCGAATTGCAATAATCGAATACCTATTAAAAACGGATTCTTGTATTTGTGGCGATATCGTCAATGAATTACCTCTCGCCCAGCCTACCGTTTCGCAACATCTAAAAGAATTGAAAAACGCAGGTCTAATCAAAGGAAATATAGAAGGCACTTCCATTTGCTATTGTATTAACGAAGAAGGTTTTAACAAATTAAAAGGCTTTTTTCAAAATATTAATGCGTACCTTATTAAGAAGGAATGTTGTTAAACTAAAATTATAAAACTATGACACTTTCAGCAATTAAATCCGAACTAAAAAAAGCAACTACTATTGCATTTCAATTGCCAAATGGCGAACTCGTAGCGCCTCACTTTCATGTGACAGAAGTAGGCAAAGTGACCAAACATTTCATCGACTGTGGCGGCACAGTTCGAACAGAAGAAGTGGCTAATTTTCAATTATGGGAGGCCAACGATTACTACCATCGTTTGCAGCCCGAAAAACTAATTAGCATCATTGAATTATCAGAAAAAACATTGGGTCTTCCTGATTTAGAAATCGAAGTCGAATACCAAATGAAAGACAGCATTGGCAAATTTGGATTAGAGTTTGACGGAACACATTTTCAATTAACCTCCAAATTAACTGACTGCCTAGCCAAAGACAATTGCGGTATTTCTGAAACTCAATTACAACCTAAAGTAGGGCAATGGAAAGCGAAAGCTACTTCTTGTTGCACACCTGATTCCAATTGTTGTTAAATCAAAATAAATAAAAATGTTCCAAAACCTAACTACAACTACAGCAAGCATTTCTAAAACTACTCTTTCTAATGAACGAAAAGAAGTGCTACAACCTTTAATTGACTATATACAAACTAAAATCGACACACAACAACCAATTCGGTTGAACTTCATTTGCACACACAATTCAAGACGTAGTCACTTATCTCAAATTTGGGCACAAACGATGGCATTTCACTTCGGAATTAAAAATATATTCTGCTATTCGGGTGGAACAGAAGCTACCGCTATGTTTCCTAAGGTAGGGGAAATATTAGTCAATCAAGGATTTCAAATTCAACAATTAAGTAGTGACAAAAATCCTGTATATGCTGTAAAATACGACGAAAATGAAGCGGCTATTATTTGTTTTTCGAAAACATTTGATGACGCTTTCAATCCGAACAGTGCCTTTGCAGCCATTATGACGTGTTCCTCTGCCGATGCAGGTTGTCCCTTCATTGCGGGAGCCGAAAAACGCTTACCCATTCGCTACGACGATCCTAAAGCCTTTGACGGAACCGACTTAATGGATGCAAAATATACTGAGCGTAGCTTGGAAATTGCTTCAGAACTGTATTATGTTTTTTCGAAAATCAACTATCCTGTAAGGTTATAAAAACCTTGTAGGTATTTTAATTAACAATAAATGAGATTGCTTCGTGCATTATAATGAACTATGAAATCGCTCTTAAAAGCTAGTTTGCGATAGCAAATTCAATAATTAAACAGCGATAACATATTTGACCGCTGACAATTAACTTTAACAAATATGAAAAAAAGACTTAATTTTTTAGACCAATTTTTAACCCTATGGATATTTTTAGCCATGCTAGTTGGCGTTGCTATTGGTTACTTGATCCCAAATACCGCTGATTTTATCAATTCTTTTTCTACTGGAACAACCAATATTCCTTTGGCTATCGGGTTGATTTTAATGATGTATCCGCCTTTGACTAAAATTGACTTTTCGAAAGTTCCTCAAATGTTTGAAAAACCAAAACTCCTTACCGCTTCCTTTTTCATTACGTGGATTGTAGGGCCATTTTTGATGTTTTCATTAGCGGTTTTATTCTTAAGAGATTATCCCGAATACATGACAGGACTCATCATCATTGGGCTAGCACCTTGTATTGCCATGGTCATTGTTTGGAACGAACTCGCCGAAGGCAACCGCGAACTCACCGCAGGATTAATAGGACTTAATAGCCTTTTACAAGTTTTTCTCTTCAGTTTGTATGCCTATTTCTATCTAGAAATTATGTTGCCTCTTTTTGGTATCAAAGGCTTAGCGCTGAACATTACTATTGCTGAAATTGCACAAACCGTCGGAATCTATTTAGGCATCCCTTTCGTATTATCACTAACTAGCCGTTATGCTATTAAAAAATTCATTGGCGACAAATGGTTCAACCAACAGTTCCTTCCTTTTGTGTCTCCAATAACCCTGATTGCTCTACTGTTTACCATTGTGGTAATGTTCAGTTTAAAAGGCGAAATGATTGTCGATTTACCTTTGGACGTACTTCGTATCGCTTTACCTCTAGTAATTTTCTTTGCCATTATGTTTACCTTAATGTTTTTTGTGAGCAAAAAAATTGGCGCCAATTACCGTGATGCTGTAGCCTTATCATTTACCGCTTCTGGAAATAATTTCGAGTTGGCCATTGCAGTATCCATAGGTGTTTTTGGCATTAATAGTGGACAGGCTTTTACGGGTGTGATTGGACCATTAGTAGAAGTTCCTGCTTTAATTACTTTAGTGAATGTCGCATTTTGGTGGAGAAAAAAGTATTTTAACCAATAATGGATTTAAGCAAACATTAACTTTATTTTAAAAATCAATCTTGAAATTTATTTTATCTTTGTAAGAGATTGAAAACTAAAAATCAAACAGATAAAAAATAAAATTATGAAAAAAGTAGTAGCTATTCTAGCCTTGACTTTGTTTACTGTAAGTATGAATGCTCAAGAAACAAAACAAGAAAAAAAAGAAATGAGTGTAACCATGAAGCACGATAAAAAAATGAGTGCTGACGAAGTGGCTAAATGCAAAGCCAAATGCAAAGCAGAAGGTAAAAAATGTGATGCTAAAATGGAAACAGCATCAGGTAAAAAATGTTGTGCAAAGAAATAATCCTTGCCATTTTATTTTAGAATACAAAAGCCTCTCTATAAAGAGGCTTTTTTTATTTAACACGAATGCTCCATTCAAAATCCATTTCGGAGACTTGAATACCTTGTTCATTCATTCCAATGGATTTCATCCAAAAGGTTTGCCCTTCACCTGTGGCTATTGTGTTTTGAATCGCTGCTTCAATTAAATGACCGTCATTGCAGGTAAACGTGATGCGTCCCGTTGCTTTCTTAGTAAAATTCCCCTTATTATTGGCTACCAACATCGATATCTTACGACCGCTTTTTTGAATATGATACATCACTAAAGCACCCGTACTCAACTCAGCCCCCATAGCTTGAACTGCAAAATACATGGACTGAAACGGATTTTGGTTGATCCAACGGTGTTTAACCGACACTACACATTGATTAGCGTCTATGGTTTGTACTCGGACTCCGCAAAAGTAAGCCGAAGGCAATTTAAACAACAAAAATCGATTTAGTTTAGATGCAGTAATTGTCATAAGAAGTAATTTTTAGTAAAAATAGCAAATTGAATCGGATTTTTGACATACAATCAAAAAACCAATTAATAATCAGATTATCAATAATATAACCACAAAATTTATTGTTTTAAAATGTTAATTTTATGTTAATATTTATTACTATGCAAAACAAGATACTGTCTTTTAGATATATATTTGCATAAGAAATTACTATACACTTTTATTATGCTAACAAATTCAGAAAAAAATTGGGCAACTTTGACACACTTAAGTGCGTTAAGTCAGTATTGTTTTCCGTTGGGGAATTTTGTGCTACCTATCATTATTTGGAGTTCAAAAAAAGATCAATCGGATTTTGTAGATGCTAATGGAAAGCAAAGTTTGAATTTTCAATTGAGCGTTTTATTGTACTCATTGATTTTGGGAGCTATAATTATTCCTGTTTTCATTATTACCTTTTTAAAGCAAATTCCATTGTATGAATTGACACAACACCATCATTTTACAATTGAAGATTTTAATTTTGCTGAAAATATAGGACTAATTACCACCGGAGCAATTGCACTATTCTTTTTGGCTTGCTTAAAAATAGTCGAATTTTTCTTGATTATTCAAGCTTCGGTTAAAACAGCTAACGGAGAACCATACAGCTATCCTTTAACCATAAAATTCATGAAATAAAGTGTACCCCTAGCCCCGATTACAATGGAAATCCTTTTTATGGAGCACAGCGAAATAAAAAGATTGTAATGGAAAGCGGGAAACAGCTCCTTAACAAAAAAATAAAAAGAAATGAATATAGAAAACACTAAAGCCCAGATGCGTAAGGGTGTCCTCGAGTTTTGCATCCTCTCTGTTTTGAAAGAGAAATATGCCTATACATCGGAGATATTAGACACCTTGAAAAACGCTAAATTATTGGTAGTGGAGGGAACGATTTATCCGCTTTTGACTCGCTTAAAAAACGACGGTTTGTTAGACTACCGTTGGGAAGAATCGACTTCTGGACCACCTAGAAAATATTATGGTTTGACCGAAGATGGACAAACTTTTTTAAATGAATTGAATGGCACTTGGATGGAATTATCAAATGCCGTAAACTTAATCACCAATCAAAACGAATAGTCATGAATAAAACTGTAACCATAAATTTAGGCGGAATTGTATTCCATATTGACGAAGATGCGTACCAAAAATTATCGCGCTATTTTGATGCTATCAAACGTTCTTTAACGAATTCATCTGGACAAGACGAAATTATTAAAGACATTGAAATGCGTATTTCGGAATTGCTGGGTGAAAAATTACTTTCAGACAAACACGTAATTGGTTTAAAAGAAATCGACGAAGTGATTGCTGTAATGGGACAACCGGAAGATTACATTATTGAAGAGGAACCAAAAAGCGAACCCGCTTATCAAGCACAAAAAAAATCTAAAAAATTGTACCGAGATAAAGACAAAGGTATGATAGGTGGGGTGGCTGCTGGATTAGGACATTACTTTGGTATTGATGTGGTGTGGATTCGAGTGATAATGCTATTACTTCTATTTGGAGCTGGAACTGGAGTTTTAGCTTATATAATTCTTTGGATTGCTACACCTGAAGCAAAAACTACTTCAGAAAAACTAGAAATGACGGGGGAACCGGTAACTATTTCGAGTATTGAGAAAAAAGTTCGTGAAGAATTTGATTCGGTTTCCGAGAAATTTAAAAATGTAGATTACGACAAATACGGCAATCAAATTAAAACTGGAGCCGACAAATTAGCGGGTTCATTAAGCGAAATCATTACCAATATTTTCAAAGTTTTTGCAAAATTTTTAGGAGTTATTCTTATTATTACAGGACTTACTGTTTTGTTTTTCTTATTTGTTGGTATTTTCACTTTAGGGACTGGTGTATTTATTGAATTCCCTTGGCAAGAATTTGTCAATGCAGGTAATTTTACAGAGTATCCTATTTGGGTATTTGGATTATTAATGTTTTTAGCGGTGGGAATTCCATTCTTTTTCCTAACATTATTAGGATTTAGATTATTATCCCCTACTATAAAATCTATCGGAAGTATTTCAAAATACACCCTATTAGCGTTATGGATTTTAGCTATTGCAGCATTGATTTCTATTGGTATTCAGCAAGCTTCAGAGGTGGCTTACGAAGGTAAGACCGTTCAAAAAGAAAACCTGAATGTACAACCTACCGATACACTTCAAATTAAATTTAGATACAACGAATATTATACGAAAGACATTGATGACAACGACAATTTTAGATTTGTTCAAGATGCTTCAAACAACCAATTGATTTACTCCAATAACATTCGATTTGAAATTTTAAAAACAGATGAAAAATTACCTTTCATTCAAATTGAAAGATTAGCGAGAGGAAAATCATTCCAAGAAGCTAAAAAACGTGCTGAAAAAATTCAATACGGATTTAAATTGGAAGGAAATCAATTACTATTAGACAATTATTTATTGACTAGTGTAACGGATAAATTCCGTGATCAGGAAGTAGCTATTTATTTGTACTTACCTGAAGGAGTATTATTTAAAGTTGACCAATCCGCTCAACATTATGACGAATCGGATAATGATTTTTTTAATCTGCATTACAGTTCTGATAGCTATCTTTACAAAGTAAATAGTACACAAGTAAAGTGTTTGAATTGTCCAGAAAATGAAAACGAATACAATGATGTAGAAACAGGAATTACAGAAGATATAACTGGTAACGATACCGTTGTTACCACTACAGTTAAAGTGAATGGCGAAGTAGTAACTGTAAACAAATCAGCCAAAAAGGGTCTTACGGTAAATAAAGAAGGTATAATTATAAAAAAATAATCGCCATGATCAAAATTATCACTTGGATTACCAAAATTATTGTAATAGTCCTTACTGCACTATTTTTTAGCAGTTGTCATTTCGACTATAACAGCATAAAAGGAAGTGGAAATATCACTACCGAGAAAAGAACAATAACAGAAAAGTTCACGGGTATTGAGGTAAGCAGTGCTATCGAATTAACAATTGAACAGTCTGACAAAACTGAAATTGTAGTAGAAGCAGATGATAATCTTCAAAACACCATCTTGACCGAAGTTAAAAATGGCAAGTTAATTATTTCTAATAAATCCTATACCAACATACACAACGGAACCAGAAAAGTATCTGTAAAAATGCCTGTAATTGAAGGATTAGAAGCTTCGAGTGCCGCAAGCATTACTAGTAGAAATACGTTGAAAGGGAATCAAATTTATATAAAATCTTCAAGTGCTGCTACAATCAATTTGAATAAGCTCGAAATGGATGCTATTGTTTCTAATTCAAGTAGTGGAAGTACTATTAAATTAAAAGGATTAACATTAAAATTAGAATCAACTGCCTCAAGCGGAAGTACTACTAAGTGTTCTCAATTGTTAGCCAATGAAGTAATCGCAGATGCTTCAAGCGGATCTAATATTGAAATCCATCCTATTGTCAGTTTAAAAGCCGAAGCTTCGAGTGGTGCCTCTATCAATTACAATAATGCGCCAAAGACTATTAATCAAAAATCAAGTTCTGGCGGAAGTATTAATCAAAACTAATCACTTCTATTTAAAAATAAGAAAAATCATTCATCACAAGTGAATGATTTTTTTATATTTGTATAAAACCTACTAGCCATGAAACCAAAAATCTACCTTTCAATTATAGCGCTTATTTTTTCATCAAGCATGCTTCTAGCTCAAAAAGCAGAAAAAATAAAAGGGTCTAGAGTGGTTACTTCTTCGGTCAAAGAGATCAAATCATTCAATGCTATTGAAGTCGAAGACAATCTGGAAATTAATCTAGAAAAAGGAGATAAAAACGAAATCAAAATTGAAGCAGATGACAATTTACACGACATCATCAACTTCAATTTACAAGATGAAATTCTTATCATTTCGACTTCCAAAGAAGCTCAAAACTTCAAAAAACTTGCTGTAAAAGTGACGTACACCAATGATTTGAATTTGGTAACAACCAAAGACGAATCCGTTATCAATGCCATTCAGGAGATTATTTTAGACAATATCACTTTTAAAACACTAAATAAATCGAAACTATTCTTAAATGTAAATGCAGCAAATTTTATTCTACAAGCAGACGATAAATCAAAGATTGAACTGAATCTAAAAGGAGAAAACGCTTTTATTGAGCTAAGCAAAAACACTTCTTTAAAGGCTCTAATTAATAGTGCTAATTTGAAATGTGATTTGTACCAAAAAGCAACAGCAGCTTTAGAAGGTGATGCTAACACTACTACCTTGCGATTAGACAATTCGGCTGAACTAACCGCGCGCAATTTTAATAGTAAAAATACAGATGTATCCATAGAAGGAAGTGCTTCTTGTAGCCTATTAGCCGAAAACACGATAGTAATTGATGCTACTGACAAAACCGAAATAGAGTTGTATGGCAGTCCAAAAATAGAAATTCGCCAACTCGCTGGGGAAGCAAAACTATTTAAAAAACCTACTACCAAAAAATAAAAAGGAAAAACAAAAGCATAAAAAAAGTCCCAAAATCGGGACTTTTTTTATTAGTGTAAAATGGTATTAATGACCTTTAGCTGCCAAATATCGTTCTGCATCCAAAGCCGCCATACAACCTGTACCCGCAGCCGTAATCGCTTGGCGATACACATGATCAGCAGCGTCTCCTGCTACAAAAACTCCCGCTACATTTGTTTTTGATGTACCTGGAGTATTGACAATATATCCTGTTTCATCAAGCGTAATATACTCTTTAAAAATAGTGGTATTCGGTTGATGACCAATAGCAACAAAGAAACCTGTTGCTGGAATTTCAAAAACTTCTTCAGTCGTTTTGTTTTTCGCTTTAACACCAGTTACCACTTGTTCGTCTCCCAAAACCTCTACCGTATCGTGATTCATTAAAATGGTGATATTCTCTGTAGCACGAACACGTTCTTCCATAATTTTGGAAGCTCTAAATTTCTCGCTACGCACTAACATAGTCACTTTTTTACACAATTTAGATAAGTAGTGAGCTTCTTCACAAGCCGAATCTCCTGCTCCAACAATAACTACTTCTTGATTTCTATAGAAAAATCCATCACAAACGGCACAAGCAGAAACACCACCACCCATTTTCAAATAGTGTTGTTCTGAAGGCAATCCTAAATATTTTGCCGAAGCGCCTGTAGAAATGATTACCGTTTCACAGTTCAATTCGATACTTTCATTAATCCAAACTTTATGAACTGGCCCTGAAAAATCGACTTTAGTAGCCCATCCATCACGAATATCAGCACCAAAACGTTGCGCTTGTGCTTGCAACTGTACCATCATCTCAGGTCCTGTCACTCCATCTACATAACCTGGAAAATTTTCTACTTCATTAGTCGTAGTTAATTGTCCACCTGGTTGCATTCCTTGGTACAAAACGGGATTCATGTTGGCTCTTGCAGCATAAATAGCAGCCGTGTAACCTGCTGGCCCAGAACCTATAATAAGGCATTTAATTTTTTCGATTGTATCTGACATAGTAGTACTTATTTGTATATTTTTTATAGATAACAAAGGTAGTTTTTAAATAAAAACGGCAAACAAAAAAATATCATTTTTAGTTATTTAAAAATAATCACTACCTATTTTTACTTTTGACTTGCTAAAATAAAAATTAATTCTATCTTTGCACTCGCGTTACGGGGTGTAGCGTAGCCCGGTTATCGCGCCTGCTTTGGGAGCAGGAGGCCGCAGGTTCGAATCCTGCCACCCCGACTTCACGGGACAAAGTAGAAAAATCTACTTTTGTCCCGTTTTTTTTTGCATATAACTTTTTGTTTATCAAGTTGATATGTTGTATAAAATCGTTGCGCCGAGCGGTTCGAACTTGGCTTTCTGAAAAAATGATTTTTTCAGGGTAAATTGAACCAATATCTTTCGATATCTCTGCAAGTTCTCCCTTCACGACATTTTTCTTTATCTCAATTATTTTGTTAATCCCTTGTTTTACAAGATCTTGAATTTTGTCTGAATCATAATTAACTCTATTGAGCTTTGCTTCCAGAGCAGAAATTTTTGAACTATAGGCTGATTTCATTTCCCTATAGTCTTCGGCTTCAATCTGACGAGTAGCAAGTAGGTCTCGCGTGTGAGATAATCGATCTTCATAATCTTTAATTTCTGCCAAAATCTCCTTTTTTTCTGATTGTACTTCTAGTGTTCCACCTAGATAGTCTTTCGAAATGGTTTCTTCATAAAAAGATACATTTTGGATTTTAGGAAGAAATTCAATCAAGTCTTCTACAATAGCAGCGTTGACCTTTTCAGCATTCACTCGATGCTTACATCCTCCGATACAATGGTAATATGCATAGTAACGGCTTCTACCTTTTGATTTACTTCCAGTCAATAGCTTACTGCATTCAGGGCAAACCAAATATCCTCTAACCGGAAACTCGTCAATGGTTTTTTTCTTGGGGCGATAGTTTCGTCCGCGTCCATCTAATACGTCCTGTACTTCATAGTAGAGCGATTCAGATATGATCCCCTTGTGTTGCCCATCAACGAAACGGCTTTCTTCGTCTTTGAACTGGGGAATGAATATTTTCCCGCAATACAACGGATTTCGTATAACCTGCCAAAAAGCATTCTTGCTACATTTCAATCCTTTTTCTTTCGCTTGCTTAAAAACCTGCTCGGTATTGAATATACCTTTCGCTATTTCTTTAAATGCATACCTTAAAACGGATGCGTCAGGCTCTTTCGGTGCAATAAATTTCTTTCCGTTTTCGGAAGTTTTATTTTCATATGCTACAGGGGCTAACCCCATATAGCGGCCCTCTTTCTTCGCTCGCCGCATTCCGTAAAAAACATTCAATGCACGACGGTCATTTTCAACTTCTGGAGCCGCAAGATAAAATGCCAGCATCATTTTATTTTCAGGGATAGACAAATCAAGTGGTTGCTCTATCGCCTGTGGCTCTACGCCTAACCCGCGAAGAATGTTAATCATTTGATAGGCATCACCAGCATTTCTGCTGAAACGATCCCACTTCGTAAAAAGGATAAGATTCACATTATTCTTTTTCTTTTTCAACGTTGTGATAAGGTTTTTCCATTGCGGTCTGTTGAACGTTTTTGCTGAGTGATCTTCATAAATAACATCCCTTATCTCAATTGACTGATTAAGACAATATTTACGTAGCATCTCTTCCTGATTTCTTTGGGAATAACCTTTATCAGCCTGTTCGTCTGTACTAACTCGTATGTATATGTCTGCTATATAACCCATCGCTTTTAAAATAAAATTGCACAAAATATGACCCAATAGTTGTCCGATAAAAAACCGTGTTGCAAAGCATTGAACAGTATCTTTTGTATTAATGGCACTGTTTGGCTTTCATTGGCACTAATTTACTAAAATAATAGCACCTAATCCCTTATTTTTCAGGAATTTTGGTATAAAATAGTCGTTTTATTTAAAAATGATTTTCAGGATTGTCAGCGATGAATCTCCTACAATCGTGTACGGAATAAGCCAAAAAAAATGCCCAACTTGGGCATTTTTGATAGGTTTTTTTTCCTAAAGTAATCTTTATACTTGGGATAATCAGCTATAACTATAACCTAGTTTCACAGCGGTGCAAAATTTGGATTTTGAAAACGATATCCCATCGAATAGTAACTTTTCTGGAAAGATCAGGTTTAAAAATCCCCTGAAGTCTTCACTGCTGCTTTGTTGCAAAACCTTATCGAGCTTGAGAAATTCTGCAACATCATTTTTCAACAGCTCTTCTATATCCGGTATTCGACCGCAAACTTCCTGAAACTTTTTATTTAGCTTATCAATTGACGTACTGTATTGGTTCTTTATCTCATGATATTCCGAAGCATCAATCTTGTCAGTGGCCAACAAGTCCCTAATATGCGATATCCTGTTTTCTAAATCCTTCAGTTGTACAGAAGTCTGGTTTTTTGACGTTTGAATGTCCTTGGTCAATTCTAAATAGCTCTCTTTTAAAACATCTTTATAGACCTCTATCACTTCCTTTAATGGAATATAGCGTCTTAGCTCATTTTTAAATAATTCAGTTAACTCTTCCGCACCGATTCGCAAAGAACATCCTTTATAGCAATGATAATAATTGTAATATTTGTTTCTGCCTTTGGAACGGCTCGCTGTTAATAATTTTCCACATTCTGGACAGATCAGAAATCCTCGTAGAGGGAACTCGTTACGAGTTTCAATCTTTAAGCGGTATTTTCTGCCTCTTCCATCCAGAGTGTCCTGCACCTGTTCAAATAGCTCTTCGCTTAATATCGCTTCATGTTGACCTTCCACAAAATATCCCTCTTCATCTTTGAACGGAGGTATAAATATTTTGCCACAATAAAGTGGATTTCTTATTAATTGCCAAAATGCGTTCTTGCTGCATTTCAAACCTTTTTCCCTCGATTTCTTCCAAATTTGCTCAGTGTTGTATATTCCTTTAGCTAATTGCTCAAACGACCACCGCAAGTTGGAAGCATCTGGTTCCTTTGGCGTAATGTATTTATTTCCGCACTCATCAATCTTGTTCTTATAACCAACCGGAGCCAACCCCATATACCTTCCTTCTTTCTTCGCACGGCGCATACCATAAAATACGTTTAATGCCCGCCTGTCATTCTCTACTTCTGGAGCTGCAAGATAAAATGCCAGCATCATTTTGTTTTCTGGTATGGATAGATCCAATGGTTGCTCTATGGCCTGTGGCTCTGCATTGAGGTCTCTGAGTTGGTTTATCATTTGATAAGCATCACCGGCATTGCGGCTAAAACGGTCCCATTTGGTGAAGAGAACAAGATCAACGCTGTTTTTTTTCTTTTTGAGGTTCGTGATTAACTTCTTCCATTCTGGCCTATTGAAGGTCTTAGCGGAATGATCTTCGTATATAACATTACGTATAGTTATAGAATAGCTTTCACAGTATTTTCGCAACATTTCTTCCTGGTTACGTTGCGAGTAACCTTTATCGGCTTGCTCATCCGTACTTACACGCACATATAGATCTGCAATGGGGTCTCTTCCTGCTTTCATTTTTCCAGATATTTTTTTACAGTGATGCGTGCAAGCTTCTTTAAGAAGTCCAGCATTTTGGAGGCATCTTCGTTTGACATTCCAGTTTCATCACCTTTCATAATCTTTCTCAATTTCTCTGCTGTCATTCTAGTTTTCTGCAAATTTTCTTTCATATCAAATCCATTTAGAAATATGGATTTTGAAATTATCAATGTTAGCAAGCTAAAGGCTCAATGATGTTCTGTTTGTCGCCTATAGGCGGCATTTGACTAAATACAACGTCAAATTCTTTGTTCAACAAAATGGGTTGCTTAAAAGTAATATTAAGAAGTATTTTAAAATTCAGCCTCGAAGGCTGCATGCTTTCTAACCACATCAGGCCATTTCCCAATGCCATTTTCACCGCCTTCCACATAAGTTTTTATCCAAGAACCGGTATGCTGTTTTTGTCCCATTTCAAGAGCAAAGGTATTTCAGTGTTCTTAACGCACCGGCAAGGTCATGCCCTCCGGGTTTGCAAAATAATCTCCACCCAGGGGTAGTATTTTTTTGACAAAAACTTGCCGCTGCTAAACACTAACCTTTTATGCTCGTGAAACGATACAAAGCATACTCCGGCTCTTTACACGAATAAAAAAAAATGTCAGAATTGAAAATCATCAGCATTGGAAATGGAAAAAGTGAAACGAAAACAAGCACCTCCTCTCATTGCCGAATAAATCAAATCAAAAAAAATCAAACAGGAATTTAACAACGTAAAAAGTAGAAATCATGAACATCACAGGAAGACTGACAAGGGATGCGGAAGTACGCACAACGTCACAGGACAAACAAGTAGTAAACTTTTCAGTAGCGACAAACGACAGCTACCGTAACAAGCAGGGCGAACGCATAGAGCAAACGACCTATTTCGACTGCTCCTATTGGATAACCCCCAACGTAGCCAAGCTACTCACCAAAGGAGCATTGGTAGAACTATCGGGCAGGGTAAGCACAAGGGCGTGGACAGGCAATGACGGAGAAGCAAGAGCAGGTCTGAATTTCCACACCTCACAAATCAAACTGCACGGAGGTAGCAGGAAAGCAGAAACGTTACAGCCTACTGCACAAACCGAAAACAACAAGGTTACAGCACAAGGAACAGAGGATGACCTCCCATTTTAACAACGATTATTCAATCATTTTTTAACATCAAAATTTTAGCATTATGGCACATAATATCAATTTCAACGAGAGAACAGGACGTTATTCATTCTTTAGCGTACAACAAAAAGCGTGGCACGGTTTGGGGCAAATCGTGGAGCAATACCCAACAAGCAAGGAAGCTATCAAACACGCAGGGTTAGATTACGAAGTCGTAAAAGCCCCTTTATTTACCAAAGGTTCGGGCATTATCGAAACGACAAGCGGTATAGAGATAGGCAGTAGCGAATTGGTAGTGCCTAACTATTTCGCCAACATCCGCACCGATAACAATGCAGTATTGGGCGTGGTGGGCAAAGATTACCATATCGTACAAAACCGTGAAGCCTTTAATTTCTTTGATGCTATTGTAGGCGGTGGCGAGGGTATTTTATACGAAACTGCAGGGGCGTTAGGAAACGGAGAACGCATTTTTATCACAGCCAAACTGCCCGACTATATCCGTGTAGGCAATGGCGATGATGTAACGGAAAAGTACATTTTCCTTACCACTTCGCACGATGGTAGCGGAAGTATCACAGCCGCATTTACTCCTATCAGAATTGTCTGCCAAAACACGCTGAATGCCTCGTTACGCAGTATGACCAATGTAGTAAGGATAAAACATACTTCGGGAGCAAAACAGCGTATCGAGAATGCCCACAAGATTATGGGACTTGCCAACACTTTGAGCAACCAATTAGAGGGCATATTTAACGAGTGGGCAAAAGTAAAGGTATCAGACCGAGAAGTAAGAAAGCTAATCCAATTGGCACTTTGCCCGAACAAAGAAACGCTTGACCTTATCAAAAAAGGTGCGGAAGATGAAATTTCAACCGTGTTCAAAAACACCGTTGATGATGCTTTTGGGTATGCGATGATAAGCGACACACAGCAAATGGACACTACCAAAGGCACATTGTTCGGAGCGTACAATGCCGTTACAGGCTACTATCAGAATGTAAGAAATTACAAGAATGATGAAGCCAAGTTGCAGAGCATTGTATTGGGTGGAACTGCCCAACTCAAATCGCAGAAAGCATTTGAATTGTGTACCTCATTTGCTTTGGACGGTGCAGAAATCCTAAACCTTAATTAAATAATAATAGGCTACCGCCTTAATCGGTGGTAGCCTACCATAAAAATAACGGATATGAAAGCAAAAACAATAGACGAGGCGAAAAGTCTGGCTAAAGACAAGAGTCTTGAAAATAAGCACAGGAACGAAACCATACACATTATTTACTGCCATCGGACGAAGTATTTCTATATAGATACTGACGGTTTAATACGCCTTTGGGAACAGTCATTCGGCTACTATGTAAATGGAGTTCATACCGCTTAAAAACCACAGTCATAAAGCTATGCAAGTAACAGATTTGAACGGTTACCCCATTGAGGTAACAAACCTCAAAGAAGCCATTAAAATGGCAAGGCAATACAAAGAATACAGCCACGAGGACAAAAGTTTCTCCGAGTTCGACAAAAGGCAAAATGCCTATTGGACGGATATGTACGAGAAACTGACAGCAATCAAGAAGCAATTAACAACAATTAAAATTTAAGGACAATGAACACAAATTTTTTCAATCAGATACAAGCTTTGGACTTTACAGGAGTATTACAACTGAACATTTCAAAGGGAGCAGAAAACAACCTAATCGTATCGGTACTGCTCAACAACGAGCAATGCGGAGATAGTGCCAAAAACGGCATTCCCCCATTGACATTTAACGCAACTCCCCAAGAATTTGACGAGGGATTTTTTGAGCAGATAACCACACCTATACAAAAGGTATCGGGTTTAACGGTGGATATGGAAAAGTTCCTAAAACAATTGGAAGAAGTCAAAAAGCAATCGGCAATGGAGAAAGAAAAAGCCGACAAGGAGAAAAAGGAAAAAGAAGCCAAAGACAAGAAGTTTAAAGACAGTATGGCAAAGGCGGACGAACTCGAAAAAGAGGGCAAATTCCGTGAAGCGTGGATGAAAGTACCTCCAGTAACAGAATTTCCCGAAAAGGCAGACGAGATACGCAAACGCCAAACAGAATTGTCAAACAAGTTTGGAACACCGAGCCTTTTCGGAGCAATGGAAGAAGCAACACCCGAACCGCCACAAGCGGAAGATGTTAATGCCGATTATCCCATTGATGAAGCAGACGAAGAAGAATAAAAGTGTTAATCCAAAAATCGAAATTTATGTTATTAGCAACGCAATTAGAACGAGTTTTTATGCTCAAAGATAAAGGACAGGACATCAGACTGACCGACCCCGAACCACGTTGGAGCGTGGAAGCCGTAATGAATTTTTATGCCAATATGTACCCCATTCTGACAACGGCAAAAGTATCTGCACCGCAAATCAAAGATGATGCAGTAGAGTACAAATTTGAGAGCGTAATGGGTACGAAAGGTTAAATCAAATATTTAAAACAATGAATTATGCAACACAACATCATATCGGGAACTATCAGCATACCCGAACAGAAGCGGCAAAGGCAATTGCACCGACAGTTGGGCGAGTTCGCAAAGTGGCTACAAAAACCAAAGGATGCAAACCAAGTGCAGAAAGACAGGCAGAAATCCTTACCAATAGCAATGCTACCAATGGTATTTTAAAGTGTACGTTTCTGCCCAAACTGAAAACGGTACATTCTGTACAGGCTTGTAAGCAAACAGCAAAAACGGAGAGGGATTTTTACAAGTCCCTTTCCAAACTTGCCGAGCATTACAGCATTGAGCCAATACAAACCAAAGGTTTTGACTTTCCCTACAATATAGCATTGTCTATATGGGATATGGAAACCAAAGTAAAACGCACCAATATCAATTGGGATAGTTTCAAATTGGTACAGGACAGTAAGAAAACCTTTTTTGTGAGTGAGGAAAGGTACGATGTGGGTACAACCTTGTATTATATTCCCATTGTGCCACTCTTTCAAATGCTCAAAGACCCGAAGCGTAAAAAGACCGCACAGCTACTTATATCGGTATGCAGTTATCTGTACCATATTGCCAATGTACCATATTACAGACAGGAAGACAGCTATCTGTATTGGATGTATGAAATGCACAAAGATTGGGTAGAACAGGACGATGAAACGGACAAAACCGAAGACTACAAACGTGAATTTAGGAAAGCGGAATTAGTAGGAGATTGCATAGAGCAAAGGATTTTCAACCGTACTAATTTACAGGTGTTCGGGCAACGTTTAAATGCCTTTAAAAGTCGTAATCCATTTGACCAAGATTGTTGGCTGATAGCGTGCAATGCTCTTAGCCTTTATACGGAATACCCAACGGCAAGCATTTTCAGAAACGCACCTATGTCCGAGCAAGACCCCTGTAATGATGATTACGACAATGAAATCATTAGTATGGAAAAGTATATTTCTTTTATATCGCACACAAAAGGATGGCTATATGAGAGCATTGCCGATAGTATTAATAATGAGTTTAACGAGTATGGAGCAATAGCAGAGCCGACCATTAGTAAACGATTTGACGGAAAGGAAGATATAACGAAAAACAACCTTGATTTTGAGAACCGCTTGTTTGCTCTTTTGGACGATATATGTACCCTATTGTATAACTATGAAACGACAAGAAAATGAGCAACGTAAATAACATAACAGAGAATTTCGGCACATTATACCACCCAAAATCTGCTTTGGTATTCTATGAAACCAAAGGAAGCAATACCGATGTATATGTAGAGCATTTTGATATGGACAGCAATGGCAACCCAATTAATGCCCACCCATTGACCGTAAAGGAAGCCAATGTACTGGCAAAGTCTTTACAGACCGATGAAGAAAAAAGCAAAGCCTTTTTAAAGCCAAAGGGAATTTTGCCAACCAACATTCTGCATATCAATCCGAGCGAAAAAGGTACGGTGCTATGGTACACCAAAGCACAGCAAAGGCAGATGTATTTTGTAAATGGTTTGGGCATACCCAACGGAATGGCACAAGTACCGCCAATGCTTTGGTTTGCTAATAAAAACAGCCTTGCAGTCTTTGCCCTAACAACCAATAGAAGACCCACCGAAAAAACGCCTTTGCATTACGCTCCTTTTTTTAACATCTATGAAGACGGCAAAGTGTGTATGGGTATGGTCACTATTAATATTAAAAATTCGGCTTCGGTTGAGGAATTTATACAGGCGTGGGAAAGCTACTTTTTTAACAGCTATTTCAGCCACCTATTGGGAAGCCACAGCCCCATAAAAGGGAATTGTGTAAACGTATGGAAAGACCTTATCAATACTGATAAACCCTTTCCGAAAGAGGTATTGAAAAAGAATAATAAAACCCTTAAAAATCTATTGTGATGAATACGACAAAAACAGCAGTCCATTTTACGGACAATTATTTAATAAGTCCTACCAACCCGATAACCATAAACGTAATCGGTGCAGGTGGTACAGGCTCAAAACTGATAACGGCATTAATGGAAATGAACCACAGTTTGATTGAACTGGGACACGCAGGATTATTTGTTCGGCTTTGGGATGATGATATTATTACCAACGCTAATTTAGGAAGACAGCGTTTTGCGGGAAGTGAAACAGGATTATACAAATCCGTTGCTTTAATCAATCGTTGCAACCGTTGGGCAGGTACAAATTGGAAAGCCGAAACCGTAAAATTTGAAAAGGACAAGTTTGGCAGACTGCCCGAAAATGCAAGGGCAATCATTACCGTTTCCTGTGTAGATAACGTACAGGCGAGGTTTGGCGTTGCTGAAATTCTGAAAGAAGTAAGTTACCGCAGACACTACCAAGACGAGCCAAAATATTGGTTGGACTTTGGCAACAACCAAGATACAGGGCAAGTGCTGTTATCCACTATCGGAGAGATAAAGCAACCCAATTCAGAAAAGTACCAAACGGTGGCAAGCCTGCCATTTGTGACCGATGAATTTGGGGAGTTGTTTAAGCAATCAGAACAAGAAGACAACACGCCAAGTTGCTCACTTGCCGAAGCGTTGGAACACCAAGATTTGTTTATCAATTCATCATTGGCACAAATGGGTTGCTCCTTATTGTGGAACTTGTTTCGCAAGGGAATGACCGAATACAAAGGGTTTTTTCACAATCTGAAAGATTTCCGAACCCACCCGATAAAAGTTGCCTGACAGCTCAAATCGGGCGGCGAAAAGACGCATCCTTCCGTTGGTCGGAACCGCCTTTTCGCATTCTAATTAGGTGCAACCCCTTTGTCAAAATGCACCACTACACAATTCCCTTTCCTCACATTTTACCAAACAGGTTGCGATATTATTGCGTGGGATATTCGTTATCCCATTTTTTCGTATAGAAGACTTCTTTTCTTTCCACATCTGCGACCAAAGAAAAGAAGCAAAAGAACGCCGCTTGATTGGAACAGATATTTTATGCCATTAGGACTGGCGGTTTAATTATTTCCAAAATATTTCTGTGCAATTTTCGCTACTCCCATACTAAAATATCTTCCGCCATTGATAACAACTTCAATGGCTTTTTTAAAATCGTCTGCATCGCTACCAATAAGCAAATAACCTGTAAAGCCAATTTCCAAAAGAGGTTTTACGGCTTTTTCTGCATCAATATCACTATGGGCAATCAGTTTAATGGTTGGATATTTTGTCCTTAATTCCTGAAGTTGTGCCAGCACATTCTTATCGTAAAAATCAAGGTCAATCACGCAAACTTTGGGAAGTTCTTTAAATGCTGATAATTGAGATAGTCCGTCTTCAATGTTTTCCGAACGAAACAATACTTCAATTCCTGAAGCAACGAGGTCGTTGCAGGTTAAATCCAAAATAGGGCTTTTATCATTGATAAAGGCGAGGGTAATTTTTTGTAGTGTTGTACCAGTTTCCATATCATACCTTTTTTGAGTTGATGTAGCCCTGCACAAAAAAAGAAGCGCAGGCAACTACACTTACCGATACTGAGGCACTGGTACGCCTTAATCCCCGAATAAGCGAGCGCCCACGCCTATGACGTGAGCGTTCTTACTTATTGCCTCGGGGTTACAAAAAATTACCAGTTTTCAGTACCAAGACCTAAAGCAAAAACACTTTAAGTATTTCTATATTTTACTTAGCAAATATACTAAACTCATTCCGATAGGATATAGTCAGAACAAAATTAATTGCAATCAATGCTTATTATTGGATATATAGTTCTGTTCCAAGATTGTGAGAATATCACTTTCCTTATAAATAATCTTGCCCCCTATCTGTATAAACGGCAGGATATTATCATCACGGTATTGCTGTAAAGTCCTTTTGCTGATATGTAACAGCTTGCACACATCTTCGCCCGACAAATAAATTTCGCCGTTCATTACTGGACGGTAGTTTTTCAATATTTCTTCGATACGGTTTCTCAACTGCATTATCATCTCCTGATGGTCGATGATTTCTTCGGCTTCATTCGTCAGTAAATCCATTGTCATTTGTATTGTACGGTTGTCCAGCTTCGAGCAAAGCCTGTATGTCCGAGCGTTTATAATAATTCTTACGGTTCAGTTTGGAATAAGGCAATAACCCTTTGTCCTTATAGGTCTGCAAAGTCCGTTTGGTGACGTTCATCATCAAACAGACTTCCTGGTTATCGAGCCACTTTTCATTTTTGAAAATCAGTGTATATTTCCGTGTGGCGTTTTCGGTCATTTCCAAAAGTTCCCTTAGCTCATTCTTCATTCCGTCCAATGTGGATTTTTGTATTGCGATAACTTCCATAGTCTGCTCATTTTTTCTGTGGAAGTCGAATTTATAAAGGCTTATTACAGGGTTGGGAAAGGTTGCATCCGTTGGCTTTGAAAGGCAGTATTTGGCAGTTTACTTTTGCCACAAACAAAAAATCGGATAACCTTTTGGACTATCCGATTTGATATTGCTTATTCACAATATTTAAGCAAAGTATTTTTTTAATTTCTCTGGTATCGCTACACCATTAGTTTGTAAAATGTTTTTATATTCAATGGCAATGGTACTACCATCAATAAATATATTATTAAATCTTTCCAATAACCAATCAGAATTATCTCGTTGATTATAGTGCTCGACTAATCTCATAATTATATCCTTATCGGTGGGATAATTTTTAATTATTCCAGCAATAATATCAGCTTTCTCGTTTACCCATAAATATGATCTATTTCCAATAAAACTGCTACTGTTTAAAATATCTTGTTTAAAAGTATTTAAGAAGCCATTTCCCGATAAAATTTGATGCTCATTGGTAGTTGAAGAATATTCTCTTATAGCATTTAATATAGTTTTATTAGCTTCTGCTATTTCATTTTGTGGGATTAAACCATTTCTTAATAAAGAAGTGTATAATCCTAAAATGTTGTTACCAGAGGTTAATTGTGTTTTCCAAAATTTCCTAATTTCTTCCTCATTAAAATTAAAACTCAAAATTTTATCAGGATGGTTCGACAAAAAATCTTTTAAATGAAACTTATTAGCTTTTACAATAGCAATCAAACTATCATTTACGAAATCTTTATTTACTTCTAAGCTCTTACTAATTAGCTCCTGTTTCCTCTTAGACAAATCAAAATCCCACTCGTCACTATGCAACAATGCTTCCCAGAAACTTTTCAATTTCGACCTTTCTACCGAAAATTCAACCTCTTGAATTAATGGAGTAATATCTTTATTTGGAGGAGTAATAGTTGGGTCAAAATGTCTATAAATTTTATTAATTAGAGATTGCATTCCGCCCTCTATTGTTATTTTAGACATATTACTCTCCATAAATGCCCAATGAGCCTCAATATGAAAAGTGTCTATAATATTATCTTTATAATGAGCACAGTCGTTTCGTCTATCCTTCCAGTATTTTATTTGTAATCGTAGATTGTCATTAAGGTTAAATATTGGGTCTTTAGTGCGTTCTTTTGTAGTCTGTTCAATTTTTTCTTGTTGTTGAGTTGCATCAAATACACTTGCTTCCCATAGGTCTTCATTTTGTAATTTTGAGATTATTTTGTCCCATTCCCCTTGGGGAAATAAGTTTGGTTTAGTACCTTCAATTATTCTTTCCTTCAGTATCGTCAGAAAAGCCAAATATGAAAATAATAATGAGGCTCTATTCGCTCCGGCTTTATAGCAAGTAACAGCATCTGTAAATAGTACATTTACATCTTCTGAAAAATTATTATTATCAATCCAATTTTCAATTCGTAGTTTCATTCAAATTACATTTTGCACAGTGCTATTTAAGATACTACAAAATTATACAAATATCTTAAGTGGCAATTTGAATGAGCAGATTGATTATAGAGGGTTTTGTATCTCCACCTTTTGTTTTTCCTTATCTTTTTTCATTTGTGTATATGACCAAATAAAAAGAATACCGACAACAATTAAAGCGTAGGCAATCCATTTACCGACACGTTCTATAAAACGGGTAAATACAGATGCTTCAAAGCTCGAAAACCCCTCAGCACCTACGGCATTACGCCTGTAAAATTTCCTACGGCTTATCCAATAGACAAGCCCTATCCCTATAACGAGAGGAATAATACCCAGCACTAATTGAGAAGTAACTGCATCCATACTGATAAAAATTATAAATCAAGTAAATTTAAACAAAAAACAACTTATACCGAAAGCTGAAAAGCAAAAAACCGACCTGTAAAGTCGGTTTTGTATTTATTCCAGTAATGCTTTTAATCACTACTGTTAAACTGAAAGCTCACTTGCTTTTCGTTCCCGAAGCTGTCCGAAATCCAAACCTCAAAAGACTGTGATACGGCAGATGATGAAGTGTAATACAACCTGAATTGTTCAGTTGGTAACGAATACAAATCATTCGGCAGATAAGGCGGTTCATCATAATACTGTAATGTGCCTTGTCCGTCAAATTGGAAGTAGCGGAGATAATACTGCGTGTTATTGTAATTACCGTTTCGCTGTATTGTTATTCTTATTTCTACCGCCTGCCCATTGGCTACATCTTTCGGTACAGGCATTACTTTGACCTCAAAAGGAAAATTGTTCTGTATTTCGAGGTCGTCATCTTTGCTACAAGATACCAAAGTAACCGAAGCTGTGAGGATTGCCAAGAGTACATATATTGGCAGCAATCCTATTCTGAATTTATTAAATATCCCTATCATTGTTTTCTGTTTTAAAAGTTAAACCTTAATCCCACACCTACGGATGGTCGGAACTGTTCTAAGTCCGTACCCCATAAGACCTTTGTACGCCCTTGCAGGACTAACACAAAACGGTCTGATAGGTACGTTTCAAAAGTGAGCCGTCCGCCAGCTCCGTAGATGAAATTGTCCTCGCTCAATATTTTAGCCCCGTCATACAACATTGCTTCGCCACGGTTGATGCTTTCATAACCGACTACGCCAGTTATTCCGGCATTCAGCGTGATGTTCTTTCGTGCATCGCCCAAAAGAAAGAAACTATAACCGCCCTCGGCAGTATAGGTTTCCTGCGGTATGCGGAGGACTTTATAATCGTGGTATTGGTGTGTATATTCCAAAGCCCATATTTGGTAATTGCCGTTTTTACCGTTTACGGTCATACCGATATTGAGGTAATAATCGTTGCCGATTTTATCATCGGACAATATGCCTGCACTTACTTCCAACCCTTTCTGTTTGGGCAGCATTCTTTGTGCCTGTGTAACCGTGATGGCCATCAGGATGAGCATCACGGTGTAGATATACTTTTTCATATTATTGCTTTAAAAGGTTATTAAAATTTCAGGTGCATATCGTCAATCAAACGTGCTTTTATCAAATCCGAATTTTCTACCTGAAGTGTTTGATGCCTGCCACCGTTTTTCTCAAAGATTTCAATCAACAGTATCTTATCATCTGCAATGGTAAACTGGTCTAACAAAAACACGTTCTGTTCGATTGTTTTCCCGCCAATCTCGTTCAGTGGCTTATAGGTACGGAGCGGTATTATCGGGCGTTCCTGCACTACTGTACGTTTAGCCACTTTCTTATCTACCACTTTAAAATTGATAAAATCAATCTGGAAAGGCACATTGGTTTTGTTTCTCAATTCTGTATGGAAATAGTATTTCCCGTTGTGTATGTAAATGCCTTTCAGGATAAACTGTATGCCAAAACTCTTAGCCCCGATATGCTTTACAATGCGTTTGTCTTTCTTGTAAATCGTTTCCAAAAGCAAGCCTGCCAATGACGGCGAATTGTTTCCCAATTCTTCAAAAAGCACATCGTTCCCGTTGGCTTTGTCCACCGCCTTTTGCATTGTCAGCAGGTCATAGCTTAACGCTTCGGGATAAGAACTGTAATACACATTGAAGCTGTAAAAACGTCCGTCATTGGTAATCACGGAAAAATTGGTTTCGGGTTCAAAATCCCTTACTGATGCTTTTACCCTCAATACATTTTCTGCATCTTCTGCTTTTCCGGCAATCAGATATTCGCTCCCCAAATCCACGTATCTAATGGCTGTAGGGAAAATCAGGTGCGAAGTCTTATCATAGGTAACTTCCATTTTATACGGTGCTATCTTGCCCAATGCAAGAGGTGTTCTTGCACTATCCTGCGCAAAAGATTGTACGGCTAAGCCGAGTATGAGAGCAAATGCCCAAAAGGTTTTTAAATGATTTTTCATTGTTTTATTTATTTGAGTTCAACATTATTGTTTCGATACAAGGAAGACTTGGTGTCCTGCCTTTAGGGTAACTTTTGGCGTTCGTACTTTTTTGGCGAAATAGCCCGAAATGCCCTGTACCACGCCACGACTTAAATCAGCAGCAACCTGTTGTCCGGCATTTTGTGTGAGCATTACACTTGTTCCGCCTGTTTGGCTCATATTGCCCGCCATTTCGGTAAGAGCGTTCATTTCGGGCGAATACGGAACATACAGACCTTGCTGTCCGTCCAAATCATAAATGGTTATATCTACCGGAATGATGTTGCCCTCCAATTCTATGGAAGTAATTTTTAGCTGTAATCGCCCTCCTTGAAATTTGGCATTTGCCGTTACAATCGTTCCCTTTGGAATGGTACGTTGAGGCGTTTGGGCAGGCTCTAATAATCGTAATCTTACTCCCGTTTCTCCGATAACGGTCTGTGCATCGTGTACACAGGCTTTGATACTGTTTTTCGGTTGTACTATCTGCTCAATAGAACCTGCGGTATAGAAGCCCCTGTTTTTGGTTTGGCTCCAATCCGCTAAAAAAGCACTGTCGGTAGGCTCACGGTACAAGGCTGATACGGTATTCTTTCTTGCAGAGGTAAACGCCACAAAATGCTCTTTTTGATTGGAAGCCGAAGCCCCTGAAGCTGTACCGTTGGCAGGTGCAGCTTCTCCGGTGTTGGTATTTGTCGGAAGATACTTTGCAGCCATTTCGTAAGATTTCTCCATTAGGGCAAGCTGGTCATCAACGGTTGCAGACTTAGGTACATCTTTCTCCGCTAATCGGTCTTTCAATTCGTCCAGTTGCTTGCGGAGTTCCATTGTTTCAGCATTGTCGTCATTATAAAATGACCCCAATGTGCTTTGTGCATTACGGTAACTGCTCAATGCAGGATTGCCGTATCTGCCCGAATTTCTGCCACCATAACCATTGCTTTCATCCTCTTCGGGAAATTTATCTGCTGGCTCTTCTTTGTCATCCGTATTCCAGTAGTCCGAAAGCGTTGTCAGGGCATTTCGTTTCTCCTGGTCTTTCTGTTCCAACATTTCCTGCTCATACGCCTTGCTTTTGTTGGCGGGCATTCCTGATCCGGTAGCTTGCGGAACGGCATCGTTCAGCCCCATATTCTCGATTTCTTTTTTGTCTTCAGATGGTTTAAATATGAGGTACATACAACCGACAAAGACAATCCCCATCAAGCCAAAAATGAGTGGCTTTTTGAGTTTCTCCGCTTTATTCTGTGTACCGTCTTGCAGTACATCAGCGGTTTCTTTCGGGCTTCCTTCCGTTACCCGAACAACCGACTTTTTGTTCTCATTTTCTTTCATAAATCTTGTTTTTTAAAATTGTTGTTAATGTGTCCTGCAATCTTGCAGGGCTTCCGTTCTTTTTGATGACAGGGTTTTCGATATGCTCGATGACCATATCGTTACCGGACTTTGAGGTATCGTACCACACTTTGCAAATGACACCTGCGGTAAGCAACAGATACCCCACAAAAAAATAAAGCGTGTATTGATGCTGTTTTCGTAGGGGCAATGCCCGCCATCGTTCATCCAGCTTGTCAAAGTACCTGTCCATATTTGCTCTTAGTTTTTTCATAACCTTAAATTTCTGTTTTTATAGCTTGAACCTCTTAGGATTTTGACCTGCCTTTAGCTTCTGTTCATCATTGACCAAAGCGACTGCATCCACCGCTTTAGGAGCGGATATTACAGACAGGTTTGTCAGTTCCGATTTTTTCAGCAGTTGCCCAAAACGGTCTTTCTTTTCAACCTCCATTTTGTTGAGCGAGAATTTGCCATTCAGGTATTTTACCCACATACTGCATTCTACACGTGGATGGTCTTCTCCCGACCATTGCAGGTAGCCAGTCAGCAACAAATCTTGTTTAGGCAAACTGTCTGTACCTTTTTGGCAGTTTTCGAGGTATTCCCCGATGCTGTCTTTTAGCTTTCCAGCATACGCACCCTGCGTATGGAAATAGCCGTTATATCCTTTATCGGTAAGGATTTTCGCAAACGTGTTTAAATCTGATAATGCTTCCATAAGATTGTTTTTTTAACGTTCAATGACTTCTATATCCCTGTTTTCAATCACTGCAAACTTTTCAATATTGAAACCCTGCGGGTTGTTGTCGGAGCGAACGGAGTTCACGAGATAGCAGGAAGTAATCAGGTTACGCCTGGTTACGTTGCTCGAACGGATGATGAACTGTTTAGCGTAGGTACGCACCGCATACGGATAAGTGTCGAAGTGGCACACGACACTATCCACCTCTATGCGTTGCTGTACGTTCCCCGAAATAATCCTGCTGTAATAGCCCTTTTCTGATAAGTCTTTGTAATAATCAAAAGCACTTTTGTCGGCAAGGTTGAATGCCCTGCCCATATTGCTTTCGATAGCGTTTTTGTCGGGTGCGAGTGTGAAAAATAGCTCGTGAAAACGTCTGACGTGTTCCCTTGCTTCCACAGGTCGGTTGATACTTGCATCTTGCGATAAGGCAAGCATCAAAGATTTGCCATTATCCAATACATAGATTTTTTGGCGTTGCTCATCTGCAAAGCGGTAGGACTGCCATACGGCATATCCTACCACGCCAATGCAGAGAACGGCAAACACAATGGCGTATAGCCTTATCTGTCTGAAGCTATTTTCTATATTTCTTAGCGTTTTAAATTCCATTTTTAAATGATTTGATTGTTTTTATTTTCCCATTAACTTGCCACCGATGTTTCCAACTGCCGAACCTGTTCCTGCCCCGGCGATGTTTCCTGTTTTCATTGCGGCTTGGTTTACGTTACGGGTAAAGTTTCCTGCACCACCTGCTTGGATTATCCAGCCTGTTACCGTTGGGATAGTGAAATAACCGACTATGCCAATTATCATAAAGATGATGTACACGGTATTGGATGTGTCGGGGATATAGGTCGGGTCGGCAAGCATTTCTATATCCCTTTCGATAATGAGGGATTGTATCTTGGCAAGCATAGAGCTGAACAGGTCTGCCACGGGCAACCACAGGTAAACGCTGACGTATCGGGTCAGCCATTGCGTGAGCGTGGACTGAAAACCGTCCCACACGCTTATCGCAAAGGCTATCGGCCCGAGTATGGACAGGACGATTAGAAAAAACGTCCGTATCGTATCTATGACCAAAGCTGCCGCCTGAAAAAATACCTCTAATAGATTACGAAACCAGTTCTTTACAGACTGTTCCATACTGTACATACCACGTTCAATATACATTTCCGACATTGTTACCAAATCGGAGGGCGACCAGCCCAACTCTTCGAGCTTCTTGTCGAACTCTTCGTCCGAAACGAGATAAGCCGTTTCGGGATTTCGCAACATTGCTTCCCGTTCCAACAGGTCTTTTTTAGCCTGCAAATCGTTGAGGTCAAGCACCTGGTCTTCGAGTATTTGATGGGTTCCTACCACCACCGGGCTTAGTACCGCATTGATTGTTCCCAATACGATAGTTGGAAAAAACATAATGCAAAGCCCCAAAGCAAACGGACGGAGCAAAGGGTACATATCAATGGGTTCAGCCCTGCTCAAAGCCTGCCATACTTTTATGGCGACATAGAACAATGCTCCCAAGCCTGCTACACCTTTAGCCACTGCCGCCATATCAGCGGACAATGGCATCATCTCATCATATAATGAACGCAGGACTTCGTGAAGATTTTGAAATTCCATAACTACCAGTATTTTTGGTTAGGAGTTCCGTAGAGGTCAAGCACTCTTTTGGTATTGTTCTGCTTTTTTGCTCTCAAAAAGCTCACGGAGATATTCTTATTGGTGTAGTAGCGTACCAAGCTGTGGTATTCTTTCACTTCTTTGTACACACGGTCAATAATATCCATACGCTCTTTGTCGTTCAGCGAGAGGCTTGATGAGCTTATTATCTGTTTGAGTTCTTTTAGCAGTTCGGTACTTTCATTGAGCAATGCTGAATAACCGTTTGCGATAGCTGCCAATTCCTGTGCAGAAAAGTTCGGGTCGTTCATCATCTTGCCGAAATTCTGTATATACATTTCCGAAACATCCCCCACCAAGAGTACAGTCTGCTGAACTTTACGGGCATCTTTCACAAGATTGTTTACAGCTTGCAGTTTGTCGTAATATTCCTTGCCTTGCTTATAGACTTTTTCTACTTCTTTGAAGTTCTTGACAACATTGCTCACAGTCGAAGAAGTCTGAATAATTTCATTCGCACTGTTGAGGATACCTGAAGCCAGATTTGCAGGGTCGGTTACAACCCATTGGGCTTTTGCGGACGGTGCTACGGCGAGCATCAGTGCCGTACACACCAGTAACATTACTTTTTTCATTGTTTCTGATTTTTTAAATGATTAATAATTATTGATTTGCTTTGTCACGCCTTTGCATAGCGATATGCTTGATGGCGAGTTCGACGTTGCCGTCCAGTTCGGATGCGAGCTGCATTACTTCCATCTTTTCGGTTTCTTCGGTGGTATAGGCAAGGTATTCTTCGAGCGAAACCTCCGTAGCATACACGGCAGAATGAGTTCCGCCTAACCCAATCCAAACCTCTTTGTACAACCGGCTTGGGTCGTTGTTCATATTGATGGAAAGCACCTGTCCTTTCTCTTTATCCGTAAGCCCCAGCATCGCCTGAATGTCATCGAACTTATTCATATACTTCCGCTGGTCGAGCAGGATTTTACAATCGGAGTTGTTGATGATACTTTCCTTTACAATGGGCGACTGGATGATGTCATCCACCTCTTGTGTTACGACTATCGCTTCTCCGAAAAACTTCCTCACGGTCTTAAACAAATACTTGATGTATTCTGCCATTCCTTCTTTCGCTATCGCTTTCCAAGCCTCCTCAATTAAGATGAGCTTGCGAATACCTTTCAGCCTCCGCATCTTGTTGATGAAAACCTCCATAATGATGATTGTGACTATTGGAAAGAGGATTTTGTGGTCTTTAATCGCATCAATTTCAAACACGATAAAGCGTTTTGAAAGCAGGTCTAACTGCTTATCGGAGTTCAACAGATAATCATATTCGCCACCTTTGTAATAGGGTTCTAATACATTGAGGAAATTGGCAATGTCAAAGTCTTTTTCACGAACCTGTTTTTCCTCCAATACCTTACGGTAATCGCCCTGCACATATTCGTAGAAGCCGTTGAATGACGGATAAATGCCCTCGTTTTTGATACGTTCGATATATCCACTCACAGCATTGGATAAAGCCACTTCTTCCGAACGGGTGGGCGGTTCATCATCACGTTTCCACAAGGTTAGTATCAACGTTTTTACACTTTCCCTTTTTTCGATGTCGAACACGCCATCATCGGTATAGAAAGGGTTAAAGGCAATAGGATTATCTTCGGTGTACGTGAAATAAACACCATCTTCGCCTTTGGTTTTACCCTTAATCAGTTCACATAAACCCTGATAAGAATTTCCAGTATCTACTAACAATACGTGAGCACCTTGCTCATAATACTGCCTTACCATATGATTTGTGAAGAACGATTTACCCGAACCCGATGGACCAAGTATAAACTTGTTCCGGTTCGTGATAATCCCACGCTTCATCGGCAAATCCGATATATCCAAGTGGATAGGCTTTCCGGTCAATCGGTCAGCCATCTTGATACCGAACGGAGAGGGCGAATTGTGGTAGTTCGTTTCTTCTGTGAAGAAACATAAGGCAGGCTCTATAAACGTATAGAAACTTTCCTCACTTGGAAAATCGCCTGCGTTGCCCGGCATTCCAGCCCAATACAAAGTGGCTACGTCCGTTGTATTGTGGCGGGGCTTGCATTCCATCAGTGCCAATGCACTACCGCAATCATTCTTTAGCTGTTTGAGTTCGTTCGGGTCTTCCGACCACGCCATAATGTTAAAGTGTGACCGTATAGAAGACAGCCCGAAGCTGTGGGCTTCGTTCAGGTACTTTTCAATCCACTCTTTGTTGATTTGGTTTGCCCGACTGTACCGAGCCAAAGAGTGCATATTCCTTGCTGACTTCTCAAATTTTTGCAGATTGGCTTCGCTGTTATCCAAAAACAAATACTGGTTGTAGATGTGGTTACAGCTCAACAACAACCCAACAGGTGCAGCAAACGACAAACGGCAGTCGCTTCGGTCAGTCGATAGTTTTTCAAAACGGGTATCTGCCGATACGGTTCCTGGCAGGTCGTCCGTATCGGACAAGGTGTGCAAAGACAACCTTTTGTTCCCGATACGGACTTCTTCCGTTCCGAGTGCGATGTCCTGCATCGGTGTTCCGGCTTCCCTCGATAGCGTTAGGTACTGTTCCAGCAATCCCTGTTTTTCGTCCGTACCGATAATTTCATCTTCAGTAAGGCGTTGCAGGGTTATAAAACCGCTATCGTTCACGATACGCTCAAACTGTGCTACCGCCTCCATAAAGCGGTGTATCGTTTCCTTATTCCTGATTTCCTTTGGTATCAGCGAACCTTTGCAAAGCGAACTGAAATTGCTTTGCATACGCATACGCTCTTTAGTGGTCTTGGTTAAAAAAAGGTAGCAATAGTGGTTCAGGAACGGTCGCTCGTTGAAATGTCGCTGATAGGATTTTGCCAAAAAACTTTGGTTATCGGCTGCCAAATCGGGAGCGTAATTTTCTTTGATGTACCAATCCTGTTTGTGGATTACCGTAAAATCAGGCAGCGTTTTGATGGCTTTATGCCAGGCGGAGTGAATGGCTTCATATTCCGCAGATGCTACCGTGAATAGTTCCGGCAGACGCACTTCAAAGCAGGCAGTAATGTCCGCATCCTTTGATAAAATGCAGTTGTTTTCTACTGCAAGCAATGGAAACTTGCTTTCCAATGTGGAGGTCTTTGCTACATTTCTCATACGGCATTCGGTTTAAGCGTGAACTTTAAATACCTGTGTACAGGCTTGCGGCAGATGATGTATCGGGGATGTCTTTTTCTTGCACCTATTTTCATCAGCCCGTGTTCGCCGTACTTTTGGTTCAGTGAAAAGGTCTGCCACACAATCAGCGAAGCACCGCCTGCTCCGAAAAACAGGCAGACGTAAGAGTTTACGCCAGCCATATACAGTATCATCACTAAGATGAGTGTACCAAGCAATCCACCTGCGAAGATGAACAGGTATTGTGCTTTCAGCCCTTTAAATTCTACCGTCCTGCCAATGCCTTTGTTGATATTGTAATTATTCATAAGGCAGAGGATTAAAGGAAGAATGAACGTAAGATTGTAGCTGCTACAATTAAGAAGATACATGCACCGAACCACGAAGCCGCAGTTTTGCTCGTATCGGGGTCGCCCGAACTGAACTTGTTGTATACCTTAACCCCTCCGATAAGCCCTACTACTGCACCGATGGCGTAGATAAGCTGTGTAGCTGGGTCGAAATAACTTGTTACCATTTGGGTGGCTTCGTTGATACCTGCCGAGCCGTTTCCCTGTGCGAACGCACCAATTCCTGACAGCATAGCCACGGCTGCCAGCAAAACTTTTTTTCTTTGTTTTTCCATAATTGAAACACATTAATTTGTAATTGTGATCCCGCACCTTGCGAGCTTTCGGGACAAAGGTGTTTCAGAAATAAAAGCGTTATAACAAAGTGGCACTCAAAGGAATTGTTTGGCTGTGAGTGGCTGAATTTCTGGATTTTCTATATGAAATAAAGAAAACATTTTTTCTATTTGAAAGACTCTACAAAGAAATATATTTGCATATTCAAATATTATTTTGTATATTTGCTTAAATTTGAAACGGAATACAAAATTGAAAAAGCAACTAAAAGATATATCCCATTTGCAATTTGGCTTTTATGACAAGTCAAAAGAAGAAGGCGCAGCTATTTACCTTCAGGCTAAAAATTTTAACGATTTTGGGCTGCTTGATGGTAATGTGGACGCGTGGGTTGAAATAACAGAAAAGTCCAAAAGTCATCTTTTAGAGGAGGGGGATGTTTTATTTGTGGGAAAGGGAATGAGAAATTTTGCTTGGAAATACAGTGTTGATACAGGGAAAGCAATTGCTTCCTCTATCTTTTTTGTTATCAAGCCAAAGTCTGATCTTGTTGATTCAGACTATTTGGTTACAATTTTTAATTCGACTAAGTATCAATCATTTTTTCAGTCCCTTGGTGCAGGTAGCTCTATTCCTTCTATTCGCAAAAACGAACTCGAAGCAGTAGAAATTCCTCTTCCTTCATTAAAAGTTCAAAAAAAGATAGCCAAGCTCAGTGATTTGCATCGAGCAGAATTAGCTTTGACAGGAAGGTTGATAGATGAAAAAAACAAATTATTTCAAGCAGTAATAAACGATATTTTAAAATAAAATGGAAAAGAAGCTCACCCAAAAAGAGATTAACAATATAGTATGGAAAGCCTGTGATTCATTCAGAGGAGTATTAAGTAGCGGTCAGTATAAAGATTATGTGTTGACGATGCTTTTCGTAAAGTATGTTTCGGATGTATGGAAAGATAAGAAAGCATTTTACACCGAAAAGTACAAAGGTGACAATGTACGCATAGAACGGGCTTTGGCAAATGAGCGATTTAAGCTTCCTGAAAATGCAACTTTTGATTATTTATTTGAAAATCGTAATGATGTGCAGTTGGGCGATTTAATCGACCGTGTTCTGGAACAAATTGAAGACTCTAACCGCTTGAAATTAGCTGGTGTTTTCAGAAATATTACGTTCAACTCAGAATCAAATCTTGGGCAAACAAAAGACCGTAACAGAAGACTGAAAAATTTGCTTGTCGATTTTTCCGAAATGGATTTACAACCTTCACATTTAGAAGGTAACGACGTGATTGGTGATTCTTATGAGTACCTGATTTCAATGTTTGCGGGTGATGAAGGAAAAAAATCAGGAGAATTTTATACCCCAAGTGAGGTTTCTACCCTGTTAGCGAAGCTCCTTGCTCCTGAAGCGGGTAATAGATTAAATGACCCAACCTGCGGTTCGGGCTCCTTATTGATTAAGCTATCCAAAGAAGTAGGATCTGGTAACTTCTCTTTATATGGACAGGAAGTAAACGGAAGCACTTGGGCTTTAGCTCGTATGAATATGTTCCTGCACGAGATTGATAATGCTACCATTGAATGGGGAGACACCATAAATAACCCACGCCTTTTGGAAGGGGATCAATTAATGAAGTTTCATATTGTAGCTGCAAATCCACCTTTTTCATTAGATAAATGGGGAGCAGAAAATGCGGTCGCTGATCAATACAATCGTTTCCATCGTGGTGTTCCTCCAAAAAGCAAAGGTGATTACGCCTTTATTAGTCACATGATAGAAACCACCTATGAAGACATAGGTCGTGTTGGTGTGATTATGCCACATGGTGTGTTGTTTAGGGGAAGTAGCGAAGGTAAAATCCGTCAGCAGTTGATTGAAGAGAATTTGTTAGAAGCCGTAATTGGGTTGCCCGCCAACTTATTTTTTGGCACAGGTATTCCAGCTGTTATTCTGATTTTCAACAAAGCCAAGGGGGAAAATACAGATGTATTATTCATTGATGCCAGTAAAGGTTTTGAAACAGGTAAAAATCAGAACAAATTAAGAGATATTGATATAAAGCACATTGTTGAAACATATAAAGCGTTCAAGACTGTTGCCCCTTTAAAAACTGAAGGATATGTTGTAGAAGAAAAATATGCATTTCGTGCAACTGTTAAAGAAATAAAAGATAATGACTTCAACTTGAATATCCCTCGCTATGTGGATACGTTTGAAGAAGAGGAAGAAGTGGATATTAAAACAGTGCAATTGGAAATTGACACACTAAAGCAACAGATTGATGATGTGGAAGCAGAAATGGCTAACTATTTAAAAGATCTGGGATACTAGTATGGATACAAAGACTGGATATAAGAAAACACCATTAGGAACGGTTCCCTCTAATTGGAATATCGTTGAAATACTTGAGGTTCTAGAATATGAACAGCCGAGCAAATATTTAACGAATAATATCAACAAGGTAAACAACTTGAACAACACACCTGTATTAACAGCTAATAAAGCTTTTGTTTTAGGTTACACCGAAGATCAGGATGGTATATATAACCCCGATAATCCTGTAATAATTTTTGACGATTTTACTACTGCTAGTAAGTATATTGACTTTCGCTTTAAAATCAAATCTTCAGCAATCAAAATATTAACAGCAAAGGGGAATAACGACACGAAGTTCTTATATGAGAAACTTCAGCTAATAAAGATTAATACTGAAGATCATAAAAGACGGTGGATTTCAGAATTTCAAGAAATAGCTATAGCGTTGCCGCCAATTAACGAGCAAAATGAAATTGCAAAACTTTCATTTACTTGGGATAGGTCAATTAGATATAATGAGCAATTACTTGAAAATTTCATAAATCGCAGACGTGCTCTTGTTGTAAAACTGACTTCTGAAATCGGAGTGAACGTAGTTTTAATCCCACTTGCAAAAGTCGTTACTAAGGTCAAAACAGGTTTTATACCTAATAAGGAAACATACTATCAAGAAATTGGCATAAGGTCTCATGCTAAAGGCATTTTTCATAAAGAACCTGTAACAGGAAAAAGTTTAGGTAACAAGTCCGTCTTTTGGATAGAACCCGATTGCTTTGTTGTGAATATTGTTTTTGCATGGGAACAAGCAATAGCTAAGACAACGGAAGTAGAGAGAGGAATGATTGCTTCACATCGTTTTCCTATGTACAAACCTAAAGAAGGGGCTTTAGATCTGGATTACCTGTTGTACTTTTTTAAATCAGCAAAAGGAAAAAACTTATTAGAGTTGGCTTCTCCTGGTGGTGCAGGGAGAAACAAGACGTTAGGGCAATCTGAATTCCTAAAACTCAAAATACCCGTACTTCCAATTGAGGAGCAGAAGGAAATTGTTCGGTTACTAAATACAGCAGATAAGGAAATCGAACTACAAAAGAAGAAAATAGAAGCGATTAAACAACAGAAAAAAGGTTTGATGCAACAATTATTAACTGGGAAAAAGAGATTGAAAATAAATACTATTTAACGCATGAATACATCTGAAACCTTTAAGGAATTCCTCTCAAATATCAAAATCAGCGATGATAAGGCTGATACCATTTCTTATCGCTATGGGCGTATTACAAAATCTTTGAACACAGAATTTCGCAACACAGATTCAAAAACAGCAAATAGCTTGCAAGTTGGTTCTTATGGAAGGTATACGGGAATTAATGGGATTTCAGATTTAGATATGCTATATATTATGCCTACATCAAAATGGGCTGATTATAACAAGTCCGGAGGACAAAGTAAATTATTACAAGATACTAAAACTGCAATTTCAAATACCTACTCTTCTTCTGATATTAAGGTGGATAGATGTGTAGTTACGGTAAATTTTACAGATTCCCATATCGATGTACAGCCAGTTTTTGAATTAGACGATCAAGACTACAAATATCCAGATACTTATGCTGATGGTACTTGGAAAATTACAAAGCCAAGAAAAGAGATGGATGCTATGGTCGAGTTTGAAGCCAACAAAAATCGAAACCTTAGAAGACTCTGTAAGATGGCTAGATCATGGAAAAATAAGCATGGGGTTTGTATGGATGGGCTTTTGATTGACACGCTTGCTTATAATTTTTTAAAATCAACTACTTATTATGACGAAAAGAGTTTTGCATATTATGATGAAATGTGTAGAGATTTTTTCAAACATCTATATGACCAGCCCAAGGATCAAAATGAATATGGTGCTTTAGGAAGCAAGCAGCGAGTGAAAGTTAAAAAGTCTTTTAAGAGGAAGGCAAAGAAGGCGTATGATCTAGCTGAAGAAGCGATTGATTCTGCTTCTGATAAAACGAAACATAATAAATGGAGGGATATTTTTGGAAATGATTTCCCGAAATATGTAAACGAAGAAAAAGAAGCTGCATCACTTAATTCCAGCTATAGAAACACCGAGGAATTTATTGAATCAAAATACCCTATTGATATTAGATACGATTTGAAAATAGATTGTGAAGTGAAGCAAAATGGATATAGAGATGGTTTATTACGTGAATTTCTGTTAAAGAAAATTAGATTGATGCCGAATAAATCTTTAAGGTTTTACATTGAGAAAATAGATGTGCCTGCTCCTTATGTAATCAAATGGAAAGTTACTAACCGCGGAGAACAAGCAGTAAAGAGAGACTGCATTAGAGGACAAATAATTGATTTAAACTCTAGTGAGAAGACTGAAACTACAAGTTTTAAAGGTAGTCATTTTGTAGAATGTTATATCATTAAAGATAATATAGTAGTTGCCAGAGATTTAATTGATGTACCTATTTCTGAATAGTTTAAAAATATAGATATGAGTGAACAAAAAAACTTATTAGAGTCTCAAATTCGAGAAATTTATGGAAGAGTTGTTTATACACACAAAACCCATGAAAAATGTGCCGATGTTCTTAAGGAAAGAAGTGATTGCTTAAAATTTGCTGAAATTTTCTTATCGGCAGCAACTACTACGAGTATTTTAGTTGTAGTGTTCGGTGAAGGAAAAGCATTTCAATTTATCGCTGCACTTTGCTCAACAATATTACTTGGAATAACACTTTATTCCAAAGATTTCAATTTATTGGCGATAGCAGAAAAACATAAACAGGCAGCTTTAAATATTCTTGAAATAAGAGAAAAGCTACTTTCATTACTTGTCGATATTAGGATTGGAAATAAAGCAATAGAACATCTTCAGCAGACCAGAGACGAATTGAACGAAGAACTTATCAACACATATAGAGGTGCTCCTAAAACAATTAATAAGGCTTATCAAATTGCTTCCAAAGCACTTCAACAAAATGAAGAATTTACATTTTCTGATGCAGAAATCGATAAATTTTTACCTGAAAGCTTGAGAAAGAATTAGAAGCGAGCAAAGAATACCTTGATATAACAATTATTAATCTGAAAATAAAGTGAAAAATGAAATATTTAGTATGGGACTTAAAGCAGCTTAAGAGAGGAGAGCGTGTAAAAGTAACCTTATCAGGCAGTGCAGCCAACGTTCGTTTAATGGATAGTTCTAATTTTCAGAATTATAAAAATGGCAGAAGCCATCGATATACTGGAGGTTTGGTCAAAAAGTCTCCCGTTGTTTTAGGTGTTCCTAGTTCAGGACACTGGTATGTCACAGTAGATATGCAAGGTTTGAGAGGCTCCACAAATGCAAGCATACAAGTACTTCCTTCGGCATTGCCAACATATCAAGATACACCTCTTTCTGATGTACCATCTTTAGTTCAAGGAAGGGAGCAATCTCCTTTTGGAACTGAGGAAGAAAATCATAGGGAACACGATGTCTTTATATCACATGCCTCCGAAGACAAAGATGATATAGTACGTCCATTAGCTTTGGCTCTCAAGAATGAAGGCCTATCTGTATGGTATGATGAATTTGAACTAAAAATTGGTGATAGTCTACGACGAAAGATTGATAAAGGATTGGCTAAAAGCCGATTTGGGATAGTTGTATTATCAAGAAGTTTCATTAAAAAAGGGTGGACAAATTATGAACTGGATGGCATGATAACACGGGTTGTTGGAGGTGAACAAGTATTACTACCAATATGGCATGATATTACTAAACGGGAAGTTGTTGATTACTCTCCTTCAATAGCAGATAAAGTAGCAAGAAATACAGCAAATTTCACAGTTGAGGAGATTGCACAAGAAATAGCAGAATTAATTAATAATACAAAATAGTAAAAAATATGGCACGTAAAGAAAGACACGTAGTACCTAATTCTGAAAAAGGTGGGTGGGATTCTAAAAGAGAGAACGCAGAAAGGGTATCCAAACATTTCGACACCAAAAAGGATGCGATGGATTGGAGTCGTGAAAAGGCTAAACAAGAAAAGTCTGAGTTGATTCCACATGGTAAGGATGGAAAAATCCAAAATCCGAATAGTTACGGCAACGACCCAAATCCACCAAGGGATAAAAAACAGTAGTTTATGAGAAAGCTAGCTTGAGAAAGAATTAGGATTATAGCTTATCACATCAACCATTAACCAATAAAACTTAAAAAAAGAATATGCAGCTTAACTACTTTCCGATAAACATTGAGTTTGAAAAATATCAAATCAATACTGAATTATATAGCGATGAACGCCTTACTGAATTAAGAGGTTTGTACAACGCTACGCATTCTTTTTTTAGAAACGGTGATTCTATATACATTTCCAACAAGGACAGTGATGACAGCACTCCTATTGGTATATTAACAGAACGAAGCACGTTTAGTGACCATCAGATTACAGCTTCATTGATAAAGCATATCTTTTTCAGAACTTTCAAAGACCGTTTCCCAAGATACACTCCCGTAGATTTTTATCCTTTCCGTTTCTTTTCGGGTAAAGATGATATTATTAGAAATGCCTTGCCGGATAGTTTAAAAGATAGGATAGGCTATAAAAAGCTCATTGAAGTCCAATTGCGTTTGACCGAGATCAATGGAAAAAAACGTTTCGGTTTCTTGGTCAATATCAAACGTAACTGGGTTTTTGATATTAGTTGTGCCGAGTTACATTCAGAAGGATTTGAATTGATTGGTCTTGATGTACTGCATGCAGAAACATTGCCTGGATTAACGAATATTCTCGCTCCCAATGAAGAATTTGTTGGAGTCCTAAAAGAAGTAATAGGAAACAAGGCGAAAGTTGAAACTAACGAAGGTTTAAAAGAATTTGAATTAAGCGAATTGCTAATTCGAAAAACGAAATTCAACATCGGGAAATACCTGAGTTTTGCCACATCACCAGATAAAAGTGAGGAAATATTGAACATCATTGAGGGTAAACGATCTGATATCTACAATCCCAAAAATCTCTATACCGAAATTAGTAAAATAGCTGAACACTTATTTAGTGAAAACGGGAAACTGGTTTTATTCCAGAATAAAGATAGTTTTTGTTTTACGGTAGATAGCAAACCGATCTCTGTTTCAAATACGATGGAACTAAAAAATCCTACGTTTATTTTTGACCATGCTGTTACAAAGACCAATAATTATAACCCAGATGCAGGTCTGTCTAATTATGGTCCTTATGACAGCAGTACATTTGATATTAAATCACCAAACATCCTTTCTATCTGTAACAAGAATACCCGTGGAAATTTCACAAAATTCCTTTATAGTCTTAAAGATGGTATTCCGCAATCCAGATATTTCCAAAAAGGGCTACAAAAGAAATACGATTTACAAGATGTAATATTTAACATTAAGGAAATTCAGGATTATACTATAAATGAATATCTCAATGCAATTAGAAGTGATGATGATCGTAAACCAGATTTAGCTATTATTGAAATTCCGGTAGCATTTAAAAGATATGATGACCGAAATAATCCATATTATGCTATAAAAGCAAAATTGCTTTCTCTTGAAATTCCGGTTCAATATGTTACCGCAGAGGTTGTAAAAGGTCATAATGAATATATTTTAAATTCACTTGCATTGCAAATTTATGCAAAGCTTGGCGGTATTCCTTGGGTTTTGCCTTCGCAACGTTCGGTCGATAGAGAAATCGTAATCGGAATTGGGCATAGTTGGCTCAGGAAAAATCAATACGCGGGATCCGAACAAAACAGAGTGGTTGGTATCACAACCTTTCTTTCGGGAGATGGTCAGTATCTATTATCAGATAAAGTAAAAGATGTAGCGTTTGAAAATTACTTTTCGGAGTTACTTAAAAGCCTAAAAAATTCCATCGAAAGGCTGTCATCAGAATATGGTTGGGCGGAAGGTGATACTGTACGTTTGATTTTTCACATATTCAAGCCTATCAAAAACACAGAGTTCGATGTAATCAGTCAACTGGTCAAAGAAATTAATCAGTATAAGATAAAATTTGCTTTTGTTACAATTAGCCAATCGCACCCAAATATGATTTTTGACACGACCCAACAGGGTGTGCAAAAGTATGGTAATAGCAATGTTATTGGTGCGTTTATCCCCAACCGAGCAAGTAATGTTTTTTTGGATTCAGAAACTTGTATTGTGCAAATGTTGGGGCCGAATGAATTGAAAACATCTAGACAAGGAATGAGCAAGCCTATTCAAATTAAAATACGCACCCCACAAGGCAATTATGATAATAATGGGTTGAATGATTTAATATTTCATGATTTGAGTTATATCACACAGCAAATATTCTCATTCACTTACCTGTCTTGGCGTAGTTTTTTACCGGGAGAAGAACCCGCAACAATGAAGTATTCCAACCTTATTTCACGCTTGCTTGGCAAAATGAGAAGTGTTCCTGGTTGGGATGCGGATAGCTTAAACTATGGATTAAAAAGAAAGAAATGGTTCCTTTAGAAGAAAAAACAGGTTATCTATCAAGAGTCACTGAAAGCCATAAACTTACAGCATTTAATAATTTGTTGTTAGGTAAGACCATTGTTGTTCCTGAAAATCAAGATTTGAATGAGTCTGAGGAATATTATTTTGAAATTGTAAATGCTATTCAAAAAAACAAGAAAGTAGATTTTGAAAAATATTTTGGCAAAAAATGTAAAAGTAAACCGAGTAAAGACTCTCCAGCCCCTTTTGTCAATGATGATTTTCTTATGTTCTCGTTTATTGTAGGTGTTTCAATATTTAGTATAAACAAGGATTGGGTAAACTATATAGTTTCTATCAGAAACAGAAATGCAATAACAATTACTTTTGAAAATATCTTAAACGAAAATTATTACAGCACAAGCAATTTGCCAGAGATTGTATTCGTGTTTCTTCAATTAAACAATCAATCACTAATTACAAACGAGTTCGTAAACTTCACCTATAAAAAGTTGACTGAGAATATTAAATTATTTGAAAGTCGTAGCGATTTTCAAATTTTGTGTTCTATAAAAGCTTATGACTCGATACTGTTGCTAAAGGAATTACCTGATAATAGTGAATTAATCTTGTTTAGGAGCTTTAATACCAAACTTATTAGACGCATAAAATACTTATCATGGATAATTCAAGCAGTTTTATTTGCCGGATTAATTTATCTATTGCTTAAGCTTCCTAAGTACAGTCCTGAAACAATTCAATTTATTGAAACATACAACTACGCTTTTACAATTTTTGGAGCATTGGGGCTTAGCCTTATAGGCAATTTAATACCTGTCTTTAAAAATAAATCACAAGAATTAATTATGAAAATGCTTGGCTATCCAAGTGAACTAATTATAAATTCTACAAAGAAGATATAAGTATCATGGACACACCCTCATTCATAGAAGACCACATTTCCCAAATTCCAGCTTTAAAATTGCTGATGAATATGGGCTGGAAATACCTATCGCCAGAGGAGGCTTTAACAGCTCGTGGAGGAAGAAGCTCAAATGTGCTATTAGAAGAAATTCTAAAAAGCCAGGTAAAGAAGATTAATAAAATTGATTACAAGCAAAAGGAATTTGCTTTTTCCGAATCTAATATCAACAATGCAATACTGGCAATCAGGGATTTACCGGTACAAGATGGTTTTATAGCAGCGAACAAGGCTTATTATGAACTCATCACATTAGGGAAAAGTTTTGACCAAACGGTTTTAGGTGATAAAAAAAGTTTCTCTTTTCGTTATATTGACTGGGAAAAACCGGAAAACAACATCTATCACATCACTGAAGAATATAGTGTACTACGTTCAGATAGAGCCGATCATTACCGACCAGATATTGTACTATTTATTAATGGTATTCCGATGGTCATTATTGAATGTAAGTCGCCTAAAATAAAAGAGCCTGTAGAAAAAGCCATTGAACAGCATCTAAGAAACCAGCAAGAAGACGGAATTCGAAGCTTGTATTTGTACTCCAATCTTACATTTGCTTTGTCCTCTAATGAAGCTAAATATGGTACAACCGCTACCAGCAAAGAGTTTTGGGGAGTTTGGAAAGAAATGTTCCGTACTAAAGAAGAAGAACGTTTATGGGAAAATAAAATCAACATTTTAAAACACAAAGCTTTACCTGACAATGAGCGTACACTATTATTTAAAGAACGATTTAGAAAAGTCTGGCAATATTTTGAAAATTTAGAACAAGAGGAACAGGTTATTACTACGCAGGATAAACTACTCTTTAGTTTTTGCCATCCCAAACGATTATTGGAAATTATATATGATTTCATTTTGTATGATGACGGCATCAAAAAAGTAGCCCGTTACCAACAGTATTTTGCGATTAAAAACACGTTGACCAAAATCCTAAAAACCGATACAAAAGGTAATCACGAAGGTGGTGTGATTTGGCATACACAAGGAAGCGGAAAATCTTTGACTATGGTGATGCTAGCTCAATTAATTGCTTCACATCCGAATATTAAAAATCCTAAGATACTTTTGGTAACAGATCGTATTGATCTGGATGACCAGATAACGGAAACGTTCAAAAAATGTCATGTGCCAGTAGTTAATGCTGATAAAGGAGCATCAAAGGAAATAGCTAAAAAACTCAGAGGGGAAATACTGGATGATAACGAACTGGAAAAATTAAAGAAGGATACCAGCCTTTTAAAATTGATTACAGAATCCGGCGATGCAGTCATCACCACCCTAATTCATAAATTTGAAGCTGCCGTTAATGCAAGCCCTCAATCATTTGATAGCTCAGAAATTTACATTTTGATAGACGAAGGACACCGTTCACAATACGGTTCTTTCAATGTCAAAATGCAGAAAGTATTTCCAAATGCCTGTTTTATCGCATTTACCGGGACGCCATTGTTGAAAAAAGAAAAAAGCACAGCGAGTAAGTTTGGAGGCATTATCGATGTGTATTCGATTACGGATGCTGTAGAAGACGGAGCCGTTGTCCCTTTATTATATGAAGGTAGGCATAACCTTATTGAGGTTAATGAAAAACCGTTGGACAATTATTTTGACAAGGTTTCAGAACCGCTTACACCTTATGGAAAAGCGGCTTTGAAGAGAAAATACAGTTCTAAAAATATCCTTAACAAAGCCGATCAGGTTATTTATGCCAGAGCCTGGGATATCACTGAACATTATGTGGATAATTTTCAAGGCACTGGTTTTAAAGGACAGCTGGTAACACCCAATAAAGCCACGGCAATCAAATACAAAGAATATTTGGACGAAATTGGCAAATTAAGCTCTGAAGTAATCATGTCTGCTCCCGACACTCGGGAAGGCGAAGAAGACGCCTTTGATGTATCGGACGATAAAGTGAAAAAATTCTGGAATGCCCGAATGGATAAATACGGCACACAGGATAAATATGAAAAGTCTGTAATCGGTGCGTTTAAAAAACAAGACTTCCCTGAAATTATCATAGTGGTGGACAAACTACTGACGGGTTTTGATGCTCCAAGAAATATTGCGTTGTATTTGACCCGTCAATTAAAAGAACATACTTTGTTACAAGCTATTGCTCGCGTAAACCGTGTATATCCGGGAAAGGATTATGGTTATATTATAGACTATTTTGGTAATCTGGAGAACTTGGACAACGCCATTCAGACATATTCCGGTGATAATATGTTTGATGCGGAAGATTTAGCCGGAAGCTGGACAAATATAGTAGAAGAAATCAAAAAATTACCACAGGCGCATTCTGAGGTTTGGGATATTTTCAAAACTATTAAAAACAAATATGACGAACCGGCTTATGAAGAATTGCTTAGCGATGAAGCTATCCGGCATCAGTATTATGAGAAAGTATCTGCTTTTGCACGTTTACTAAAACTGGCATTATCCAGCATTGATTTTGCTAACAACACCCCTGAAAAACAAATAGACAAGTATAAGTCTGATTTGAAATTCTTTTTGGCATTGCGTGTTTCTGTCAAAAGGAGATTTTCTGATGATATTGACTACAAAGAATATGAGCCACAGGTACAGAAATTAATTGACAAGCATATCACGACAGAGGGCGAAGTGCTTAGGATAACGGATTTAGTCGATATTTTTGATAAAGAACAACGAGAAGCTGAAGTTGAGAAACTAAGCAGTAAATCTGCTAAAGCGGATCATATCGCCAGCAGAACTATTCGAGCCATCAATATAAAAATGAATGAGGATCCCATCTTTTATAAAAAGCTGTCTAAACTCATTCGTGAAGCGATTGAAGAATATCATCAGCAAAGAATTGACGAAGCTGAATTCCTAAAAAAAGCCAAAGAGTATGAGGAGGCGTTTTTAAAAGGAGAACGAGGGAATATTCCAAATGCTTTAATAGGAAATGATACAGGTATTGCTATTTATAATCTTATAACTGATATTTTTAAAGATGTGCTTTCGGATAAAATCGAAGTTGCTACAGAGCTTGCTGTTGGTATAGATCAAGTAATCCGTTCAGTAGTATATCAAAATGATCAATTGATGGTAGATTGGCAGAACAAACCTGATATAGAAGGTAAAATTCGCATCGCTATTGATGATTACATCTTCGATTTGAAAAGCAAATACGATATTGACTTGTCTTTCGATGATATTGATCAGACCGTAGAAGAGGCATTAAAAGTAGCTAAAATCAAGTTTGTATGACGGTGGAAAATATCCATAAGATACAATTTGGTTCTGCTACAATTGAATATAGACTCGAATTTCAGGATAGAAAAAATTTAACTATTAAAGTCTATCCAGATTGTATTGTGAAAATAATTGCACCGTATGATACAGCGGTGGAAAAAATTACACAGCATATCAAAAAAAAAGCTCCATGGATCATCAAACAACAACGTGAATTTTTATCCTATCATCCTTACACACCAGAACGAATATATGTCAATGGAGAAACACATCTGTATTTGGGAAGACAATATAAACTACGTGTAGAAATAGGTAATAGAAATGAGGTGAAGCTTTTCAGAGGGCATATTACGGTACTTTATAAAGAGGAAAATAACGTTAAAGATATTCTTGATAAGTGGTATCGAGAGAAGGCATTTGTTCATTTTGAAGAGGTATTGAGTAAAGTGTATCCCTTGTTTAAGAAATACAAAATCAATAAACCAGAATTACATATCCGCTCTATGGAAAAACGTTGGGGTAGTTGTACGCCAAATGGTAAGGTTATTCTAAATCCCGAGTTAATCAAAGCTCCTAAAGGCAGTATTGAGTATGTAGTTGTTCATGAATTGTGCCATTTAGTGCATCACAACCATACAAAGGCTTTCTATGATTTACAGGAGTTTATGATGCCAGACTGGAAGAAATGGAAAGAGAAGTTAGAGCATAGTTTAGTGTGATTTATTTGTGCTTAAAAAATAACATTGGGAGTCTATATAAACTCCCCAATATCAAAATCATTCAAATCACTTTTCCGCAAATTGGAAGAACTGTCCTCATTTTCAGATGAGAGTGTGCTGTCCAAAAGCTCGGCAATTTTTCGGGAAGCACCCTCAACGGAATTTTCCAGCAGGCTGAATAATTCAGTTCCCTGTAATCTTTGAACTATCGCTACCACTGTTTCCTTTTGGGATTGTTCCAAATTTTCTTTTTGGAGCAACGCTCCTACGGAGCTTAGTTCGTCATAGGTAACCCCTTGGGCAAAACCTTTATCGTCACTGGATATTCCGTACCTGTTCCATTCTTCTTCCTCATCTTTCAGATCAGGCATATTTCTGAAAATTTCGTCCAGTTCTTCCTGCGGAATTTGGATACTGACGTTTTCGTTTTCGTCGTATTCTATGTCTAAATTATCAGGATTTATCTCCTGTTCCTCTATTTGGCGTTCATTGGCACTGTTTGGTTGGGAAAGGCTTCTTACAGGTTTGGGTTGCCCCATAATATCGGGCAGATTTGGATTGACTTTTTCCTGTTTCGGCTTTTGTTCCGACTTTTTTCTTATTACAATCTTGTCCTGCAAAAGCAGGACGATTACAATAAGCAGGCATATCACAATTACTGTTTCCATAACTATTATTAAATGGGTTTATACTTATCGTTATAACTTTTGGTAATCTGTTCGCTAAATTCCTGAAAATGGCAATCCAGCAAATTGTCTAAATAGGCGTAAATACTAATCTTATCTTCACCAATCACTTGTATAATACGTGTTAGCTTTTCGTGAAATTCCGGTCGGATGTAAACCGTTTTCCCATCACGGGCATTGGTTTCCGGTTTTTTGAAAAAGATACTTTCGTAATCGGCTTCGTTAGTCCTTTTAACCTTGCTCTTTTCTTTAACCGCAGGTTTCTCCTTTTGCAATTCATTAGATTTCACATCTTCCTTTTGCGGTTCTTCGATGGGTTCAGGCGGAAGCTGCAAGCCGTCCTTTTTAACGCCGTCCACCATCAGGTTCATCATCAGTTCCTCGTTAATATCGGGCGTAGCTTTTCTTTTATTATCTTTTTCCATAGGGCTATAATTGAATGATTTTTAAAAACTCGTCTATAAACAAGTCTAACTGACAGGCTTTCATCAGGCGTTCATCGGGAGGCATTACGGTAGAACGAAAGACGGTTTTGCTATCTACTTCGCTTTCTTTACGAAACCGTGTGCTGTTCTTGATTTGGCTCTGCATCAGGCTTAATCCTAATTGCCCGATAAGCTGGTTATACACTTCGTATAATGGTGTACTTTCCCTGCCATCAACCTGGTTCCAGAAAAGGTTAATGGTTTCTATGGACGTTTCGCCTTTTTTCATAATCACGTCCTGCAAAAGCTGTGTGAAGATGAGCGTACTTTCCATTACCACACGGTCTGCTGTAATGGGCGTAAAAATGTGGTGCATTCCTGCCAATGCTTTCAGGATGCCGGGCGTGTTCACGGTTCCGGGCAGGTCAAAGAATACCACATCAAGAGGTACTGAAGAAGTGCTTAAAAATTCCTGAGCCGCTTCCAATACGCTATCCGCTCTGTGCTGAATAATCGGATAGGCTTTTTTGTTGATGGTGGTAAATTGTTTGTACGCCAGCTTTTTCAAAACCTCATTTTCCATTACCATTGCCAAATCCCTTGTTTTCATTTTCATCAGGCTGTGCTGCGGAAAATCCGCATCAAATACTGCTACGTTGTAGCCCAACCGATAGTGCATCGTACTGGCAACGAGCGTTGTAAATGTACTTTTGCCGACACCGCCTTTTTGAGATGAAAAAGCGATAAATACTGTTTTGTGTTTTGCATTCATATTTCTACTGTTTTAAATTATTTATATATCCAATTACTTATGTTCGTATATCTGTAAATAGCTACTCAGTACTGCATCTATGTTCATAGGTCTATGCAGAAATAGTTAGGTACGCCAGTATGTAGCAAACTGTTTATATACCCGAATACACATTTATATCCGTATGCAGATAAGTAGGTTTTCACTAACACACCTGCTCGCTTATGTGCTTAAAATCCTATGTGCTCAACCACATAAACAGGTACTTCAATCTGTACCTTTTTACATCCGCAGAACCGTACTTTTCTATATGGGTGCTTGCGTATTTGCGTTGTTACCTGCATAGCTATCTATGCCCTTATATCGGTTCATAAGCACAAAGAAATGCACATATATAGGTGCTTTTATTATCGTGGCAGTGTTTGGCGTTCAGAGGCAGAGTTTGTCCGGGTATTGCATTGCAATACTCTTACAGGCAGGGCTTTACTTTGTAAAATGATTTTTATTAACGGACTTATGCAAAGCATCTTGACAAAATGGACACTAAGCAGAACGGCATCGAGCCGTTTTTCCCTGTTACATTTAATCCGTCCCGCAGGGCGGATTTTTGTGTTCATCGGAACACGGCAAGTTGTGTTTTGAGGCACTCGAAACCGAGTTAGTGCCTCAAAACAACTTGCCCTGCCGGGGGCTGAAAAACACCTTCCGAAGTCAGGGTTTTGTGTAAATTAAAAATGGATTAGTGATGAACGAGAACAGTAACAGAAAACAGAATAAGGGCGGACGGACACCAAAAACCGACCCGAGCATCCACCGCCACGTTTTCCGTCTTACGGACGAAGAAAACGCCAAACTTTTATCGCTTTTTGAAGCATCGGGAATGCCCAATAAAGCAAAGTTTATCATTTCCCTGTTGTTCAGTAAGGAAATGAAATCGGTTAAGATTGATAAAGGGACGGTTGATTTTTATATGCGATTGACTTCGTTTCACAGCCAGTTTCGTTCCGTAGGCGTGAATTATAATCAGATTGTAAAACTGTTGTACAAGCATTTTTCCGAGAAAAAAGCCGCAGCATTTCTCTACAAATTGGAAAAACAGACGGCTGAAATGGCGATGCTATGTCAAAAAATCATTCAGATAAGTGAGGAATTTGAAGCAAAACATCTGAAAAAACAGCGTTAGACCTGCATAAGCTATCCATCAAAAAATAAAAAAATAGCTTATGCACGCTTCATTACCATTAATGAAAATAAAAAAAACAATGAAAAATGATAGCAAAAATTGGCAGAAGCGGAAATTTATACGGTGCATTGGCGTACAATCAGCTCAAAGTAGAGAATGAAAACGGACAGATTTTGTTTGCTAATAAGATGATTGAAACTGTTAACGGTCATTATTCGGTTGCACAATTAGCCCAATCTTTTGCTCCTTACCTCATCGCCAACCGCAATACGGAAAAGCATACGTTGCATATTTCGCTCAATCCCGACCCAAATGACAAAGTAAGCGATGATAAATTCAGGGAAATGGCAGAGCAGTATATGCGTGAAATGGGCTATGGCGAACAGCCTTTTGTGGTCTTCAAACATACCGATATTGACCGCAGCCATATTCATATTGTTTCGGTTTGTGTGGACGAGCAGGGCAAAAAGATTTCAGACAAATTCGAGAAAATGCGGTCTATGAATATATGCCGTGAACTGGAAAAACAACACGGACTGATACCCGCAACAGATAAGGAGCATAAGCAGAACGATAAAATTTTCCGTCCGGTAGATTATCGGGCTGGCGATGTAAAAAGCCAAATCGCTTCGGTAGTCCGCCACCTGCCTAACTATTATCAATACCAAACTTTGGGAGAATACAATGCCTTGCTTTCCCTTTTCAATATTACCACCGAAAAAGTGGAGGGCGAATTGCAGGGAAAGATGCGGCAGGGTTTATTATACATTCCTTTAAATGAAAAGGGAGAAAGAGCCGGGCATCCGTTCAAGGCTTCTTTGTTTGGTAAAAACGCAGGGCTTCCGGCTTTGGAATTTCATTTTGCGAAAAGCAAAGAGGCTTTAAAAGACCACCCGACAAAACCAACCATTAAAGCTGCCGTTACCATTGCCCTGCAATCAACAAGTAATGAGCAGGCTTTTAAAAAACAGTTAGGCGAACAGGGTATTAACGTAGTGATGCGTAGAAATGATACAGGTCGTATTTACGGAATGACGTTTATAGACCACAATTCCAAAACGGTCTGGAACGGTTCACGATTAGCAAAAGAGCTTTCTGCCAATACCTTTAATGATTATTGGAACAATAACATCAAACCGGAGATTAAAGATACAGTTGTACAACAACCGAAAATATCCATATCAAATGATGCGGATCTTCCTGCGGAAGAACCACATCATTTGTTCGACTTCCTGAATACTTTTGAAAAACACGAAGACGGTTTGATTGAAGCATTAGGCGGTTTGCTTCCCGAAGCACAGGGCGAAGATTATGAGGAACAGGATTTTGCCAATAAAATGAAGAAGAAAAGAAAACGTCAAAGAGGTCAGAAATAGCAATCAGCCAAACACAGCCACGCACCGCCATTGACTGCCACATTAATATAGTCACTCCTTGTAGCCTTTAAATTCACGCCCGAACATTAATAATTAAAATAATGCAGGGAGAAGACGAGTTACGAGGGCTTGCCAAGATTATGGCTTTTATGCGGGCAGTAAGTATCCTTTTGGTACTGATGCACCTTTATTGGTTTTGCTACGGTTTCTTTATGGAACGTGGCTGGATATTAGAAATAATCAACAAAATTTTAGGGAACTTCAACCGAACGGCGGGTTTATTTGAACACAACTTATATACCAAAGTTTTTTCATTGGTATTGCTGGCTCTAAGCTGTTTGGGGACTAAGGGAGTTAAGGACGAAAAAATAACCTGGTCTAAAATATATGTGGCTTTGGGCATTGGCTTTATCCTGTTCTTTCTGAATGCCCCTTTATTAAAGCTGTCGTTAAACACCGCTACATTTCTTTATATCCTTACCACAGGTTTAGGCTATATCGCTCTGATGGTCGCTGGAGTTTGGATGAGCCGCCTGCTCCGTACCAATTTGATGGACGATGTTTTCAACAACGAAAACGAAAGTTTTATGCAGGAAACAAAGCTGATGGAAAACGAGTATTCTGTCAATCTTCCCACGAAGTTTTATTATAAGAACAAATGGAATGACGGTTGGATAAATATCGTCAATCCATTTCGGGCAACGATTGTGTTGGGTACTCCGGGTTCAGGAAAATCGTATGCCATCGTAAACAATTACATCAAGCAGCAGATTGAGAAAGGTTTCAGTATGTACATCTACGATTTCAAGTTTGACGACCTTTCTACCATTGCCTACAATCATTTGCTGAAGCATCAGGATAAGTATAAAGTACAGCCAAAATTCTATGTGATAAATTTCGACGACCCACGCAAGAGCCACCGTTGCAATCCGCTTAATCCCGTCTTTATGACGGACATTTCAGATGCTTACGAAGCTGCTTATACCATAATGCTGAACCTCAACCGTAGCTGGATACAGAAACAGGGCGATTTTTTCGTGGAAAGCCCAATTATTCTGTTGGCAGCCATAATCTGGTATCTGAAAATTTATGAAAACGGAAAGCATTGTACATTCCCACACGCTATCGAATTGCTGAATAAAAAGTATTCGGAGGTATTTACTATCCTTACTTCATATCCCGATTTGGAAAATTATTTATCGCCCTTTATGGATGCGTGGCAAGGCGGAGCACAAGACCAATTACAGGGACAGATTGCTTCGGCAAAAATTCCATTATCAAGAATGATTAGCCCACAGCTATATTGGGTTATGACAGGCGATGATTTTTCATTGGACATCAACAATCCTAAAGAGCCAAAGATATTATGTGTTGGTAATAATCCCGACCGTCAAAATATTTATTCGGCGGCGTTAGGCTTATACAATTCGAGAATTGTAAAGCTCATCAATAAAAAGGGGCAATTAAAGAGTTCGGTTATCATTGATGAGCTACCCACAATTTATTTTAGGGGACTGGATAATCTTATCGCAACTGCGAGAAGTAATAAGGTGGCAGTTTGCTTGGGCTTTCAGGATTTTTCGCAATTAATAAGAGATTACGGAGATAAGGAGGCAAAGGTTATCCAAAATACGGTAGGTAATATTTTCAGTGGTCAGGTTGTCGGCGAAACGGCAAAGAGCCTTTCGGAACGCTTTGGAAAAGTATTGCAGAAACGTCAAAGTATGACCATCAACCGCAACGATAAATCTACTTCCATATCCACACAGTTGGACAGCCTTATTCCGGCTTCCAAAATTTCAACTTTAACACAGGGTATGTTTGTCGGTTCTGTTTCTGACAATTTTGATGAACGTATCGAGCAAAAGATATTTCACGCTGAAATCGTGGTGGATAATGAAAAGGTTGCATCCGAAACGAAAGCCTATCAAAAGATACCGCAAATCCTTTCTTTTGTAGATGAACAGGGCGAGGATAAAATGAAACAGCAAGTTGAAAGCAATTACCGTCAGATAAAACAAGACATTGTACAAATTATCGAAAAAGAATTGGAGCGTATCAGTAATGATCCGAACTTACAACATTTGGTGCAATAGAGGAAGCAAGTTTTAATTACCTCCCTTTTTTTATTTATTATACTATAAAACTCCTCGTGGCAAATGAATACCCTTAGTCCGTACAATACTCTCCGAAATATTGGGAATTTCTTTCTGTTTTTCGACTTGTTCCGCAGGTTCTTCTTTTGCTTCCGGCATAATAGACAACTGTATTTTTCGCTCAACGGAAGCCAGTTCCGTTTTGAGTTCGCTCAATCGGTTTTCTTTAGACCACGCACCATTTATCACTTCCTGAAGAACAGGTAAATCTTTTTGAATTTGCGCAATTTTCTTTTGCTCCTGCTTGATATAGCCGGGCAATTTTTCCAATGCCCTCAAAAAATTCATTGATGCGGTTTCAGGTTCTTTCGCCATTATGCCATTGTTGTAGGTATATTTGATATTGCCCTCTCCCTGCACCAAAAAACGGTTTACCTTAATATCTACACCCTCTTTTTCGGACATTTCGGTTTTTACCAACAGCGTAAATCCGTACAACGTACCGATTTCTTCATACTGACCTCCGGTGCGGGCTTTGTCCGCAAGCTGGTTAACCTTTGCGCCAATTTGTTTTATATCAGCGTTGGGCGGTAAACCGTCCAACTGTACAGGATTTGCGATAGTGCCATCCGAACGCTTTTGTATGCGTTCTTGCAGGTTATTCCAATCAAGGCTCATTCTGTTTAAGCGTGATTGTGCACTGTCCAGCAGTTCCGTAAAGTCTTGCAGCTTGTATTTGGCACTGAATTTAGAACGGTTAAACGTCTGTTTTTCACTTTCCAATCCTGCAATCTGTTTTTCTAATTTAGCTTTATCCAACAGGTCGGTATTTCCCGACAGGATAGCTACATATTCCGAAAAGTTCATTCCCGATTTTTCGTCCATACTGCCCTCGTCAATGGTTCGTTTACCGAGATTGTTGGTTTTTAATTGGTCTATAAAAAGTTGTTTGTTGTACAATAGGTTGAACTTGTAGCTATCCAATGATTTTTCTACGGCATAAATAATCACATCTACTTTGTTATCGGCAAAGAACTTGGCAATCTCATTGCCTTTTCGGACAGCCCTACCGTCACGTTGGGCAAGGTCGCTTGGTCGCCACGGCGTATCCAGATGATGAACGGCAACAGCTCTTTTCTGTGCGTTTACGCCTGTTCCCAACATACTTGTAGAACCGAACAGCACACGGATTTTACCCTCGTTCATCCCGTTGATAAGCTCCTTGCGTTGCTTGTCATTTTTTGCTTCCTGTATAAAACGGACTTCGTTTGCAGGGATACCGTGGTCTTCCACGAGCTTGCGTTTAATTTCAGCGTACACATTCCATTCGCCCGGCTTGTAGGTTCCCAGATCGGAGAAAACAAACTGCGTTCCTTTCTGTGCATTGTATTGGTTATAATATTTGGCAATGTTTGCCGCACAATGCGAAGCCTTATTATCGGGATGGTCTTCGTACCTAGCGCTTACCATACGTATATCGAGCGACATCTTACGGGCATAATCCGTAGCGATGAGCATCTTTGCTTTTTCTTCACTTGGACTTAGTGGCGGTCTTCCGAGTAATTCGCCTCTGCCTGACTTTGCAAACTCCATCAGCTTTTGGATAAATTCAGCTTGGTCGGGAGTTGGCGGTATATTATACAATATCTCGTTCTTTTCAGGGCGGTCAATGCCTATATCTTTTGCCGTTCGGTAATCCGTGATTTCAGAATAGAATTGGGCAAGCTCCGGCACTTTGATGAAGTATCGGAAGCGTTCTTTTGCCACAATATTGTTAGCGACTGAAAACTCATAATCGGTCGTTTTCCTCGCATAGATGGCTGCCCACGCATCAAAAGAATGGATGCCTTGTTTTTCCATTGCTCTTGGTCGCAGGTATTTGAACAGCAGGTACAGTTCCGTTAATGAGTTGCTGATGGTCGTTCCCGAAAGAAAAGTTGCCCCCATATCCGCATTGGTACGTTCCTGAATGGTACGGATAGCAAAGAGTAGGTTCATCGCTTTTTGGCTTCCGTCCACATTGCCCAATCCGGCAACCCGTGTATGCCTTGTGTTGAACATCAGGTTTTTGAATTGGTGGCTTTCATCTACAAACAAATGGTCAATGCCCATCATCTTAAAATCCACCACATCATCTTTGCGGTTCTCAATATCGTGCCCGAGGGTTTTGAGCTTGACTTCGAGGTTTTCTTTACGCTTGATTACTCCGGCAAGCATCCCTCTGGTAACTTCCTTGCCTTGCGATTGCAGGGCATCGAGGTTACGCTCCACACTGTCCAATTCTGTTTCGAGTATTTTTTTTTGAATTTCGGGCGATTGCGGTATCATTCCGAATTGGTCGTGTGTCAGTATCACACAATCCCAATCGTTGTTTTTAATATCGCCGAAAATTCGCAGGCGTTTTTGGGGCGTAAAATCTTCTTTGCCAGGAAACAGGATTTTTGCGTGTGGATAGGCAGTGCGGTAGGCTTCGGCAATTTCGTGAACATTGCTTTTCAGCCCGATAACCATCGGTTTGTGTGCCAGTCCCAAACGCTTCATTTCCTGTGCTGCGGTACACATCACAAGGGTTTTTCCCGCACCTACTTCGTGGTCGCAGATAGCACCGTTGTTCAGCTTTATCATCCAAACGGTGTCCTTTTGGCTGGAATACAAATCTTCAATGCCCAATGCCTTACGGTCTAATCCCGGAAAGTCCTGATGCGTTCCTTCATAGTTCGGTCTAACGAAGCAGTTAAATGTATCGTTATATTGGTCGGTCAGCCTGTTTTTAAACTCATCGTTTTGGGCGTGAAGCCAATTGGTAAATTCGGTACGGATTTCGTCAATCTTGGTGTTCGCCATTTGTATGGCTTCCATATCCCGTACTTTGACCTCTTTATCATCAATAGTGATTTTCTTGGTAATATCAGGCGTGGTATTTACCAATGCGTGTTTGAGAAGAGCAATCCCGTCAAACGTCCGGCTTTCGGCTTTGACGGCATATTTTTCCCATATATGCAAATTCTTCTGTCCACAGCTTACGGAAAAATCATCCCCGCTTTCTGAATAATGGATGCGTACATCCGTATCGAACAAATGCGAGGCAAAGCGGGCATAAATGCCTGTGGGTATCCAGCGTTCGCCCAAATTAAAATCGAGTTCCTCAAACTCAATTCGTCTTGGTCGGGCTTCTTCTAATACGCTAAGACTTGCTTTGGCTTCCGCATCATCGGGATTGCTTTCGAGGTAGGTTTGTACCTCTTGGGCTTTTTCTACTACGTTCCCTGCAATCCAGCGTTCGGCTATTTCGTATTCCTTTTGCAAGGGATTGTAAAAAATACGACCGTGTAAGGCTTCTTTCAAAGCCTCGTCAGGCATATGGCTGATTTCGGACATATAGTCCAAATCCACGTTTCCGTATTTGTTCAGCGATGCCGCTAACGCTTCTTCGGGATTGTCCGTTGCTATGGTTACGGTGGAGAAACTTACAGGACGGCTGAATACATCCGCTTTGTGTATCACACCGCCAACAACACGCTCCAAATAAGGGATTTCCTTACCTGCACTATCTGTCTTAATCAGTTTGATATTATCGGCACTATTGAGATTACCGTACCTTTTGACAAAGGCATCGTATAAGCGGTTTAGATTTTCCCGTTCTTCTTTGTATTCGGTCTGAAACTTTGCCTCTTTATTGTAAAGCTCTTGGTAAACATCCCGTACAGCAATGTAGGCTTCGGCTCTTGCTTTCTGCAAGGATGGCAATTGCAATGGATGGAAAACTGCCGTACCGTCTGAAGTATCTACATCTTGCAGATGACCAACCCAATCGTTATCCACGACAAGGCAATCGTTGCGGTGGAACGATTGCAGTTCGCCACTATACGGAGCAGGTTCAGGAATGGTGTCGGGAACGGCTGGCTTATCCGCTTGGCCATTCCCGTTAATGCCCGAAAACAAGTCGCCGATAGCTTCCTGTTTTTTGCTATTGGATGATACATTTCCATTGACTGCCCTATTGGTAACAGGAGGCGTGTAGGGTTGCTGCATCGCACTACTGAACAGGTCTGTCTGGCGACCTATCGAACGGCTGCTTTTATTAGCGCCTTGTCTTTTCGATGTTGTAGCCCTTTTGGGAGGAGCAAGCACTGCTACGGGTTCGTCTGTATTTTCAAACAGGTCGAAGATGGTTAACTGTTTTAATTCCTGTGGGCTTTCCTGTCTTATAGCAGGTGTTGTAAAATGTTGTGTTTCGGGTTGAATAATTACAGGCTCAACAACCGGAGGCGTAACCGTTGATATTGTGGGAATTTGTACAATGGGTTCATCGTTCCGTTCGCCTCTGTATAAACCCAAATTCAAGTGCCTTCCAAAATCATCGGAAAGCATTTTTTTGAGGTCTTTGGCAATTCCGGCAACACCGTCTTTGTGTGTGTAAATTAAAGCAGGTTGTCCGTAAGGGTCGGTATCTAATTTGCTGTCGGTATGCACAATCCTTGTGCTGTCCTGAAAGAAAGCATTGCCTGGTGTATTGTATGCTGTTTGCCTGCTTTGGCAAAACAGATCTTCCGCTTCGCTCAGACCTTGTTTTGCCTTATTCTTTTGCAGGATAATCAAATCACTGCCAACTTCTGTTCCGGCATATTCCGTAAAAAGGTTATTTGGTAAGCGAATAGCTGATACCAAATTATTATCCTGCATCAACGCCCTGCGTATTGGTTCGTTCTTCGGACTGTTGAGGATACCTTGCGAAGTGATATAAACCAATACACCGCCCTCACGGAGCATATCAGTACCTTTCAGAAAGAAGTAATTATGTATGCTTCGGGCAGCCTGTACTTTTGCACTGTCCTTGCTTCGGGAATAGGAAAGGTCGAAAACGGAAGTATCGCCAAATGGAATATTACTGGCTATTACATCATAGCTGTTTTGTTCCTTTTCGGGTATTTCTTCAAAACCGCTTACACGGATATTGCTTTCGGGATAAAGTTGTTTTAAAATCTTGCCTGTCAGCAAATCCTTTTCGTAAGCGGTAACACTGGCTTTCTGATTTTCTGAAAAAGATTGTATGAATGAGCCGATACCTGCGGAGGGTTCGAGGAATTTATCAATGTTCAGACCGCTATCACGCAAGGCTGCGGAAACCGCATCTATTACCTGTGGCGGTGTATAAAAAGCCGTCAGTACGGAGCTTTTCATACTATCCACATACTTGCGGTATTGCTTATCGCCTTCGGAATTTTCTTTGAGTAGTTGGTGGAGTTCCCGCGTAATCGGGAAAAGGTCGTGTTCTGTTTTTCTCCAATGATTGATGTCTATATCGTTCGCTATGGGGTTCAGCACGAATTTAAGACCGCCAAATCCGCTGTATTGCATCATTAGCAGTCTTTCGCCTACGGTGGCTTGTCGTTTCTCCTTTTCCAGTTTAAAAGCAATTCGCAGACTATCAATGTTCTGTTGGAGATGTTGCTTTTTACTGAAGCCCATTTTCGGCTATCCATATTGCGATGGTTCCCGTTATTTCGGTATAGAGCAGGTCAAACTCATAACCGTATGCGAAATCATCGGTTAGTTCATAGCGGGAGAAAACAGGCTCACAAACAGGGGACATTTTCAGGGCGAACGGTCGCAATTCCTCGTCTGCCATTATGGTATCAAACTCATTGCATACGACTTGGAAAACCGTATCGAATTTGGAAAAATGCAAGTCCTCAAAAAGAATGTAATTGGCTATTTCGTTGCATTGCTCAACTGCATTTCCCGAACGAAAAGCACCCTCGTAGGCATTGGCAGCCCACGAAGAACGTTGCTCAATAAATTTTTGGTCGTTTGCCTTTTCGGGGAAGCTGGTGTTTAATAATTCTTGCAGTCGTAACCTGAAATACGACAGGTCTTTTTGTTGTGTATTCATACTATAATTTTGTTTAGAATTTTACTTGAACCCTAAAATTATGGCAGTAGAGAAGCCCCTTTGCAGAAGTGGCAGGGTTTGGCTTTAAGAGGCGGGATTTGGCGTATAGGTGTAGATTAAGGAGAAAGATTTTGTATTTTTGAATATTTATATGCAATTATAAATGGCTAACGAACTGGAGAAGGCAATCACAATAAAAGCTGCAATAGACAAAATAGATGCAGGTGATTTTTTATTACCGTCTATTCAACGACGATTTGTGTGGAATACAGAACAAATAGAATTATTATTTGACTCTATTATGCAAGACTATCCGATTAACACATTTATGTTTTGGAGAGTAAATAGCGCTGAAATTAAAAACCAGTTTCGTTTCTATGACTTTCTAAAGAAATATATTGGTTACAAAGGAGGTAATAATGAAGAGAGAAAAACGAAAGGTTATAAAGACTTTGACTCTGTAATTGACGGTCAGCAAAGGCTTAACAGTCTTTATATTGGTTTAAAAGGAAGTTACGCATACAAACAATATGTTTACAGGAAGAAAATATACTATAATGATGAAAGTAGTTACCCAACAAGAAAGCTCTACTTGGATTTATTAAGCCCAATTGAAACAGATGAACAAAAGAAAAAATACGATTTTCAATTTTTAATACACAATGAACATAAAAAAGAAAACGAACAAACATCAAAACAAGTAACTGATGAATTTGGAAACCAAGAGACTGTTGATTGTTATTGGTTTGAAATCGGAAAAATTTTAGAATTTAAAAATGAGCATAGTATTGTTTCATTCCTTACACAAGAGAAGTTAGACTTGTCAGGTTTTCCTGGGGAAACGTTATTAAGACTTTTTAAATTAGTAAACGAGAAAACTCTGATTAACTACTATTTAGAGCAAGAGCAAGATTTCGATAAAATCTTGTTTGAATTCATTAGAACAAATTCAGGTGGGACAAAACTCTCTTTTGCAGATTTATTGATGTCTATTATAACGGCTTCTTGGGAAATAGGACTATCAACTAAAGGAGCAAGAGAAGAATTAGATGATGTTATAAGGGAAGTCAGAGAATTTGGCTTTGAAATAGACCAAGACTTTATATTAAAAACTTGTCTTGTTTTGGTTTCACAAGATATTCGATTCGCTCTTAAAAATTTTGGAGCAGAAACGATAGTAAATATCAAAACGGATTGGAGTAAAATAACATTATCAATAAAAGCTACATTTGAATTAATTAAATCGTTCTCTTTTAATAACCATTCCTTACGAGCAAAAAACTCTGCGATACCAGTTATTTACTACCTATTTAAAACAAATCAATATACAGAGATAAACAAGGAGAATAGACATAAAGAAAATAGAGAACAAATAAAAACATTTCTTCACAGTTCGCTATTAAACAAATTATTTGGTGGTAGTTCAGACGGTTTCCAAATCAAACTTAGAAAAGTTATATCTGAAAACATCAATGGTAATTTCCCCCTATCAGAGATTAAAGATGCGTTTAAAGGAACAAATCGTAGTTTTAATATTGATGATGAAAAAATTAGCAGCATTCTAAGAACTTCTTACGACAGTTTAGATAGCTTTTATATTCTTTCATTGCTATTTCCAAAATTCAATTTTGAATTTAAAAACCCAAATATTGACCATCTTCATGCCAAAAGCCAATTTAGAGCTGAAAATTACGGTCATTTACTGAATCAAGGAGACATAGATTTTTACAACAACTACCATAACTCTGTTTTGAATTTAGCACTTCTCTCTGAAGAACAGAATAAATCAAAGACAAAAAGTGAGCTGAAAGCTTGGATCGAAAAAGAAGAAGAATTTAATAAAGACATTCGAAATACATTACTAATTCCTGAGAATACTGACATAGGATTTACAAATTTTATTGATTTTATAAACAAAAGAGAAATTTTATTAACCAGTTTATTAAAGGCAAAACTGAAATAAAAAAGTACCGAAATAATCACTATATGATAGACGGCGGCATAACAAACGAAGAAGATTTTGATGACTTGGAGGATATAAGTTTTTCAGAATTGAGCAAATTTGACTTAACGAAACTTGACGAAAATGTTTCTTATAATATATTTGAGGATAACTTTCCGCAATGCACAATAACACGCATTAATGATAAATTACTTATCAGAATCGAGGAGCATATTTATACAAAGTATTGGTTTCATAAATACCACGCATCTGTTTTTGCAACAGCAATGATGAAAGCTATAAAACGACTTCAACTTGAAGGTATTCCATTCTCTGACGAGGAACTTGATGATGAAGATGAAGTGCACATTTTTGTTAGGTGGACATTAACTGAACCTTCAAATATTGACAACAAAACCTTATCAGAAAACATAAATATAGCATTTGATAGCGTTTTTGAGCGTGCCAATTCAATGCTTGAAAATTCTGATAGTGTTTTAATACTTGGGAAAGATACTGGTGAAGGACTTGACTTATTGAAACGTATTCAAATTCATCTTGATAATCTGGGCTTCTATACCTATATAATTAAAGAGCAACCAGACATTATTGGAGAAAGTGTAATACAGAAAGTTTTGAGATTTGGACTATCATCAAGGTTCGTAATTATTGAAAATAGCGAACCCACGGGTCATTTATATGAATTTCCACACATCACGAAATTTGCAGAGTTAACATCCATTGTTTTGCAAAGACAAGGAGAAGGTTCAACTTGGATGTTTGAAGACCTTTACCACAGGCTACAAAACATTAAAAAATTTGAATACACGAATGAAACACTTGAAGACGAAATAAATCTTGGAATAGAGTGGGCGAACAGTTATTTGTCAACTTTTGGAAAGTTTCAAAAGGAGAAATTGCCGTGGTTTAAATAAAAAATCGAGTGGCGATACACCGTCTTTGACATTCCATAAATAAACCCTCTAAAATTTTCAGAGGGTTTATTGTTTATTCAAAATTAGTAACATCCTACCAACTTCAATATCCATTCGTGAAAAGGCAAACCATTTCTTGCCCAGGTCTTTGAGGGAAGCCCCGATATGGTAGAGTTCTGTATCGTCAATAATCAAAAAGCGGTCATGAGCATCAGAAAGAATCTCAATTTCTATGGGAGGATATTGGCTGTTGTACCGTTGTATATCCAGCCGTAACTGATTGCTGATATTTTTGGTATAGATAGTTGCAATTACATTAGCATTCCGTTTTCCCAATAAGATTAGCACCGTATCGTCCACATAATTATCAAGCAGGATAATGGAGCTTTCGGCACTTCGGATAATATCGGAAACAAAGGTATAGGCATCAAAAACCTGCCCATTGTAGAAGATACCTTTGTCGCTGTGGAGCTTGTCGCTTTCCAAAGCCTTGAAAATCTCTTCAAATTTTTGGTCTGCTTCTAATTGCTTTAGCTCAATTTTATCCAAACGATGGAACAAAGAAGCATTGCTGATAAGCATTCTACGCATCTCTACAAATGCTTCCATAATCTCAACACTGACCTTGACGGCAATTTCAGAGCGTAGTACAGCAGAAGCCATTGCCACCCCTTGTTCTGTAAAAACATAGGCTAAATAACGTCTTCCGCCGTAGCCCAAACTTGAGGTTCCAAATTGGAACCTCAAGTTTTCAACTTCCTCTTCGGTCAGTTGAAAACAAAAAGAAGCAGGAAACCTTTCTATATTTCTTTTTACTGCTTTGTTGAGGTTCTTTGTTTCCACCTGGTATAAGGAAGCGAGGTCGCTATCCAGCATCACTTGCTTGTCACGTATTGTATAAATCAGGTTTTTGATTTCTTCGGGAGAGATAAGAGGTTTATTTTCCATTACTTTTTGTAGCTTTTGTTTTTTTCAAATTCAAAAGAGGTTTTGTAATCTTCATTCAACACGATATAAGCATCGAATTTCTTTCCGGCTTTGCTTTTCATTCCTTTGATGAGTGAAGTTTTCCTTTTACTGACAAGGCTTTCAATATCGGCTATGCCGATTTGTACACCGCACACATTACGGAACTGTACCCAGCTACAAACTTCATCAGGACACTTGACAATCTTATCCCGAATAATGAGTTGATGGCTTTTGCATTTCGGACAAACCAATTTAGATAGGTTGTTATTGGCAATGGAAGCTTGCAACAATTCATTGGTAATAGATGAAGCATAATTTTCCATTTCCTTTTGAAATACCCCTGCATCAACTTCGTTGTTTTCGATTTTCTGCAAAGTGAGTTCCCATTCGGCAGTCATTGCCACATCTGCAATTTTCCGGTCTTTGACCAATTCATATACCTGCAATCCCTTTTCTGTTGGTATCAAAGATTTCTTTTCCCTTTGGATATAATTGCGGGTAAACAGTGTTTCGATTATTGCTGCCCTTGTAGCCGGAGTGCCGATACCGATATGTTGTAAAGCCTTGCGTTCGTCTTCATTTTCGATTTCCTTTCCGGCAGTTTCCATTGCGGACAATAGCCCTGCTTCGGTATAAAGTACAGGAGGTTTGGTTTTCTTATCTAAAACGGTAGCTTCCTTTATTTTGAGTTCATCGCCTTTTTTCAGTTCGGGTAAATCCTGTACAGGTTCGGCGTTATCATCGGAAAAATTGCCTTTTATGGAGCGCCATCCCACTTCAATAATCTTACAGCCTTTTACTGTAAAATCGTAATGCAACACCTGTAAACCGACATCGGTTATCTCTTTGATACAGGCCCCGGAAAGGGCTTCGAGCAATCGAAAGGCAATCATATCATAAACGGCATTTTCCTTTGCGTTCAGGGCTGACGGGATTTTATCCGTAATCAATAATCCATGATGGTCGGTAACACGCAAATCGTTCACTATACGTTTATTGAAACGCCCCCATTTCATTTTGGTTACGGCTTGTTTGCAGGTTTCCCTATCCTGCAAAGCCCTCACGAGGTTTGGAATTTCTGCCCACACATCTTCAGGAATATATTTGCTTCCTGTACGTGGGTAAGTGATAAACTTCTTTTCGTAAAGGCTTTGGGCAATATTGAGGGTTTCTTCGGCAGAAAGGTTGAGTTTTTTGTTCGCTTCTTTTTGCAATCCTGTAAGGTCGAACAATAAGGGCGGTTGCTCTGTAACGCTTTTGGTTTCAACCGATGTAACTGTTGCCGTATCGCTTCGCTGAATGGCTTTCAGCGTATCATCGGCAAGTTTTTGGTCTTCCCATTTGGTTTTGGAAATGCTTTTAAAATCTATCAACTCTTTGTTGTGCGATAACTGTATCTGCCAATATTGCTGCACCGAGAAATTCTTGTTTTCCAGATAACGCCTGCATATCAAAGCGAGTGTAGGTGTCTGCACCCTGCCGAGCGAATAGATGCCGTTGCCTGCGACAATGCTCAACGCCTGTGTAGCATTGATGCCCACGAGCCAATCGGCACGGCTTCTGCCTTGTGCCGCCCGATACAATCCGTCAAATGCTGCTCCGTCTTTAAGATTATCAAAGCCCTGTTTTATGGCTTTTTCGGTAAGCGAGCTTATCCATAATCTTTGGAAAGGTTTGTTGCATTTGAGGTATTCATAAATGTACCGAAAGATGAGTTCGCCCTCTCGACCTGCATCGGTAGCAACAATAATGCTATCACTACGGTTGAAAAGCTCTTCGATTACTTTCAGTTGCTTTAATGCTCCTGTATCGGTTGTATAACCTTTGTCTTTTTTTACTTTCCGGACGGTCAGCAAAAAAGGGTTGGGAAGTATCGGCAAAGCTGTTTTGTCAAATCCCGAAATCCCATAATCTTCGGGCATTCCCAATCCTATTAAATGACCGAATGCCCACGTAACAAAATAGCCGTTACCTGTCAGGTAGCCGTCCTTTTTATCGGATGCTCCCACAAGTCCGGCTATCTCTCTTGCTACGCTTGGTTTTTCTGCAATAATTGTTTTCATACTTTACTAAACTTTTCTGCCTTTGGATTTTGCAGGCGTTTGGGGCTTTTCTTGTTGCTCCTGCTGTTGTTTGTTTTTCGGTCTTTGTTGCCCCGACTTCAAAGGCTCGTTGATGTTTTTGGTCGCTTCGTTGGTTTTCCCTTCTGAATTGACCGCAGTTTGTGTTTTATGGGCTTCGGTAGGTTTTGCCTGGGCTTTGAGCTTGTCGGGATTTTGGAACGAGAAATCTGTTTTTCCCGTTTCTTTGTTGAGTGTGATATAGCCCTGATATTTTTGTCCTTTTTTATCCACCAAACCATCTACATAAACAGTTAGTCCGGCTTTGAACTTATTGTACTGCTCATCATCCAATTCTTTACCTCTAAAAATTCTTGGTGCTTCCTGCGACTGATTTTGCTGGCTTTTTTGTTGGTTGTTTTGCGACTGCTGATTGTTGCCCGTTCTGTCAAACAGGAACTCTACATAGCGTTTGTCTGCATTGAACTGTACCGTTGCCGAAAATTCTGTTCCTTTTTTAGAAATCATACCCTCTAATTGAAGCGGTTTACCCTCCATTAAAGTTTGCTTTTGTTCATCGTTCAATTTCACACCTTTTATTTCATCGGGAATTTTTATGAAATCCGTTCGCAGTGCAATAACATCGTTTGTTAACCTGTCTATACTGATAATGGACGGCATCAGTTCGCCCGTTTTGGTATTGGTCAAATCAACCACACGCCCCATATTACCCGTTTCGAGCAGGTTCTTTCTGTCGTCGTCCGTAAACTTGTGTCCGAAAAATTCAAAGTTGAGGTTAGGCTCTTTACGGATACCGTTCAATGCCGGAACTACTCTTCCGTCTTCGGTAGCCTGCAAAGACAAACGGACATCTGTACGAAGAATGGCTGTACCGAAATTAACGCTCACAGGTATAAGCTCATTGGTTTTGTAGCCTTTTAATAAGGGTTCAAGGAGGTTTCTTTTTTCAAGGTATTCCTTGCTTAATCCGAGATTGTTCATTGTGTCCCAATCAATCTGTTCCGGTTTGTAGCGGTATTGGCTTGTTTCCGGTGTTGTTTGTGCTGTTTCCATATTATTTTGATTTTCTTGTTTTTTATCCTGTTGAGGCTCGGTTTTCACCTCGTGTTCTTTCATCACTTTTTCGCCTTCGAGAGTTGGCTTATCTACCTGCTTCTGCATTTCCTGTGCTTTATCCACAGCGATAGGTGCATGCACTTTGAAGAATGAGAAATTGGTAGGGTTCTTTAGTTGGCTAAAAAAATTGGAGAAGAAGTTGGAAAAGAAATCGCCACTCTTGTCCACACGCATAAATTGGTTCTGGTTTTTCTTCGTGGGGTCAACGGTTTCCATTTTGCCGTTTTCATCAATGCTCTTTACGGCTTGGATTTTCATTTTTTCTTTATCCAGCACCAGCAGTATGTCCGATAACTGTTCGGGAGTTTCCTGTTTGTTTGTAGTTTCTTCGCTCATAATCTGAAAATTTTAAAGTTCAAATGCCGAAAATAGGAGAAGCGTGTACTGCATCGACCGAAGTGGCACTCAAAGGCGGTGTTTGTCACTTATTGGCGTTCATTTATTAAAACTTTCCCTTATAAACTGATGTACATCAGATAGCTTGTAATACAATTTACCGCTTATTGTATAATAGGGCAGTTTGCCGATGGAACGGTACCGTTGCAGGGAACGGTTACTGATTTTGAGCATTTGAAGCAAATCCTGATTATCGAGCAGTTCTTCGCCGTCTATGCTGTTACGTTTCTTTTGCAAATCATCTATGTTATCGCCCAGCATATCAAGGCGACCTATCAGGCGTTCCATCCACGCCAAAAATTCCATTCTGTCAATATTCATAGGAACATATTGTTAAGGGTTCGTACCTATTTTTTATCTGCATTTAATTTTCTGCCTTTTTCGATATAGCTTTTGCCTTTTGCCATAAGCTCCTGTACAAATTCATCACTGCTTTGCACCGCATTGGCATTGAGCATATCCTTAATTGCTCCAATGGTGTAGAAATACTGACCGTAGATTTTTGAATAAGCTATCTCGCCTTTGGTTCGCATACGCCACAGTGTTTTTTCACTGATGTGGAGATACTGGCAGACTTCGTGGTTGTTGAGCCACAAGCTATCGTAGCTTGTATCTTCCAGTTTGAGGATATATTCGCTAATGGCTTTCAACCTTTCATTGAGGTGCTTCCACACTTCTTCGTCAACTGTTATAATATTCATAGCACTGTTGTTTAATGTTCACAGGGCAAAATTCAGTAGTGTGGAAGTATTTGTCTGCCAATGCGTACCCATTGGTTTGGCACTTTTTTTGAAAATTTTTGCAATGAGAAAAACCCTTGATTGATAATGGTTTTAGCGTGCTTCGGGTATTTTATGAGAGCCTTATGCCCATATTTGCCAATTGGCAGATATGGGCAAAAAAAAAGCAGTACATTTTGGGTACTGCTTTTAATCATCTTTGCTGATATGGCTAAAGGTCTTTATCCATATATTCTTCGAGCGAAATTTTGAGTTGGTCTAAAAACGCAGTGCGTGAACCTGTTCTTGTTTTCATGCGATGGAATGCGTGATGCAGGTCGCCGAGTGGAATACGAAAAAGTATCTGGAACATTAGGCTAATTTTACGGATACCAATCTTACCGTGAGAAATCACGCCAGCGGCATGCAGCGCATATACCAATTCGATTAGTGCATTTTTACTATCTGTCCAAAATACATCTTTGGAGTTCTCCGGTTTTTGTAAAATTATGTCTGGGTTTTCATCAGGATTGATTTTTGTCAGAAGATATGAATAAAGCAATTCGTTCGCAATAATTCTGGCGATCTTATAGTCAAAGAAAGTCGAGAATGATGGATCAATTTCAAATACAATACTATTCAGGCCATCATGGTAGTTTATGTTGCCACGCCTGAAATAAGTTTCATCCCGATCCGTCCGTCCAGACCGATAATATCTGTAAAAATCAGAATTACATATATGCTCAATATACTCCCTTTTTAAACTTGCCAATTGGGCTGAAAAATAACCAAAATACAATTTACCATTGCTTACAGGGCATGTAGTTTCTATTCTGTAAACCTTATTATAATAAATAAGCTTTCCTAATATTTGAGGTTTAATAGTACGGAAGAAATGGATCTCTTCAGCATTGTTCTGAAATCCATCTTCGACGATGAATTTCTTAATAGAGAATAATAGATCCTGAAGATAAAGGGTCATTTCATATGCCTCGTCAATCGTTCGCTTGTTTTGTAATGCAATCTTATCTTCCTTATTATGTATTTCTAAAATAATGTTGTGTAGAGAGTATTTCATAGCAGATGTTTTAGTGAGATTAGGGATTTTTTTACATTTGCAAATGTTTTAAATGACAAACTTTCACATTAAATCTCATAATATTACCCAAGCACGAACCAACTTGGGCTATATTTTCCACCCATTACGCTTGAGTATATATTTACAGGAAGGGAAAAATTGGCAACACATCGGGAAGTTGAGACTAGTATTTAATCTCCTGACATGACTAAATTTGTACTATAAATATAGTACATGTCTTTGTGCTAGATATGTGTGTAAATCTGTCAAAAACAATTAAATTTAACATCCGGTTTTTGAGGGCAACTTTGAACAAGCAGGTAAAATTTAAATAAGAGATAAGTATATGAAAGTTTATGACGCACTCTATCTGGACATTTTAATAATTGGAAGGGCTAATGTAGAAACAGGTCTTTCCTACAAAATTCTTAGAAAGCAGTTAGAACTAAAGGGATATGATTTCGGTAATGAATACATTGAAACCGCCGTTAAGGTATGGTATTACGATAGTTTTCATCATGCTGAAGCTAGCCATGGAAATATAAAGTTTGAGGATTTAGATAATCACCTTGGATGTAACTTCGTAATGAAGGGCGACGCTTGTTTGAAACTGCTTTCTCATAAAAAATCAGAATTTAACAACAAGCTTACCTTATATTCTGTAGTACTGGCCGGCATCGCTTTAATAGCTTCAATTGTAGCAATAATTGTCGGTATTGTCTATTACTAGCTTTCGTGTACTTAGCGGTGAACACAGCTTCAAACATGCAGGGCTATGATTTAAACATGAAACGAGGTCAGGATGGTTAATTTTTAAAGTAGGCTTATGAATAAAATAGGTTTTGGCGGCGGTTGCCATTGGTGCACTGAGGCTATATTTCAATCTCTTCACGGGGTAGAGCAAGTCGAGCAAGGCTGGATAACTTCGACGCCCCCCTTTGATACATATTCAGAAGGCGTAATTGTCCATTATGGTAGTGATATTCCTCTTGATAGGCTAATAGAGGTACATCTACTTTCACACAGTAGTACTAGCCTTCATAGTATGCGTAAAAAATACAGATCTGCTGTATATTATTTTAATGTAGAAGACAAACGTGTCATTGAAGAGGCAATTCGACGAATAGAATTAGACAGTGAAACATGTTATATAACTCAAGCTCTGCCTTTTGTTACTTTCAAGGAGAATACGAAAAATTACCTAAATTACTACAAAAAAAACAAGCAGGCTCCATTCTGTCGAACCTATATAGATCCTAAGTTGAAAGTTTTAAGAGAAAAATTTGGGCGGCAGCTCAAAAATGATTTTTAAAAGGGAAAAATTGCCACAACAAAGGGTGAAACTGCTAAGTATGTGGAGGCAGTTGTCTTATAAATTTGTACTATAGAAAATGATAGCAACTTTAATTTTTTTGGCTACAAATTATATAGTTTTTGGCTTTGCTTAAACAGTCTATGCTATTCTGCTCGCCTGGAGCAGGACCAAAGTAGTTTTCATTTCAACGAAAGTAATAATTTAATGGATGATGATTCTTTTTTTTGGTAATCAAACAAATGAGGTTTTCGCGGTACAATCTCAAAATGAGGTGTCAACTGATGATGTTACAAAATTAAGCTGGCTTTTCGGCGGCGCTGATAAATTGGAAGAACATGCACTTAATGAGTGTTTTGTTGGACCACGCGTTAACATAGTTTCTCCATGGAGCACTAACGCCGTCGAAATTGCCCAAAATATGGGTGTCACTGGCATTGTCAGAATGGAAATGTTTTTTAAATCTGATAAAAACGACACTGATTTTGACGGTATGCTTTTTCAAAAGTATAACGGACTTGATCAAAGAATTTTTACTCTACACAGCGATCCAGAACTCATACTTGAAATTAGCGATATCGGTGCCTACAATAACCAAGAAGGCTTGGCTCTAAGCGACGAAGAAGTGGAGTACCTCAACAATCTTTCTTTAAGGATAAAAAGGAAACTAACTGACTCTGAAATATTTGGTTTTTCGCAAGTGAATTCTGAACATTGCCGCCATAAAATTTTTAATGGCACATTTGAAATAAATGGTGAAAAGAAGCCATCTTCTCTGTTCGGCTTGATCAGAAAGACATCAAAGGAAAGTCCTAACGGAATAATCTCTGCTTATGAAGATAATGTAGCATTTTTAAAAGGTCCAAGAATTCAGCAGTTTGCCCCTAAAACAGCAGATAAGCCAGATTTTTATCAGGTTTCGGAATTCGAATCAGTTATCTCCTTGAAGGCAGAAACACACAATTTCCCCACTACCGTAGAACCTTTTAATGGTGCTGGTACAGGATCTGGCGGTGAGATTCGCGACAGGCTTGCTGGTGGTCAGGGTTCGCTTCCCTTAGCTGGTACCGCCGTGTATATGACACCCTATTCAAGGCTTGAAGAAAACAGAGTATGGGAAACGGGTATGGTTGAAAGAAAATGGCTCTATCAAAGACCAATGGATATTTTAATAAAAGCTTCTAATGGTGCGGCCGACTTTAATAATAAATTTGGACAGCCGCTGATTACAGGGTCGGTACTCACTTTCGAACATGAAGAAGATGGGCGCAAACTTGGTTTTGACAAAGCGGTTATGCTTGCCGGCGGTATTGGATATGGTAAAAAAAGTCAGGCAAAGAAACTAAAACCCGAAGTCGGCGATCAAGTTGTTATTCTAGGTGGAGATAATTATCGCATAGGTATGGGTGGCGCTGCAGTTTCATCTGCCAATACGGGAGCAGTACGCTCGGCTATTGAACTCAATGCTATTCAACGTTCAAATCCCGAGATGCAAAAACGTGTTGCTAATGCTATTCGAGGACTTGTAGAAAGCGAAAGCAACCCTATTATATCTATTCATGATCATGGTGCGGGAGGACATATAAACTGTCTTTCCGAGCTTGTGGAAAGTTCGGGAGGTAATATTGACCTTGACAAATTACCTGTGGGTGATCCAACCCTTTCTGCCAAAGAAATAATAGGTAATGAATCACAGGAGCGGATGGGGATTGTGATTAGTAAAAACGGAATTGAAATACTCCAAAGAATTGCAGACCGTGAGCGCACACCAATGTATTGTGTGGGGGAAGTTACAGATGATCAAAGGTTTAAATTTGAATCGGGCATTACAGGTGCCAGACCAGTTGATTTTGCTCTTGAAGACTTATTTGGCTCTTCGCCTAGAACTATTATGGTAGACAAATCTATCGAGAGAAATTATTCAAATCTTGATTATAATCAGGACAAGGTATATGATTACCTCAATCAAGTACTTCAGTTAGAAGCGGTAGCATGTAAAGACTGGCTCACGAATAAAGTTGACCGCTGCGTAGGTGGGAAGGTTGCGAAGCAGCAAACTGCTGGGGAAATCCAGCTTCCGCTAAATAATGTAGGTGTCATTTCATTGGATTACACTGGTAAAGAAGGGGTGGCTACAGCTATAGGTCACTCGCCTATTGCTGCACTTATAGATCCTGCTGCAGGTAGTCGCACAGCAATTGCAGAGGCATTAAGTAATATCTTATGGGCTCCTCTCAGAGACGGACTTAAAAGTGTATCGCTTTCAGCTAATTGGATGTGGGCTTGCAAAAATGAGGGTGAAGACGCAAGGCTCTACCAGGCCGTTGAGGCTTGTTCTGATTTTGCTATTGAGTTAGGGATAAACATTCCCACAGGTAAGGACTCACTTGCAATGAAACAAAAATACCCGGATGGTGATGTAATCGCTCCAGGTACGGTAATCATATCGGCTGCTGGTCAATGTTCTGATATTTCTAAAATTATTGAGCCAGTAATTAAAAAGAATGGGGGCAACGTATACCATATCAACCTTTCAGGTGATACATACAAATTAGGCGGCTCTGCTTTTGCACAGATTTTAAATGCTGTGGGTAATGAAGCACCTAATATTACAGATGCCATTTCTTTCAAAAATACATTTAACGTTATTCAGAACCTCATTAAGGGCGGCAAAATTACTTCTGGGCACGACGTAGGCAGTGGGGGGTTAATTACCACACTTCTTGAAATGAGCTTCTCCAGCGTAAATCTTGGTGCTGAATATGATCTTACCAATTTAAAGGAGCTGGATAACATTAAAGTTTTATTTGCTGAGAACATCGCTATTGTGATCCAGGCTGATGCATCGGTTGAGGTCGAGCTTTCTCGGAATAATATTGCCTACACCCGAATAGGTAGACCGAAAGAAGGTAAGGTGGTAACCATTAAAAATGGGAATGCTAGCTTTAATTTTGACATACCTGAAATAAGGGATACGTGGTTCCGGACGTCATATCTTCTTGATCGAAAGCAATCAGGTAATCAAAAAGCAAAGGAACGTTTTGATAATTATAAAAATCAGCCTCTTAAGTTTACTTTCCCAGCTCATTTTAACGGTAAAAAAGTTCCAATTGACGAGTTGAAATTAAAACCAAAAGCCGCTATCATTCGTGAAAAGGGGTCAAACTCAGAACGTGAGATGGCCCATGCAATGTATCTTGCCGGCTTTGATGTGAAAGATGTTCATATGACCGACCTTATTTCAGGTCGTGAAACACTCGAAGACATACAATTCATTGGTGCTGTTGGAGGTTTTTCAAATTCTGACGTTCTTGGTTCGGCCAAAGGATGGGCTGGCGCTTTTCTTTACAACGAAAAGGCTAAAGCAGCACTAGAAAATTTTTTTAAACGTGAAGACACATTATCGGTAGGAATATGTAATGGGTGTCAGCTTTTTATTGAGCTCGGACTTATAAATCCTAACCACAATATAAAACCCAAAATGCTCCATAATGACAGTAAAAAACATGAATGTGGATTCACATCGGTAACTGTTCAAGAGAATAATTCGGTAATGCTATCGACATTAGCTGGTAGCACACTAGGAGTATGGATATCTCATGGAGAAGGTAAATTTAGTCTTCCCTATAATGAAGACCTTTACAATATTGTAGCCAAATACAGTTACAAGGATTACCCGGCAAATCCCAATGGTTCTAATTTCAATATTGCAATGATGGCAAGCGATAATGGCCGTCACCTAGCTGTGATGCCTCATATTGAGCGTTCAATTTTCCAATGGAACTGGCCTTACTATGTTGAAGGGAGAGTTGATGAGGTTTCGCCTTGGCATGAAGCGTTTGTTAATGCCCGCAAATGGATCGAAAATAATGTCTAATAAAACGCTAAAAGGGAAAACATCATTTGTCTTTTGAGAAATGGGATTAATAATTTAACACTGATCCATTTGTACGCTAGTTCTAAAATACAGGACTGGGAACGGGTAGTCATATATAGCCATTAAGGTAGAAATTCAAATGATTCGCTAAAAGGAAGAATTGCTACAACATCGGGCGAAAGCGATAAGAGAATGGATGTACTTGTGTATTAAATTTGTACTATATCAATAGCAGCAATTTTAAATATTGGAGCAATATCTAAACTTCAAAATCTTTAGCAATGTTAAACTGGAACGATATTATCAGATTGGTGAACCATGGCAACCCTGAACCACCTAAAAGAGTAGAAAAAACTGATGAGGAATGGAAAGCAATTTTAAATCCGGAATCCTATCTTATCACTAGAAAGAAAGGCACTGAGCGACCCCACAAATCTGAAATGTGCACGCTTTTTGAACCCGGGGAATATCAATGTATATGTTGTGAAACGCTGCTGTTTGATTCAGCAGAAAAATTCCATAGCAGTTCTGGCTGGCCATCTTTTACTCAACCCATTGCCACCGAAAATGTCGCTCACATCAAAGATAGTAGCCATGGTATGATAAGAGTGGAGGTCACATGCAATGTATGTGATGCTCACCTTGGACATGTATTTCCAGATGGTCCGGCTCCTAGTGGTTTACGGTATTGTATCAATGCTGCTTCACTGATAAAAACGGATATGTGAACAAGCAAAAAAAATCTATTTGTAAATAGAATCATCAATATAATTAACTTAAAACAAAGTATATGGAAAATTTAAAGAAAGCGTACGTAGCAGGCGGTTGTTTCTGGGGTATGGAAGATCTTTTTCGTGTTCGCCCTGGAGTAAAAAATACTGAGGTTGGCTATTTAGGCGGAATTAATGAAAATCCAACCTATCGCAACCATCCCAAGCATGCTGAAGGATTAGAAATTACCTATGACTCAAATGAAACATCTTACAAGGAATTATTGGATTATTTTTTCAGAATTCACGATCCAAGTACGGTAGACAGACAAGGTAACGACAGAGGTTCAAGTTATCGCTCGGCTTTATTCATTCAGGATGAACAAGAGGGAATTGAGGCTGAAGAAATTATTGGAATAGTGAATGAATCGGATCGATGGCCAGGAAAGGTAGTTACTACGCTAGAACCCTTCACTAAATTTTGGCCTGCCGAAGATTATCATCAAGACTATCTTGTAAAACATCCAAACGGATATACCTGCCATTTTGAAAGATTTGGCACTTTCTTGTAGAACCTTCTTATTGATAGATGGCATGCTCAAGTAGATATATTTGACATGCCATTTTTTTTGCAATAGTAAATAACGGCAACTCGTCTTATTCAGCATGTCATACTAGAGTACTGCATAGTTGCACATTCTTTAATTCTTTCAGTCAAAGCTTCACGATTAGCTAGCAATGGTATATGCAATAAAATATATTGTAAGGAATCAATGGCTCATCATACTAAAGTTAAAAAGAACTAGCCTACTCCAACTTAACAACAAAACGAAATGAATTATGGAAAATCTAGTAAAAGAAAATAAAGCATTTGATGCAGCAGAATTTTACGTAAAAGATTGGGTAGATGAAAATGGGAATACAACTAATCAAATAAAACTGTCTGATTTTAAAGGAAAGTTTAAAGTGGTTTATTGTTTTCAAAGCTGGTGCCCCGGATGCCACAGTATTGGCTTGCCCAATTTGAAAAAAATGATTCAAGCATTAAAGGGAAATGAGAACGTCGTGTTCATAGCAATCCAAACTGTATTCGAAGGTCATCATGAAAATACTTTTGATAAGATGCTTGAAACTCAAAAAAAATACGATTTAAAAATACCTTTTGGTCATGATGCCGGTGACGACGGTAAATCCCGTTCTAACTTTATGCAAAATTACCAAACTGGCGGGACGCCTTGGTTTGTCTTTATCGATCAAAATGATAGTGTGATTTTTGCAGATTTCCACCTGAATGTTGACGCTGCAATCACCTTTTTAAAAAGTATTGTGTAATAATTTCAGCTTAGGGTTACTATTCAATAATAAACAAATCGTGTTTGAAAGTCATATGATATGATCTTTCGTGTAATTAATTTATAAAGAAGCGGAATAATTATTAATAGAACATAATGGATACAAAAACGAATGTTAGAAACCAAAGTGTAGAATTAGGAAAAGTGACTTGGCTAAGAGATTACAACACGGCATTGAAGTTAAGTAAACTTCAAGAGAAACCTGTCTTACTTTTTTTTCAGGAAATCCCAGGTTGTAGTACTTGCCAGAATTTTGGAAGAGATGTTTTAAGTCACCCCCTTATGGTGGAATTTATTGAAAATGAATTCATTCCACTAGTAATCTACAACAATAAACCCGGGGCAGACCTAGACATACTAAACTTTTATAATGAGCCTTCTTGGAACAATCCAGTGGCACATTTTGTGAATGATAAAGGGCAGGATATCATTCCCAAGCTGACTAATAACTACCTTCCGTTAAGTATGTACAACAAATTGGTAGAAGTACTTGATAAATTGGAAAAGCCCATTCCTCAATATGCATTGCTTTTGGGCGACGACTTAAAAATGGAATATGGAAATTTTAAAACCACTTTTTATGAAACCCCCTGCTTTTGGTCTGGGGAGACTTTAATGGCTTTGCACTCAGCAGTTAAATATACCGAAGCCGGATGGATTGATAACGTGGAAGTAGTGAAGGTTTTTTTCGATGAATCTCAGGTTTCTTTAGTGGAATTGAATAACTATGCAAGTAAAGAAGGTTTTTTCGCACTTAACGTTTCTCAGGACTTTAAAACAGATGAAAGCCCACAGTACTATTTATCAAAATCCTCATTTAGATATTTGCCGTTGACCAAAGTTCAACGTTCACGAATTAATGTCGCCATTCTTTACAACAGCCAGCCAGAGAAGTATTTGAGCCCAAAACAAACAAGAATGTATGAAGATATTTTAAAAGGGATTAGCAACAATTTGAAAAGCAGCAATTACAAAGAAAATATATCAAATTCATGGAATTGGGCTTCGTGATAAAGTACTACCAGAGTATTGAAGCCGACAGTGGTTTAGGGTTTGTAAAGCTGATTGAATATAATGTCGTCGATGGATAATAGCCAAATAGCAATCATAAACAGTTTACCTGAAATTCTATTTAGTAATTTCTGCCATAGTTTCTTTGAAACGATAAGCTTTACCAAAATCGGATCAATTCAAATCATGGAGGATGGAATAATAACAGGTAGAGGATCCATTGAATTAGGAATCGTGATGTCATATCATTTTGTTTTCCTAGCTAAACAGCAGATGGGAATTGTGCCCGACACATTAATCCAAGATCTACTAAATAATATGGCTGATGAGACGCACAAAGGTATATTTGTGACAACCGGGCAATTTAGTAGAAAGACAAAAAAAGCATCAAAAACTAAAGGCTTGCCTCCAGTGGACCTAATAGACGGGAAGGGTCTAATCGAAAGATTGCGTGAGAATAATTTAGAGCTATCGATTGAGACTGGAAAGGTCTTTTTTAATGGTTAGAAAAAAGATGCCAACAGGAAATGTCTAACATACAAAGGATGATAAATGCGAAAGAGAAAATATGGATGAAGAAATATTTTGAAGGTAAATGGCTCTTCAAAAGAACTATTTACAATAATAATAAGGAGAGTACATATGGTATCGCAGATGGTGTGGCATATTTTACTTCAGCCGATAAAGAAAAACTAATTTACAATGAAGAAGGCAAACTATCACTAATATCAACGGGGCAACAATTCACCTTCTCTAGAAGCTTTATTTATGTTTTTGAGGGCGATCGAGTAGAAATTCTTTTTAATGACGGAGCCAATCTGGGTCAGCTGTATCAAAGTTATAAACTAGATGCAAATAGTAAGGTTCTGATCTCAAATGCTCAACACATATGCAAAGATGATGCTTACAATGGCATTTATTCTATGATTTCTTCAAATGAATATAAACTTGAGACATTTATAAAGGGGCTTAATAAAGAATTTAAAATAGAAACCTATGCTATGAGAGCCTAATGGTTTCGCGTTTATATGAAAGAATCATAACGGCACATGCTATGACTTACAAAGACAATAATTTAAAAATTTATAATTCTCTTTCCAATGAAAAAGAGACATTTACCCCTTTACAAGAGGGACACGTGGGCATGTACGTTTGCGGTCCTACTGTATATAGCAATGTACACTTAGGCAACGTTAGAACCTTTATATCTTTTGACATAATCTACCGTTATCTTTTACATTTAGGGTATAAGGTTCGGTATGTGAGAAATATAACCGATGTCGGTCATCTTGTTGATGATGTTGATGAAGGCGAAGATAAGATCGTCAAGAGGGCACGTTTAGAACAACTTGAACCAATGGAGATTGTTCAGCGCTACACTGTTAATTTTCACGATACACTTAAGCAATTTAATTTATTGTCTCCGAGTATAGAGCCAACGGCAACAGGGCATATTATCGAACAAATAAATGTTATTCAGAAGGCTATTGATAATGGCTATGCTTATGAATCTAATGGCTCGGTTTATTTTGATGTAGCCAAGTATAACCAAGATCATGAATATGGAGTACTCAGTAACCGAAAGCTTGAAGATATGGTTAGTAATTCTCGAAAGCTTGACGGACAGTCAGACAAACGAAATAACCAGGATTTTGCGATGTGGAAACGGGCTGAGCCTGAACATATAATGCGGTGGCCATCGCCCTGGAGTAATGGCTTTCCGGGTTGGCATACGGAATGTACTACAATGAGCACCAAATATCTAGGTGAGAAATTTGATATACATGGTGGAGGAATGGATCTTAAATTTCCACATCATGAATGTGAAATTGCCCAAGGAATAGCATGCACCGGACATGCGCCGGTGAATTACTGGATCCACGCCAATCTACTAACCTTAAACGGGAAGAAAATGGCGAAGTCAAGTGGCAACAACATCTTGCCAGATGAAATATTGAGTGGTGAGAATCCATTGCTTACTAAAGCTTATTCAGCCGAGGTCACAAGGTTTTTAATGTTGCAAACACATTATCGAAGCATTATGGATTTTTCAGACCAAGCGATTCTCGCGGCGGAGCAGGGCTATTACCGCCTAATAAAATCAATCGAAACTCTGCCTATGGTAGAAACAGGCAAAGAATCAACACTTGATATACTTGCCTGGAGAGATAAGTGTTACGAAGCTATGGACGATGATTTCAACACGCCCATTTTAATCTCACATCTCTTCGAGGGGGTTAATTTTATCAATAAGTTGAAGGAAAAATCTGAGACCCTCACAGAAACGGATTTAGACCTCTTCATTAAAGTTATGTCAGACTTTGTTTACGACGTCTTGGGTATAGTTGAAAAATCGGTGCCACATGGTTCACATGGGGACAAACTTGATGGCACAATTAAATTACTTATAGAGCTGCGTAATGCTGCAAGGTCCGACCGAAATTATCTGCTGTCGGATCAAATACGCGATAGATTGTTCTTGCTCAACATTCATTTAGAAGATGGCAAAAACGGAACTAACTTTAAATATTGATATAAAAATAGCGACTTCAGCTGTATCAAATCAAAGGCGTAATATTTAGTCTCAATGTCAATTCGTTTTCATTTTTTTTGTGTAAATTTAATGCCATATAAAATATGAAAAAAGTTGTAAGGTTCTGAACGGGAAACCGACTAACCTTAAGTATGGGAAAATTGGATGACCTAATTCTTGTGCCTGTTGGAATGATCTTACACATGGCAATCATATTTTTGACTTAAAAAACAATAAAATATGAAAAATTATGCCTACTAAGACCAAAGCACCAGAGTTAAAAGATGTGGGACCGAACCTTTGGGTAAAGAATTACGCAGATTACCTGTATAGCTATGCCTGTACACGTATAGATGATAATGAACTTGCAAGGGATTTAGTGCAAGAAACTTTTCTGGCAGCATTGGAAGGCTGGGAAAAATTTGATAGGCGTAGTTCAGAAAAGACCTGGCTTACGGCCATATTAAAAAATAAGATATTCGATGTTTATCGTAAGAAGTCATCTAACTCAAATAGACAAACCATATCGATTAACGGCTCTGCCAGTGATGAGTTTTTTGAGGAAAGTGGGTACTGGAAAGAGGGACAGTATCCAGAAGCTTTTGGCATAGAAGAATCTACAGCGTTGGAAAATAAAGAATTTGACGGTGTATTAAAATCATGCATGAAAAAACTTCCCCCTTTATGGAAGTCTGTGTTTACCATGAAACATATTGATGAAGAATCAAGTGAAAATATTTGCGCTCAATTAGAACTAACTTCTTCCAATTTTTGGGTAATTAGTCATCGCGCAAAAGTAAGCTTGAGAGATTGTCTTCAGAGGAATTGGATTTAGGGAAATTATAAAACAAATGGTAATGAAAAAATTAAGTGATCAAGAGATGGCTGACATGCTTGACAATTGCAGGAAAGCCACTTTTTTGATTGAAAAGCAGCAAACGGACGGTATCACAGATAAAGAAGAAGCAGAATTGGAATATCACCTTAATATTTGTGAAATGTGCCGTGTTTTTGCAAAACAAAACGCCGTCATTAATCAGTTTGTGAAAAAACTGTTTGGTACTGAAAAATGCGAACTTAAACTGGATGACAGTTTTAAAGAAGAACTTCAAAGACGAATTAATAAAAAGCATGATGAATCTTCACATTAAGATTTAATTTCCAATTTCTTCAGTAACAAAATTCCCTATTCTTTTGCTAATTAACCACTTATTGTTCACCCTCACGTAATCATCAGAATAAATCGCTCTTATGGTGGTTGTGGTTTTATCATTGTCCGCAAGACGGATCATTGTAATTAAGCAATAACTGGTTCCAGTCGCCTTCGACCCATCAATATTAATGATGTGTTGACCGTTGAAGTGGAAAAGTGTGCTTACATTTTGAAGATAGCTATCAAAAGCAACCTCCATTTCTTTTCTTCCTTTAAGCTGTAGAATGACTACTTCATTTGCTATGGTTTCGCTTACAGCATCTTCGGTGAAAAGTTGTACCTGCGCTGCAAAATCTTTCTTATCTGCTAATGTTGAAACGCGGTCAACTAAATCTTTTAACGCTATTCTATCTTTTAATTCTTCGATATCCATGATTGAGTTGACTATGATTTCTTTTTGCTATGATTGACGCACACTGCTGTACGTATATTCATTCGTTTATTATTTCTTCAGAATACGGTATTCTTTGTCTATAGTCATACTGTGAGAACTATTTTGCCTTGGATATGTCCATGTGCTGCTCTTTCATGCGCTTTGCTGGCATCGGCGAGAGAAAAAGTACTGTCTATGACTGTACGTACTGTTCCTGTATTAAGCAAACTGGCTAATTCTTCTAGTTGCTTGCCACTTGATCGGACCTGAGTTGCGGACACAGTAACTCCTAATTTTTCCGACTCAGAATTATCTGAAAATCCCAATGGAAATATAGGAAATAAAGCGCCCCCTGATTTTAGTGTTTTCAAAAAACGCCCTGTAGTTGCGCCCCCGACAGCATCAATTACCAAATCAATATCTCTCAAAACATCTTCAGCAGAAATCTTTGTATAGTCGATAAAATCATCAGCGCCTAATTTCCGCAAAAGCTCTTCCTGCCTTCCTGATGCTACTGCAATCACTCGAGCGTTTTTCCATTTAGCTAATTGAATCGCAAAGTGGCCAACACCGCCACCCGCTCCGTTAATTAATACTGTTTTACCATCAAGTGGAACCGGCCTGTGTGGATTGGGCTGAAGTGGATTCTGTTCATTATGGCCTAATTCTATCATAAACTGCCATGCTGTGAGTAAAGACATCGGTGCTCCAGCCGCTTCAATGTGGCTGATTCCTTTTGGTTTATGGGCAATGTCTGAAACAGATACAGCGACATACTCGGCGTACGCTCGACTCTCTCCATAACTTGGGAAGCGGACCATCGAATATACTTCATCGCCTACATAAAAGTTAGTGACATCTTCTGCAACTGCTTCAATTACCCCTGAGATATCTGTTCCCAGAATTATAGGGAACGGAACCTGTGGCTGCCATTCGGGCGGCAACATTTTATATCCATCACGAAGATACCAATCTGGAGGATTAAGGCCAATAGCATGAACTTGAACAAGTACCTCTCCCAATTTGAGTTCAGGGATAGGAACACTTTCATATTTCAAAACATCCGGTCCACCAAATTGGTGTTGCACCACCGCTTTCATTATGGATTTGTGTTCAGATCTATTATCTATTTGCTTCATTTGAATAAGATTTAAGTTCTTGATATTTTTTAGTTTAACTGTTGTTGCTTCTTTTTACCAAAGAATTAGACCTGTCAATAGGGTTGCCATTTTAGATACAGACTGAACCGACATCTAAATTTTTATATGGAAGATTTCCCAATCCAACCAAGGTGAGTATTTTTAAAATTATCGGGATATTTCAAACCATAACCTAATAGACGATCCATTGCCGAGTGGCCAAATAAAATTAATCCAGCCAATTGAGTCGACGAATTATCCAAGCATAATCCTAAGGCTAAAACAGCTATTGCTAATAGCTTATGATGGAAGAAATTATAAATCCAAGCACCAACATTTGTGTTGGCCAGATATCCAATCATTGATAAATCGGGGAGTAAAATAAGAGCAGGAAAAATCCACCACTGATAATCTAATTGACAAAACAGAACAATCGATAATAAAAATTGGCCTAATTCTTCCAGTTTTATAAGCATGGTCATTTTCTTAGTCATCGCTACTGAATTTATTTTTTGTTACGGAACAAATTTCAAAAACTTATTTCCAATAGCGCTTGACAAATGTCAAGAACTTTCTGCCTGCCGCTTTCTTATTCTGCTAAATGTTTCGGCAGTCATGCCTAGAACAGAAGCAATATATTGTAATGGGACTTGATTAAACAGTTCCTTATGTTGCTCAAAATATAAATCATATCGCTCTTCGGCCGTCATTGACAAATGCGAAAACACTCTGTCTTCAGTCATAGCAAAACATTTAATAATGAATCTTTTTTCTATCTCGTTCCATTTTGGGAATTCGTCACAAAGTTTACGATAGTCGGATTTTTTAACTGTAAACAGCTCAACATCAGTGAGTGCCTGGACATTCCACCGATTTGGTTCGTCAAAAAAGAAGCCCATAACATCAGTAAATATGAAGTTTTCGGTACATAGCCAGTGTGTAATTTCCTTACCGTCCGATAGTGCAAAAACTCGCATAATACCAGATTTTACCAAACTTAGCTTATCACAAATCTTATCTGCTTTGGTAAAAAAGTCATTTTTTTTTAGTTTCTCACGCTTAAAATAGGAGCGCACAATTTCCAATTCGTCCTCCGAAAGTCGTCCAAAGTGCTGTTGTATTGATTGATTAAAATATTCCATTATCGTCTATGGGATCGTATAGAACAAATATATGGAATGATCCGTTGGATTTATAAATTCCCAAATCTACTGCTAATAACAGATTATTATAATTGATCTATTATATTTAACGACTAAATCAAACTGAGATGGATTGGAATAGCAATGTTATCAAAAGCCTTTGGCCTTCCACTATAAATAACCGCGAGAGCAAGGAACAGCTTGCCGCTGAAATTGCTGATAAAGTGAAAAACGGAGATATCATAGGTGTAGGATCTGGCTCGACGTCATATGTAGCATTATTAGCTATTGCTCAAAAGATCAAGAGTGATAATCTTATAATAAAGGCTATACCGACCTCTATTGAAATGGCTCTTACATGCAAATATTTAGATATTCCCATCACCACTCTAAATGAACACATCCCAAATTGGAGTTTTGATGGTGCTGATGAAGTTGACAAGAACAAGCATTTGATTAAAGGCCGGGGTGGTGCTATGTTCAAAGAGAAACTGATAATGAGCGTAAGCAAAAGCAATTACATTATTGTTGATAACAGTAAATTAGTGGAAAGACTCGGTCATAATTTCCCTGTGCCCGTGGAGGTTTACCCACCCGCATTGATGTGTGTAGAATCAAAACTAATAAAGCTTGGTGCAGCTGAAATCTCCCTTAGACCCGCCCAAGGTAAGGACGGGCCGGTAATATCAGAAAATGGCAATCTAATACTTGACGTAAGGTTTGAAAATATAGGCGAGAATATGGAAAAAGAAATCAAGTCTATAACTGGTGTCATAGAAAGCGGACTTTTTCAGAATCATGAGGCAGATATTATCGTCGCTAGATAATAAGCCGATTTAAAATCACAATCCTTACCAAGCACAGCCTAAACCTCTGGCCTGCACACTCCTTTTCATCAAGGAAGATTCTAAGCATTTTTCTTGTCCCAAGCAGTTTAACTTTCTCACCAAATTGGTCGAAGCCTTCGTACGGCTGGGTGGGAAATTTCTAGTTGATTTAATTTCGATATAAATTGTAAGGAATTTGTTCCTCGGTAGACTAAGCTCATAAAACTTAATAAAATATAATTATGAAAGACCTACTTAGTTTGAAAACCTCTATGAATGAGGAAATCGAAAATGCATTAAATCACCAAATAAAAACAGAAGCTCATGCTTCATCTACTTATTTATCAATGTCCACATGGTGCGGAGAGAATGGATACGATAATAGCGCAGGCTTCTTTGCTAACCAAGCTGAAGAAGAGCGGACACACATGCTGAAGTTATTCAAATATATAAATGATCGTGGCGGTAGCGCAGTATCTCCTGAGATTACGAATATCCCTGCCGAATTTTACTCATTTCGGGATTTGTTCGAACAAACACTTCGGATGGAGATGCACGTAACACAGCTGTTTAATGATATGGCAGAAAAGTGCATCAGGCAAAAAGACTTCGTCACCTTTCAATTCATACAATGGTTTTTAGAAGAACAGATTCAAGAGGAATATGTAGCGAGGCGTATTCTTGAGTTATTTGATATAATTGGTGAAGAAGGAATCGGCCGTTGGGAGATTGACAAACAGGTGCAAATGGTTAAATACGAAAGTTAGTCTCAAAAGTCAGGATTATGAAAACAGCAACAGCGATACTTTCTATTTTTACTTTGACTTCCGTTGTCAGATACGGGCTTGTTTTAATCTTAATCAGCATAGGGTTGCTGAAATTTACAAAGCATGAAGCAGACGCCATTAGGCCATTGGCAGAAAATAGTCCTTTTTTCTCGTGGACATTTACATTTTTAAGCACAAGGATGTTCTCAAATGCTACTGGGATAATAGAGATAACTTTGGGCACCTTAATCGCTTTACGTCCATTATCACCAAACTTATCTGCCTTGGGCAGCGTTGGTTCTGTTATTACTTTTCTAATAATCCTATCGTTTATAGTATCAAGTCCAATGCATACTGACAAAGGTCTATCAATACCGTTCATACCCTTTTCACTTGGGCATTTTTTTGTGCTACATTTTGCACTATTGGGGGCGTCTGTATGGACTGCATACGAGGCATTAACAGTTGCTACGAAATAGTCACCTACTGTAGTTAGATCCTATATAAACAAATATTAATACGGAGATTATGAAAGAAAATACAAAAATTAAAACAAAAAATAATTCCGAAAATCAATTGGTCATTACATTAATAGTAGCGGGTGCTCTTTTGATGTTTGCAACACCGTGGATTTTTTCTGTAATGAGTGTTAACGATTTTAAAAACGTAGGGCAAGTTGGTTCTGCCTTTTGGGATGTTGCAGCGCCCATTGCACAATTGGTAGGTATTATTTTACTTTATCTGGCTTTGCGTGAAAGAAGGACCGCAAATAATATTGTGCAGATGCAAGTGGATGCTAAGAGTCGAAGAGAAATCCAGGAGCGTAGCGTTAAGCACCTTCATGAATTATACACATTACTGGAAAATAATATTAGCAATTTCAGCTACGAAAGCAAGTTCGACACTGATAGTAAGATAAAAGTGTTACAGGGCAAAAGGGCTATTCGATGTTTTATTAATGATATTGAGGAGATGAATATTGATTTGCACGATAATGATTTGTTGTTGCAAAAAGATGGGGTACGAGAAATATTAAGTATATTAAGGATAGCCGAACATATATTTGAGAAGATTAAAGAAGCTGATATCGAAGAAGCTGATAAAAACTTTTATCTGAATATAATGAAACACGAGCTCACTTTCAGTATATTTCCGTATACGGATCTGGATGAATCTGCCAATTTAAAACTAGAGATTTGCGAAGAGTGTAATGAGCCACATGGCAATTATCCTCCCTTGATTTTTGATAAAATGCAACAGTTAAAAAGACATTTTCTTGCTGATTAATTAATGCCCGTCCCGCTTTGCTTTTCTGTAATGAAGCCAATACTATCTTCAAAAATACTTTATTGAATCTTTGGCTTTAAATTGTGAATAGTCATCTCCCTCAATATGATCCTATTCTACACATAATGTTTTTTAAGTGCTAGCCGCCCTTGGCATTCGCTAATGAATGCTAAGGGCGCTCATATTTAAGGATGTCACCCCTAAACATATACTACCAAAATATACAGTTGTGATTGCTTTGCGAAATTTGTGTAAGACCTATTTATCTCCAACAGCTAAGCCATTGAAATACACTCATTCACTAATTGATACTTGCTTGGGATTACGTAGAGGAATTAAACCTATTTAAATTGTAAGGAGTTTTAGACTTCGTCGACTAAAATTAATAAAGATGAACTTGATAACAAATTCATTTGTTATCAAGTTCATCATAACAGTCGTATAATTCAGCATCAAATAATTAGATAAAGATATGATCCGGACAGAAAAAACATTATCAGAGGTAATGGCATTGCTAAGCAGCCAAGGGTACACTGAGGACTATAATTTATTGCAATTAAGAGGCTCCAGAGATAATCAGAGCAACGAGATTGATTTTGCTAATCTCGTCATTGATAAGATCTATCGCTTTTCTGGTCAGAACGATGCGGCGGACGAAGCTATTCTTTATTCAATAAGTAATCTAAAAAACGGACTCAAGGGCCTTTTTGTTAACGGTTATGGAATCTACACAGATGAAGAAGCATCTACAATCATAGAAAAGATTTCATTAAATACTCTTGATTATGCGAATCACGAGTAGGCATTCAACAATATCGCGTTTAGCATTTTTTTGTGGGTTAAAATAATTTGTAAGGAAACCTATACTAACTATACTAAGCATATAGAAAGGGATTAAAGCTCTCTTTAACGAAATATTTCGATAACAATTTAAAACAATGTATTATGAAAACGATTAGCAACAACACAGAATTCGAACAAATTATCTCTGGTGACAAACCAGTAATCCTTGACTTTTATGCAGAATGGTGTGGACCATGCAGAGCATTATTACCTGTTTTGGAATCAGCTAGCAATGATTATGGTGAAGATATCGTAGTTGCAAAAATTAACGTTGATGAGAATCCGGAGCTGGCAACGAAGTTTAGCGTTAGAAGTATTCCAGCTGTATTCCTAATGAAAAATAACTCCGTGGTTGATAAATTTACTGGTGTTCAAAGTAGAACTGAAATTGATAAGAGGATCGATAATTTGATTGCCGCAAAGGCTGAAACACTTAACTAGTATCAAATTCAAAGCTACAGAGGAAAAGTCAGCATTAAATTGTCTTTCGTTTTAGTGCTGACTTAATTCTTCAACATTGAATTAATCTTACATTAAAACACTTAAGAATAGGTGGTAAAAATGGAAAAGAAAAATATAACATTAGGAGGAGGCTGTTTTTGGTGTACCGAAGCCATTTTCAGAGACACGAAAGGAGTATTGGAGGTGAAAAGTGGCTTTAGTGGTGGATTTATTAAAAATCCTGCATACAGGGAAGTACGTACTGGAAGGACTGGTCATGCAGAAGTAATTCAAGTTAGTTATGACACAGAGAAAATTAGTTTGCATGAACTTTTAATTATTCATATGATGACTCATGACCCTACAACTGTAGAGCAACAGGGCGCTGACAAGGGTAATCAATATCGCAGTATTATTTTTTATGGAAATGAAGAAGAAAAAGTAATAGCTGAAAAAGTGATCGAAAACATAAGGAGTTGTTATGCCAACCCTATTGTTACAGAATTGAAGCCATTTGAGGTGTTTTACGCGGCCGAAGAAGCTCACCAAAATTATTATGAAGAAAATCCAGAGGCAGCATACTGTCAAATGGTTATCACTCCTAAATTAGCTAAATATCGTCAGGGACGAACTAACTATCTGTCTAATCTTTAACACACTGTACTCGCCATTTCAATAGAACTGTTTCAATTTTCAGGCGTCAAAAAAAATTGTAAGGTTCATCAAATATCTTCGACTAAACTGTAAGTGATTGAGAAGAATAAAGGGAGCTAATAGTAAAGTATCATAAATCTTAAACGGAGTAAAATGGACAAGGTAACCGCAGAAGAATATCAACAAAACCCAGGACGATATGAACTCGTTTCTGGTCACGAAGAAGGAGCTCCTACATGCCCTTACGGAAATATTCAACAATGGGTGGGATATGATAAAAAAACGAAAAAATTTATCCGGTTTACTAAGTCCGTATTTAAGCAGCTTATTGCACAAAAAGAAAATGAAAAAAGATAAATATATGAACACGGTAAGAATCATATTAGTCACATTGCTTTGCCAAATTGTTTTAACGAGTTGTAGTAATAGTTCAGGTCGGCAAGCTTCAATAGAAAAAACCGCTACCATCGAAACTTCTGGTGTTAGCGATAGCTTAAGCGTCATTTATTTCGCAGGCGGTTGTTTTTGGGGAACTGAGCATTTCTTTAAACAGGTAACCGGGGTGACCGCGACCGAGGTCGGATTTGCCAATGGTCATACTGAAAATCCAACTTACAAGGAAGTTGTTAAAAAAAAGACTGGATTTTCGGAGACTGTAAAGGTCATTTATGATCCACAAAAGGTTGACCTGAAACTCCTGTTAGATCTGTATTTTTTAACAATTGATCCCACTAGCGTTAACAAGCAAGGAAACGATATTGGCGATCAGTATCGCACGGGCATCTACTACACGTCAGATAAACAATTACCTTTTATAAATGCTAGGTTAAAAACAGAGGCAAAGAAACATGTTCGGCCTGTTGTGGTAGAAGTTACTCCTCTGAAAAAATATTATAAGGCGGAAGATTATCATCAAGATTACCTTGAAAATAATCCCGGCGGATATTGCCATATTAATCCGGAGTTATTTAAGGTGGCGAAAAATGCTAATAAAAAGAATGATCAATAAATTTTAACATAAAACATAAAGTTATGCTTAATTGGAATAATGTAATCGCATTTGCCACTAATGGCAATCCCGCACCCGACAGAAGGGTAGAAAAATCTGAAGAAGAATGGAAAGCGCAACTTACCGCTGAACAATTCTACGTAACACGTAAACACGGAACAGAGGCATCCTTCAGTCATGACCTTTGCAGAAGCTATGACCCAGGATTATATTCCTGTGTTTGTTGTAACACTTTGTTATTTGATTCTACTGAAAAATTTGACTCTGGAACAGGGTGGCCAAGTTTTACTCAGCCTGTCAAAGAAAATGGTGTGAAATATATTAAAGATGGCTCATTTGGTATGGTTAGAATCGAAGCTCAATGCAATGTTTGTGATGCACATTTAGGTCACGTTTTTCCAGATGGTCCAGCTCCAAGCGGTCTTCGCTACTGCATGAATGGTGAAGCATTGACAAAAGAACTAACCAAAGAAGGCAGCAATTAAACAGAATCTGTTTAGGTTTAAAGAAACTATCGGTTTAAATATTTGAGAAACTGGACGACTTGAAACTGGAGAAACCTTTTTTAAGATCGTTCAGTTTTTGTTGGTTTACATACAAACCTAATATTAAATTTGAAACAAATGAATAGTGTAAAATTTGAAAACATCCGTTTTAATCCTGACTCGACCCCATTCCATAAACTTGCAGAACAGATGGCTGACGCTTTTGGATACAAGGCAGTGTTGGTTACTGATAAAAAACTTGCTCAACTTATTCGTTTACGGATAGCGCAAAGAAATGAGTGTGCATATTGCATTATCTTACATGCCCAAGTTGCGCGAGATATTGGCATTCCATATCCTAAAATAGACAATATATCATCTTGGTGGAATAGCCAACTATTTACGGAAAAAGAGAAAGTTACATTAGCCTATAGTGATATACTGACCATTGGCACTCACAAAAGGTTTCAAAAATATCACGAAGCAATGTGTGAGTATTTCTCAGCAGAGGAAATAGCTGAAATAGCTGCTATCGTAATCAATATGAACGTTTGGACGCGTCTCAAACTAGCGCAGGGTCAATTACCTATCTACGATGAATAAAAAGATAGAAAATATAGGATTGGGAACGGCTGCCATAGGGAGGCCGCATTACATAAACCTCCGCCATGGAACGCCTATTGAAAATACATCACTGTCTGAGTTTAGAAGAGGTGGCATCAGCATTCTTGAGGATGCTTATCATAAAGGAGTCCGGTTTTTCGATGCTTCTCCTGGTTACGGTTTGATTGAATCACTCTTGATAGAGTGGCTGCAACAGAAGAGTGATCCGGATATTGCCATTGCAACGAAATGGGGACTTAGTTATTTGGCAAATTTTGATAAAAATGCGAAAGTGCATGAGTTAAAAGAGCATTCAATTAAAAAACTAAATTTCCAATGGGAATTTTCTAAAAAATTATTGCCTTATTTAAAGATTTATCAAATACATTCAGCAACATTGGAAACTGGCGTCCTAAATAACCAAGACATATTGCGGCGCTTACATGAGATTAAAAAAGAATACAATCTTGTCATCGGGCTAACGACCACCGGAGCAAACCAAGGTGAGGTGCTCGACAAGGCTTTAGAAATCGAGATAGAAAATGAACCCTTATTTAATTCTTTTCAGTGTACTTACAACATTATGGAACAGTCTATCATACCTTATAAGGCAATCTTCCAAGGTGGAAATAGACAGTTGATAATCAAAGAGTCTTTGGCAAATGGGCGTTTGATACCCAATCCTGCCTTTGTTAAACATAAATCCTTATATAGCCAAATAACTTCCCTTTCGGCTAAATATAATGTCACAGCAGATGCATTAGCTATGAGGTTTTGTTTAGATAGTTTTCCTGAATCCATTTGTTTGAGTGGTGCCAGCAGCACTGAACAGCTTCACTCTAACCTCACAGCAAAAACTTTTAAACTCCAACAAGATGACCTGCAATTATTAAGCAGTTATTATGTGGATTCTACCTACTATTGGGACGAAAGGAAGCAATTGCCTTGGCAATAGCAACAACTTTCTCGTCAAAAAAGTCAACGAAATAGCATCTCATGAATATAGTCCCAGCTATTTCTAAGATAAACTTATTCCCTACAATCATCATATTGTTGTCTTTGGTCTTTATTAGACCGATAATGTTCATTTAGGAACTAGTTTCATGGGGTTGTCCAACTAATATTGAAACATCACATATTTTGTAAGGGTCTTGAATATGTTCCGACTAAAGTGATAAAATGCATTCAATGGAAGTTAATCAATAATAATTCGCCTAATACTATTAGTTATGGAACATAAATATGAACAAGTAAAATGTATGATTATCGGATCGGGCCCGGCAGGATATACCGCAGCCATTTATGCTGCCAGAGCAGATCTTAAACCAGTACTTTACACAGGATTAACCACCGGAGGACAGCTTACCCAAACGACTGATGTAGAAAACTATCCTGGCTATCCAGATGGAATTATGGGTACCGATATGATGGAAAATTTCCGTAAACAGGCAGTACGTTTTGGTACAGATATTAGAAATGGTATCATCACAGAAATAGACTTTTCAACTATTCCCTACAAAGTAACTACCGAAGATAATGTAACTATTCTTTGCGATTCAGTAATAATATCAACTGGAGCAACAGCCAAGTGGTTGGGGTTAGAATCCGAAAAGAAATATAGTGGTGGTGGCGTCTCGGCTTGTGCTACATGTGACGGCTTCTTTTTCAAAGGTCAAGATGTTGCCATAGTTGGCGCAGGAGATACTGCGGCTGAAGAAGCAACACACCTTGCGAAGCTATGTAGGAAAGTTTATATGTTGGTGCGAAAAGGTGAACTTAAAGCGTCAAGAGCTATGGTTCATAAAATAAATGCCACACCTAATATAGAGATACTATATAATACTGAAACGAAAGAGATTTTAGGAAATGACTTAGTTGTTACTGGGGTCAGCTTATTTAACAACCTTACTAATACAACCAAAGTGTTGGATATTTCTGGTTTTTTTGTAGCAATTGGCCACCATCCAAACACGGAAGTATTTAAAAAGTGGATAAATATGGATCGCGAAGGCTATATCCAAACCGTTCCCGGATCTACCAGTACAAACATACCAGGAGTATTTTGCTGTGGTGATGCGCAAGATCGTATTTACAGACAAGCTGTGACTGCGGCTGGTAGCGGATGCATGGCAGCTCTTGATTGTGAAAGATTTCTTTCTGGTATTGTACACGAATCAAAAATAATATAAAGCCTTTCTTTTCTAAAGTTCACTTTGGAATAGGCCGGAGAACGCCAGTGCTGAGAATTTAGACATTCTCAATTCCATTTCTCTTTGACCTCTTAAATCAAATATTCATCAAAGAATAAATGTTTGTAAGGTTTTCAAGATTACTCCGACAAAGTTATAAAGGGGGAGAATTTATGAAACCTTTCGACCTGCGAATAAATTATTAATAACTAAAATGTAAAAAAATGGAAAATGTAATCGATGTTCCAACAAGGGAACAAGTAAATTCAGTAAATCAGGAGATTTTTGACACCCTGAAGAAATCATTGGGCTTTGTTCCAAATCTCTATGCTACCATGGCCTATTCGAGCAATGGCCTGAGCAGGTATTTGGCCTATCAAAATGCCAAGAGCTCCCTGTCCAATAAAGAAAAAGAAGCAGTCAACTTGATTGTAAGCCAGGTGAACGGTTGCGTATACTGTCAAAGCGCGCACACCGTTCTGGGTAAAATGAACGGGTTTAGCGATGAACAGGTATTAGATATACGCAAGGGACGTAGTGAAAACGCAAAGCTAAATGTACTAGTGCAGCTTGCCTCCGACATTACAGGAAACCGGGGCCGGGTCAATGTCGAGAGTACAGCAGCTTTTTTTGAGCAGGGTTATACCAACGAAAATCTCGTGGACTTAATCCTTCTGATAAGCGACAAAACTGCAATGAACTATCTGCACAATCTGACAAAAATTCCAGTCGATTTTCCGCTGGCACCTACATTGTAAAAACGTAATTCCACAGAAATTTGGGCCTCGGTATAGTGGGAGTATTTAGAATAGTTTCTGAAGACCTCATTAGCCAGAGGTTTTTTACCGAAATCATCATACAGAAAATGGTCTAGGATAAAACAATCGCTGGCTCAAGCAAGCAGTATAAAAAAATGAAGCACATATTCATCATGGTGGCTGACAAAGGCCACACGATGCTTATTGGCGATTTCAGTCAACTTTCAATCCAATCTAATAATCTAATCGATACTCGTATGAAAATTTCAAGAATGACCTCGTTCATTGTTTTTACTTTGCTTTTGGTCTTCATTATCTGGTCAGGGAATGCGAATGCGCAGCAAAAAAAATCAGCAAAAACGGAAATTAACTTTAGCACTAAAGAATATTGGCAGGTGTTGGCATTAGCCAAAACAGCTCATAAGAAAATATTTGTTGATGCGTATGCTACGTGGTGCGGACCATGCAAGCAACTTCAGAATACCACTTTTAAGGATGCTAAGGTAGCAGCCTATTACAATAAAAATTTCATAAACTTCAAAATTGATGTTGAAAAAGGAGAAGGAATCAATTTGGCACAAAAATGGAAGATAGAAGGCCTGCCTACACTTCTTTTTATTGATGAGAAGGGCAAAATAATCGCCGATCATGTCGGGTATGTGGATGGGAAAGGGTTGCTTGAATTTGCTAAAGAGGTGTCAGGTAAGTAATTAAAAGGGTTGGGCTTAGCAAAAACTGCAGCGTAACTTTTCGTTATAAGCTCAACAAGAAGATTAAAGCAAACTGAAAAAAATAAATTTAATAAACATGAAGAAAATAGTTTTTAGCTATATACTAGCGATAATTTCAATTAGCGGTTATTCCCAGAATATCAAGTCTAATAGAGGACATAAGAACAATCCATACTATTCAACGACAGACACAAAAAAGCTGAACGTCTCCAATGTGCAATGGAAAAAAATATTACCGGCAGACCTGTATGCCGTAGCCAGAGAAAAAGATACGGAGAGGGCATTTACAGGGAAATATTTGAAAAGTAACACAAAAGGCACTTATTACTGCGCGGCTTGCGGAAACAAACTTTTTAAATCGGATGCGAAATTTGCCAGCAGCTGCGGCTGGCCCAGCTTCTATGAGCCTCTAAGAAAAAATAGTGTGAGATATCAAGAAGATCGCTCACTCGGAACGAGCCGTACTGAGGTGCTTTGCGGAAGATGCGACGCCCATCTCGGACATATTTTTGATGATGGTCCTGCACCAACTTATAAAAGATTCTGTATGAACTCTATAAGTCTTGATTTTGAACCTTACAAGTAGTACTGAAACACAAATTTCTGAAGGCAGAGCGTTTTTTCAGGTTTATTAAAGGAGTAACCAAAACCGAGCTAGGATACGCGAATTGTGAGGTTAAACACGCTGATCGTAAGATAGTAGATTTTTCTAAATTTATATAAAACAAAAAAGACTATCTACTGGATAGTCTTTTTTGTTTTATAATTGACAGAGTATTACTTAGCAATATTTATCAATGGCAAAAAAGACTTTGTGAAAACCGTGAAGGTTACATTTAGCCCCATAAAATTGGCTTGGGTCTCCTTTTTGATCTTTTATTTAGAACTATTGATTCCTCAACTGAAAATTGGGAGAAGCATGATTTATGGTCACATAGTCATACAGGGATTTTTTATACGAGTGAAAATCAATTATCAATAGTCAATTTGGTGCTGGACAAAGCGGCTAAACGTGATGAAAACCCTTTGGTTGTGGAGGAAGTTCCATTTGAAATTTTTACAGTGCAGGGTATTATAGCCAAAAATACATGGGCAAGTATAGGGAGGTTAGTGTGTACAGCATTGAATCGGTAATGTTAGCCTAGCTAAAAAGGTCAATCAGTAAAACGGTAAAAACCAAAATTTTTATGGGATAGCATTAAAATGCGTCCTGATAATTTAACCTGGCAAATAATAAAAACTACAACATGAAAACAATAAAAACTTTAGCTCAATTCAGAGAACTCATTATTTAACATGGAATATGTGCTGGTAAATTTCTATGCAGAATGGCGCAATTCCTGTCGCACAATGCTTCCCATCTTACAAAAGCTGCCTTAAAATAATACCGGACGCATTATTGTTGCAAAAATCGAGGTGAACAACTTACCAGAATTGTCCATTCAGTTTGATGTACTTGGCGTACCAGATCTATATTTATTTAGAAACAGGTTCGTAATTGAAAATATCAGGTCATCTTACCTTTAATAAGCTTCCAGAAAAAGTTGATAGACTACTATCGAAAAGATTTCCTGACATACCGCCAAGTGAACATTGAGCATAAAAAGAAGTTAATTTATTTTTTTTATTTTTTTTTGTAAGGTATACATAGTTACTGCAACTAAGCTATTATAAACTCAAACAATTTAATGATGAAAAAAACAGCAGTAACGACATTTTTCCTTAATTCAGGAAGCTTTCTTATCCGTTATGGATTAGTAGTAATTTTAATTTGGATAGGCATTTTAAAATTCACCCAATATGAAGCAGACGGTATCCGTCCGCTGGCAGAAAATAGTCCTTTTTTTTCCTGGACTTTTGCTTTTCTAAGCACAATGGAGTTTTCCAGTATTCTTGGTGCAATTGAAATCACAACCGGTATTTTAATTGCTTTACGTCCATTATCGCCAAAGTTATCAGCTATAGGCAGTGTCGTTGCAATACTTACATTTTTGACGACGTTGACATTCATAGTCTCTACTCCGGGAGTTATCCAACAAGGGTGGCCATTTCCATTTATTTCTGCCTCACCCGGACAATTTCTAATTAAGGACCTGGTGCTTTTAGGAGCGGCATTGTGGACAGCCGGTGAAGCATTGGCAGCAACTCAAAAGCAAAGCCACGGCCATGATTTACTTAAAACAGCATAATTCCAACATACATTAACAACTAAATACATATAATATAATGAAAAGAGTAGCAATCAACGGATTTGGTCGCATAGGACGATCAGCGTTAAAAGTAATTTTCGATACTAATGATCTTGAGGTTGTTGGCATAAACGATTTAATGGACATAGAGAACGCGGTATATCTTCTAAAGTACGATAGTAACTACGGAAAATACGAAAAAAATGTCCGATTTGAAGGTGATACAATTTTTGTCGGTGAGAAAGCAATTAAGTATTCAAGCATACGTGATATTGCAGGTTTACCTTGGAAAGACCTCGATGTAGATGCGGTTATTGAAAGCACAGGGTTATTTACCAGTCAGAGTGATGCGGAAAAACATATTTTAGCCGGCGCTAAAACGGTAGTAATTTCGGGTCCTACTAAAGATACCCCTACAGTAGTGCACGGTGTAAATACCGACACAGGTAATGTATCCGTCTTCTCATGCGCTAGTTGTACTACCAACAATATTAGCCCGATTATCGAAATTTTGGGAAGAAGGGTTGGGATAAAAAAGGCTATTCTCAATACTATTCACGGATACACAGCCTCGCAGGCTCTTGTAGATGCTCCCTCCAAAAGAGAGCCAAGAATGGGTAGAGCAGCTGGATTTAATTTAGCCCCCGCAGCAACGGGAGCCGCCATAGCTACGACTAAAGTATTGCCGGAATACGCTGGGAAATTCGATGGTATTGCAGTAAGAGTTCCAGTGCCCGTAGGTTCGATTTCGGACATTACATTTATTGCAAACAGACCCACAACCATAGATGAAATCAATCAAATTTTGACTGAAGAATGCGCTACTGACAGGTATGAAAAAGTTGTTGCCGTAACAAATGAACCAATCGTTTCCACGGATATCATCGGGAGCACTTTCGCCGCAACAATAGATTTAGAGATGACTAGGGTCGTTGACGGAGATCTAGTGAAAATAATGGCTTGGTATGACAATGAGTGGGGCTTTACTAATCAAATGATCAGGCAAATACAATCCTTATATAAGGTTAGCTAAACAAATTTTAATCGACTGCAATGAAATCTTTAGGCCAGTTAACCAGTAGATTTTAGTTCGATATCATTCCTCTGCCAATTTTGGCAGGGGAAATTTAAATCCTTTTGTATGGAAATTTTAAACAATGAAATCCAGCCATGGCACTTAGAAAGTTTGGGAAACGAAAAAGTGCCGCATTACACAGACTTTAAAGGAAAGCCCTTATTGATTTTGTTTTTCTATTTGGGTTGTCCCGGCTGTACAGGAAGAGCGATACCCTTCGCAAATAGAATGGTTTATGAACACCAGGATAAGATTAACGTACTGGGTATCCACAGCAATTTTGAAGGGCCTGAATATAGTAATAATGATATTATAAGCACATTAAACTCATTACATGTCAAATTCCCTTTTTTTAGAGATTCTGGCTTGGCCGCTACATTCCATGATTACCAGGCCGCAGGAACACCTCATTGGATATTGGTAAACAAAGATGGTAAAGTAATCCGTTCCATATTTGGTTCAGATCCTAACCGTGCGTTACTATGGTTGGATTATGCCATTATTGAAGAAATAAGCAATTAGTCTCTAAATAAAAAGGGGAAACAAATCTCGCCCTTATAACCCGCTATAGTTTTTTTATTTGGAAATAATCCTTAAGCAAAGAAACGAAGCTTCCGATAGTAATTAGGTTCACAAATTAGCACGCCGTTGTGTTGCGCAAGACTTTTTTATCAGATTCGGTACAGCTTTTATAAGCTGGGAAAAATTGCCACAACATCGGGTAAAAGCGTAAGAGAATGGAAGTAGTTGCACCGTAAATTTGTACTATAGAATTAATATCAATTTTAAACAATAAACATGAGAACAATAAACAATACCCAGGAATTTGACCAAATAATTGCGCAAGGCAACATAGTCATTGTAGATTTTTATGCCGAGTGGTGTGGACCTTGTAAAGCATTGCTGCCTACACTGGAGAGTTTTTCTAAAGATTTCGAAGGAAGGGCAGAGGTAATTAAAGTGAATGTTGATGATCAGCAAGAGCTTGCCGCACGATTCGGGATACGAAGCATTCCTTCATTAGTTTATTTCCAGAACCAAAAATTGGTGGACAAAACCGTAGGAGTTCAGACCAAAGCCGAACTGGAAAAAAGAATTATTGCAATGGAAAGCAGCAAAAATTAAGAAGGCAGGTTCAAAAAATTTCAATACTGATTAGAAAAATCAGTCCTGAGGATAAAATAAATATAATTTAAACTAAAATAGATTGATTATGGAAAATTTAAAAAAAGCGTATGTAGCCGGTGGCTGTTTCTGGGGGATGGAAGATCTTTTCAGAGTACGTCCAGGAGTAAAAGATACAGAAGTTGGCTATCTAGGGGGGCTAAACGAAAACCCGACCTATCAGAACCATCCCAACCATGCCGAAGGGTTGGAAATTACCTACGATGCAAATGAGACATCGTACAAGGAACTATTGGATTATTTTTTCAGAATTCATGATCCAAGTACGGTAGACAGGCAAGGTAATGACAGAGGTTCGAGTTACCGCTCTGCATTGTTCATTCAAAATGAACAAGAAAGAATTGATGCGGAGGAAATCATCAGATTAGTTGATCAGTCAGGACGTTGGCCAGATAAAGTTGTTACTACGCTTGAACCTTTTACCAAGTTCTGGCCTGCTGAAGATTACCATCAAGATTATCTGGTAGCTAATCCGAATGGATACACTTGTCATTTTGAGAGGTTTGGGACTTTTCTATAATATTAAGACCCATCGCAAAAGGTAATCTCAAACTGCAATAGTCTTGCAAATATGTCACCCTAAGAAAGCAGCCAATGATTTATCAAGGAAAGCAAAATGAATATTTTGAAATACAAAGTGTAGATAATGATAACTACAGAAGCTTTAGGCCAATTGTCAGCGGAGCTTTACAGCTTCTGTGGTTTTTATCTGATGGTAATCAACTCATAATAGATGGGATATCCCATAGTTTTAATACCAATCAGATTATCAGCTTGTCACAACATCACCACGTGGAGTATGAAAACATCAACGCCATGAAGATGTTGCGCTTTAATTCAGAATTTTATTGCGTGCTCAATCATGATAGTGAAGTAGGATGCAAAGGAATATTATATTATACTCCTGCCAAAATTCCTGTGGTGCAGATTGACGGGCCTGAACTTATGGTTATGGCTGACGCTTGGGATGTTACTGATATGGAATTGGAAATGAGAGACAGCCTCCAGCTTGAAATGCTTCAAATGCAATTGAAGCGAATCTTAATCCTTTGCACACGAATGTATAAAAAGCAAGGTGATATGGCATGTATTGACGACAAACAGCATGACCTAGTAAGGGAGTTCAACTTTTTGGTGGAAAAAAACTTCAGAGAATTTCATAGTGTTTCGCACTATGCCGACTTATTATATAAATCACCGAAGACGATAACAAATACTTTTAAAAAGATAGGAGAAAAATCCCCTTTGCAAGCTATTCACGATCGTATTATGTTAGAGTCTAAAAGGCTGCTCCATTACACAAAAAAAGATGTTTCTGAAATTGCCTACGAACTTGGCTTTGAAAGTGTACAAGGGTTTAGTCGTTTTTTTAAGAAGCAAGCGGGAATCTCTCCATCGGATTTCAGACTTAGTTAACAGAAATCTGAGGCAGTCATTCCCAGAGTTGTCTGTTAAGGGGATTAAGCCCTTTGATATACGATACAAAAAAAGACAGTTGTTATTAAGATGACAAACGATGATAAAAGTTTTTGTTAAGGTATAAAATTAAACCACATAGATAGATTAGTCCAATTTTCGATATTGAAGAAAATCCAGACATATCCAGCTATTGGATGGTGTCTGGATTTTTTTTAACAAAGAGACTCAGATGTTAATTAGGCAACTTATGGATAATTATTATAAGGAGACAATTCAAATCTTGGAGGAAGAATTAAGCGCCTTAACACTAGAGGCTCAAGGTACGATGGTATTTTATGAACGATGCATCGAACTAGTTGTAAAAAAATTGAATAAGTTAAAAGAATTTGTTCATAAAAACGGCTTTAAAAATTCATCTCAGGAAATTCTGTTTTTTAAGGTTCAGAAACCAAGTATTGTATCTAAGCTCATCTATTATAATGCTATCTATAAAATTGAAGCAAAAATGCCGTATGGTGGGAAGCAGATTAAAGAGACTTACTATAATGAACAAATATCTGACCTTAAAAGATATTACGACAAAAATGTAGAGTTATATAAATATTATAGAACAAACAGTACACATCTTGACGATAAGTATTTTTTACGGGGTGAATATAATATCAAACTGAGTTTAGATACTTACTATTTTGAAACTGATCATAGTTTTGCAACATCACATGATTATAAGTTAGCTAAAATTATCGCAAATGATTTAATTCATATATATATAGAAAAACAACTTTACAATTTAGCGAGTGCAGGCGACTTCATCAATCAAGGTCAAAATATGATGTCTCTAAATTGGACAGCTAATAAAACTGACCTGATTGAGCTAATTTACGCACTACATACCCGACTAGCTATCAATAACGGCAATATCGAAATAAAAACTATTTCAACTTGTTTTGAACAATTCTTCAATATTGAGCTAGGAGAATTTTACCATACCTATTTAGAATTAAAAAATAGAAAAAAGAACCCAACCAAATTTCTTGATTCCTTGAAAGAAGGTTTAATTAACAAAATGGATGGAGAGGATTAGCATGTTGCTCAATTGGATGACAGAAAACAAGCACATATTTTAATAATTGTTTCGATTCAGAGTAACAAGATCTTCAGATACCAAAATCTTCAAATCGCCTAAAAAATGGTTCGAAAATTGTCCCGACAGGACGACAAAAATCCTTTTTGCTTTGCAAAAGGGATTTTTTATTTTACACCTATTCCAATAAGATAACGATTAAGCCAAAAAAGCAACTCACATTACACTTAAAACACCTTTTTTAGAGTTGCCAAATAG
>JACCDU010968172.1_pt1 | contig 108684 bp, 100 predicted proteins | sample 7446081 | NCBI WGS metagenome assembly JACCDU01 (sample SAMN15323447, study PRJNA562643) | freshwater metagenome | isolation source: river surface water | place: USA:Blue River Watershed | collected 2017-08-17
CAACTTAAGCCACAACTTAAGCCACACCTTAAGCCACACCTTAAGCCACAACTTAAGCCACACCTTAAGCCACAACTTAAGCCACACCTTAAGCCACACCTTAAGCCACAACTTAAGCCACAACTTAAGCCACAACTTAAGCCACAACTTAAGCCACAACTTAAGCCACAAGCAAGGGGGGGGCGCCTACTTTTTTAAGGCTTTGATGATCATCATAGTTGCCGAATATGTCGGACACAACCCCGACTCTACCCCTGGGGGGACTCAAAAACTTAAGCGACAACTTCTTCAGCCACGACTCCAGCCACGACTCCAGCCACGAGTCCAGCCACGAGTCCAGCCGCTAAACAACTTCCTTTCACCTAAGTGGCTTAAATACCATCTTCCAAGAGTATTTCATCTGAAGTCGGCAGCTTTGTGTTGAATACCGCGATGGCGTACATATAGTGATTAGCTGACGAGGTAGTCATACTGAGGACGATGCCATTGGATACGGATGCTGAACTGGAGGATGGTGACAAGTAGCGTGTTCCTTTGTTGAGACGGAAACCGTTCCTGACATCACTTGAAGACTTGTAACCGCTGTATATGGCGCGTTGTCCAACCGGTACGATATTACCTGGAGAGCTTGCTCTGTTGGTCGTAAAGTCGCCAAAGTCGGAGTACCATACTCCATCGCTCCAAGGCGCGTGAAAGGTAAACCGGGCGTTGGTTTCCATTCCGTTAAGACTGACCAAGAAGTTTTCGACACGCGAAATCTCTTTTGAAGTAAAGGTCAAGTGCATATTTGATACCGCTGTAGTGTCAAAGACGTTGGGACCGGTTAACGTGCGAGTACTTTGCAGATACACACACCACCTTGCCAGTGCACTGTCAAACACGACGCTGGGTTGTGATCCTGTAGTGGCTTGGTTGAGGTGCTTGGCTCTACCTGATTGATCGTACCATGTGACCACAAATGCCGTTGCACCACCGAGCCAGGTTGTGAGCGTGGTTCCGGTGCCGTTTACATCAATCGCAATAGTGCCGTCGCTATTCGCGTAAAAGTCTTGTTGCACATTGTCTGTCGACCGCCTGACACGAACGACAGCGCCCGTGTATGCGGCTCTAAGGAGCTTCAAACCGAAAAGAGCTACACAAGTAGCTTGAGCGGCTGTGGATAGCGAGTCGATGACCCCCGGGGCGGCAATAGATGCGTCGGGGGTGACAAAAGGCCGACTGGTTGGGATGCCGACATTGTTGCCTATATAGGGAGTAGCTGTCACGACATACTTGGTGCGTGATGATAACTCGCTGATGGAATATGTAGTGTCAGTTACGTTTCCAGAAGTATTAAACACAGTGCCCCCCGCTGTCACAACTCGGATCACGACGTACGAGTAGGTGCCCGCATAAGTGAACGTGGCCGTTGTCGAAGTAGGTTGTGACACCGTAAATGATGTAAGTCTTGCTGTGAGCGTACCATTCAACGAGTAATCGCTCATGAGTTTTACGGAAGCATCGACAAGGCGGGTGTTGTGATAGATGATGGACCTGTACTTTGCGCCTAAGAAATCGGTGCCTCCCCGGCCCAATTGCGTGGGGTTTTGGCCGGTGAGTGTGCCCGTGTCACGTGTGAATGCGGTGATATTGCTACCGTCCCTGTAAAGTGAGCCGCCACCCGTGGCGCCAGTGCGTGTAATACACATGACGGACCTGGTATTAATACCGTTCGTGTCGATGAGGGTGGAGGCTGAGTCCGAAGGCCCCGATGCAAAACCGAATTTTGCGGGAGTGGCCATGGGAATGCCCCAGTCTGTGGTGCTTCCTCCACGCTCACCCCATACAATGTTTTGTTGACTAAACCATGCGGCGCCGGTGCTGGCCGTTACTGTGGTCGGTATGATGTCAAACAGGAACGTCATGTCGGTGATGCCCCATCCAGCCGGGTAGAACATGGTGTGGTTGGATGCCGACACAAATTCCACCACGTTGCTGCCGTAATCGTACTTGGGCTGTTGAGTTGTAGTGGACGAGTACACGTTTGACCTGCCCATTTGGTCAAACCATAACGCCGTATATGCGATACCCCCCGCGAGCCAGTTCGACAGCGAGCTTGCACCGGTCACTGTGGACCGCACCGTGTTATCGGCAGAGTTGTTAAAAGTCTCGATCTGTGTGATCGCACCGGCAGCGTCAAAATAAACCGCTGCCTCTTGATTGTTTGTCCCGTTGCGGACGCGAAGCATGGGCCCTGTATATGACGAGATCACTTTGCGTGTGCTGTATGCGTTCATGGGGTTGCTAGCTAGGCCCATGCTATCCAAATAGTACAGCGTTTGTAGTGGAACGGCGGATTTCTCAAAAAAATGCGCCATGCCGATGGTTCCGCTAGCCGGTACATCCGTGATGTTTGACGAAACATTGGGACCGCCGCGGAAGAAGTTTGATAGGCTCGTAGGCATGCCGCCGCCGAACTCGACGAGCATGTTGCTCAATGAAATGACAGAGCCGATGCTGGGAAGCGGCATGCTCTTGCTTGACTCTTGTGCTTGACTCTTGTGCTTGACTCTTGTGCTTGTGCTTGACTCTTGCTTGTATTGTGTTGGCGTTGATGGATGTACTTGTTATTGCTTGGATGCGTAGTGTATAGCAATGTATACAATGTGGTAGTCAAAAAAAAGGCGCCGTCCCCGTGCTGACATTTTAAGTTGTCTTTTCAAGGCCCTTGATAGCTTGTGCACTCCAAAGCCATCATGTAAGCTATAGGATGGATATCAAACGTGCGTTCTGTAAACTGTCGAAAGCCAAACCTCCGAGAATACCAGTCTTTAGTCGTTTCATCAGCGGTCCATATGTATATCTTTCTTGGCCTCACAACATTCATGGCATAATCGATGACGTGCTTCATCAATGCCGTGGCGATGCCGTGACGCCGGTGACTGGGTTTCACATAGAGATTGGACACCCATGGCTCCAAGTTGGGCGCGATATGCATGTCATGTGTGTCCAGTGATACGGTGCCCAGAAACTCGTGTGTCCGTTTGTCTCGCGCGACGAATGCAATAACGTCGTGTCGTGTGTCTGATGTACAATACTCGTGAGCCAATTTGGTGTGATAGTACAACGATACTGCATCGGCGCTATGTAATGCCATGTGTGTGCAAAAGTCGTAACTCCATTCGTCGAACAAACATCGACCGATATCGTCGACGGTATCTTGGTACGTTGCGGCATCTTGAATTCGTATACGTCCTACACTAAGAATCTCTACCACGTCAGAAAAGTCTGTGGTCGCCATACATATATATGAGTAGAAGAGCTTGATCTGTGGATTTGGAGAACCAATACTGAGTTTATATTCCTTAAATTGACTTCGTATTTACATGCAAGCAAAGTGCGCGAGCAACGGACACTAAAGAAAAACGTTACGACTAATATACAATGTCGACATCCGCCTATCACCCTGCATACTTTCAGCAACCACGTGAGCTTGTCATTGATGTGGACGATGTGCGTCGACACGAGGTTCCGCTTCCAGATGACAGTGAAATGATCGAGTTCAAAGGGAGAGTGCAAGAGTGGATGAAGCTAGACAAGGAGATAAAATCACTCGAGGCAGTAATCAAAGAGAAGAAAACAGCAAAAATCAATTTGACAAAGGACATCCTCCTGTTTATGGGCGAGTTCAACGTAGAGGACTTGAACACGCGCGATGGCAGGTTGAGGTACAAGGTGACAAACGCAATCGCACCACTCAGTCAAAAAAAGATTAGGGAAAGGTTGACAACATTCTTGGAGGCCAAGTTTAAAAGCGGCAAGGATGGAGAGTGTCAACGCGTTATCGAAGAAGCGGATACCATCGTGTTTCAGAGGGATCGCATCGAGAAGGTCTCTTTGCGGCGTTTGAAATGATGTGTTCACACGCTCACAGCTCTTGAAACGTGCTGGTGTTGCCGTCAAACCCGTACAACCCATCGAAAACTTCACCACCGTTGAGCGCCTTTTCATTCTTGTAGTCCCCTACGATGAGGTTCCCCATCGTGTCGCCATGCCCTGACTTGGTATCAAGAGCTGTCTTAGCCGTTACAGGCGGTGGTGGGGGTGGAGGACTATCGACCTTTGATGAGATACAGGCTTTTGATAACTTGGCTGGACGTATCTTGTCTTCGTGCGTGTCGCCAAACACGTACTCGTAGAGGTCGTTGTCTTCTTTAGCGCCATCTTGACAGCTTGCGGTAGTAGAAGATCCTTCATTGACAGCGGTGTCGATGGGCATGAGGTCTGACAAATCAGCCATGTTGTCGTCATCAGGAGCCCCACATGCTTCAGCATCGGATGTGTAGGATTCCATGTGCGATGTTCTCATAGACTTTTTACTATGATGATGTTCGGCGTCCACAAGGGCATTTTTTAGGAGGAAGTGAAGGATCAGAATGATGAGCAATAGCAAAACGCTGTTCTTGAGGGCGACGGACAGTGACATTGTGGTATGTATGTATCTTGATGTACACGCGTCGTTTTGCAGAGTTAATACTTTACGAGATTATTTTGACACCTCTTTGTTCAGCCCACACGATATCGTATAATATATTTGGAAACCAATATAAGGATTTGGACAGATAATATAGTAAACCTGTAGACAAGCAAAAGTCCTCAAGATAGTCCTCAAGGTAGTCAACGTAGTCGTAAGGGTGCCGTAACAAAATGCATCTTACTCAAATATCGTTTTGCGACCGTACAGGTTACAATATCAGGTCCGATGACGACAAGGCACGTATACTGGAAGAGTTGGAAAAGAGCTTTGGTGTTCGCGTGCTCAAGAAGCATCACGATGCCTTTACGCCAAACTATGCTCGTATCATCAATACAAATCCTTTCATGGCATCGGTCAGGACAAACGGCAATCCTTACCTGATGTTTTTGACCCGTGTCAACTTTATTGAACAGTGTGTGTTCATCGACAAGAAAATCCAGCATGGATATCACTATCCAAGGATGGTAGTCACAAAGCTATGGTTCGATCCTAGCTTGTTCAACAATACTCTTTTTGAAGGTGAGATGGTAAAACGTAATGATGGGTCATGGGCGTTCATCATCAATGACTTGTTGGCAGACTGTGGACATTCGTTGATTAACGTGAATCTTGTAAAGCGCATAAATCGTGTGTATGAGCTATTGAAAAAGCAACATGTTGTCGATCCCTTGAATGTGTGTGAATTGCAGGTCAAACGGTATGTTCCAGTGACACAAGTACCAAGTTTGATCGAGGACTTTGTGCCATCGTTGGATTACACGTGTCGTGGAGTGTACTTCAAGCCGCTATTCCTCAAGTTCAAAGATGTTCTGGTGAACTTTGATGATTCTTTGATCAAAAAGGTAGTCCGTACAAAGTACAAGGAGCAAGGAAACTTTTTGTTGTTATCGTCGGTGTCTTCTTCAGCAGCTGCGACACAAAATGCAGTTCATGAATCGTCGTGCACTACAGTATCATCATCGCGATCGTCTTATGATTCACCGTGCTCGCCATGTTCACCGCGAGCTTCTTCACCACCACCGCGAGCTTCTTCACCATCACCGCGAGCATCTTCACCATCACCGCGAGCATCTTCACCGCGAGAACGGGAGTTTTACGTGCGGAAGGGATCGTTGCCTGATATATACGAGCTATACGACACACCGAACGACGTGAGTCGCCACGCTTTCCACGATGCCCTCGTGCCAAATTTAAAAGCGAGCAAGGCGTTGCGTGCTGCATTTATGGGGTTGGGTGTTACCGATACTTTGATGATGACGTGTACATGGCACGATAAGTTTTCCAAGTGGATGCTTCCCCTTGACGCCGCAGTAGTCAGTTGTAAATGATGATTGATTTTATCGTGCGGTTTTGAGGATCCAAACGACAAGCACAATTGCCGTAGGGTATGCCGCGCGCACTGCCGCTTCAGTCCACACAGATCGCGCATACGGCATTTGGTCAATGTACAACTTGACATAATGAGTGATTGACCAATGAGACGACATGGCGATGAGAATGGCCAATGAAAGGAAGAGGACTTTGACGAGTTCGCGGCGCTTGATCCACATGCGTTGGACGAATGATGGCTCATTTTGGCGCTGTTGCCACTGTGCGAACTGTTCTTGTTGCTGTTGCTGTTGTTGTTGTTGTTGTTGTTGCTGCTGCTGTTGTTGTGCGAGCAACGTGGTCGCAGTCCTTGGTGTATTCGTCGTATTAGCCGTGTAGTAACTGCGCACGGCAGCAGTGTTTGCATGTTGAGCGGCATTCAGCGATGCTGCTGGAATAGCGTGGTCAGGAAGTTTCACCTGGATTGTTGGTTGGTGTTGCGGAATTTGGATTGGGGTTTGAATAGGGGTTTGAATAGGGGTTTGAATTGTGAATTGAGTAGGGATTTGAGTAGGGATTTGAGTTTGAGTTTGAGTTTGAATTGGAATTTGACTCTGGATGGGAACGTCAATTTGAGGTGGCGGAAGCAGCGATGCAGGACTGATGCCATCGCCGGCGACAGGAAAAAAGCTATCGTTTGCATTGAATGCGGCAAAACCTCCGTCGGAGTCATCGATTGGATACATAATTGCGTAAATGCGTGCGTGTGAGTGCAATTGAGTTGATGAGGTCGTATATGTTTCTTCCGAAGAAGATAATGCGCGAGACTGCAATAATTTTTTATTCTATAGTTAAATCATTACATTAACACTCCACTCCGCTCATCTACAATTTGATCAAGAATCCTTTACAAACAATGAGAGACATCGTCATCATCTTTGCGGTATTGCTGCTTCTCCTCGTATTGATCAGCACCCTAGGTGGTTCAATTCGCTACTACAATATGCCTGCACCGCGCGTCGTCGGGTCGGGTCCCTATGCCACAGCCGGTGGTTTCCCTGAGAGCTTTGCGGAGCAAGAGAAGGAGCGTGATACGTTTACAGAGGGTGTAACCAGCGATGCTGTGGATGTCAAGGATGATGTTGATGTCGACGCTGAACTGGAGAAGAATGAGCAAGACGCACTGCCTGTTGATGCTGCCCAAGTGGAGGGGTTCGCCAGTCGGTCGTCAGACTACGCCACAGTCTAGAGAGTTTACAGGGTCTATGGAGTTTACAGAGTCTATATGGAGTCTCGGCCAAGGATTTTGTGATGTGTAGTTTAGAAGAGTGTAATGGCTGCTGAACCCAACATCATCACAGATACGTTGTTTTTTGACTGTATTCATGCAATTTCTTGTCATGATTCACGAGTAATTCTCCCTCTGATTCCAAAATGCATGAACACATCTCTGCTTGCAGGATGGAAGGATGCGTCGAGTATGGTGACATTAACAGACCCAGCGGTCCCAGACGCAAGAGTACAAGCCGTGGTGCACGCGCCGGGCACTGTGCCTATCATCACATCGGAGCAATCATGTAGATTGCTAGACTCTGGTTACCTTGTCGTTGCAGTTATTCGAGATCCAATGGATCGTTTGATTTCATTTTATTTGAACAAGGGTCGGTACTTGATCAACGGCGAGAACTGGGACTGGATCGTAAAACGTCCCCAAGTTCACCCGGTAAGGCTCCCACGGTGGTTCAAGAGCGGTGGTGGGACATCGAGCCGAGCGTTTGGACAATCATTGTCGATAGCTACGTTTCGGCAGTTCATCATGGAGCTGTCAATTGTGTTTGAAGCGGCGGGAAACGTGCCAAAGATTTGGACGCAGATGAACAAACACATCACGCCATACAGCAGGGTGTTCAAGTACCTCAAATGCAATGATAAGCAACTCGTGGTGTTTGACATGCAAAAAGAATTGAGCGGCTTGCATCGGCTCCTGGTTTCTCGTGGAATGAATCCATCGACTGTAAATTGTATGATTGGAACACGCGCAAACGTGAATCCCAAAGGCGCCGAGTTGATCGAGAACGCTGATGTCATGCGTCTAGATGCGTTACCTTGTGACATGTCGTATGAATCGCTAAAAGCTCCAGATTTGGTAAAGATTGTCAATGAAATGTACAAGGATGATTATGACGTTATGACTCTATGTACGAACAGTTAGCATGACTCTTTAGTACTCGGAATAGTCGTACTTGTTTTCCTCGAGCTTCAATGATTTTGCCAATCGTGTTGCTCTTAACAACATGTCATTCTGAGTTTGTTGGTGTTTTATCTTTTTTGGGTTTTCATCGTCATCATGATCGACATCATCATCATCATCATCATCATCATTATCACTCCGCTCGGCATAATCCATGGTTCTCGTCACATATGTGAGGTAATTCGGCACATAGTCAGGGTTCAGGACACTGGTTGCCGATCGTGCGACGCGCGGTGGGCTATAAAACTTCATAGTGAGAAGTATCTGGTGATTGATGCCCTTGAAATCGTAAAGGAGGTTTTTTTTACCAAATTCGAAGCGTATAGTGAGACGACTGATCTTTCCAATGGGATGAAAGGGTTTGCGGATGAGGTTCACAAAGTCGAATCGAAGGTTTGCGACTTCATTTGGCGACGGAAGCTTAAATACGCCAACACCCGTAGAATGCATGCCGTACGATCTGCTCCCATGCAAATGGTCTTCTATTTCAGGGCACCTGAGCGTCACATATCGGACACCCATGAGATTTACGATGCCTGGGGCGTAGATTCGCCATTCACTGTTTGCTTCGTTATACACGCTGCCAAACAGGTGTTCGTTCTCCATAGAGTATACTTGGACAGATCTTTGCTCGGAAGAGGGAATTGCAGATGGCAAAATGTCGAATCCTAGCGCCTCTTCCATCGTGGAGTTTTGCATATCGAGGATGAACGGAGCATTGCGACACGCAAACAAATACTTGTTTTGTTTCTCAAGGTTGGAGGATGATGGTGAGACGACCCTGAACCCTCGTGATGCCATTTGCTCTGTCAATGTGGATGCCAAAGATGCAATGTTATAGTTGCCAAGTTCGGCATTGACAGTTATCATGTCTATACGCCACTCGTATTGCTCGAGCTCTGCAAACGATGAACCCGGTGTAGACATTTCCACATAGGAGCTGACCGTGATAAGAATGTCATGCGTCACAATAAGGCTACCCGTGTGCATGATACAAATGTTGTCAGTAGCGGAATTCATCATTGTGATCTGCAATACGGATGCGATGTCCACGTCAGTCGTCCCATACCAAACGCCTCGTGATTGGAACCAAAACGTGCCAGAATACCAAACATAATTGGGGGCACCAGAGACATCAACACCCAATACCGTACGAATCGATTGGGGCATCAACGATAGGTTCGCTTGCATGATTCGGTAGGCAATGACCAAGTCGTTTGTGGGTGACGATCGTAGAGAAAACCCGCCTGAATTAACACCGTTAAGCGTGTCCCATGCCTCACTGGAGAGTAGGTACGCAGTCACGTTGGAATCCATTCGCGCCGTGGATGCCATAAACATTGGTGAACAAGCCATGATCCTGAACGCTTCGGCATACTCATTGTTCTGAGCATCAATGGATTGGACGACGTGATATCGTAGTTGATTGTTATGGTAATCAATGTTGTACATTGTTCCCGGAATGCTTGCGTCAAGGATGTCTAGGCCAAACACGTTTCGAATGGGTTCTGAGAACTCGATGGTATAATCGGACGGGTAGGGGTCATATCGACGGTTCCGTACTGCGCTGTCGATGAGAAACGTTGCGCTGTCTTTGACACTATGTTCTTGCATGAAGTCTACATCGTCTATATTCGTCATGCTGTTTGCGTTGCTGCTTGATCGGGTGCTCAGGCTAATTTTACAGTGGATAAATTGCAGGTGGATGCGCGCGCGCGTGTTTCATCGCGATCCAAAAATTTGTGGCCCGACTGTATAATACATACACAGAGTTGAGAATCGTTTTTTTATCAAGACAATCATACAACAAAATGGCAGGGTACTACAACACCCGGCGCATGGGAGGAGGTAACGGAGACGGCCCGTATGACGTAGTCGATGTATTACAAATCCGTCTTGACAACTTGGAGCGTCGTGTAGACGACATGTACAAATCCATGCAACAGACCATGGATGCTCTCATTAAAACATTGCCCTCTGCAAGATCGTCCACACCTACTCAACCACGTGAGCGAGAGGAACAGGCGAAACAGCAGGTTGTCCAGCAGCAAGTTGATGCTACTCAACTGACTCAACCGACTCAACCTATTCCATCTACTCAACCGACCCAAGAGATCCCAACAACAACACAAGATGTTGTCAGACCCAAGACCTCAACCCTCAACCCTACACGCGCAGCAACATGACAACGCTGGATATGACGATTCCGAACATGGTGTGCATACGCATGCGATCAATGAATCCATCACGAGTCGTGTTTCTGAACAACGTTCCCCTTGAGTCTGTTATGGTACACAGGAAATGGATCCAAATGCTTACAAAGACTCCAAGTGTGCCTGCGCATAAGGCCACGATTGCACGAGCGTCCAGTTTCGGCATCCACGAAATATAAGCAAATCGGTTGAATATGTACGTGCACACCATGGCCAACACGGTATTGAGTACGGCCATCCACACACCGAACACAAAGTCAATAGCAGATGGCGCCTTGTACAAGCGATTGCGCTGTTTAACACGATGTACAAAGATCCAACAAGACACAATCTGAATGAGTATGACGCATGCTAGTGTGGGAAGCGAGCTTTCAAGAAGTGCATCAACATTATTTGACAAAGACATTGTGCTTACTACTATAAAGCGCTCATTTTACAGAGGGCAATTGAAACAAACCGAGTTGCCGGAGCAACAAGCGCCGCATGCGGGTGTGCAAGTGCGACCGACCCTACGACAAACGCAGTGCGAGTTCTTGCATCCGGTAGTGCAATTGCATCCATTAAATGCGACACGCTTGCTACGATCAAAAGCTGCGTTGCCGTGTTTGGCTTGCATACGATGAATGGCGGCATCACGTTCAGGGAGGCCATCGCGATTTTTACAACCGTGACATCGGCATGCGCTTGAGCAAGGTGATGCGTTGTTGTTGAAACAATCGCAATACAGTTTGATGCACGCGCTTCGTTTGCATTTACATCCAACATTCTTTTGGGATGCTTCTCCATCTCCAGGCTCTGAAGTTGAACACAATGGGCTCCCGCTGCCTTCTTGTTCTTCGTCGATTTCAAGGGGTGGCATGGCTTGATAAAATATAGGTTCCGTCAGGTCCCAAAACATTTGTGGTGTCGGGGCAATGAACAACGAGTTGATGAGAAGACCATCATCTGTACTGTCGTCGTCATACATGGTGTGCATGGTTGTCCACACAACGATAGACTTTTAGCTGCTGTACTGGCATTGCCGGTCTTTATATCTCATTTTTTTCTAGCACGACAGTATCTGTACTTCTTGCTCATTGTGGTACTTCATAATCATCATCATCAGACATCATCAAGATGCCTCCGATTCCAAAAAACATTGGCGACAAGGTCGATGAAACTGTCAAAATCGTGCAACGCCAGCTAAGCAGTTTTGAACGTGTGCATGATGTGTACTACACAGGGATGTCCAGCAAGGAGGGATTTTGGACACGCTATGCAGAAAACCATGCGCGATACATACAAGAGTTTATCATCACAGTAGATGATACATCGATGTCAAAAAAGCTAGAGAGTGTGTTCAAGGCTCATGTCGATATCGCTAAAGATATCAATGAAAAGTACTCGAAATTCAAGGAAAAGCCAGTGCCGACGGCGACAACATTGAAGAGTGCCATAGACCGTGTAAAGTCCAAGATCAACGGTTCTCTCATTGATAATCAATTGAATGAGGAAGAAGATAGACAGCGTCCCTATTCGTTGGCGTTCAACTATAATCGACGCACGCTCATGTCACCGAGCGAGATCCGTAGTGCGTTTGAGGAGTTGGATCGTGAATTCTCCAAGGTATACAGCAACATCCCTCAAAAGCTTCGCGATGACAGCGGTATCAACAATGGCGACTTTATCAAGAACAACATCATGTCAAAGGTATCGGTGGATGAACTTTCTAGAAAGAGATCAACATCAGAAATCAAAGTTCAAGATGAGTTGGATGCTCTGAACAAGTTTTATGACGTGATTGCTCCATTTGCGCAGAGAGTGGGTATGAAAACGTTCGATGGGTTTGTGAACGAGTTTCAGCTAGGGAGCACCAGCCCACTCCATGAATACTTTGGTGAATTCAAACTGAGCCGCTCCAAGAGCGACCTGGATCGCATTGCAAGCCTTGACGGTCTATACGAAGCTGACGTTGTGGAGAGCGTAAGCAATTTGATCCAAAACGCCGTGAAATCGATTATTGATGACCTAAAGCCCCTCGAGAAGAATCCAGACAAGGTTGCACAGTTGAAAGTCGACATGAAGGACCTTGAAGCGTCTATGAACAACATCAAACCCAACGAGTACACTGGTCCAAATTACAGCACAAATAGGGGTGCACGCTTTGTGTGGACGCGTGCAAAAATGCAGCTCGATGCCGTCAGTGCAAAGTACGGCTCGGATGCCACTAGCTCTGACACTGATGAGTCGTTGGAAGGGCAAGGTCTATTGTACAGAAAGCCGGACGTTGATCGTATGGCAGCGTATGTTGCACTGGTAAACGAGTTCCACAAGGGCATTCATCCGGAAAATGGACGTCTCGTCAAGGGCATCAATGCGATGCGCGACGGTATAGTCAAAGGTTTGCAAGAGGGTATTAGAAATGTCAACACCAAGATTGAAGAGTTGCAGCATGAGGATGATCAAGCACACGTATATTATAGCACACAGCGTCTTGTGCTGCAAAAGGTCACCATGGTGCAAGCCTTTATACGCGAGGCGCGTCATGTTACGTCTCTTTACGTGAAACTTCACACGGATTTCGCCCTCAAACACAATCGACAGGGTATGCGATACATGACATATTGGAAGGCTATCCGTATCAATAGCGAAGGTGGTAACGCTCAAGGTCTGTTGGATAGCTACTTTGCCACCTTGTACCTTGATAAGACTGACTCTATCTGTACATTGGGGAAAATGTTCGTCACCGAGCGCCTCGAAAGCATGTTTGTGTCAACGTTTTCGACGCTGCAACCCGAGATCGTTCGCAACATGGATGTAGAACAAGTTCAAGACCTTGCTGCTCGGTTCAATGAACTGCAAGAGTATGTGTCATCAACTGCGTATCACAAAGTAGACATCATTCACAAAGGGTTGCCTGGTATCATGGATGTATTGGGCGATTCACAAATCATGATCCTATACGCACTCAAGCTCATCCGCTTCATGTCTGTCATTGCTTCATTGGCCATTGCTCGTCGGTTCTTCACACAAATGTACACGGATCGCGTGTATGACAAAAACACTGAACCTCCTCATCCCGCCGTGATGATTGCGATTTTCTTGGGCGTCGATGCGGCTTTCGTCGCGATAACGGCTGTCGTTCTGTCAATCTCTAGAAGCTTGTTCTCAAATGGCATGGGAACGTTTCCCATTGACGATTACCTCATATCACGATGGGCACTCGATTACTTTGCGTCGACTGTCGTGATTTCTATTATTGCACTCATCATGAGCGATGTTGTTGGCAAGCGCAAGTACTTTCGATACCGCTTCGAAGGCGAGCGCGGCATACGCGCCTTGGAAGCTATGGTCAAGTACACAGCTGGAGTCATACTGTTGCTCCCATTCTACCGCATGGCCGATTGACAATGGTCGTAGGCAGTTACAGGACTTGACTCTCTCTCTCTTAGAGAACAACATTCCAACATGACAACAACACGACAACACAACAAGGTTTTAGGCCCTAAACCCTAAACCCCTAAGGTTTTCTCACATACAAGAACAAAAACTACAAACAGTTCTCATCATCATCATCATCATCATCATCATCATCATCATCATCATCATCATCAATATCATCCAGCATGATGAGCCTGCCGTCATTTTTTATAACGCGTTCAACGACAAAATTCTTATAGTACACGATACGGTCACCGCGTCCCCATGGTGGAAAGTGATTGTCTTTGTTGTACACGAACGCACGTTTGACGAATTTGCACACAGTGTACATCGAGGTTGCGGCGTCTCTGGTTACCAGTAGACGTTCCGTCGTCTTGTCCTTGAGTTCAGTGTACATGTTCAAGAACGACGTGTCGATGATCTTTGCCATCTCATGTTGGATCGCGTTCTCAAGCTCAATGTGTACCGATGGAGCAATGATGGCGTTGTTGATGTCGATGCGTCCGGACCCTGGACGTTTATCTTGGGCGCTTGAAGAAGAATACACCGACGATGCGAATGATGAACACGACGAGTACACGTCATCTGCATGATCAAGTAGTACCTTGTAAAAGTGCATAATTGAGGAATGTGTTTATGGCATGTGTTTATGGCATGTGGTGGCATGGGGGTATGTGGCAGCGCATATCCGGTGTCTGGCATATTTATACCCTATTGGATGTACGGCATGTTGTAGTACAGTTGGTAAGTACAAATGGTAAAGTAAAAAGTACAAGTATAAGGATACGATGCGTGACCACATTACAAAGAAAGATAGCGGAACATGGAATCATCGCTCGGGATGCGTGGGTATGGCGTGCCAAAATCGGCGATAAGCGGCGATGAACTTGACACGTTGAAGAAAGAGTTAACGGTATCGCCTCTAGGGAATCCTATGTTACCGACGAGCGCAACGGTGAAGTTTCCTCTATACCTTGAGAGTTCAAAGAAGCTCTACGTGCCCAAGTACTTTGGACTAGCAAAGTTTGGAGAATGTCGTTGTGATCGACTACCCGATGGTAAGGACATAGACGTTCCTTTCACGGGCAGTTTGCGAGCGGATCAAATGAAGCCCGTTGATGCTTTTCTAAGCGCAGCAAATGATCCTTTGAAGCGGGGCGGCATCCTATCTTTACCGTGCGGCAGTGGAAAGACGGTTATAGCTCTGCATATCATTTCACGCATGCGGAAAAAAACGATGATTGTCGTTCACAAGGACTTTTTACTAACGCAATGGAGAGAACGTATCGAACAGTTCATGCCCAGTGCGTCAGTCGGTTTGATCAAGGCAAAGTATTGCGACATCGACGGACACGACATTGTGATTGCGAGTCTTCAGTCGTTGTCAATGAAGGAATACTCAGAGGCCCTGTTTCAAGACATTGGCATGATTGTCATCGATGAAGTCCATCGAACCGGAACGGAGGTTTTTTCGCGAGCACTTCAAAAGTTCAACTTTCGGTACTCATTGGGTCTGTCTGCCACGGTCAAGCGCAAGGACGGTCTCACCAAGGCCTTTGTATGGTTCATTGGCGACGTCGTATACAAAGTATCGCGGCGGAAGGACACGTCGCTTGATGTCATTATGCGCGAGTTTTTTGTCAAGGATCCAGCCTACAACTCTGAACATTTCATCAATGGCAAAAGTTTGAACATGGCGAAAATGGTCAACAATGTTTGCGAATATGAGCCGCGTACGCAAATGCTCTCTGTCATGTTGCACGATGTATTTGAACAGTCGGGTGGCACGCGGCGTTTTCTCGTGCTCAGCGACCGGAAAGACCAGTTGAAACGTTTACATGCATTGCTACGCGAAGGCAAGGTCCTTACGTCTGGTTTCTACATCGGGGGCATGAAGCCTGCTGCGCTCGAGGAGTCGTTGAACAAACACGTCATATTGGCGACTTATAGCTTTGCAAGCGAAGGCTTTGATGCTCAACACCTAGATACATTGTTGTTAGCGTCGCCAAAGACCGACATTGAACAGTCGGTAGGCCGTATATTGCGGGTCCAAACCGGAGGTGTGCGCACCAATGTGCCGTTGGTGATTGATGTTGTAGATGGATTCTCCATGTTTGATAGGCAAGCCAACAAACGACGCGCGTTCTACAAGCGACAAGGGTACAACATTTATTCACAAGGTTTTGATTACGAGGGTTCGGTCTTGGATGCGCTCCATGATAGTGTTGCCGTGGAAAGATGCCACGATAACAATGAAGACTTGACTCAAAAGCTTTCGGAATGGGCATTTAAAGAAGAGTGATAAGCCCATACATATTATATCAAATACAACAACACGACGATCATGGATTTTCTCGAGCATTTGCGTGTGCGAACGTTTGCCAATTACAATGGGAACGACACACTTGACTTGCAAGGATGGGTAAACTCAGGTTTCGACGTGTGCCTAGAGCGTGTCACCGAACATTTGCGCACTTTATGCAAGGGAACGGACGTTGTCTTTTTCGAGGTTGGTACATGGAAGGGAGCATCCGCGTCATGCATCATCGAGCGTCTAAAGGCCGAGGATGACATCATGCTCAAGTACTTTGTGTGCATCGACACGTGGCTTGGTGCGCCGGAGTTTTATACATGGGGACTCCATGACGACACACGCGGTGGTAGCTTGCGAGCTCGCGCTGGATATCCAACCGTGTTTCATACGTTTACCAACAATATGAAACTTCTTCATCACGATGATGTTGTCGCTCCCTTTCCCATATCAAGTGCTCAAGCGGTTGATGTGTTGTCGTATTACAAGGTAAAAGCGCACGGTGTGTATATTGATGGTTCACACGAGTACCATGCAGTTTTGGCGGATCTAAACGCGTACAAGCCTCTGATTGTGCCGGGTGGAATCATGTGGGGAGACGATTACGATTGGGTGAAGCGTGCCGTTACGGATTTCTGCGAGTCTCAAGGTCTATCGATCGAAGTACATGGTCAAAACTGGTTGATCAAGCTCTAAACGCGATTCTCAACGTGACTCTCAACGCGATTCTCAACGCGACTCTTTCATCAATGACTGCAGTTTCTCCCTGAGTCGTTTCAGCTCTGTTTCCTTACGACTAGTGACATGTGGGGTAGGTGGAGGCGCTTGAGTGATTTCCGTCTTCCTCCCTACGACGGTGTTGCAGATATCGACGAGATGATGTGCAATATGTGACCATTTGTATTCCTTGACTAGCTTTTTACGGGCATTTGCTCCATGTCGTTTCAAGAGATCCGCATCCTCGTAATAAGCCATGAGACCCTTTGTAAAATCGGCAAAGTGAGACATTTGTGCTTCGCCGCCAATTGCATCACGGGATGCATCGACATAGTATTCTATCGTTGGGTTGACAAGCCATGCACATGTATCGTCAAAGAAAGTCAAGAATCCTCCGATGCGTGGGACGACTTGTGGGATCCCCATCGCTGCTTGTTCAAAGTTGCAGAGTCCAAATCCTTCTCCATCACATGTGTTGATGCCAATATCTGCAACATTGTACAAAAATGTTGTATCGTCATCTGTCATGCGTTGAGGCGCGTCCACCCGTGAAATGTGCGACATGCCCTCGGCGAGGCTAATGCCGCGCTTTGCGAGTTCACGTTCAAATACGTCTTCCAAGTTCCAACCTCCTGTCATTTCGGTCGCGATGACGAGGCGTGGTTTCTTCTTATTCTTATTCTTTCCGTCGTCTTGCTGTTGTTGTTGCTTGATCTGCCACAACATCTCGGCAAAGGCTTTGAGACATGTGTCCCAACGCTTGCGTGGCTGATTGCGGTTGAGGTTGAGGATGATGAAATCGTCGTTGGGAAGTCCAAAGTATGCACGTGCCAGGTGCTTCGGAACCGGGTAATGAGTCATGGGGTTGAAAGCGTGCGTCAAAACGTAAGATGGTAGGCGGAGTCCTTGTTTCAAGATGCACTCCTTCCAGTAATCCGTAAACATGATGGCGGCATCAGCAGTCGCATTCACGAATTGAATGTGTTCCTTCTTTTGGTTCAAGTACACCTGGTCGATGTATGCAATGATCTTGAAGGTTCGGTCCGGCACTTGTCGCAACTCTTCCAGCAGTCCAGTGACAACCACAAGATCGTTGTACAACACGACAACATCAGGACGTGCCAGTGCCACATGTTGACGCGCTTGACCTATGCCAAAGCCAGCTTGTCGCGGATTCTCATTCGCAAATGCATCGTAAATCGCGACGTTATCAGGCAAGTCCACACGATGATCAGCGACCGTATGAAAATGTTGAAATCCATGGATCATGAACACTACATCCGAAATCTTTGAGACCTCTTTGCAAATCTCGTACACGACCTTGGAGTATCCATTGAATTGTTTTGGGTGCGTTCCAAAGAACAGTATACGAAGCTTATCTTTTTTATCTTTTTGATCACTCGGCTTGGTTACGGTGGTGTTCATGGTGTGTGTTTGTATACGTACGTGTTGCGAGATAAAAGCCTTGATTGAATATCGCACACCTTTTTATTGATCTATCTGAGACGCGCGTTTGAATGGCGTCTTGCAAAACGTTGGCTTCAATTATTATATGCCGTTTGTGACGCGGCATAAAGCCCATTTGTACACACTATAAATCAATAACCTGAGAATCAAAGAGAATGTCGACGCCCTCCTTTACCGTGCCCGTGGAAGAGAAGGATTACCTTGATCAAGACCCGCCGCTACGTGGCCAGGGATACGTATGTCTGTCCTTCCTGTCTCCGGAAGAAATCATCGTCAAGCGTGAGGCATTTTACTTTAACAGGTTTCTTCATGCTGTAGGACAAGACGTATCAAACCTACTTGACGGTATTGCAACCAAGTTTGGCAGTGATGCAGACGTCCAAGAGACACTGCGCATCCTTCGCGCGCGCTATTCGTACCTCAACAAGGTTGAAGATCTAGACAACGAGTTTAAATTTTTCATGGAGAAGAGGAGCGTTGACCTCGACAAGGAGTTTAACGAAAGTGTCCAGTTTCGCACATCGGTCCGGGGCATCAAGGTCCGGGGCGTGTATGAGTCTCTCCCCGAGGCCATCAATCGAGTTGAAGCCATCAAACGGTTTGACAACAAGCACAATGTATACGTCGCTGAAATCGGTTGTTGGTGTCCGTGGAGTCCCAACCCTGAGGAGATCAAGGATGTCAAGTATGCAGAGACTCAGCTAAATACGCTCATGAAGAGCTACAAGGATAACGCATCAGTACGTGATGAGCATTATCAAACACGTAAGGACGATCTCATCAAGGCCATTGCAGAGCGTGCACCCAAGACTCACAGCGAGCAGACGGCAGAAGAAGATATTGCCGAAGAAGATAACTCTAATGCCGAGACTAATGCCGAGACTAATGCCGAGACTAATGCCGAGACTAATGTCATCGACGCAGTCGATGCCGTTGGAAAAATCGAGATCATCGAGGGTTGAAGCAATATCAGTGGGGCGATATGGTGTTTCAAAACATGTTGATACTCATTATACAGTGATCACACAATCAAGTACTATATAGTATAACTATATCATGCAATCGATCGTTATTTTGCTTTTGTTTGTGGGTGTCGTTCTCATGATGCACGGAATCTATGAGGAACGTGTGGCCGCAATCGAGAAAAAGACGCGTGTCGAGTATCGTTTCGTGCCTCGCACTTATTATGAAGAGCAGCTTGGAAAAGCAGACCTTGATGGCAAAATGAAAAACATGTTTGAAAAAGAGTCACCATGGTCTGATCGTAACATCGGTGCACCCATCTCATGAGAGTATGCGTTGCAAACTTGTAAAAAATGTGTGTTCCATAACCACATACAACTGACACATACATCCGTAAGCAATGACGAGCAGCTCCGCAACGATGAACAATCTCGGAAGTGTCGGGACCATGTTCATCAAGAAAAATATGCTCATCGCTATCTTGATTGGTCTATTGGTGTTGGCCTTTACTCATTTGGGATCTTCGCATCGCACGTACGATGATCCTAATACTGGCGCTCCAGAGACCGAAACATTCAGTTACATGAAAGTCTTTATCGGCACGGTGTTTGCCGTGTATATCCTATTGTATCTGATTAACTCATCATCGCAATCCGATGCTACGCTGCTGAACAACAATACCACAGCCGCTCAGGATGCCAAAATCCTCGCGCATTCTGTTGATGCTGTTCTAAAAAATATTGACCTTGGTGATCCCAAGTTCTAAAAGAAGGAATCGGCGGGTTGTTCGCTTCGATTCAGTTTTTTCTTGATCGTTTTTAATTCTTTTAGTTTTTTCTTGCAAACAACATCGCGTGATCTACCACCAGACAACCCGGATTTTCTCGACATGTCATCGTCATCATCATCCATGATGCAAATAGTCTTGATGTTGTTCTCTGCATTGATGAGCTCGGTGGAAATCTCTTGTACGAGGTTGTGTTGTTCTTTCGCATCCTCTCCAATTATAACCTCATTGGCATCATTTTTCAGATGATCATCATTGATAGCATCGTCAATTTTATCCGTATCCTCCTCATTCTCATCCTCATTATCCTCACCACCCTCATTCTCCTCACCCTCCTCACCCTTATCACCCTCCTCCTTATCACCCTCCTCATCCTCGTTCTCATCCTCCTTCTCACCAACCTCCTCATCATCCTCCTTATCACTCTCCTCCTCACCACCCTCCTCATCCTCATCCTCATCATCATCCTCCTCACCATCCTCACCATCCTCATCATCATCCTCATCATCCTCATCATCCTCATCATCATCCTCATCATCTTCCTCACCTTGCCCATCTTTACCATCATCATCTTCATCAATATTGTGAACCTCATCAACAGTTTCCTCGTTCTCTGCGTGATCATCAGCATCCTTATCGTCGTCTGCAACTACATTCCCATCTCCCCCTACAGTAGCATCCTCTTGATTGATGACGTCGTTGTCACCAACATCACCAACATCACCAACATCATAATTCTCGTTGTTTTTCTCGTATTTTTGCTTCGAGACGTCATGTGTATATGACGGCATCACGTCAACCGCAATAACGACTCGTTTCAAATGCCGTTTCACAGTCTTTCGAGATAATGCTTCGAGTTCCTCGATGTTCTTCAAGTATTCTACGCGTTTGACTTCATCATATACAAGGTAAGGTCGTTTATAGACCATACGTGCCACATCGACAAACACACCATGTATGATATCGTTGCTTGATGGGACGTTCAATCGAGCACAAAGAGTATCCAATGCGTTTCGTGTTGAAGCATGAGGGAGTGCGACGTTGATCAACGCGTCAGCATCACACACCGTACAAATGCGTTCGATTTCCTCTTGCAACTCCCGTAGGACTAGCATGTGGTTGTCATTGATGCGCTTTACACCATTGTAGATAGAAACAAACGCTTGTTGCATGCTTCGTCCCAACATGGCAGCAATATCATCAATAATGTGCAGTTGTTTTGATTCAGGACCCATATGATGTATTCTGGGTATATGAGAGTCGTTTAATGTGGTGTTTCTATGTGCGATATATCAACCCTTGAAGACGCGCCGATACAGGTAATGATAAAATAGATGAACGGAAGATTACAGACGGTATACACGCGCGCTTCAAATCGAGAGTCGACTCCACACACACATAAGTTTGCGCACATTGAATAAACGTTTTTTTGTTTGCACTATTCATGTACCGAAGCAGCATTACGAGTGATGTCAACAACTCTAGCGCAGACAGCACACCAAGTGTCGCAGCAACAATCATCATCATCATCAGCAGCAGCATCAATTTTGCATACTCTATGTAGGCGAATTGAGGGTTTGAACTTGTCAAGCATCACGCTACGCACGATTGAACCTAGCATCATCTACATTACTATTGAGCCGCTAGACATCAACATTTGCATCGATTTTAAACACATGAACCCTGCAGCATCCAATATGGTGCTTGACTATATCATCAGTAACTTTGAGTATCTATCCCACTGTTCGGACAATGATCACGGCAAGTGGAGCATGTTTATCAATGGGTCATTTAGCCGCGTTCTTCAAAGTGTCAATGTAGAAGTGCTCAAGTGCGGTGATGATCGTAATGCTACTCGAACGCGACCGAAAAACAATAACAATCTATAAACCATGAAACGCACACGGCCCAGTGCAACAACGTCTGCACATGTGAATGACACACCGTTGACTTGCCAAGTTGCGTGTACATTGCACGCATGAATCATTAGTATTGCTGGTGCTCGTAGTCAAGCGTTGTCGCTTCAATGAAATCCATCCTTGCCTCTTTTTTTCCTCTTTTGCGTCCAGCTCACGAACTATGTCAGCGTGGGACTTGAACATGGTGAGCAAGCGCAATCTCCCATGAAGCATGTTTGAACCGTGTTGGGGCATGTAAAATGCACCCAATTTAATGCCGCGGGTACAAAGCGCTTCCATCGCGGGATCTTGTGTGAACGGTGTCGATCGTTCATGATGCATTAGCCACACGAGAGAGGCGGGAGCCCATTCGCTTGGCGCGGCCAGTTTGAGCTTGGCGTAGATGCGAACGACAAGCACGGCCTTGGTGCCGCTCACGTGTACGCCTACATTGCGCGCTATCGTTTTGAGATCCACGAGGCGCATAGACATGGGCGTTTTAACAAGAGGAGCTCGCAATTCATCATCGTTGTTGTCGTAGTTGAAAGTCGATGTCCGCGGGGTTGAAGATAAAATTTGTAATGCCGCTCTAGAAGCAATGCGAAAGTCGCGGCATGTGAGGGCTGCACGACAAACGTCTTGTACAACCACGGACATGCTGCGCAACGGGTCCATATCTACCGCAAGAGAACAAAGGACATGTGTCCACACGTCAATAGGCATCGGACACGTGTCCAAGTCGGATGAGCCATGCAGACGAGCACTGCTGCTGCTAGAGGCAAAGTCCATTACTTTGGCAGTAGCACTATCGTTTTCGGCGCGTTGCTTGGCCTTGCGTGCTGCTTCTTTTTCTTCGTGCGTGACTCGAATCGCGTTCGATTCCCTCACTATTTGTTGGTTCATTGTTTGCAACTCTTCAACGTCCTCCACCTTGTATAATCGCATGGGAGCGGCCGATCGATAATGCGGATTCGGCACGTATCGGCATTCGAGCGCATCCAAGTCGCGCTCGGTGAGACCGTATTGAGACTTGGCACGGGTCGCGCACACGTATTTAGTGTCATCATCATTGTCATCATTGGTATTGTTTTGTCTTCGTCGGTAGTGCATGGTGTCACACTGACTTTTATAAATTTTTCTAAATCAATTAATATCATGATCTTCCGAAACGCCCTTTAAATATTTTAACAAAGGTCAACGTCATAACATGGTGCGTTTCCGCGATCCCAGAAAAATTTCCTTTAGACGAGTAAGAGACGATAGGAAATTCATCACACGACTATCTATCGATGTACCTCCACCTCAAAAAATTCGACATCAGCACTATCGCAGACGACAAGGTCATTGTACTTATCGGCAAGCGTGAGACGGGCAAGTCCTTCTTGGTCAAAGACCTGCTCTATTACCATCGCGACATCCCGATCGGCACCGTGATCTCGGCCACCGAGTCTGCAAATAAATTCTATAGCGATATCGTGCCCGGCATCTTTATCCACGATGAATACACGCCGCCCGTCGTCGAGAACGTCATCAAACGACAAAAGCTTCTCAAGAAGCGCATCAACAAGGAAAAGGAAATGTACGGCAAGTCCCGTATCGACCCGCGATCGTTTCTTATTTTGGACGACTGCTTGTACGATAACTGTTGGTCCAAGGACAAGAACATCAAGCTCTTGTTCATGAATGGTAGACACTACAACATGATGTTCGTCATTACAATGCAGTATCCTCTTGGAGTCCCGCCGAGTTTACGTACAAACATTGATTACGTCTTTATCCTGCGCGAAAATCTCTTCAATAATCGCAAGCGCATTTACGAGAACTATGCAGGCATGTTTCCAACTTTCGAGATTTTTTGCACGACAATGGATGCTTGTACTGAGAACTTCGAGTGCTTGGTGATCAACAACAATGCCAAGAGCAACCGCATCGAAGACCAGGTTTTCTGGTACAAGGCCGAGCCGCATGACAACTTTCGCATGGGCGCGCCCGAGTTCTGGGCGCTGAACAAGGAGCTGAACAAGGGCGACGACGATGAAGATGACGAAGAGATGTTCAACATCGCCGACCTGCGTAAGAAGAAGGGGCCCTACGTGAACATCAAGAAGGGGATTTGAGAAAAAAGGGAGTGCAACTTGTTGCACACCCTATGTAAAGGGGGATTATTTCGACTGACCCCCCTTTGTCAAAGGGGGATTATTTCGACTGACCCCCCCTTTACAAAGGGAGTACATACCCGATACATACATAAGGATTTGGTGATTAGTATAACCACGCAAACAAGCAACAATGGAAGTCCTTCGTGCTTTCACAGAGAACACGTTTTCAACCACAATTTTAATCCGAGGAATGCATGAAAATCCATTATTTCGTGCGAGTGATGTCGGGGTTGTATTGGAGATCAAAAACATCAAAGCTAGCATACGTGATTTCACGGACAAAGAAAAAACCATTGACATGGTACAAACCGCAGGGGGAATGCAACCAGTGGTATTTCTTACCGAAAGAGGTTTAATCAAGTTATTGAACCAGTCGACAAAACCGATAGCCCGACAATTCCAAGATTGGGTATACGAAGTCATTCAAGAGATTCGCCTAGAGGGTCAATACCAATTGAAGAAAGAGCTCGAAGACACAAAACGTCAACTCAACGCCGTCTCTGCAAAGTTAGAAGAACGACAAACATTCAAGTTCGATATGAAGAAGCGTGTGTACATTATGGAAGATGTGAACAAAACTGGCGAGCCTGTGTACAAAGTTGGCAAATCTGGGGATATGACGTCAAGACAAAAATCATATTATACAGCGCGATACCAAGATAGCTACCGTAACTGTGTTGCGTGTTCAAATGAAAAGCCAGTAGAAGACCTTGTACATATTGTGCTGCGTGGTTACGCCGATTTGCAACGAAAAGATTGGATTTTCGTACCTTTTGATATCATGTCTGATACGTTAGTATTGTGCAGGGACTTCATAGATCGAATGATCACTCCCAAAATGACCTTTGATGAGATTCGTGCGCGACTCAAGGAAGTCCAAGCAAGTTTGCGTGTTGTAGATTATAATGCTGCTGATGACACAGATGCACAAGAAAGTGAAGATGAAGGCCCCGATACGCGTACCCCTAAAGAATGTGTGGATCAATTCTTCAAGGAACTTGTCACCGTCAACGAGTCGTCAATTTGCGCCGTCACGGACATATCAGCCACGTACCGCATATGGCGCAAGATGGCAGCGAGCAAAGCAGAATGGAAGTTGTTTTACAAGTACATTCGCGACCACTTCAAACAATGTCGATCATACGACCCAGAGCTAACTCGCAAACAACTGTCATATCGTGGCATCAAGTTGAAGCCGTTCGAATACTACACGCCTCTAAAACACGACGATGACGATGACAACGAAAATGACTACGACAAATTCATCCAAGACATGTGCATCGTAGGCGTCAACAAACGTATTCCGACATCGCGTTTGCTAGATGCGTGGATTGATTGGAAGAAGAATCATGGCATGTCCATCGGCATTGCTGAACGCGAACGTCGTAAACTTCAGGCACATCTTCGTGCAACAGGGTTCGTTGTGATGATGAGCACCTTTCATGACTGTTCTCGCGGTAACGCAAAGGGCGTTGTTGATGAGATTGGAGCTTACGGTATTACGTTGAAAAGTTGCCCGGATGATTACGAACGTCACGTAGGCCAGAGTGTCAATAAGCGAAAAAAGGTATACGAAGTTGACGTGGCGACCAATACAGTAGTCAAAGTTTATGAGTCGATGACAATTGCAAATGCGGAGGTAAATATTGATATTGACTATCGTATCAGAACCGAATCTGTATACGATGGTAAGCGTTGGACGTATGACCCAACTTTACCATGGACGCCCCGCGAAGCCAAGCGCATGGGTCGTCCACCAAAATCATCCACATCATCGTTGTAATGTATATATCTTCAAAGATTTCCTCGGACGGCCGCCAAAAGGCTCAGGTTTTAGGGTTTAGTTTTTAGGGTTTAGTTTTTAGGTCTTAGTTTTCAAGGATCTTCGTCCACCAACGTCCTTTCCGGCGCATCGAACTCCCGCCTATAACTTGTCGGCATAATCGCCAGGTTGCACGCCTATGAATGCTTGTGCGATGCGCTGTCTCAGCCGGAACTCATCCGCCACATTCGCCGTCTCCATCTCGAACGCAAAGCATATGTCATTCTGCCCGCGACTCATGTGCGGTGCGCGACGCCGCACAAACACGGTCACATCCATAGTGTTTGAGCCTGGTCCAAGCCTCGGGATTCCGAATACGAGCAACCGATCTACTGGCAGGTTGATGAATATATCGTCAAACGATGCAACCTGGCGATTATGCCGACGGCTGCGACGACGGCGGCCCGCACCTCCAGTTGATGATGGTGATGATTGTAATGATGGTAAACCCTCAGGGCGTTTCAATATCGAGTATACCCACCGGGTCTTGAAGGCGAGAAAACCTAGGCGCGAATGGAGGTCTTCGGGGCGCTCGAGGGGGAACTCCAGGGGGATGTGGCCGGGGGTGTGGTCTACGTTGCCCTTCTCAAACGTCTTGGGGCGATACTCGGTCCGGTGCAAATGCAGCTTGTTGCCGGTCTTGTCGTTATCGTTCACGATGAACGAGAAATGATCAGCCGTGAAGAACGTGCGGCTCTCGTTGATGACATCATCGACTAGGAAATGGCGTGTCAGGTCTACAATGTAGAGTGCCTTGCGCCTTTTCGCCTGCTCTTCTTCCGTGGTAGTGTTGTTGCGAGGAAACACTACGTAGGCACCGTGTTGATACCGAGGATGCTGTGAGATGACTAGCGGGTCGTCAGGATCAAGGCGACGCGCCGTCATGCCTCTGTGCTTGAACACTTGTTGTTGACCGGTGGAGCTATGATACTTGATCGCTTGGTAGTCGGGTATGTACTCATTGCAAACAACATCGTCGGCCGGGCTCCCAAGCTCTCTGAAAGCCCGCCAAAAGGATGCGTATCGAAACATGGATTGACTTGAGTGTGTAGGCCTATGACCCACTTGCTAGTCGTTTATATGTACGATGGTTGACGTTGTGGATTGGTTTTTACATAGACAACATCTGTTGCGTTGATCCAAATTTTACATGATATCTCATACATACATACTATGCGTACACACGGGAATGAAAAATTCAAGTAGCATGACGCCATGGGTGATTGACGGTGGCGTCAGCGGTTGACGTTGCAGCGAGCCAAAAAAACTCTTCAAAAAACGCAATGGTTTCATTACGACTATAAAAGTGGTTGCGGAGGTAGAGACGGATGGCATGCTGTCTTTCACGATCGCTCTTGGTCATTTGTTTATCACGACTGATGTATGAGAAACATGCCGACGTTATCGAGTCGCCATACAATGGGGGGAGAAGCGGATTTCCATTATTGTCGGCGTTTGACGTTGACCAATAATCGTGTGCATTGTCAAATCTTCCGGTGAGCGCTAGCGCTGACGTCAATAGAGCATTTTTTAGCTCTTCGACCATCATATCCGCTTGTGCATCCATGATTTTTTGCCTTTGTGAACCTCGGTTGCCCCACCAACGTTGTAGTCGGTCTCGTATAATCCATGCGGTTATGCATCCTGTAGTGATGCCTACAGCAATCGCAAGCGATGACATTCGTAAAAGGTCCAAATCAGTCCAAATCAGTCCAAATCAGTCCAGTATTCCATGCCCCACTTTCCAGTCCTTTATCCTTTATGTATGATGGTTGACGTTGTATGCTGGTAGAGACTGGTAGAGACTGGTGTAGAAAAAAATTGAAATTGTAAAATGACAACTCTGATTTACAAGGTATTAACCGTCACAAACGGAAACGCCACAACCATGCCCCGCAACACTTCTATGCCTTCAACAGCCAGGGCGCATACCCCTGTGGCTGGTGGTGTTGTCAAGAAGAAGAGGAAGCAGGATAAGTTCAAGAAGATGTCAAGGACAATAAGGGATCTCCAGTTGAGCACCGACCTGATATTGAAGAAGGGGCCGTTTCAACGCATCGTGCGGAGCGTGTGCAATGAGATGCACGGCAAGGATATGAGGTTCCAGCGCAATGCCATCATGATGTTGCAGGAGGCAGCGGAGGTTTACCTGATTGGCAAATTGGAGGGCGCAAACTGCTGCGCGAGTCACGCCAAGCGTGTGACGACGATGCCCAAGGACGTCGAGCTGGTGAACATGCTCGACATGGATATTCACCGTCGTGTGCAGACGAAGAGAGCCAAAGCCAAAGCCGAAGCCGAAGCCGACGCGATGTGATGCGGTGGAGGGTCGTTGAATGGTGACGACCATGACGACCAAAAAATATATTTCTTGTTTTTTTGGATAAAAAGAACGGTTCAAATTAGACTACTCGCAAGTAACAACAACTTGATCGAAACGAACATTCTTCAATGGTTGTTTTCGTGACCATAGAGGGTAACGTCGGCGTTGGCAAATCGACGTTGTTGGAGGTGTTGAAAAAACGATCACACGACCAAAGTCATGTGATTCGAGTCGTGCCCGAGCCGATCGAGGAATGGCGGTCGCCCATCGTCATTGATGATCGTGTTGAAAAAACGCCGTTGAGGTTCTTGTACGACGACCCTGAGCGGAACGGCTTTTCTTTTCAGATGTATGCCACGCACACACGTTTGTGCAAGCTCATGGACGCATCGCGTATGCACCCATCCCCAGAGGTGATCGTCATGGAGCGCAGCTGCATGTCTCGTGCAGACGTGTTTGGCGAGCTGGTGCGACAAGACTTTTCGCCTCTAGAATGGCACACGTACCAAGCGACGCGAGCAATGGCGCGTGACATTGTCACACGAGTGTTTGCCGACAGCGTCACTCATGCTACCGTGTACCTTCGCACGGACCCATCCGAGTGCTTGCGTCGAATGCATGTTCGCGGTCGTCCTGAAGAGTGCGAACACGTAACCCTACAGCGCATGCAAGAAATGCACAATCTACACGAGTCTCTATTTTTTGCATCTACGTCATCGACCGGACCGGATGGTACTGTCTACACGGTAGATGCCAACCGCACAGTAGAAGCAGTGGCAAATGATGTTTTACACGTTATTAATAATATCCTACATCAACACCCTTAGTTGTAATTGTCATCGGCAAATGCTCGTTGCATCGTGATTTGCCGCAATGGACAAGAAGCGGCCAGTCAAACCAAGGGGCGATATGGATACGATCGGTGGTGGACGCCATCGACTCGGCAGCAACTCCAACGGGCGACACTCTGGCCACGTCTTATTGACCCAATCCGCCAGCGTTTCATAAGAAGGCGCCTCACGGATCATGCGCGCCATGAGGGCCGCAAATGAGCGTGCATATGATGGGAACGTAGTATCGTCGCGGGCCGACGTGTAGATGCGCACAAGGCTCGCCCCATGCTTTGTCAGCTCGTGAAGAGGACTGGATTCGTCAAATCGCGTTCCGCCAATCGTATTGCCAACGCCCACGGGATCAGGAGGCGCCGCATGACACATGCAATATGCCAATATGAGCGTGCCCTTGAAACCACGTAGTGAGCGTGCAATGGCCGCCTCGCCAAGGCAATCGCCCGCCGCAAGCATGAATACACCGCCCTGCCCGCTCCCATATGGGGACGTAGCACCGTGCCCGCACATGGCCACGAGTATCACGCTGTTGCCTTGCAACGCCTCCAATGCACGTGATAGCTTCTCGACACCGCACGAGCCCAACGTTTTGTCAACGGCCATGCCATCTTCATGCGGCAGTGCATCGATGGCACGCACAAGCGTAGACTTGAACTCGGATGTCACCTCGTCCGCAATCGGTGAAGGCAACAGACGCGCCGCACACATGTACTCGTGAATCGCGCGGTATCGGTCCTCATGCCACTGGGCGTCGACCGTTTTGCGATGCATACCGCGTATCCGTGTCGCGAGGTATCCATAATCTGGACACAATATTAGAGCAGTCCTCGGCGCATTTTCAAATTGGTTCGCGTCGTCACCATCGTCAATCCAAGTTTCGAGCTCGTAGTGCGTGAAAGTATTGCAAAAGCTGGTCATGTCCCGTTGTAACACACAAATCCACCACAAAGCGTCTCTTTCGAGCGTGGTATCTGGCATGTGCTTTGAAAAGTATTCTTCCGCGATGGCCGCGACGTGTTGAGTACCGTATACAGGACGCAACAATTCGCGGAATTCATTGAGCTTGGCATTGAATGCTGGACTCAGGAGGAGATTGCGCGTGGACTCGGCGTTTTCAATTGTCGTCATGATGCATCATATAGGCACTCGTATACATTTGCTGTTTTCAATTTTTTCCATGACACACATCATGTATAAAAAAAGTAATTCGTATCTACACTCGAGTCACTCAATTTTGGAACACCCCTTGAACGTGCAAACACGCAAAGGGTGGGTGTAAACGTTGACCTGTAACATTTTTGGCTGAACGGAGTGTAATACGATGTAATATACGATCTAATTCAAAAGACAATCATATCTTCAATGCGCCAATACTCAAAAGTGCCGTTTGGCATGGGACGTTTGATAATGTAAGGAAGTTTACGCTCCAACAGTTCGCGTTCTGCTACATGTTCTGGTGAATTATCTTCGCCATCGTCAATTGCGACGAACGCTTGTGCGCCGCGCGCCAATTGCTCGATGCGGAGGCCCATAATGATGGATCGCTCGTATTTGGAGAGGACCGCGCTAGACTTGTTCGCCAACGGGTTGTATTGCGACATGATTGTGTGTTGCGTATTGATGGGTGCGCTTCTTGGCACGTCATTGTTCTGGTCAGTTGTCGTCGCCTTGTTACGCGAAGACGATGATGGACGAGGCATGGTTTCTTTCAAGATGTATGTGTCATATATATTGAGAGGATGATACTAAAAACCCCTGACGCTAAACTTGAGACTCAAATCTGAAAGTCAAATAGGCCAATATCAAGTTTATATTGGCGTTTAGTTTTTATGTCATGTATGCATGACGACGATATGACGAACAAAACTCTCAAGTGGGTGGTTGTACTGTTGTTGGTATGGGTTTATGTGCGTTATGCCATGAAAGTGCGCCCAGAAATGCTGATGTTGCAGACGTCCATCACCAACGATCGCATGCATGAGCTTCTGGCCGAAAAGCATCCTGTAATCATTGACGAATCCATACCCAACATCAAAGACATGTTGAAGACTACGTTCAAGTACCAATACATCATGTCACGAACGAGTCAAAGTCCTCCATACTATGACGCCGCAAAGCGAGAAGCTCCATGGCGCCGTTGTAATGCGCGATACACGTTGTTGCACGTCCGCAGCGCTTCCAACGCATTCTTCATCGACGTGAAACATCCAAAAATGAAGTATGACATTGTGAGGGTCAATGTGAGAGATTCGTGTGTGATGATTTTACCACCCCGATATTGGTATCGACCAGTTGCCCATGCCCATGCACCGACGGCTGATATGCAAAAACCAGAGATAAAGAGTTCATTGCATATTGTCGAGTTGTACGATGTTATTCATACAGTGATGATGCCGGTGATAGGAATTACTACACGTATATTTTCGAAATGAAAAAGTATCGCATCATTGACAATTGTGTATCTGACCCGAGGCCTTGTTGCGTTAAAGTCGTGGTCAAGCAAGACGAGCAAGATGAACAAGGAAAGATCGGATATGAGAATTCAATAGTGGTGGCAATTGATGACATGTCGTGTTGTTGTTGTTGTTCTTGTTCTTCTTCTTCTTCTTCATCATGGTGTCAAGCGGACTTTACCATTCATTGTGGAGGCGCGTGGATTTCACTAGGTCCGCGTGTTATCGGCTTAGATTGTGCAGATATCATCGGTGATAATGCATATGATGCAGAAGAGTTGTGTGCATTTGTTTCACGTTATTGCATGGGGTGGCAAAGCACAACGAGAGTTGTCACCAAACGATGTGGAATCCATATCGATGTACTTGACGATAGCATTGACATTGACACGATACACAGAGACTTGACAAGGCTATTGGCTCAACGCTTTAGGCATATGTCTTGTGAAATCGTATCTTCAAGACGGACCCTGTACATCAGGTATCCGCGTGCGACGGGGCATCAACTGCTGGAAAGGATCGTGCGAGCATATGAAGATGTGAGGGAAATTAAACACGTCAAGATATCTTGCGCTGCATTCCATAGCAAGATAGTAAGACATTGGGGATGGTCGATGTACATTGACTTTAGTTCAACGATTCCCATGGTCGTGTTGTAAAATCCACGCGAAATATGTCACATCCTCACAAGGAGAAATCATGAGTTTGGTATCTATACAAACCACGCGAGCGAACATTGCCAATGTTTCGTCTGTGTTGGCAGAGGCAAACATCAGGGTGGGTGAGAACTCGAGTGCCATCATCGGTTATGGGTCTGCCACACAGTTGAATGGATATTTCAACACGGTGTTTGGTTACAACGCCGCAAAGGATGCAAAAATAGGCAACTCGCTCACCATATTTGGTTATGCCGCGGGGACATATACGTCTGGCGATTACAACACCTTTATGGGGACGTCCTCTGGATCTCTAACAACAACGGGGAGCAATAATGTATTTGTAGGTGCCAAGTCCGGAGAAGCGAATACGACAGGATCCGCAAACACATATGTGGGTACAGAGGGCGGTTTAGCGGCAACAGGTAATGCGAACGTCCTCATTGGATGTTCTTCGGGAGCCATCGCATCCACAACGAGCTGCAATGTGGGCGTGGGGTATTCTTGCAGTGCGGGTGGGGGAGGGAGTGTGAGCGTAGGTTTCAAGAGTCGCACATCTGGACGTAATTCTGTGGTGATTGGGAGCAGCATAACGAATTCTGGAAGCAACGCGTGCATCCTACACACCGGTGCAACCACATTAACGAATACCTCGCATGGTTATGTCCACATTGCGGGTCGCATCATAGGTGAGACGGACGATTCAAGCAATTTGTATGCAATGCGTTGCATCGTTGACAAGATGCAGCTTGCATACAATCCAACGACCTCGATTGCAGCCGTTGACGTCAGTCCATCCGCAGTATACATAAATTCTGAAGAATTCTACTCCAGGACGATAAACTTGGAGCGTATTTCCATTCAGAACGCCACAGTGCCAGGCACAAGTAATACAAACTGGCAAATGAGATGCAGCGCACCCTATAGACAGCGTGTGAGCAATAAATTTGCGTCGGATCTTTTGTTTCAATCAGTGAATTCGAATGTGGTGGCTTTCACGGACGAGTTTGCCCCAGAGCTCTTCAACTTTACCGGAAAGCATCGATGCACGTTAGGATCGAATGTGGATTGTTTTGCCATGATGACTGACTGTGAGGCACAAGTTGGACGCATCGTGGTAAGTTGTGGTAGGTATGAGAATTTGGATGGCAGCTCGAATGTAGATGTGGATGAAGCTATTCCAGTCGTAGAGTTATCGGATAGGCCGATGGATCCACGCGTGTTTGGCGTCACTTCGGGTTGGGAATCTGCGATAAACTCAGCAAATCAAAACAGCGACACACAACGTACATTTCGTCTTGGTCACTTGCGATTCTCTCTACCAAAAAATGATATTCATTGCGTCAACAAAGTCATCGTGAACTCCCTTGGTGAGGGGGGGATATGGGTATGCGGGGAGAACGGATCGTTCACGAATGGGGATTACATTTGTACATCATCAAAACCAGGCACGGGGATGAGGCAGGCAGATTCGGTGCAACACAACTACACGGTGGCAAAGATAACATGTGATTGCCAATTTTCCTATGCAGAAGAGGAGAAGTTTGTCGGGTGCACGTACAGATGTTGATTTTCTTTTTGGATTGACAACATATGCATCTATAAACATGACGACGTCTGTCGTTGTTAGGACGGACGTTGTTGAAGCAGCGCAAGAGTCGTTGTTTTTTGCGTTGCGGGCGACTGGACAAAGTAGTAACATTGCGGCCACTTCAGTTGCACGGCTTGCATATTCGCCGGGCAGTGTCGAACCACCTCACGTCTTGCTCAATTCCATTGGAGGCATTGGTGTCGTCATAGAATCATCGTCAGGAAATGTTGCACTGGAAGCGAATGGAGGAACAGTGATTCTGGACGGTAGGTATGTGGATATCGTTAGCGCGTCAAACATAAACTTGACCACGGGATCAAACATGTATTTTGATGCAAATAGTGTGCTAATGGAAGCAGATTCAAATGTGTCACTGCTTGCACCACATGTAGTTATTGCATCTTCGATCGCAGATGTGGGAGTGTATGGTGCGAGCAACATCATGATTGACGCTGAAGAGCAATTGATATTGACATCGGGAAACTCCACTACGCTATCTGCTGCGACGGACCTGACTTGTGTGATGGGTAACGACATGAGGGTAACAACAGGTTCCAACATGCTGATGTCGATTGGTTCCAACATGACTCTCGCAGCTGGTCGTGATTTGATTCTACGGAGTAGCAACGAGTTCTCTGTAGCATCCTTGAGCAACATGTCGGTAGTAGCAGGTTCCAATATGGGTATTTCGTCAGCTCGAATGATGGCTCTAGGAGCAGGAGCGAATATGGTTATATCATCAGCTCAAACGATGACGATACAAAGTAGCAACGACTTTTCTATATTGTCGTCGAGCAATGCGTCATTAGTAGCAGGCTCCAACATATCGCTCTCCGCCGCGCAAGGAGGTCTCAACCTGCAGAGCAGCAACTATCTCACTGCGACGTCCTCGAGCAACACATCGTTTGTAGCAGGCTCCAATATGTCGCTTTCCGCCGCGCAAGGAGGGCTCAACCTGCAGAGCAGCAACTACATCACGGCGACGTCATCGAGCAACACATCGTTTGTAGCAGGCTCCAATATGTCGCTTTCCGCCGCGCAAGGAGGTCTCAACCTTCAGAGCAGTAACTATCTCACGGCGACGTCATCGAGCAACACGTCGCTAGTTGCAGGCTCCAACATGACGCTTTCCGCCGCGCAAGGAGGGCTCAACCTGCAGAGCAGCAACTACATCATTGCGACGTCCTCGAGCAACACATCGTTTGTAGCCGGCTCCAATATGTCGTTCTCCGCCGCGCAAGGGCTCAACCTACAGAGCAGTGACTACCTGACTGCGACGTCCTCGAGCAACACATCGTTTGTAGCAGGCTCCAATATGTCGCTTTCCGCCGCGCAAGGAGGGCTCAACCTGCAGAGCAGCAACTATCTCACTGCGATGTCCTCTAGCAATGCGTCCTTTGTAGCAGGCTCCAACATGACATTGTCAGCGACGCAAGGGCTCAACCTACAGAGCAGTGACTATCTCATTGCGACATCCTCAAGCAATGCGTCCTTTGTAGCAGGCTCCAACATGTCGCTCTCCGCCGCACAAGGTCTAATCATGCAGAGCAGTGACTATCTCACTGCGACGTCCTCAAGAAATGCGTCCTTTGTAGCAGGCTCCAACATGTCGCTCTCCGCCGCGCAAGGTCTAATCATGCAGAGCAGTGACTATATAGCGGCGACGTCCTCGAGCAATACAACGATCATTGCAGGCTCCAACATGTCGCTCTCCGCCGCGCAAGGGCTCAACCTGCAGAGCAGTGACTATCTAGCGGCGACGTCATTGAGCAATACAACGATCATTGCAGGCTCCAACATGTCGCTCTCCGCAGCACAAGGTCTAATCATGCAAGGCAGCAACTACATCATGGCGACGTCCTCGAGCAATGCATCCTTTGTAGCGGGTTCCAACATGTCGTTCTCCGCCGCGCAAGGAGGTCTAATCATGCAGAGCAGCAACTATATAGCGGCAACGTCCTCGAGCAATACAACGATCATTGCAGGCTCCAACATGTCGCTCTCCGCAGCACAAGGTCTAATCATGCAAGGCAGCAGCTATATAGCGGCGACGTCCTCGAGCAATGCAACGATCATTGCCGGCTCCAACATGTCGCTTTCCGCAGCACAAGGTCTAATCATGCAGAGCAGTGACTATCTCATAACGACGTCCTCGAGCAATGCGTCCTTTGTAGCCGGCTCCAACATGTCGCTTTCCGCCGCGCAAGGTCTCAACCTACAGAGCAGTGACTATCTCATAACGACGTCCTCGAGCAATGCGTCCTTTGTAGCCGGCTCCAACATGTCGCTTTCCGCAGCGCAAGGTATCAACCTACAGAGCAGTGACTATCTCATAACGACGTCCTCGAGCAATGCATCCTTTGTAGCCGGCTCCAACATGTCGCTTTCTGCAGTGCAAGGTCTCAACCTACAGAGCAGTGACTATCTCATAACGACGTCCTCGAGCAATACAACGATCATTGCCGGCTCCAACATGTCGCTTTCCGCCGCGCAAGGTCTCAATCTACAGAGCAGTGACTATCTCATAACGACGTCATCAAGCAATGCGTCATTATCAGCAGGCTCCAATATGACGCTCTCTGCGGCGCATGGAGGTCTAATCATGCAGAGCAGTAACTATCTCGCAGTGACATCTTCGAGCAATGCGTCAATCATTGTAGGCTCCAACATGACACTCTCTGCGGCGCAAGGGCTCAACCTGGAGAGCAGTAGCTATCTCGCGGCGACGTCCTCGAGCAATGCGTCAATCATTGCAGGCTCCAATATGACGCTTTCCGCGGCGCACGACATACACATGCGGAGCAGTAATGAGTTAACGACAATGTCATCGAGTAACACTGTAATATCTGCAGGTTCCAACATGAGCCTTCGAAGCAGCAACAACTTGAGTATACACACGGGAAGCAACTTGACACTTGTGTCTGGATCGAACACCCATGTATCAAGTTGTAACGATGTCACAATAAATGCGCAACGTCAAATGGTATTGAAGAGTAGCGCGAGCATGGCGCTACATGCGTCAAATGACATTGCGATTATTACACCGACACGATTGGATGTTACGACGAATGGTCAAGTGACTTTAGTATCCAATAGCAACAATGTGTTGATATATGCAGCAGCGTCAAACATTGAATGCGTTGCGCGATCAAACATAACAATCGCAGCGTGTAACGATGTGAACGTGTCGAGCAGCTGTAATATAGTGATAACGGGTCCTCGACAATGGGTGTACGCGGATTACTACAATGTGTCATGTCAAAGCAATTATGGCGTGTACGCAACAAGCAACACGTATGTAACTGGAGGATCTAACGCATTCGTACATGGCAATACATTGATGCGTATGACTAGCTCAAACATGGTCATAGTAGATTCACGTCAAGATGTGCTGATCAATGCAGCAGGCGTGTTGAGCTTGAGCAATGTTGTTTTGAGCAACATGTCTGCAAGTAACGCATCGATAACTTCCCGTCAAACCGTCTTCATAGGAGGATCCAATGTGTCCACACGTGCATCAAACATGACAATCGATTCGATAGTGTCCCAATTCAACGTACAGACGACCATGAATGTATCGGCAAGCAATGCAAACATGGGCGCTTGTAACATTGTAACGATTGAAGGCAACAACGGTGGTGTGGTGTTAAGTGCCGGTCAGACGCTGCAAGGAGGGGCTTCACGAGCACAGGTGGTGGTTGGGTCACAATCTTCAAAGAATATCACCCTAACTGCTGACAATATAATCTCGTCTGGACTTTCGAATGTCACCATGGAAGTGAATGGGGTTCAAGTGTTGCGGGCGACGAGTAGTAACAACAAGCCGGTCGTGCGGGTGAATGGAGACTTGCAAGTGGTGGGTGTTGTTGATAATGTTTCGGTGACCAACACATACTTGACGGTGCAAGACAAGAGTATTACCCTTGCACATCCGTCTTCAAGTGATGCAGCACCATTGACGGATGCTATCATAGGGAGAGCAGGGTTGCATATCAAAGCCATCGTTGAGACGGACAAGCGTTTGGAGAAGTCGTTTACATGGAACCACAGTGGAGGGGGGGTGACGCAATTGATGACGAGCAATGGGCTACAGAGCGGCGAGAGTTATTGGGATGTGAGGGGTGGGTCATTGAGGTTAACGGGTGTGCGAAACGACGGCCGAGAGGTGTCTTACGGGTTCCGTATAGCCCCGAATGGTGTTCTTGAGTTGTACCAAGTTGTGTTGCAATCAGATGGCATTACTTCGCACACGCGCGTCATTCAAAGATTCGGTACGGCATAAAAGGAGAATGTAGATAAGGGTGTAGCGCGTAGATAAGGGTGTAGCGCGTACTTATCTTGACCAAATCATGACAAGGCACTACAACAATCGAGCGCGAAAGGTGCTTGCTGAGAAGATCAAGCAGCTAGGACAAACGGAGCACGATGAGCTGCTGAGGATTCTGAAGAGTCATAATGTGCCCTTTACGCAAAACAGCAACGGCGTGTTCATAAACATATCGGCTGTAGCCGATGCTGCTATTGCTCAACTCGATGAGTTTGTCAAGTTTTGTATGGACAACATGCAAGAGCTCGATGAATACGACAAGCGTCTGAACGAATGCAAACAGAATGCATCTGGAATTATTTCTACGATGTCATACGCCGATAACATTGGTGGAGGTGAATCAGCATGCAAGTCTGCGGATACCATGGGGATTGAGAGTGCAGCAGCCACGATAGACGCAACCAATAGAGCAGAGAACGACGACCACCCTACAGAGCTTGATGATTGGGACGGGTTCATTGACAATTGCAGTGTGGACATTGATCGCGTGAGAGCTTTCTCAATGTCAATTTCTGCATACAAGAACCCGTCAGTTGCGTCGTCTGTCACGAAGAAAAAGACGTGTACCAAGTTCAACACGGCCAAGAAAAAGTATGCCAAGAAACGCAACAATGACATGGCAACAACGAACGCAAAAGGAACTTCCAATCAACAGCAATTGTCGAGTGTCTTGGTGTCCGATGACTATTAGACTGAGCATAAAGTGACATTGTAATAGTTGTAAAAGAAAAAGCTAAAATGTCGCTTAGCAATGTACCTGAAAAAGTGCTCAAGTTTTTCTCCGTGTCATCTCAACAATGGTTTGCAACCAAACGTATCGATGTGAATTTGCTTGGTCGATTGGTCGATGATGATGGATTCAAGATAACGTATTTGCAAGATTGGCGCACGTTTGTGTGTGGATTGTCGACACTTGTCAAGTCGCCATTTCAAACGAATGCTTTTGGAGAGGCCGTGAACCATACATTTGCGGTGCGTGAAGCCTTGGCCCGTGCTGTTGGATATCAAGATAGAAATCAAAATGATCATCATCATCAAGGCAGGACGTACAAGCTGCGTTTTGCCGCATGGTGTATATGGCGACAATATCCGAGTCGTGTGTACCTACATTGTGATGCAATCAAATCGTTTTGCAACAAACATCCGAACATTTGCTTGGATGATATGTTGACATACCTCGTCCAGCATGAAGACGAACCCATGTTTTTCACGAGTCCTGCGCTCAAGAAAGCAGAAGACGACGTACGTCAGTTTATCATTGGCGCCAAACCATTGGACGTGCCTCATGTTCCGTCGTCAAAACTAGATGCGACGCAGAACGAAATTGTCGCGTCAGTATTGCGGAGTGGAGCTTCCGTCATCGTGGGGGGTGCTGGGGTTGGAAAAACGACAACAATTGCATCGATTGTAGAACAAGCGTCTTCAATGGCTCAAGTGGTGTGCATGGCGTACACACACAAGGCGCGGCGAGCCATGGCATCCAAAATGGTGTTTCCCGGAGGTGGAGGAGGATCTACTGACGACCCTCAACTGCAACAAAGGGTTCGTGTGAGCACGATTCATTCATTTATTGGCAGCGTCAAGTCGTCGTCGTCATCTTCATCGAGTCAACCTGTAGACTTACCTAAACAAAGCCATGGAGGCAAGATCACGTCATTTTTCCGCCCCCTTGCGAGTGCAACGAGTAAGACGTCATCAATACCATCTCCATCGCCATCGCCATTTCGTGAATGTTTGTTTGTACTTGATGAATCATCGATGATCGATTTGCAACTGTTGGCAGAGCTTGCAGATGTCATACGGACGTTTGGATGGATCAAGTATCAATTGTGCTTTGTTGGTGACGACGCACAATTGCCGCCCATGAGTCGAGGAGAAATCTTTCGTCAGTTGACGCTTCCGACGGATGCTCGCGAAGGATCCAATGGTTTGCTCTATGATGTGGTCAACGTGCATCGTCTGACGACATGCTACCGGACAAATAGTCGCACGTTGTTTGATGCGTGTCAATCGCTTCGCAACGGCAAGCTACGTCTCACCAAGACCGATGACTGGGAGGTATGCCTCGTGGCCAATGACGCGGACGTGTACACGGAGCTCAGACGAAGAATATTCAAGTATGGAAGAGATGGAGAGGATATACCACAGTATATCGCGTGGCAAAACAAAGATGTCCGCAAGATCAACGAGTTGGTACAAGATCACCTTGTCGCTAACGGCACATTGAATGATCGTGAGGCGTGGAAACACGGCGCAAATCGATTCTACAAGGGTGACAAGGTTGTGTACGTTGGCGACAATCTAAAGAAGCATGGTATCGAGCTTACTAATGCGATGACGGGTATAGTGACGGGAGTGTCGAATGCGTCTATGACCGTTGTGTGGGATAACGATAGAGAAACAGTCATAGCGACGGGGTCTAAATCGGTGCCTGCTCCCCAAGACGTTCAATTGGCATATTGTGTGACGGTACACAAATCTCAAGGCTCTGAGCATGAAGTCGTCATTGTTCCATGCTTTGAGGTAGAGAAAATGAAGTTATGTTTGGACAGAAGGTGGTTGTATACGGCAGCCACGAGAGCCAAACGTCATGCAGTGATTATTGCAACTCCCAATATCGAGAGTTTTGTATCGAAATCGATTTCGGCTATTCCTTTGAATTCATTGTTTTGTTGATCAATGCAAATTGACGACGCGTTTGCTGGTCCCATCGTCGGTTGTACGAGTTATTGTAACTTCCTGAACACCACCACGCCCGAGACCCAGGTGGGAATTCAGCGTCGAATCCCAAGCGAATAACGGGATCACATGAATAGATGGGACGTGGTGTGGGAGTACAAGTGGCGCGCGCAGGAATGGATTCAAGTTCAGTGTGGTCATGTTGCTTGTTGATGGTTTTGGGGGGAGGGGCGTGGCAAGTGAGTACGCGGTCAAGGAGCGATGTGTCTTTGGCATCAAGATCATCCCAGAAAGCTTTCAAGCGATTACAGGTATTGGAATCCATTGTTTTTTTGTTGTTGTATATACACTCACACACACAAAACATTATCAAGGCATCGACGCAATGGGTTGCATGGCTACGTCATTTCCATCCAATTGATCGAGAAGTTCTTTGTCGAGGCGATCGAGTTCAGGATAATGATTGCGCTCTCTTGTATGACAAGCTTGTGTCTCTGCGCCAGTGTGTCCAACGTGCAAGGGCGTGCGCTCGACTTGCTGGAAATCTTCCGCAAGGCCCTCATCGTCTAGTGTTTGGCGTTGCGTAACGACATCGCCAATGATGCTGGCTTCTGTGCCGGCTTTAGGGCCTTGGGTTGTGGGGACGCGAGATTCTAACATGGATTCACGGTGTTCGTTGGTCCGAGCTGCATCGTATTGTTCAGCCGATGTAGGTTTTTGTCCACTTTGATCCGCCGAGTTTCCAAAGTACTCGACGTCTGACAACACTTGCTTTTGCGTTTGTTTGGCCTCTACTTCTGCGACGATGTATCCACCCTCAGCGTTTAGTTTCTTTGGCAAGCCATAGTATTCATCTGAGAACATTTCTTTTTGCGTGGTCTTTGCGTCCGCGGCTGCAACTGTGTAGCCCCCCATTTGACCTTGCAACCCCCCCACGTGAGCCGTATCGAAACCGTCTGCGTGGACTGTCTCTTTAGTCGTAGTTTTTGCGGTTTCTGTAGGATCATAAACAACTCCAGCGGTTTCACGACTGCGCAAGTTCATGTGTGTGTCCACGTAGTCCAGAGTTTGACGCCCCGTAGCCTTTGCGGGATCTTCCAAAGCCGCAATGGGTTTATAACGATGCGTTGTGAGAGTGCCGATTGGCGCCGATTGCAATTGTGTTTCCTTGAGCGTCGTTCGTGCAACATCAGACGGATTGTATACGGTGATTTTGAAAACGTTAGGTTTCAAGTTGGCCGCTGCCGCCTCTTGCAGCGTGGTTTCCTTGATCGTTGTTCGTGCGACAACGTTTGGATCGTACACGGTTTGTTTAGAAGGAATGTATGATTGGATGTTACCATAGGTTCGTGGATTCTCCACCATCGTCTCTTTTTTGGCCGTGCGCATGACGTCTTGCAAAGGTGCGATGATGTTTTTGACGGCGGTTGCAAAGTTTCCAGTGCGCGTCTTGGCTTCAACAACTTCGCGTCCTGTAGTGTATACTTTGATTGTGCTTTTGCCGTAGTCGTCTTTTGCGCCGCGACCATAGTCAGCAGCATGAATAGGACCAAGGTTGACAGCACCGAACGCTTGACGATGAGTGTCTCCAGAGGGTCTACTGATCGCCACATCGCCCTTGCGCAAGTAGGCGCCTCCGGCGTACGCAGTGTGAGTGGCCGGCTTGTTCGTATCACGGAGAAGAATTTTTTCAGGACGTTTTTGTTCCTTGAGCACAGCGCCCGTGGTTGGCAACATATCATCGCACGAGTTCTCTTTGAATGTTTCCGGTGTGCGTTTCTCGACGATACCGACAGTCGATGCTCCAAGCGCCACTTTGATTCCATCAACTGTCCTGCCTTCGTGTGTCACCTTGGGATTGTTGGCCACGCGAATTTCGTCCGTGCTCCTTGGCATTGCAAATTGTCGTTGAGCGACGTATACATCCTCTGGAGTCGCTTGGAATCCTGATCCGATTCCTGGTCCCACTTGCACGCGTTCAATCGGGAACTCGTTGTTACGTGCACGCGGTTCCACGATAAAGTCCCGCATTTCAGACGTTTGGTTGGCACTTCCATACACATTTCCAATGTCACGCTGAGGCACGAAGAATTGCGTGGTTTCCACTTCGCGCTTGGACCTTGACCCCAAAACAGAGCTGCTGCCGTTCAAATCCTCTAGACGGGACGATGTCGAATGTAGGAAAGGGTCGACAAAGTTCTTGTTCGTGCCACGGTAGAATGGCTGCATATTGTTGTGCACAAACTCCTCCACAGGAATCTCCACACCCGCGAGCGCACTGAATTTGGTAGATGGGGGGGGAGCAAGAGTATCATCATCGAAATGCGGGGAGAAGGCCGGATTGATAACACCCGTTGCGGTAGGTTGCTTGCTTTGTTGATACTTGAACGCAGTCTTTGCCGCCTCTTCACCCGCGGCATGTTGTGTATGAGTCGAATGGTACAAGTCAGTCATGGATGGATCGTCACCTGTCTTGGGTTCCTCCCTTGATAAAGTGGTGCCGTTTGTTTCGCGTTGCAAGTATTGCTGTGGCGACATGCTCATCACTTGTGCGGGGCGGCGCTGCGTGTTCAACCATATTCCAAACCCAGCGAGCGTTAATAGGGCGTAGAGTTCCATGGATCTATATTGTGTAATTGATATCGACCTTTTTTGTAGCTGATTTCTTACACACTCGTACTCTTAAGTTACTATACTCTACTCTTGGAGAAAATGTCTCGCTCGTTTACGTATTGGTGTTTGTATTGTACTTTGCTGCGTTGGCAGCCAACGCGGTCGACAACGTTATAGCATGGTTGATGGAAGAAGAATTTGCGTTGATCCTTTCTAATGTTTTCAAGATGTCATTAATGCTCGCGATGGATCGCTCATTTGTACCGTCTATCTTACTACTTATCCATTGGTAATGACTACCGTTTAACGACATGAACATGACTTTCGTTTTCTGCTTATCCTCATTGACTGCATTCGTAAGTTGGGTGATGATATTACTCCTCAATGAGCCCTTATCGATCTCTGCCCCTGTTTTTGTGTTTGCGACAAAGATTTTGACGTCTGGCATTACAAACTTTTCAAAAATTTCAACTTCAATTTGTGATGCATACGTGTTGGAGGATTCTAATTGACGGGCGTAAGCATCAGACACGTCATTTATATCTGTATATCTTTTGGTGTCATTTAGCAACACTCCGAGCGTGGTGTCCTTCCAGTCTAGATAAGTATCTTCATGTGATGATTTGATGAAATCATAGTGTTTGAATACCATATCTTTCGCAGCTTCCTGTGTTCGGATCACTTCTGCGAGTTTTTGACGAATGCTCTTGTACACCTTGAGTTCATTCGAGTTATTGAATTTGTTGATTGCAGCAAGAGCGCGGAAGAAGCAGTGTCCGTCTCCCTTCACATCGTAAACTTTAAACTCAATGGAAGACCCTCCTGATTGATCCGCATTAGGTGAAGCCGCAGCAAGAGCCGCAATCACAGCATCTTGAGGTCGTGTTTGAGCCGGTGCTGCTGGAGCTTGAGCCTGAGCTTGAGCCTGAGCTTGAGCCTGAGCCTGAGACTGCGATGCTCGAGTCCGTGTTTGAGCCTGTGTTTGGCGCTTATTACGGGTCATTGCATTTCCCACTGACGTTTGAATGACATCAATATCAACTAGACTGTCATTGTTACTGTCATCCTCAAAGAACCTAGACGCAACAAAAGTCAACAGCATCGACACGATTGCGCCATTACTACTGTTGGATATCAACGATGAAGTGACTCTTACGGATTTGTTTGTTGCCTTGTGTACGATAACAAGTGAATTATCATCATCAAGTCGTGCTTCTAGGTTACTAGATGCGATATTGTTTAGTGCTTTCACAACATCTTCTAGCATTATTGGGTGTGTAATCTCTGTATACAATACTTATATACTGTTAAAAAGTTTTTTAGCTCCTTCATATAGTACATCATATTATCCACCATGAAGAAGTTGATGCCGATACCATCATGGCAACAAATGCAGCTACCGAGTCGTATCACGTTGTTTGCTGGAATCTTGACGGTAATATATGCCCCTTTGGCATTGTTTTTGAGCAACCACACACTTGAAAAAAACAAACAGATGCGTATCAATGCGCAGTTTATCTTGTCGACTATCATTGCGTTTGTCATTACATTTTTCGTAGCGTTACAAGTCAATTGTATGTTGACAGGAGGATGTGCGTTGGCTGCATGGGCTGGAGCAGTTACGGCGACGATCGCAGCATATCTATACATAAGGTATGTAGACGTAAGTATTAAAAGTGGCCAAGGGATCGACAATACCATCCCTGACAACTTGCGCATCGACAACACGACGCCATACGTTCAATTGAATTCGTTGTTGATCGCACAATGAAAAGATCTCTGACAACATCCGTGATGTGTCGTGCCCGTGCTCCTCCACGTCTTCCACGTACGGGTGGTGGGGGTAACAACAACAACGGTAACAATGGTGGTGGTAACAATGGTCATAACAGCGGTAGTGGAAAAAGCGACGAAAAGCCCAACGATCGATTAAGAATGTTGAAGCGATCTTTTTCACCGTCAACGTCAGTACCCGTAGAGCTGTTTGTGGACGCGATGAAGCACAGATGGGGCCGCGTGTACAAGTCACAGCTTGGGGATGATGGTTACACGATGATTATCAAGTGTGAAGAAGCAACAAATGGTCAAGACCTTCAAGGCCTTGTGGATATTGTCGCGGTGTTGAACCGGTGGGGGTTAGCTGGGCAATTTGCATTCTATTTGAAATACGATCCCAGCGTACCTAGTCCGGCGGCTTCACGGGACGGCAAGATTTCCATCAACTTGAACGTGATGACGAATGGTGCACGTGCATGCGAGTTCCAATTAGGAGATGATACAATTTAGCGATCGCCTCCACAATCAGGCTCAACCGGGGCATCGATATCATCGTCATCGTTGATAACTGCGCCCGCGACCACTGTAGAGAACCGCACACCAAGCATCATTTCGCCACACGGGTGCGTCTTGTGATACGTGATACCATGAAACCGGAGCCTATCCCTAAAGTCCTTGTTGATTTGCATTTTGGGCAGTGAATTTTCGATGCAGTGCTTGTTGTAAGCCTCCGTGAAGACTCTGTATGGCATCATGGCATTGACTTCGGCCACAACCGTGCTCGATGCCAAGAAGCTTTCCAGAGAATTGACGGTCTCCATGAGGTCCTGTTTGGTCTTGTGAAAGTAGGCGGGGAGATGGTGCCAAATAGAATCATTTGCAAACTTCTCGACGGCTTCACGATAGGCGCGATTGCACTTTTGTAGGATGGCCGGCATCTCTGACGCGAGCTTGGTGCTGAGTTGCATATCAGCGTTTTCTACCTTTTCACCAAACTCAAAGATGACAAGGCGGCGGGAAACCGATCCTGCGTTGTCGACCCATTTGGGCGCTTCGTTGCCAGCCAGGATTCCTGGCACGGACCAATTGGGCACAGTCTGTGCTCTCTTGCACTTGATGTTGATCTGCACGGCTTCTCCGGAAATGACGCTTTGGAACTCAGCCTGTTCCATGTGTAGGTCTCCCTTGATTTCAGGTGCGACGAATAGCAGCTTGTCCATGATGGCAGACAGACCAAATTTGCGTTCAATGTTGTTCGACAACACGCCCACATCATCAGCATCGAAAAAGTTGGCGCATACACGCATCAACAGCGTACTTTTGCCGGTGCCGGCTTGTCCCTTGAGGAACGGGATGACTTGCCAAGCATCCTTACTGCCGACTTCATACAGGACGCGTCCGATAAAGATGTACATGAACCGCGAGACGTCGTCGCTAAACTTTTGATGGTTGAGGATACATTGCAACGTCGGCGTCGGAATATCCATCCAATCCTTGAGATCCTTGTGATCAACAAAGGGAACATCAAAGTACTTGCAAGCGATGCTATCGTTGGTCAAGTGGCGTGACGTCGCGTTACAGACGACATCGTGAGTGTAAAACTTGTCGTCATCTGTGATGTAGATTCCATTGGGAAACGAGAACACGTGACGATTCTTCACCAGGTCTCCAAATTGTGGATCCTTGCATGTCGACATGAACTCGGTCGCTGAGTTTGCATTGGACATGGTAGAAGTGAGATGGCACCATTGCGTAAAGTTGACCTCTTTGCGCGTGACGTTAAAAATAAAGTCCCGGATCGTCGACACACGCTTCCACGAGTATGTGTCAACGTCATCAACGATGTTTCGCTCATAAACATCACCTCCGTATCGACGGTACCCACGTAGGTACGTTTGATTTAGCAGAAAAAGGATGAGTTGTTGAAATTTGTTGAGCTTGACGTCTTCCGATTCAAGAGAGACGAATCGTGCCATACCCGCGGCGAGATCTTCATCCTTGACTCGATCACCAGTCGTTGAGTCTTCCTCAGAGTCCTCATCACATTGTTCGGCACCCGCTGATGTCGTGGTGTTGTTTTGATCGGTTCCCAAAGTCGTCAACGATGCAAACGAGTTGACGAGTCGATTGGCAACAGCAGACACACGAATGCTGTGATCCATATAGTAAAGCAGCTCCATAATATTGACGATTGTCTTTTTTGCGTTTGCCCATTCAGCGTCTCGTCCGGCTCGAATGTCTTGTGGTAGCGATCGGATGTCGTGAAGGGCACAAGTGCTCTTTGTCAACATGTCACGAACTCGGCCATGAGCATCCTCGACGCCTCCCCACTTTGTGCTGATATTCTCCAGCATTTTCCATGAATTCATTTTTTTGTCCTCGTCAACGATTGCACGCAGTTGCATTTGGACGTTACGAATGTCTGTGAGAGCGCGATCGAAACGCCGCTGGTATTGCTGCGGCGAATCACCATCATTGTTGTTGGTATCCTCTGCAACATCATCTGGATTGTGGTTGCAAGGCATGGTTGTGGTTGGCGATACATTGTGTTGCTTGTGGGGTCCAACATCTATGTTGTCATCCAGGTTTGGGACGGTGTGAATTGTTGCGTCTGCCATGGTGATGAGCACGCTGGTTTCTACGAAATTACAATGGGGGCACAGAGTCTTTATGTGTATTTTTGTTGATGCGCGGCGCATTGGTCGGAATATAAGAAATTGGCGCGTAATTAAGAACAACAGAGTTTGCCAACAAAAAAATGGGCATGCAAAAAGTAAGATCGCGGCAACGTGGCACGCGACAGAGCACATTGGATATGGAGCACTCGTCAACTGTTGCCAAGTTAGAGTCGGCACGGCGAGCCCTCGAGGAGAAAACGGCTCGGCACAAGGACGCTATTAGGAGGTTGCATGAAATCGAAGCTCTGCCGCGTGCATCGTTATCTGACGATGAACTGGAGACGTTACTCACTTTAAAGGATTCGGTAAGGGCAATGGAGATTGAAGTTGATCGTGCGCGTGCGGAATGTGACGAGGTCGAGTATTATCTCAAGGCAGGTGATATTTTGTTCAAATATTACGACATCATTGACAAGGGCGGAACAGTCGCCCATCAGGGCGCGCATGATGATGGTATGAACCAAGATATCGCGCTTGCTACAACAGATGCCTTGCAACAACAACAACATCAACAACATCAGTTAACAACATCGACATCAATGCTTCCCACGAATAGCATCATGCGTTTCTTCAGTGGTGGTGGTGGTGTTAATGGAGGTAGTGGAGGTAGTGGTGGTGTTAATGGAGGTAGTGGTGGTTGTAGTACCAGTACTTTTGATAATGGGCCACCATCATCTTCTTCGGCATCGGTAGCGTTACCTGAGTCGGATGGTCCATCAACACAGTTGCCTGGTGGAACTACTATGTCATCGCCATCCAATAGGTCACATGCCAAGAGCAAACGGTATGGGATTACGTCTACGACAATGAACAAGAGTAGGCAGGGCACTGCGGCTGATGACCGTGCAACGTTGTTGGAAAAATACTTGACGTGCACCAATACAGACTTTATCAAGTCCGATGCGCCAGAAGATGAGGCAGCCATTGAGAATGCGGCGGCATCCGTGCCGACCCCATGCGCACATTGTCGGAGTACAAACAGGACAGTCATGACGCATGATGGTTACATCTTTTGCAACGAGTGCTTCACTCTCGAGTATGTCCTAGTGGACCATGAGAAGCCAAGCTACAAGGACCCGCCAAAGGAGGTCACGTACTTTGCGTACAAGCGCATCAATCATTTCAATGAATGGCTCAACCAAGTGCAAGGCAAGGAGACCACGGACATCCCAGATGAGGTATACGACCGGATCCTCTTGGAGATAAAGAAACAAAAAATCTCGAATATGGCCGATCTGACCAACACCAAGGTCAGAGAAATCCTCAAAAAGCTCAAGATCAACAAGTATTATGAACATATACCGCACATAATCAATCGGCTCTCAGGGGTGTCCATGCCGCACATCCCGCCCGAGCTCGAAGACAGGCTCCGACATATGTTTTGTCAAATCCAGGTGCCTTTCCTTAAGCACTCACCACCGTCCAGGAAAAATTTCCTGAGCTACAGCTATGTGTTGCACAAATTTATGCAGCTATTAGAGAAGGACCAATACGTTCATTGCTTCGGTCTTTTGAAGAGTAGAGACAAGCTACAAGCACAGGACATCATATGGAGTAAGATATGTCAAGAGCTTGGATGGGAGTTCGTGAGGTCGCTGTGATGCAAGTGTCTATATAAAGATGATAGTACCCCCTTGACTATATACAACACACTATAGCTTTTGTCGCGACACGTAGCGGAACATGGCCCCACAAAAGCTAGCCGATTTGTCGCTCATTTCCGATGATGCGCGCGATTATATTGCCGGCATCATCGATACCGAAGGAACATGGCAAGTGTCAAAGAAACTTACTCCATCACTATCTGTGCCGCAAGCACAGCGTGGATATTCGGTATTAACGTTTCTTCACAACAATCTGGGTGGCACCATCAATCAGCAGAGCGAAGAGAACGCATCACACCAAGCGAGCTTCCAATGGACTCTCACTGTGTCGTCCGAAGTCGTGGCGCTTGCCAAATGGCTATCACCTCATATGACGGTCAAGCGTCGTGAAGCCGTTCTCATGTCGACGTATCCGGTGCAAAACACGCATGCTGTTAAGGTCATTGCGACTCACACACAAACTGGCGAGACTATGGATTTTGCGACCTTGAAGGAAGCTGCATCGCATTTTGGGCGGGTTGGCATGCTCCTACCAATAGATACTGTTGTGGAGATCAAGGGCACACCTTGGACGATGCGCAAGGCTCTATCCAGTCAAGACATTGTCGATATCATGAATACAAGGCAGTCCATCCGCGACGGGCTGATCGAATTTCACGCCAAGGATCACGATCCCATCCCATCGGACTTTATGCCGTCGCTAGCCTACACTGCTGGCATATACGATGGTGATGCGTGCCTAGCAGTTCATGGCAAGAACTCTCAACATCACACCGTTACGCAAAAACACCGTCCATTGCTGGAGATGCTTCAACGCACTTACGGAGGCAACATATGCCCGACCAATAATCGCACCGCATGGGAGTGGAACATATACTCGTGCGATAACGCGGACAGACTCCTCGCCAATATCGAGCCTTTCATCGTCGGCAAGAAGGCACAAGCTCAGCTGATCCTGAACATGAAGGGCGGAGAGGCTCCACAGGTCCATGCTCAGCTGCGCCAACTCAAAGGCAATGTGACGGCACCGACGCCAAGAATAGATCAAATCAATGCGGGCGTGGATGTCAACAACTTCAAACTACCAGCATCGTCACATCCAGTCGGTGTCTATCAACTGCCATCAGGACGATGGACTGCCACCATCACGGTTGATCAAATCATGTACCATATTGGCGTATTTGATCGTGTTGAGGATGCGGAAGAGCACCGGAGGGAGCGGATGACGTACGCGCGCAAACAAATTCGCGATGGCAACAAGGAGAAGCTCATTGAGGAATGGCAACAATACCGCAGAGAGAACAACATGAAGAAGGTTGTGCTTCCACCCGCGGAGAAGACCAATGAGCTACACATTTATCCCACAAAGTCGCATACCTACCAAGTCAAGCATACGATGAGTAAGCGTTGCTTTGGCACCTACGATACACTTGCAGCCGCTATTGAGGTGCGTGATCGCGAAATTCCCAAGTTGCTGGAAGAGTTGCTGCTGGCCAAAATGGCGGATCCGGAGAAGAACATTCATGAGAAGAGCGGCAAATTCATCGTGCGATTTGCGGGCAAACACCATGGGACATTCAAAACTCGGCAAGAGGCCATCAATGCGCGTAATGTTGCGTATCGTGAATACGATGACGCACGACACACGTGATGTGACGACTCGTTTGTATTGCATGCGTTACTCGTTTATTTCAAGTTTAAAGTGCCGATGGGATAGGGTTTTTCCCCGTTTGGGGAAAAGGTAGACGCTGCATTTTGTGGTGCTACGGTGCCGTTGAGCACGACAAAGGACGCTACTGGGCGTTCCGGCACGCGAGCGCACGCTTCATCCGGGCGCGGAGGGCCGCGCAGCTCATCCTGCGCCGCTGGCGCACCTACATGCGCGTTCGAAACAGCGTGCGCCATCTCCACATGATCAATAAGTACTCCCCAAATGTCGCGGTTCTGCCCTCACAAATCACACGCACCATTGCGGTGCTTTCTAGCTAGCAAGTGATTGCCACGCATGATGGATCAAGTGTGCAACACACGTGATCTTTCTGTATCGTTCACTCTTCTGTGTGTCATGAAACTCTTTTTTTACGGACGTCGGTCCATCCTCTGGGGAAGCCCATGAGCGCCTCGACCCACTCGGGGTTTAGGCATAGCGTTTGCCGGGCCGCCTTGACGTCCTTGAATTTGAATGTTTTTTGTGTTTGTTCTTCGTGAAAGACTTGCGAGGCTAGAACATTGATGTGTCGCCCCTCAAACTTGACAGTGGGATAAAAATGTCGATAGTTGTGCATAGGGGTTATCCAACGATGTCGTCGATACTTTCCTGCTTGAAACGACAAAGTCAAATACTCTGTAACAAGCTTGGTCGACGTGATCTCTCCAACTCTTGCATCATTCAACGCATCAGCGAGACAGTTCCACGCATGCGCGAGTGAAGAGGGTACAACAGCGTTACCAAGCGCACAAACGCGAATGCGATCAAAACGTGTGTCGTTAGTCATGTATGTTGTTAAGCGAGGCACGGTCTCATCCTTGAATTTATAGTGATTCCATGCGCGTGTCAATTTGATGTTAGAGTATCGTCCGCGCGCAGCCATAAGAAACCACCGACGTCGCCTATGATGCGCACCGACGTCGCTTGCAGACGAATACGTCCAAACAACCCTGTTAAACCCTCGTTGACGACATGCTTTGACAATCTTGTCGAGACCTCTCGTCTTTATCATCGGTGAGTTTTCGAGGAAGATGAGCTCGACACTTTTGCCAATATCATCGACCAATCGGAATACGTCAAAGACCAAGCTAGAACGCGTGCCCCGGCCAATGCCCTCGCCTTGCCCCGCTGAAGAAATGTCTTGACATGGAAAGGACGCAGTAATGAGCTGCGGCTTGGCATCATCTGGAATACTTGAAAACAGTTCCTTGGCAGTAAGCTTTGTTATATCCGGAAAAATAGGCGCGCGCGGCAGGCGCCGCTCTATGATCTCGACACAATGCTCGTTGATTTCGCAATAGGCAACGGGTTTCGTAATGGTTGATAACGCCAGGTGCGTACCGCCAATGCCAGTGAACAGGTCTAGCGTCTTGAGCTTCGTCATCGTAGACGGACTTGTTTACTTCGTGAACTGAAAAGAATTTTGAACTGGCGACATAAAAATGAAATGAGAAAGCGCGGTTACTCTGGCGTTCGGCTAGCTGTGTATCGCGCCACGGCGACCTTTCTACAGCAGGTTGAAGTCCTTAAATCTGAGGCCTAGTCGCTTCACCGCGGTCTCTTTCGTGTCGTATTCTTTTAGGCAGCGCTCCCACCGCCAAACGTTGCCATGGCCGTCGCGACGCCCTTGGGCGTCAGGCGGTACACGCGATTCCGGACGCACTCGAGGTACTGGCACTCGCTACACATGTCCGTGGCGATCGTGTAGTTGTTGTCGTCACCGGAGCGGAACCCCTTGCTGGCCAGCTCTGCATACGTAACGTCCGTGATCACGCGGCCCTTGGCTGTGTAGATGCTGTAGAATGCGCACATGGCCTTGTACTTTTTGGTGCTTGGGTCGAGCACGTCGCCCACCACGTCCGTCACGTCCTCGACCTGGACATGCGGTGCGGTAGGCGGCGGCGCTGCAAAGTTGAGGTCGTTAATGATCTCCTTGCTGCGCAGCTTCCTGCCCGTGTGCTTGCGGAACGTCTCCGTCACGACGCCGAAGCGGGCCTCGTACTCCATGTGCACAAAGGCGTCCAGGTCCTCGAGGAGGCCCGTGCCTGCGGTCGTGAGCATCTTAGTTGTGAACTCGTACAACTGCTGTATCACATTGTAGTCCTCCTCGAAGCAGAGCGTCTCTATGCCGTCGAGGAAGCCGTTCTTCTCGCGCTGCTCGCGCGTGAAGCCAAAGCCGCGCGCGGCCATCTGCTCCATATCAGCAACGGTCTTGCCCTTGCTCGGTGCCAGGATCATGTGTGTCATCACACGCTCGTCGCCGCGCACGCTCACGCAGCGCGTCAGGCACGCGTAGCCCGCCACGATCACCGGCACGTTTGCTGGCACGGTATTGATCACCTCAGTCAGCGTCATCTTCTTGCCGTCAGGGTGCTTGACGATGTTGTTCTTGATGGGAGCTTTGAAGTCTTTCACCTGATTCGTCGAGTCGTATCGGGCGATGCCCTTGCCGCTGCGGATCAAGACGACTGCGTTCGGCACGCGACGCAGCGCGATGCGCGCGATGTTCTTGTTGTTGATCCGGTCCTCCCCATCGATGAGCGACGTGACGATAATCATCATGAACCGGTTGGAGCGCGTGTCGTTGTTGAAGCGACGGAATATCTCTCGCACTTCATCGGAGTTCATGTTGTATTTGTTCTCCTTGTTGTGTTTGTCCATGTCGAGGAAGACCTTCTTGTGGTTTGTGATCATGGGACGCAGCTCATCGTAAACCGCGTAGCCCCGGCCTTTCAGCTCCTTCAAGTCCATGCTAGCGGAGCGGAACGGCAAGCGGCGCCAGAAGTGCCACATGAGCGTGCCAATGTGCGTCGCGCTGATGTGGAAGAGCGTGCGAACGTGCGAGCCATCCGTGAAAGGCCGGCCGTCGTTGCCCGCAATGAGCTTGTTCAACTCTTTCTCCCGGATGGTCATTTCTTCTTCGGTTGCGGTCGTGAAGAACGCATCGCATTCGTCCAGCACGCACAAAAGGTTCTTGACCTGCTGTTCCGCGATAAAGCGGCGCATGTGGCGAATCTTGTCCTGATTTGCAGCGCACACGATGACCAAACGGCCCTCGAGGAACGCGTTCATCATGACTGAGTTGGCCGCGATATCGTTCAGGTCTTTCATGCTGGACGCATACACGGTTTCGATGCGAAAGGACTTTAGAACCGGCTCCATCTTGCTGACAACGTCCTGCACGCTTTTGACGACGTCCTTGACGAAGACAACCATGGGGTTACGCGGCTGCATCTTCATGATGATGTTCGCGATGGCGATGCCGGCGATCACCATCGTCTTGTTGGACTGCTCGGCGCCCATCATGATGTGGCTGCCGCCGTAGAGCACCGCTTGCGCGATGATCATAAGCGGAATGTTGAGCAGCGCCTGCAAACGCGTCCTATCAAACTTGGTTGCCACCATAAGCCGGTTGGCCTTGGCGACGGCATTCTTCTGCTTGTCGGTCATCTCGGTGCCCGTCGTCTCCTCCTCCTCATCTGAGTACATCTCCACGGGTTGAGACTCCTCTACCGCCTCATCGTCTTCGTCGGTTGCGGCGCGGCGCGCGGAACGCGTCACGCGGGGCTCCGTTGCCACGTCTGCGACGACCTCGTCGTTGATATGTGCATCGACATCAGGGTTGTACTCTTCGTCCGAAGTCTCCAAATCATCCGAGTAGAACTCCTCATCCGATGCATCATCCAAGTCATAGTCGTCATCGTCATCCTCGCGGGCGCGCTTTGACGCCTGCGCATTCTCTGCCTCCATCAGGCGGCGCTTCAGCGTCTCGACCTCCTTGTTCTTCTCCTCAATCTCCTTGTCCTTCTCCTCGAGGACCTGACCAAACATGGTCATGAACGGCTCGTACAGCGACGACTCGAATAACGCCTTTGCGCGCTGCATGATGCTTCTATTTCCACCGTGCTCACCAGATCCCAATGGATCCGGATTCGGCTCCATCGTTGAAGCGGTAAAGACGTTGAAACCAGGCGGCTGTTCACACGTAGCCAAGTGGGGATAGATCAGAATGGGGTGTGGTACACGACTAGTTCCAATTGAGTTTTCAATTTTTTTTGGGCGGTGGTCCAGTCCATCCTCTGGGGAAGCCCATGAGCGCCTCGACCCACTCGGGGTTGAGCAAGAACCGTTGCGAAGACCTGCGTGGCCATGGCCAAAATGGCGGATCCGGGCAAACACTATGGGACATACAGAACACGGCAAGAGGCCATCAATGCGCGTACGATACACGTGATATGACGACTCGTTTGAATTGAATTATCAAGGTGTTCTAGCTTTGACAAATGTCACACGCCCCTTTTCTTGCACGCGTTCCTTTTCCTTCTTTGCGCGCGCAATCTGCCGAGGCGTTAGCTCCGCAACGGTGCGCGGCGTGTCCGCTGTGACACGCACCGAGGGGCGACACAATGGATATTTTTCAGTTGTTGATGATAGTGAAGATTTGCGACCACATTTCTGACCGGGGCGGTTCAGGTCAACCCATTTCTCTAGAAACCAGCGCCTGAGCCCTTGTTGTTCTCCCTCTTTGCCTGTCTTGTCAGTCGGAGAATAGTACGTCCCACCACGCCGTTTATATTCGCGAACGATCCATGCCGATTTGTAAATGCTTGTGGGTGCGAGAAACTTGGCATTTGCATCTTCCTTGACGCGAGCATACAATGATGGATTCCTTGGCGATGGAGACATGTTTGATTTACTGTTCTTGGAGCAAAAAAGCGAGCAGAGCACGATTGACAGTGCAATGCGCTTTGATACCGACAAAAAGAAGATCGAGTGATTGTAAATAAATAAGAAATATCAACAGACATCGAGATATCAGGTATATAAATGACAAAAAAGAAGTCGAGCGAAGTGCGTCTAAAAGAAGCGATGGACGTGCGTGCCAACCTGGAGCGCATGGGTCTTTTCGTGGATCCCAACAATGCAAAGCTTGTGCGTGACCACATGAATGCATTCGTGCGCGAGGATGGTTGTAGCCGTCAGTTTAAATTGCGCGTGAAAGACGACTGTTCGCTGTCCATCATCCTTGCGTGTGATGTCGCGGTAGAGTCTGGGATCACTGTAGTGCACACTCGTTGATGATGATTACTCTATACATACGATGACATCATGATGAAGAAGAAGAGCAAATCTTGAAGTTGTACTTGCGAGCAGCAAACTTGACGACGAGCGCGAGCGTCAATGTGATCCACCAAACATAGTTATCATCGACCACACGGAGTACGTGGGACCCTTCGGCGAGGGACCCAAAGACATTGTCCCATATTTCAGGCATATAATTTGATCGTGCATCCTTGTGGTGAGCACCGTGGAAGAGGGAGTAAACCCGTGTACCGTGACAATTTGTGTGGTGCATGACGACGCAAAAGACTGCAAACATGAGGGCAAACACGCGAGTGGGTCGTGGAAGCACTGGAATGAGCGCGATAATAGCGCCTCCAATGATGATGATTTCGTAGATCCATTCACATACCATGACGATTACACGCATAATGCGCCACTTGCGCAGATTCGCAGACAACACGTCGCTTTCACCATGGTGATTGGCGCGATGGAACCATGCGATCGACTGCATAATATTTTTTAATGTATCATTGTTTGGAAGCAATGATGGATCGTGCATGAGTCGATGAATCCAATAATACCACAAGGATGCGGCAATAATGCCCACGAATCCCCATGCGGCGCATGTGATGGACCAATCACACATCCAAAGAGCGAGAATCCAAGACAAGACGATGACGGGTGCATTGATGAGAATCCATTTTGCGTAGTAGATCATGAGGTAATAACCGCGTATGTTTTTGCCATGTGTTGCATCTTTAGGGATTTCAAAGAGAAGTCGCCCCTTGTACATGGACGTGTCGTCTAGAGGTTGACGTATTGTCGAATGAATATTGTGATCCTTGAACAACAGCCGTGACAATGGGATGACACGCAACGGGCACTGTCGCGACATGATTGATTACCTTTGTTGTGTGTTGTATAGGAAAAAGTTATGCTACACAAGACGACGACGTAAACGCTCAACTATTCCTCACCAATCAACAACATTTACTTGCGATAATGAGAATTTTAATGATGGCAAATGACAATGTGCACGCCATCATACCACCCGTCACAAGTGCGGCATGATTGCGGTCGGATGGATCATACGATCCAGGCACAAAGATGAATCCAATTCCATCGATGAGCGAATGAGGTCCAAAAATGCGTTCAACATCATGCAAGATGCAGCCACCATAGGAATGCTGAATGTGCGTGAGTAAGAGTGCGACGGCGCTTGCGGCAAGGACCCACCATATGGAAGTCGCACCCACGATGACGCCTACAATACCAATGATGACGAGGTAGTGACATGCCATGACAACGATCCAGCGTCGAGTATCTGGGACATGATTGCTTTTAACGTTGTCCTTGTTGTTGTTGTTGTTGCACGCCCATGCCAAGCAAATTGCAACAAGTGCAGCGCCAGTCCAAGCGGGCGATCGCCACCCCCTTGTTTTCCCCATCAACAATGCACCAACAAACGACATGATGACGACGTGAATGCAAAGAATGCGTGTAGATTGCAGCCAGTCGTCTGTGTCATTATTCATGATCGTCGTGATAGTCGTCAAACGCTTTTGTTTAGTATACTTGTTCATACCAAAATCAATTGCATGATGTCACCGAGAGCACGCACATTGGGTGTGTATATAAAATATGTGGACGGATGACTATATAGTAGCAGTGCGACGAACAGACGAACATTCGAATATCCATAAAAACTCATAGTAAAACTCATAGTAAACTCATAGTAAACTCATAGTAAACAAAAGAGAAAGAGCATGAAGTTTTGCGAGGTGTGTGATAATATGATGTACATGAGTCTGTCTGATGGCACACGGGATCCAGACATGGTGAGCGAAGGTGGTTCAGCGCATGAAAAAAGCAAATTGCTAGTGTACTACTGCAAGAATTGCGGTCATCGTGTGCGAGCACGTGCGGATGTCAAGGAGTGCGTCGTGGATGCGACTTATGTGGATGATGCGGCTCATGCACAGCAATTTGCAACCATGAACATCATCCACGATCCTACGTTGCCGAGAGTGGACAACATCAAGTGCACCAATGCACAGTGTACAAAGCCGAGTGATGCATCGAATGAAGTCATATACTTCAAGTACGATCACAAGAACCTAAAATATATGTATCATTGCACATATTGTCGTCATTTTTGGCATCAAAAGTGATGCATGAACAACAATACAGCAGGCAAGCATGGATTTTTTTTTCTGAATGGTTAGTATATCTCTTTTTCCCGCTCCTCTCATCCCAGCCTTTTCCACTTTTAGTGTATCAAACTTGTAAACGACATGTCTAACAACATCAGCTTCGATGGCACTGAGCTGCTCGTGCGTCTGCTCAAGTATTGCTTTGAGGGTGCTGTGACTGCCTTTGCAGCGTACTGGATCCCCGGTCGCAAGCTAGACGCGGAGGAGGTTCTGATTATTGCTCTGGTTGCCGCGGCTACGTTTGCGGTGCTGGACCTGTTCGCCCCATCTATTGGCGCGACCGTGCGCAGCGGCGCTGGTTGGGGCATCGGCATGAACCTGGTGGGCTTCCCCGCACCGGGCAACCCTGCCGGCATGGTTTACAAGTAGAGACTCGTTGTGATCTGACTCTTTTTGATTCTTATTTTGATACATCATCCTGTAAAAACAAGCACTTACTTGTGTTCGGTGTTGTTGGGATGAATTGCAGGACGCAGGATTTTGCGTGGTTGGTATTTTCTCAAGGCCAGCTCATATACTTCACACAAGTTGCGCTTATCGGTGGATTTGTTAATGTCAATGATTTTCGCGTTAAGCTTTTGAATGAGCTTGATGATGGCGGACACTGTCAAGCTTGATGTTTGATGACAAATACATCCGGCACCACCACCACTGCGTGTCGCCATAACCTTGAAGAGAATTCCGGATGGCGTAGGTTTTGTTGTTTGGACAACATATCCATCGAATTCCATAGTAGCTTTGTCGTATCCATAGAACTCCAAGCGTTTTTGACGCAGTGTCAAGGCATCTTGAAGGTCTACGGCTTGACATGGTATCCATGACTTGCCACGATTGCGCGTGATGTAAAATGACCTGGCCAATGGATCATAAACAAAGTGCTTGGTGGTGGTATGTGTAGTCGATTCGCTCAACAGCAACAAACCCGTTATGACGCTCTTTTTCATAAGCAGCATGTCGGGGTCCTTGTGAGTGGGTTGATCATTTTGAATGACAAAGCCACACACGTCGAGAAGCTGATGTATTTTTAAACGATCAATGACCATATCAAAAAGTTCGGGTTTGTACGTTTCATAGTCATTAAGCGGTAATCGCCCAAAGAGATGTGCGACGCGTTTTTTTAGGCTTTCTAGAATGTTCGAAGCGTTCCACTTGATCGCAGCACGTGGATTGATAGCAGTAGAGTGTTTGCTCCTGGTAGTGGATGATGATGAGGATGACTTTGAACGGTTTGTGGATCTCCCCCTAGACACATGTCCTAGCTTTGTGCCTGCAGATGTGTTTGATGATGATGCTAGTGTTGTGCTTGATGTGCTCAATGGAGGTTGGATATGAATCAATGTTGTATTGGCTTGCACATATGGAGTTTCACGTTCTTGCAGCGTTACTGAAACGTGGCGATCGGATGGCTGGAACACGTAGACGTTGCCTCTGTACACCAAGTATCCGCCGATCGATGTGTCATTGACTCCATGCATTTTTTTTTCGATACTCGTCTTGTTGTTAAGCATTTCCTCTAGGGCGATAACCAATACGTCTTGATCACGTAGACCAGCAGGTAGCATGCCTACGAGTTCATCAAACGTTGCTTGAATGGTTTTTGAAGCAAAGATCTCTTTGATGACGTTGATGTACGTTTCTACACCATGTGTGTGTCGCAATATATCAAACGTAGAATCATCAGTATGTTTGTTCTCGTTTCCGGATGATTCTCCGATGCATTTTGGGTTGAGACGATGCGATGGGTCGTCGCCGATACGGTGCATCAGCTTTGTTTTTTGAGACGATTGCAAGGCGATGGTCGTGTTGATTGCATCACGATTGAAGAATAGGCGCGCCTTGTTCAAATTGCAATCAATGGCGCTGGAGATGAGAACATTCTCAACGTCTTTTGTGCGTTCAAACTTGCTTTGAGCGATGCGATACGCATAGAGATCAACGGTTTCCTTGAGTGGTCGAGAAGATGTGTGTAGATACAACGTCGTGTTTCGTTTTTCCAGGGGCAAAGCAGCGTGCGAGCAATATCTGCATGCACGTCCGACGATTTGTTCTATCTTGTTCATGTGATACCATGGATCCATTACGTGTACTTCCCGTACATGGCGTAGATCGATTCCTTCAGTCGCAAAGTCAGAAGCCAAGATCACTTTGATGACGTTACCGTCGACATTGTCAAGAGCACGTGCGGCATCTATATCATACGTCGCGTTTGGGGTGATGTCTGGCATGCCACACAAAAGACTATACGTCATCTTTTTTGTGCCCTTGTTGAGCTGCTGCTTTGTGTTGTTAGAGAGCATAGACTTGCCATTGAAGCGCTCGAACCCTTCATGCTCCAGCGCGATGGCCAGAGGAATCAATCCCATCCAGAGAAACCTCGAGTACACAAAGATGACGCCATCTGACGCCAAGATCCGTTTGATAATGGTGTCAATCTTTGGCGAGTACGTTGCTCGAGTTTTTGGCTCAAGAAAACGCTGCACCTTGGGACGATATGCAAGTTGCAACGGTTTTTGTGATGTGATGTCAAAGCAATTGAGTAAAGCGTCTTTACCGTGTCTAATGGAGCTGATCGATGAAGGGAATACGATGTTGCAGATTTCCAAGCCAGAATGGAGGACAGACGATGCGCGTTTATTGGATAGATCATTATCAAGCGAGATGGACTCGTTGTCATCGTCAAATTGATCATCGTCGTTCCAGTCAATATCAGTGTTGTCTTTGAGGGATGCTTCGAATGCATCGAGAACTTGCATTTGGTAGGGTGACATGTTGGATGCACAAACTTCGAAATCCTTTTGCTTGACCATCTCTGCGGTAGGGATGCTTCGCCCCCGAAAGTCTTGACGAGGGAAACGTGCTGCTTGCAGTACATTCTTGTCGCGGCTATTCGACGGAGCAAGCCTGATGGGAAAGCTGAAAGGGTTTTCGCCGCGCATGTAGCTGACGTAGCCGCGACAAGCGTCTTGCAATTTGACCTTGCCGAGCGGAGTTAGTACGCCCATTCTGTCAAAAATTTCGTTAACTCGAACGGTTTGGCGTTTGTCATTCATCAGCATCAGGTTGAGCAGGTCTATGACATCTCGTGCGTCGTTGAACATAGGAGTCGCCGTTAGCATCAGCAACTTGACGTCATCACTATACTTTAAAACGCGTCGCAGCGCGGGTGTAAACATTTTCTCTGTGGCAGGAGATGCATCATCGTCACCGCTTCCGCCTTTTGCACGGTAGGATCCATGATTTGTACGGAGATGATGAGCTTCATCGATGATGATGAGTGTGCCTGAGAATTTTCGACGTATGTTTTCAATTGCGGACTTGCCATCTCCAAGACGCTTGACGTAATGAGCGAATTGGCGCGGCCCCATGAATGTGTACTTTGAATTGATGAGGCGCGTAATCTTTCTTTCGACGGCTTCAATCGTCATGAGTTCTCGATTGCGAATACGTTTGATGTACGTGTTGCCGGTGCATTGTGAGGTAGTTGCAAAGTCGATCCTACCGTCTGCATCGCGCTTAAGGTTGTTTATGTCAAATATTTCCTTTTTAAAGTTGTCTTGAAGACCAGGGTTCAAGAGGACAAGCGTCTTGCGCCTCTGAAACCCTTCTGCGATGGTGATAGCGGAACATGTTTTTCCAACGCCTACACCGTGAAATAGCAACAGGGAGTTGTAGGGTGTTTCGGGAGACATGAACGTCTTTAAGAACAACTGTGTAGGCGTCAGACGGAATTCATTCGCTTTACATGCTTGTGTCCATGCGGCATCCACGCCTGCTGCATTCCGATGCGATAAAGTCAAGGGTTTATGCTTGTGTTGTACGAACTCTTTTTTGCGGGTAATCTTCTGTTGGAACAGTGTGTCGTCAACGGCTGGGTAAGGAATGTAGTTGTTGGCCAAGAATTCTCGATGGGGTGGCGGCATGGTCATGAATCGATTGCGAATGTTCTTCAGCTCGTCGAGCGCCGCATCGTCGATCACGGATTTGGAGACCAACTCTTTGGCGCGTTTGTGTGCCGCGGCAACCTCTGAATGCTTTTGTTTTTTGTGCATCGATGAACGACTCAACTACTCTCATATAAAAGCACATAAAGAAACATTGGTGCATCTGTCGACTAAAAAAACATATCGGGAAACAAAAGAAGAAGAAGAATTAATTCCAAAACATGTCGATAAAGGCTGTACTACGTGACTTTGTAAAGCTGCATGCGAATGAGATTGGCAGCAATTTTCGCGATGTCATTCAATTGAAGCTCTGCCAAATGAGCGAAGGAATTTGCACACGACATGGGTACATCTTGCCGGGATCCATCAAGGTCTTGTCTACATCTCTAGGGCGCATGGATGGTGCATCTTTGAACGGCGCAGTTGTGTACGAAGCCGAGTATGAAGCTCAATTGTACAATCCCACTATTGGAAGTCGTGTGAAGGCGAGGGTGGTCAACATTAATCGATTTGGTATACTGGCCCATGCTCACATGTCGGACGCATCGATTGATTCTACCAGTGCGATGATGACAACGCGTGATGTGCTAGAGATTATCGTCGCCAAGCAAGGCGGGACAGTACTTGCATCCGATGTTGACCTAGAGAATGTGCGTATCGGCGATATCGTAACAGTGGAGATCCTAGGTAAACGTTTCGAATTGAACGATACCAAGATATCGATCATTGGAAAAATTATTGGCGTGTCTCAAAGCATAGCTTCATCTGAAGTCGGCGACAGACAAGACGAAGCCAACGAAGTCTTTACGGATGATGCGGCTTCCGATGATTCGGCATCAGGCAATGGACCCGATGACTTGGAGAATAGCGGGGAAGAAGATGATGAAGACGATATTGATGACAACGATGACAATGATGATGATGACGATGATGATGACAAACTCAGTGAACAGAGTGGTTCACAAGAAGATGATGACGATGATGATGACGATGATGACGAGCTGGATATAAATGACTTTTCGGATGGGTCGGATGATGTTGGCAACAGCACGGATGATGGGTCAGATTCGAGCGCCTAGAGACGTTCAAGCCACAATGTCCTCAAGATGGAATGATTTTGTAGCAATGGTGCTCACTACGATGAGGATGGACCAGATGATAGTCGCGAGGGCGATGATCCACGACCATAGCGTGCATCCACCCACCATCATGCAGTTGACGCTGTAAACGCCGAGCAGGAAGGGGAAGATGAGTAGGATGACGAGGATGATGCGTTGAGCAAGACTGTATTGGAACTTGACGTAAGCCTTCTTTTGCTCATCGTAGCTGTACATGTCGAATGGGAGCATTACAATGACGACGAGAATGATGTACGCAAGTAGAGCGACTGCAGCGGGGCGAGTGATTTTGAAGCCATCAAAAGGTGTAATCATTTTAACAGATTTTGTAGCAGGCATGGTTGATAGAGTTGGAGATGGATGTCGCTGCGAGTGTTGTAAGTGTTGTTGTATATAGATATCTACTGTAAAATAATTTTCAAGGAGATGATGAATTCTGCTTATTCTTGGCACGGCACCATAGTTCCAATAATGTGATTGTTGGTACGCGAGAGAACACGTGCGCAATCCTAAACAAGCTTTCCTTGTTGCAATCACGATACCTGGAACCAATGTGCATGAACGGCCGCGCAATAATGGCACTCCATCCGTCAAGAACGATTGGTGTGTCATTGACAGGTGTGTTGTTGACAGAGCATTGTAAATTGACAATGTCGTGTAAAACGTCGACATTGTTGTCTACGTCGTCCAACATGGAGCGCATGATGATTGTTCGAGTTTGAAGTTCAAGCGCCGTCAAGCGCGTATGTACGTCCCGTAAAGCAGTGTGAATGTGCGGCAAGATGTCATCATTGCGATATGGACTCGACAGGTGATGACGTAGACTTTCTGGAGGATCTTGACGCACTGGATCCTGATCTTGATCCAGCTGCGCCATACAACCTTGTTCCAGATCTAGTTCCCGATCGTTGCCCTCCTCCTCCGCCGCCTCCTGCTTTGATTCTTGACCCAGGAGTCGACTGTATCCGGTTCCCATGACGATGTGAGTTTTGTAACAAGTATTGGTTCACCAAAGTAAACAGGCCCTTTCGCTCGGTATTGTGTTCGCGGATGTGTTCCAATGCTTGTTCATAGGAGAGCCATGCGATCTTACTGATTTCTCGTCCTTGTGTGTTATCTATTACTTGGTGTAACTCCTTAGGTGAGTACAGAGGACATCCCCTAGCATCATCGTACACTACACCATCGTGATTGTCGACAGTAGACGGAATGTCATGTTGCCCGACAAATTCTGCGACAAAGTAGACATGACGATACCTGACGTGATTGCATCCGATGAACACTTCCTCCATGGATCGAAAGTCTTGCAGAAGCTCGATGTGACGAGTATTGTAACCTGATTCCTCGTTGAATTCGCGCAATGCACATTTCACGTCACTTTCATTGATGTTTCTACGTCCCTTTGGAAACCCCCATTCGGTTTCATCGTACCCGGGTCTGCAACAATGAAGGAGTGACGCTAAATCCACGTGCGTATCTTCGTGGATAAAGCCTGTTTTGAGACGCTCGAATTTTTCACGTGCTGTGCAATACTCTTTCATGTAGTTCTTGTTGCAGTCTGCTTGCCAAAAGGAGTACCATAAACGGTCGAATGGTACAGTTTTGATACGTGTTTGTTCGTCTTTTGTCATGTTGTCAAAAAGACGACTTATGTATGCCACATCCTGGACATCATACTTGCCTCGTATAAATTCAACATAACACAAAGAATCTTTGCGGCGAACCATCAAATATTGAGCGCGATGTGTCGCGCTCTCTGCATCCCACGCCCAACGGAAACAAATGATTCCAAAGCTCGTGACAGGGTGGCTGCATACGCGATAAACATGGCCAATGCCGCCACAGTTTGCACACAAGATGTTCTTGGTGGGTTGATGAGTGGATGATGCGGAAATTGTGAGGTTGCTCTGGTGGTGGTGTGGTGCCGTTGATGCGTTACGAAATCTATTCGAGTAATGTGAAGAAGATGATGCTGCTGTTGTAAAGGATGATGACCTGCGCGAGTTACGAGTACTTCGATAAGCATGATGTTTACTATTGTTGTTGCTGCTGTTATTCGCACGATTGCTGATTTTCGAATTCATGTTCCACTTTACCGGAATCGCACTTGAACAACCGTCATCATGTGATGATGCAACACATGCATACGATGCTCTGTGGACATCATCGTCATATGGAAGAGGGTTGTTATGAGCCGCAAGAGTGAGGAATGGCCATTCGTGATGGTGTTGTTGATGGTGATTGCAGAATGTTGCATCACAATTGTCATTATCACTCGAGGTTGTTATTGAGTTTGTTGTTGAGGTTGTTGTTGAGGTTGCTGTTGAGGAATTCGGAGGTTGCAATTTGATAAACACAAAGGCTTTGGCGCGTGCACGGAGAGTGCTATTCGAGACATTGCTTTCAACGACGTTTATTGCTGGTTGTAACTCTGTCATCATGAAACAAACCCTTGACCTCACAAGGGCTCTTACTATTACATAAAAAGCATAGAAAAATCATCCCTATTAGAGCGCAAAGGACCACCACCCGGAACAACTCGCAATCATGGCGCGTGTACGCGATGAAATCATGACGAACGCCGAGAAATCACGTGTATATGAGTTGGAGGTCGCGCCCGAGAAAACAGACTTGGTTTTTCAAGCCGTTTCATGGCATTGCAGTGATGAATGCTTGGACGAGGAACAAGACAACGATGATGAGGACGAAGACGATGATGAGGACGAAGATGGAAACCACAAAAAAAACAAGTGGCGTAAACCGAAACAATACTTGATCAAAGCGTTTGGCGTGTTGGAAGATGGACGTGCTGTGTCATTGACAGTCCAAGGGTTCACGCCTTATTTTTACGTCAAACTGAACGGTACCTTGACGGATGCCCAAGCCACTCAAGTCGCCAAGTTCATGCAAGCAGGAGGATCCGTGGCAATGAGAGAAGCTTTCAAAGGATGCGACGTCTCTATGGTGCTCAAGTTGAAGAAAAAAGATTACTGGGGATTTTCCAACGGCGCTGAACACACCTTTCTGCGTGTGACATGCAACACAATACGCGGGATGCGACGAGCTGCCAAGAACTTGGATGCAATGCAGTGGATCAAAGGCGTGCCCGGCTTGCCACAACAAGGAGTCAAGATTTCTCTCTACGAAAGCAATATTGATCCGCTGCTGCGGTTTTTTCACGTCCGCGACCTGCAGCCATCTGGATGGATACGCGTCGCAAAAGGCGCATATCGGCGTGAGGGTCCATATGCAATGGCATCGACGTGTGATTTGGACTTTACGTGCAAGTGGCAAGATTGCAATCACCACGTCAACAACAACATTGCTCCTATGCTTGTGGCGTCGTTTGATATCGAGTGTAGCAGCAGTCACGGAGACTTTCCAGTGGCCAAAAAGACGTACACAAAAGTCGCTCAAAATCTGAGTTCGTGGTTTCAAACATGTGCCGTGGGCAAGAGCGATTTCATCGTCAAGGAGGCATTGGTGGACGCAATGGTGGCGCCATTTTGGGACCACCTCTCCGAACGCATTCGACAACAACGGCCAGGTGCCGAACGTATGCTAACCACGGGCGTCATGGCGCAAGCGTACGTGAAGAGAACATTGACTGACCAAGACGGCACAAGAATAGTGTCTATTGCAAAGCGTATTGTTGATGACGTGTACTTGTGTTTGAAGGGGCGGTACCCGAATCAAACGGCTTCATCATCTGTGGTATCTCTATTGAACGACAAGTTGACGCGATCGTTTGGATCCATCGCGCCGTTGCGCGGTGATGAAGTGATCCAGATTGGCACCACTTTCCACCGATATGGATCCAAGGACATCATATACCGGTGGATTGCGACGCTCGGCACATGCGACAACATTGAAGATGAGGAATGCGTCGTGGTTCCATGCAAAACCGAGCGGGACCTTTTACTGAAATGGGCCCACATGATGCGGCAGACGGACCCAGACATCCTCACGGGTTGGAACATTTTTGGTTTTGATATCGAGTACATATACGACAGAGCAGAAGAGACAAACTGCGAGGACGAGGTGTGTACGCTCTTGTCCAGGTTGCGCAACGTGAGTCGCCCGATGCGATTGAATGAAACAACCGGTTCATGGTCCACCGGCTCTTGGCTCAAAGAGCAAAGGCTTTCGTCATCGGCGCTAGGCGACAACGTGATGCGCTACTTGGACATGCATGGACGCGTCATGATTGATTTGATGAAAGTTGTTCAACGTGATCACAAGCTGGACTCGTACAAATTGGATCTAGTCGCGCAACATTTCTTGGGCCTCCGCAAGAATGACGTGTCACCCTCTGAGATTTTTCGACTGCAGCGTGGATCATCAAGTGACAGACGCAAGATTGCCGAGTATTGCGTACAAGATTGCGCCCTATGCAATCACTTGGTCGTCAAGTTGGAAATCATCGCAAATAATGTCGGAATGGCCAACGTGTGTTCAGTGCCCTTGTCATTTATCTTCATGCGTGGACAAGGCGTCAAGATTTTTAGTCTGGTGGCCAAGCAATGCAAGACGGACGGGTTTCTCATTCCAACGCAAAAGTTCATGGCGGTTGCTGACGACGATGAAGCGACCTATGAGGGCGCTATTGTGCTGACACCAACTCCTGGCATCTACATCGATGATCCTGTTGCCGTGCTGGATTATGCATCGTTGTATCCCAGTTCGATGATCAGTGAGAATCTATCTCACGATTGCCTCGTGCTCGATCCCAAGTACGATAATCTACCGGGCGTCGAGTACGAAACCATCACCTATGAAGAAGGAGAAAACCAAGTGTCTTGTCGTTTCGCACAGATAGAAGGCAAGGGTGTGTTGCCCCGCATCCTGATGCAATTGTTGCGCCAACGGAAGGCGACGAGGAAGCGGATGGAGTCTGTAATTGTGACATCACAAGACGGCAAGGAGCATCGAGGTCTATACGATGCTGAGACGGGATGGCTGACGGACTTGGGACCCGACAACGCCGGTCAAAAGCGCAACATCGGCGCAGGTTTGCCCACCACACCCGAGTTTTCAGAGTTCCAGAAGGCCGTACTCGATGGTCTTCAGGTAGCGTACAAGGTGACTGCCAACTCTTTGTACGGGCAGATGGGCGCACGTACGTCGCCCTTGTACTTGAAACAGATTGCTGCGTGCACCACAGCGACTGGGCGCAAGATGATCTTGATGGCCAAGGACTTTTTGGAGAAGAACTATTGCGCACAAATCGTCTATGGCGACAGCGTTGCGAGTTACACACCCGTTGTAGTTCGATGGCATGATCGCGTCTTTATTGAAGCTATCGAACGAATTCCCAACTTGGTGGGTGCGTCTTCTGCGGCCTGGTTGCCCTGCACCGAGGACGGCCGACAAACCAAGGACGCCATCGATCTTGAGGCTGACGATTTGGCAGTATGGTCAGACGAAGGCTGGACGCGCGTGAAACGTCTCATTCGTCATCGTCTTGCCCCTGAAAAGCGTATGCTTCGCGTCGCAACAATCACCGGCGTTGTCGATGTGACAGATGATCATTCTTTGCTGCGTCCGGATGGCAAGACTATCGTCAAGCCCAACGACCTGATGATGGGAGAGCGTTTACTGCACTCGGACCTGCCGGTGATGACGACCGATGACGTCGGGTCCATCAACAATGGCGATTCATTCAATGTGGTGACAGCTTCGACGTCCAACATACCTTCAGACGTGTTACACATGCCAGAAGATGTACGGCGTGCGTATTGGCATCGTTTGTGTCATGTAGAAGCTCAAAACAAAGCTCAGAACAAGGCTCAGAACAAGGCTCAGAACAAGGCTCAGAACAATACAACTGACGATCATCAAGCCGATTCAAGGTCAATGTTGCACGCCGCACGCGTCTTTGCCCTTGCATCATCGCTTGGTTATTTCGTCCAAGTTTCGATCGATGCACATGACACCAACATCGTGGAGCTAGAAGTTGTCAACAGTCATCATGGCGAGAATGATGGACGTGCAAGAACACAGTGGAGGTATAAAAACACAGATGCTGTGGTAGACATCATCGAGTTACCGTCATACGAGGGATATGTATATGACTTTACGACGGACAACAACAAATTCGCTGCGGGCGTCGGTCGAATAGTCGTTCACAATACCGATTCCATATTCGTCGTATTTCCAAAGGGCAAGGAGCTTGGCAAAAGCGGAGTCGTGATTCACGAAAAAGGTCATGCAGCCATCATGCCATCAATCAAGCTGGCGATGCAAGCATCGTCTGAATTCAAGAAGTGTTTGAAGCCCCCACACGATCTTGAATACGAAAAGACGTTTTGGCCATGGATCATCTTGTCGAAGAAGCGCTACGTCGGCAATCTGTACGAGCACGACGACCGCAAATACAAACAAAAGAGTATGGGTATCGTGTTGAAGCGTCGCGACAACGCACCCTTGGTCAAGCACATATATGGCGGTTGTATCGACGTGATATTGCAGCGTCAAGACGTGCAAGGATCTATCGCATTTTTACAAGAGTATTTGAATCATATCGTGGATGGCAAGGTACCATTAGAAGACTTGATAATCACCAAGACATTGAAGGCAGAGTACAAGAATCCAGAGCAAATCGCACATCATGTCTTGGCGCAACGTATGGCTGAGCGCGATCCTGGCAACAAGCCACAAGTCAATGACCGAGTCCCATACGTGTACGTCGTGTCGCCTCCGAATGCGGACGGCAAGAAGGACAAGATCTTACAGGGCGATCGTGTGGAGCATCCCGATTATGTCAAGGCCAAGCAAATCCTGCCGGACTATCGATTCTATCTGACCAACCAAGTCATGAAGCCCGTGCAACAACTCTTTGCGCTGGTGCTCGAGCAACTTCCGGGTTACGGTCGTCCAGTCGCGTACTGGGCACATGAGAAATCGCGCTTGATGATCGAGTACGAAGGCGACAAGCAAAAGGTCGGTGACAAGTTACAGACGCTACGTGAGAACGAAGTCAAGACGCTTTTGTTTGACCCAGTGTTGTTGACCATCGATGCACGTGCAAACAATCGCGCAAAAAAAGCATTCTTTAACAGCTGGTTTGTCGCCAAGTCATAGAGTTGTTCTGAGCGATGCTTTATAGAGTTCCGCACGCGCCTTTTCAGTGTGCATGCGGTGTGACAAAACGATCGATTGCATGCGTGTCCGAACGTTTGTAAAACTCAAATCAAGGGCTTCCATCTCTTTGTGCAACATCTGTAATGTTTTCATCTTGTCATTCCTTGCACGGGACAGATCATCGATTTCGCATTGAAGGTCATTAACGTTGACACTCAATTCGCGTCGTTGTTGTGCAAGCGCACTGTTGGCATCTTGCAGTCTGGCGCATGTGGCTAGCAGCTTGGTGTTCCTTTGATCCGCCAAGGTTGCAGTTTGAAGCGCCATGTCGTATTCCTTGTCCAACACGGCGGAACGCTCGCGAAGATCACGAATCTGATCTTCACTCTTGTCAATGTCGCACTGCAGTTTTGTGGTCTCGTCTTGTACGACACGTAACGCCTGTTTGAGAGATTCATTTTTCTTCTTCTGTGCACAATACGCCGTCATCAGACCATCAGATCCACCTCGATGCATGTCGTGTGCAGAAAGGAGTGTCGTCATTGGATCCGTTGACATCACGCCATCTTCATTGTCGTCGTGTCCATACGCGTCCATGCGAACAAGGGTCATGATTGTATCGATGTACACCTTGACCAAGGGCTCCACAGACGCGACCCATTTGCAGACTTCAGATGTCACAATCTTGAATTGTTTCTTTCGTGACGCTCCCAGCATTCTCCTTGCAATGGGATGTATTGCTACCAAGCAGGCGACGATTTTGTTGATGATGGTCAAATTGATGACTCCTTGCGCCTTCAAGTCGTCGAGTCGTGCGGTGATGATGCCGGATACCGTGCACACAAACTCGAACATTCTTCGGTACACGGTCTCGAAGAAAACTTGACTCTTGTTTTTCTTGTTGTCGTGAACGTCGGCGGCTTGTCCCGTAGAAATAGAAACTAGAAACTCGCAAACAACCTCCATCGCCGAGACACTGTCTTTGTAGTTGTCCATGATCAAGACAGTTTGAGCATGATTGAGAAGGTATAGAATGTTGTCGTTGATGAACTTGGCGAGGATCAAGTAATCCGGATCTTCGAGCGGCATCCGTGCAAGCTTGTGTATCCTTGCGCAGGTATCGATGAGGCCGATTCTCATAAGGGTGGTCTTGAACATGGGCGGTGTGTGTATCGAGTACAACACTAGCAATTGAGATGATGCAGCATAAGTCGCGTCTGTGATGTTGATGTCGCTGATGAGCAGTCGGGCTACTTCCGAAAGCGAGTCAACGGTCATCAGTGTGTTGACGGCTTGAACAAAGTGAATCTTCTCGTTCTGACGAAGAAGGCCGTTTAATGCTTTCATGATGGTGTCCAATATACACGTCCTTTCAACCGTGCTGATATTGTTGCGACCCATGATGGCCCATTGCTTGATGACCTCGGCAAACTGGATCCGGGTTTCGTGCTTCAGACAGACGATCTGAGCAAAGAGAGTGGACGATTGCATGAGCGAAGCGATGGTAGAGAACGACCGTTCGTGGCCTTTACATGCGAGAGTTAAGAGGTCAGTTGTGTAGTTGACGCGTTCTATAAAATTCATAGACTGAAATCGTGCTTCGTCCATATCAAGATTTTGCGTCATTTGCGTGTGAGTGTGTGTGTGAGTGTGTGCGTGAGTGTGTTCAATGGTGTGTATGAGTGTGTGTATGAGTGTGTGTATGAGTGTGTTTGGCGCTGGATATAAGTTTTTCAGGTGTACGGCATTGGTGTGTGTGTGTACTACAGCTATTTTGTACTGTCAACAGCACGAGTCGTATGACAACGGGCGTATGAAAGGATGTAGGCTCCATTGTAACACGCATCAATGTTGCGCATGGGTACCTTTTCAACGCTTTCATCATCGCATAAATACCATGCAAGTTTGTCCTTGCTATCCCTGCACAATGCATTATAGTGCCCGAATCTTGCAGATCCATGGTGACAAATCACCGCGCGAAGCTCGTATATCGCGGGATCGATAACATGCGGAGATGCTGCATTGACAACATTTGAAAAGTCCACCCTCTTTGGCAGAGTGAGCTCGCCAAGCATCTTGCCATGGTAGGAATGCGCTTCAAATCGTTTGATGCAAATAAGCATAGTCTCCGGCGCTCTCCAAATTCGACATACGCGTGTACACACATTGGGTGTGCTTTTGCATGCCTCACATTTCCATGAGGCTCCTTCGATTCGTTCGGACTTGAATAACGATGTGATACAATGGGCAAAATTTGTCGCTTCTTGATGTCCGTTTGATGGGGAAACATCTATGGCAAGTGTCAGGAACACGTCTGAAGACGGATATCGCTTTTGACAATTGCCACATATGGTTTCGTAGATCAGTTGACCGTGCATCATCTCCGCTAATGGACTGTCTGACGCTTGGCCGTGCGCATCGAACCATGCACGCTCCATGAAGGTTGGGAGCGCTACTTTGTCCGAGTCTAAACAGTGCGCTCCTGACAAGGTGTCGGGCACGTGTTTTTGACGCGATGACGTTTCAATGGATAATGTCTCCAGCAATTTGGCAAAAAATTCTTGAGCATCATTTTGCCGCCTTAAAGACATGGTCTCGAATTGAGGTACCTGTTCTAACAACGATACAAGTTTGCGGATGTTGATAGCTGTCGTATTATGATTCTCGCTGTTGTCGTTGGCTGTGATGAAGAGTTCTACAAATATATCCCGGATCCCCAGTGCAATCATTGCATCGGACGAATATCGTTTTGATAGGATAAAGTAGACAAAAGGTGTGCAATGGGCCAGAAGCTGCAGTGTTGCAGCAATGTAACATGTACTTCCAGCGTTAAGGATGCCCCGGCGGCCGCGTCCCGATAGGAATTCCTCCACGCGTTGCATGTTGCGATTCTTGTCGTACAACGCCGTACTGTTGTACATCAATCCGTACTTTCCTTTCTATTGCTGTGTGTGCAAACCTATATATATACCATTGCTCAAGACACTGCATCTGTAGTTTCACACGCGCTCTGTCTATAACTATAACTAAAAGAAGAACACGTCAAGTGAAAATGGTCCAACATACCAGTACCCGCAGAACCAATAGAAAGGAAGATGATGAAGTGCAAAACCTTGTAAACGGCTTTCGTCGATTGTCGAGAGCCCGTGACATGGCGGATGCTGTCATGGCAATCTTGAAATCATGGTGTGCTGTGGACGACGCATCTTTCAACGTCATCACACAGGAATGCATCGATCGACATCCTGACTTTGTCGAGATGATCTCAATGATGGCTTTCAGAGCAGAGGTGTCACACGCTGCAAGGACGCGGACTCCAGTGACAACGCCAGTTTCCAGGCACCCTGTTTGTTGGCAGCAAGATCACCACGACAACTTTGTCTCGATGGTGAAAATTGAGCGCGACCTCATGATACAACGTGGGATGGCAAAAGCCTATCGCGTACGATTGGATGCTGTTGAAGAGGACGTTCGCGAAGTGCACGCCAAAATCATGGCAACGGAGAAGGACTTCATGGAACACGTGGACAAGTTGGCGCTACTTGAGTCGAACTTGGAGGGCCTCGTGACGAGTTGTGAATACATGCAACAACAAACGGACCACATGCGCGTCTGGCGAGATGGCTTGGAAGAGAACACGCGTCGCATGTCGGCGGAATGTGCTCAAATGATGACTGATTTGGACGAGACGTCGGAGCTGCTCCAACGCGTAGAGGGACTGCTTGTCAATTGTTGACAAGAGTAGTAGAGTAGTTTGAAAGTAGAGTAGTTTGAAAGTGCGTCTACTTGTTTTGATATAATGTCAACATGAACGTCAATGCGTCTATGTGATATGATGGAACTATTTGTAGTGGACGTCTTTGATTGTCAGTCGCTATCCGTCATCGGTTCTGCCCTTGAAGCATGTTTCTCAGAGTCGTGTTCGTTTGAAGTGGGTCGATTGATGTCAGAGCCGGTATTTCAAGCACAAATCGTATTTCGAGCTATATGGCGTGCGCTACTCGGGGTTGGAGCAGCGAAAAACGATTTTGCATGGTTTATCATGGCGTATGGACATCCATTGCAAATCAATGATCATACCAATTTAGTCCGTGGTGCAATTACGTTTACATTGCAGAACACAGCGTTGAAGTGTGTACCCATATCCGAAGATCGTGTAAAACGCGCAGTAGATGCTGCAAACAAGGCGCTTGCCAACATGATTGACAAGCGTGACGAGGGTGTGAGATCGGCACTGGTGTTAAAGTGGATTGACAGATTTTGGAGGCGTGGCGTTCATAATCATGACAAAGGCGTTATCACAAAATTGATGAAAATGCAGCCTATGAATGCCTATGCGAACATCATTGAAATGTCATCAACAGATCTAGACAACAATCAAGTTCATACACCCAAAACGTACTACGCGAATACATGGAGACACATTCAGAACGATAAATTGCTTCAAAAGAATGTCATGACGGGTATGTCGTTGACTGGACAGTACATCAACAAAGTGTCTGAACTTTGGAGTATCAACGAGGCCGTACGTCATGTGTTTACTCGCGACACTCACTTCATGCGTACGACGCATAACAAAATGATGATTCTGGTCCGAGACTTGGAGATCATGCACCAGTATGATGGCATTATTGCACAGGACATAATAGAGATCGATCCAAAAAACAGCATGATGATGGTTGGAAATGATGCATATTATGCGGTTTCGAACATGGGCACGATGGCATTTCGTTTGACTCTATGTATTGGAGGTAACGATTATAACGATTATAACGATGATAACGATGATAACGATGGTAACGATGATGATGGAGATGATTTTTGGGACGGGAACGTCATTACCATGAGAACAACAACTGGAACCATGAATATACCATCACATATTGCAAATAACCGACGAAATAGTGTGTGTATCACGGAACAATGGACAAACATGCCTTTTGTTATTGGGGGATCATTGATACTTCCAAGGTACGTTGACAATGATGTAGAGCCACCATGGTTGCCCATGTTGCGCCGTAGAATTATGCAAAAGCAATGCGAATCATCGTGTCAAGATGGCGAATTACTGTTCTACGAATTTCTTGCTCGGTATGCCGTCAGTAAGCTTTTACCAAATGAGCGATTCAACGTTGCTCGCCGGAGCGACAAGGCGATTGTGGTGGTAGACTCGCGTGAAAATGTATTGACAGCGCTGTCTGCATTGATCGCATTGGCTAATGTCCAAGCGTCTACTACGTGGTCCATGTATGTGTTTTGCACTCCGGAAGCGGTTGAGTTTTACAAACGGATGATGCATGTGTCGCTCGTGGATGTTGATGCAATCAACTTTGTATGTCTCCCTTTGATGAAGCCCATGCTAGGCACGTTTGATCGTGATGCGTATAATGCAATGCTCAAGAGCCATGAATTTTGGAGCGCTATTGATGCCAAAGAGGTGTTGACGGTTCAAGACGATGGATTCTTGTTGCGCAAGGGTGTCGAAGAGCGCTTCATGGACAAGTATGATTACGTGGGGGCTCCATGGCGCGCATGTTCAGAGAATGACGATCTCTTAAAACTAGCAAACACCGAATTGGTGGGCAACGGCGGCGTATCGTTGCGCAACGTGACGGCGATGTTGGATGTATGCCAACAAGATCCCGAAGGGCATCGCGCACGATCTCTATTCTTTGGCGATACTCAACCCATTCCAGAAGATGTTTACTTTGCAGGCGGTGTTAGAAATCGTCGTTTGTGTCCTAGGAGTGAAGCACTCGAATTCTCTGTCGAGCAAGTTGAGTGCCTAAGCTCCCTTTGCGTGCATCGTTTCTGGATGTACAACTCTGTCCAGTATGTGTATCAGCATTGTGCCACCATTCTCAACAATCAGGCTTGATTGATTGAATTGTTGACCTGAATCATTTTTTTGGTTCCAAACGACGGATGCACATGATGAAATGAGGTATGCAACCGCGATCGTCGACCTACATGCAAAAACCACTAGCGGCGGCCGCATGGTGGGCCTCATGGAGACCGTCAAGTTTGATGTCGGCTCTTGTTACGGCGATGGCCGACGCGGAGGCCAAGGTCGCGCGTTTCGTGTCATTACGCGCCTCTGAGGCCGGCATCAACCGCCTTCGCAAGATGATGGCCAAGGGCTACGCTGTGCGCACAGACACGCTCGTGCTCGATGTGAAGCCTGGTGAAGACTGTGTAGTGTGCATGCAGGCTCAAGACCAGCAGGTGCGTATGCCATGCTGCAACGCGCACCTGTGCGGGACTTGCATGCACAACGTTACACTCCGTCCAGCCAAATTTGATACAGGTCGACGTATGCATATAAAGACGGGTCAATTGCATATATAAAGACTAACCAATTGTAAAACCAAGTTGTAAGCCAAGTTGATACCATAACATCGTCATGATTAGAAAAAAAGAGAGATGGAGGATGCTCAATCAACAAACAACATTTGTTCAAGGATAAAGAGAGACTACAAGATGTGAAGACCATCGCTTGCACAGGTGTCCGGCCAGTGGTGTAGCGTCGAGGCGTCTTTAGCTGTCGATTGGATGCTTAGATCTACGACTACAATCCTCAGCATTCATGACAATGCATCTTGTCGTAGGGCGTTGCAAGGATGCAGCTTTGACGCACCATATGGCATCTTTTGCGGCCTAAAAACCGCGAAAGGATGGAGCATTTATCACCTTTGAACAAATTGCAAGCGTTGCGTCGATCAACTTTTATTGTCTAGAACCGGTACGCTAGCGTTTAGGATGACCTAGCGCGGGTTAAGTCTAGACAAAGGGCGAAGGGACAAACGCCGAGGAAGCGGAGCGCGTTTTGTCGTGCCGGACACTCCCCAACTCCGGTTTACACTAAGCCTACACCTTTGTGGTCGCTAAGGGGGTCCATCCTTTTGCGTTTTGCACGTTCAAGGGTGTTCCAAAATTGTGTGACCCGAGTGTATAAGCCCCGTAATCTCGGATACGATGGACGCGTACGATGCATTTATGCTCCAGAAGACCAAGGGCAAGTGCCCATTCTGCCGCGCCGCGTGGACCGTCGATGGAAACAACGGCCCGCTGCTGAACTCGACGGACAAGGCGTTCGTGTGCATGCTCTCCAAGTCATCGTAGTTGACGAGTGTTACGTTTTTTTTGAAGCCCGTCTCCAGATCTCAAGAGCTCTGTTTGAAGCTTCTTGTACATCGAGAATAGGGGGTGGATATGTGAGGTGTTTATATTGTGACCGCACTCGATCATCATTCCATCGATGCAAATCACGCGGTGTAATATCGTGTAACTCTGATTTCAGGTGCATTTTAATGTACACAGCGTCCTTGTCGTATTTAGCGGATTGACGAAATGGATTAAGCGGACGACGAAACGATGGAGGAGAGTCAATGCCGACACCAGCAGCCCATTGCCATCCTGCGGTATTGTTTATAGGATCGGCATCGCACAGCTTGGTGTAGAAAAATTGCGCACATGTACGCCAGTCAAACAGTAGATAACGCGTTGCAAACGATGCTACGACCATACGCGCTCTGTTGTGCATGAATCCCGTGTTCAAGAGCTCGTGGATTCCCGCATCGACGAGTGGAAAGCCGGAACGCCCCTGTGTCCAAGCCTCCCACGCATTGGGATCGTCCTTAGGCTGACGCCATGGTATTTTGGCATCAATGTCTTTGTGAAAGGGTCGAAACGGGCGTCTCATGAGAGCCATGTCATTCGTGACAAAAGCTTTGCGGTAAAACTCGCGAAAAGCAAGTTGTCTTTGCAGTGAATCGCATCCGGCAGCTGCAGCATATGCCTCGCGGATACTCACGGTTCCAAAACGTAGATGCGGCGACAATCGTGTGGTATTGTTGGACATCACGTCGCGTGTTTTGGTGTACATATCGAGCATACCTCGAGCGCGGTTCAATGCTTTTAGTCCGTTTGCACGGCCACCGCGCTCTGCCGGCGCGTGTAATGGCTCATATAGCTTTGCTAAAACAGCTTGATCGTTGATGACAGTCACATTCGATTTACCGCTACGTAATGATGGTAACGTTGTCAGTTTACTCAAATTGGTTCTGTTGTTAACTTTGTGACTGATAGATGACACAAAGGGCATAAGACGTGCATAGAATTGGGAAAAGTTTGTGTATGGTCTATGAACGTCCGCCTTATCGTCATGATACAATGCATCGTTTAAACCCACAATGTATGCGTCATTTGGAACACTGATGTATGTTACTTGACGTCGTTTGTTGTGAAACGAGGATGATGAACATACATTGGCAATCTCATCATCACGCGCTTTGGCGTATGGAGACTCGTCGGAGTTGAATATGATGTGCGTTATACTGTCAACGTCGGTGAGGATTTGCTTGACGACTCGTGCCGTTGATTCGCCACGCAAGAGTGTCAGGTGTTGTCGATGCCCACCCTTGTTGACTTTTCGCATGATTTCCGCGTCCAAGCTTGAGAGGGATTCGCACATGAACTGCACGGCAGCATCTGAAAAATATGCATTGTTTTGACGTTGTATTTGATCATTGGGAAAGATGAACACTGGGTACACTATGTCGCATGTTGTACATGCAATATCGAGGGCTGTGTTGTCGACGAGCCGCAAGTCACGATGAAAGATGAACAGGGCCGTGGACAATGACATTGTTTACAGGTCTTTTTTTTGAATGCATGTAATTGTTGTGCGCAAAACAGGAGTTGCAACACATGGTATGAGCATTTTTATCAAACTATAAAATACAACAACAACTGTCTCGTATTACCATCGACATTGAATCTTATCACTCACAAATGACGGTTGATTTTTGGGTGCTCCTTGTGGTGCTTGTATTGATGTTCATTGGATCATTTGTAATGGGACTGATTGCATCGCCGGCATGGGCGTTGATTAGTGCCGTGCCAACGCTTCTCGTCTATGCATGGTTCTTGTGGAACCAGTATTGCTTGCGTGCGGGCAACTGCACGGTGCTTGCATGGTTGAATGTGGTGTTTATCACCTTGGGCTTTTTGTCGACGTTGGTGATCCTTGCAGTGACGTTGCACTATCACAGGAAGGATGCTAAGAAAAAGGAGGAAAAAGAAGCAGATAAAGATGATGAAAAGGAAAAATTCTTTCCCGTGGGAGTCCCTCATGAGATGATGTTTAAGCGGTCATGATGACATGCGCGGCAAAACCAGCATAAAGATAATGTGATCGTCATATCACTGGTGGCACAGTCCTCGTAATGTGTGTGGTGATTGTCGAGTGATTTTACTCTGAAAGCAGTAATTGCATCAACACATTAAATGATTGGTGGACTTTATAATGTGGACAGTGAGATATGGGGACTCTTAAAAGCGTTCGATCATCAACAACAAGACGATAAAGATGAAGATGCCTTGGGAATTGACGATCATCATGCACAACAAATACTCAAGTCACAACAGAAGCAGCAGCAACAACAAAATCATCATCAACATCAAGATTTAGCATGCCCTCATTGCAAATCCGATGACATATTGTTGGTGGATGGCAATTATACCTGCAAGAAATGCTACACGTTGGTTTGCAGGTTTATTGACAGCGCTGCGGAATGGCGTTATTGTGGCTCGGACGATGCGATTGCCAGAGGGGCCGTTGATATGACGCGATGTGCACCTCCTGCAACGGAGTTCATGGCGTCCATGGGGTCATTGTTAGGATTTTCAGGATCTGGAGGAAGAGAAGCGCAAGGAGCGATGCGCATCGTGCAAAAATTCCAGTTGTGGAATTCGATGACTCACAAGGAGCGAATGTTGCATGGCGTCTTTGAACAGTTCAACATCAATGCTGGCAGCAACGGCGTATCTCCGTGCATCATCGAGGAGGCCAAGCACCTGTACAAAAGAGTGACTGACGCGAAGCTTATGCGCGGCTTGAATCGGCAATCGCTGATCGCTTCCAGTATTTACATGGCATGCAAATCCAACGGTGTTCCGCGCAGCGTGCAAGAGATTGCCAGCATGTTCAACATTGCGCCGACAGTGATGACACGTGGTTACAAACGCTTTCAAACGGTTCTTGCGACAGTCAATGGAATGTCCACGTCGAGCTCGCCGGATGATTTTGTGGCGCGCTTTTGCAGCAAATTGACACATGATGTGGGTGTGCGTGAGCTATGCAAATTTATCGTGAAGCGTGTTGATGAAACTGGACTCGTCAGGGAAATCACGCCGCCGTCCATCGTGGCGGGTGCGTTACAACTGTGCAACAACATCCTCGCGCTTGGTATATCTCGCAATGAAATCTCCGAAGCGTGTCACTTATCGCCGGTTACATTGGCCAAGAGTTACAAAAAAATTGCTGATGTCAAGGAGCATTTATTGCCAAGTGATGTACAAGAGTTTATCAAGGCTTATCACTGCAGCAGTCAGAACGCTTTTCAATAAACTTTTTTGACGTTTCCGTTCTGATACTTGTAAAACCGCAAGAGTGAGTTGACAAATGTATCCATATCATTTCTGTCGTTGAACGCAAGTGGGAACCGCTCCATATTGTGCAGGTCTACATTTTTGCACCCGCCTGCCTTGAAGGTTCCAAATCGCAGTTGCGTGGGTGGACGATGAAAATAATATGCGAGGCGTGCAAGATTCTTGTCCGCCGTTACAATGGTCACGCGCTCGTGTGCTTGCTTGCGATCTACCAACATCAAGTACTGCGAGATGAGTGCGTGATCCGCCGCATCCTTGTCGGACGAGTGTGCGACGTCTACTAAAGGCATAATGGCGTTGAAGCCGTGCTCAATCAAGAACTTGCTCGTGTGTACATTGCAATACATGTTGTACCTGTACTTTGACATTGGGAGTGTCGCAAACAAGGCCGTCAACCGCGATGCGAGGCATGCTTTATTGTACACGTTGTCGTAATATGCAATGTTGTCAAGATCCACAAGGACGGTCAAAGTAGTCTTCTTTTGTTGTTGTTGTTGTGGTTGTGATGGCATCATCATCATCATCATCTTGCGTCTGTCATGTTGGTATGGCTTGACCACAGCATGTGAACGAGGTTTCAGCAACGATGTGTTGTGTACAGGCAACATTCTCTGTCTTTGTGGGTGATGCTCTTTTTTCTGCCACGGTTGTTAGTGATATGATGATGTATATATCTTTTTATGGTCTTTATATCACATATACACATCAATCAATCAATCATAATGCATGCATTGATAGTGTGGACATTGTTGATGGCATTGTTTTTAGCGGTGTACATCTTGCTGCGGAACACCGTTATTCGTAGTGGTGGTGGATACCATCGATCGAGTGGAGACCGTCGACGCGATGTGCTCAAGTTTTACAGTGATGATACACACACGTGATACACATGTGGTGGACGACGGACTCATAAGTCTATGGCCATGAGACGCAGTCGCGGATGATCGGACGTGGAACGCGTGAAGCATGTATAGAACCCATGATTGATCAGGTATGCTTGCTCCATCCAATAGTCAGTGGCCCAAATAAATAGTTTTTTCGTGTGCATCGTGTTGCGGACGTAATTGATGGCATGTTTGATCAGCATTGTTGAGACACCGGTCGATCGGTAAAGTGGTGATATGTCAAGACGCGTGATACACATGCTATCTGTCGCATGTCCATAAATTCCCATTTTTGAAGAGCGTGACGCATCTACACACACACTGCCAATATACGTTGAGGATGATTGACAAAAGGCAACAAAAGCGATGGGTTTATTTTTTGCGGCAAAGATGGATCCGCAACAATAGGATGAACATGATGAGGATAGTGATGGTGATGATGGTGAATGAGTCACAGCTTGGCGCGGAGATGAGCTCATGGTATAACGATACAATTCGCGAAGTTGGATCATTGTCATTGAGTCTTCTTTATCGACGAATGAGTTGATGATTATCTTGTTGATGATGTCATCTGGATAATCGACGAGTTTGATTGCACGATATAACGAACATATGATGATGTCATGTTCAGGAAACGATGGTGACGGTTCCATGTCTTATAATGACGTTCATAAGTGCGTTTGAGGTGTGCCACCAGATAGCAATCAAGATGAGGTTGGATTGAATTGACATGTGCAACGGCTCTTTATGCAGTCTCTATGTGCAAGGGGATAATGAAGATATACAAGTGTGCGTTTGATGTGTCATTTATGCAGTTTGTGGTGTTTTTTTGAAGATCGATGGAGAATTACAGTTGATTTTTTTTCTTCATTAATGTTATCAACGCGCTGTTTGACAGATTCTTTGTTCTCCCACACAACCTTTCCCTTTACCCCTTTTTACCAACAACTTAATCATCAGAAAAAATGGGTGGCGGTCTTATGCAACTCGTCGCTTACGGTGCTTAGATATCCTGGGCATCAACAGTGGGCTGCCTGACGTGTGTTCCATGCTAATCACGACGTCTTGGGATAAACAGTGTAAGAGCATGGAAGGTTTAAAGGTGTTGTTTAATTGACCGGACCACCTACGAGCCTTGATATAACCCGCTAGTAATGCGTCGACATCACTGCGCCGAGGATGTCATAAAAGTGCTCCATAAAGACTGTTGGTGTGTTTGTGTTGGGGCACATCGACAGGGAGACACAGACACGGTGAGACAGACGATCATTGCAAGATCTTCAAATTGCGGGGACGCTTCCTTAGAGCCCGCGTTACCTCTTGTCTTTGGTGCGGCGACGCATGGCAATACCGGGGTTAATGGCCTACGGCATGGTAACAACGCGTGGGATTGGACAATCCGCAGCCAAGTTTCTCGCTTCTTATACATATCTCGTCTCGTGTGACTGAAAAGTCATAATGACGAATTGCGCTTATGGAAGATGAGAAAAAGGTTCAACGAGTAGACGGAGATCGGGGGCTGACGACATGCTAGCCACATGGAAGCCCCTTAAGGTGTACTCTGGCCCCTTCCGAAAGGTCGTGGGAAAATCGAAAGGTTTCCATATATATAGACGCGACCACTCAGACTTAGAAAAGAGCTCGGCGAGACTCGCAGACCCTCCCTGCGCTCGTGTGCTCTTAACTCTGGGTCGCGGCCTTTCACAAAAATGACACTTTGCGCAAGTTAATGACTTCGCAGGACATCTACCTGTCCGGCAACCCCCAGATCACTTTCTTCAAAGTGGTCTACCGTCGTCATACCAACTTCGCCATGGAGTCAATCGAGCAGACCTTAGCACTATAATAGGGTCGAAAAGCATCCTGCCTCATGTATGTGGATATCATGAGGGAAAGTCAGTTGTCGGTCCACTGGTTCAGGTATGATGAACCAAGCGCAGATGCTAGTGAACGAGAAAAGCACATAAAGACAAGGTGCTATACTCAGTTTGCAACGTACCTGGATCAAGGAAACCCCTAATCAAGCATGCTTTCAGACGATGCAGAAACACGGTGTTGCAATAAGTGTCATCAAGTTCAACACATATCATGCTTCTTTGTTTATCAGAAAAAGAATGGTCCATATCGACGCTTAGACTGCAAGACATGTCACAACAAAAAGCGTATGGAACGACACAATGAGGACCCACAACGTAAAAAGGAGATGGATCGCTTGTACCAACAAACAAGTGAAAGAAACAAAGCATATCGCGTCGAGTACCAAAAGTCCGAAAAACACAAGACATCCCAAAGAGAGTACATGAAACGACGGTTACGAGACGATATCGGCTTCAAAATGGCCGGAGCATACAGAAAGAGATTACGTAATGCGTTGCGACGATGCATGGGGCAAAAACATATGCCTTCTATGCAATTGATAGGATGCAGTATGGATCATTTCATGGACTGGCTTCAGTACAATTTTGATCAACACATGTCGTTTGATAACTACGGATTATACTGGGACATTGATCACGTGTTGCCGTGCAGTAGCTTTGACCTCACCATCTCTTCTGACGTAGAAAAGTGTTTTCATTGGTCTAATCTAGCGCCTTTGGAGCATATTGAAAACATTAAAAAAAGCAACAAGATTGATATGGACTTGGTGACACACTACAAAAATCGTGCTGCAATGTTTGAATTAGAAAAACAGCTTGGACAGATGGATATATCGGCATCTGGAGCATCTAGTACCAAGTCGGAGGGGAAACCCTTCGATGGCTCAGATAAACTGACTGAGGTATGGTAACAAGCTAGATGATGTAACAATGGGCAATCTTGAGTCGAGTTCCTACGTGCCATTATGGGAAGGCATATGGAGCCGATGCAACGACTGGTAAGGTACGGCTTCTAGGTCATTACCCAATGACTGATGATGAGGTCAAGGGACAGTCTGTCTCATGGTGAAAGCCATGAGGTTCAACGTCAACGGTGCTGCCGACTTCGGCAAGAAGGTGACGTGCACTATTTCACGCAACGGTGACCTTGTTCACCGCGTGTACCTGCGTGTGGAGCTGCCTGACGTCAAGGTCAAGCCCTCTGCATGCTTCCGCTGGCTCAACTGGGTTGGCCACATCCTGATCAAGTCCGTGGAGGTCGAGATCGGTGGCCAGAGGATTAAACTTGTCAGTCCTGAAAAGTATCATGCTCTCGCGGTCATATGCGCAGCCGCAGAGGAAAAACATTTAGTAGTGCGCGCCCGAAGAACGCCGACAACACGACCCAGACGGCGGGAGGGAAAAGCTACAGGTACTAGTGGGTGCGTTTCTTACAAACGTATCTGCAACGTCTTCAAATTGTTCGGGAAAGCCGTGAGAGCCGTATGGTACCAAGCTGTGATCGAAAGGTCGTGGTGGCCAAGAGTAGAACTTGGGTATGGTAACAATCCATCGGATTTGGTAACCCGCAGCCAAGCTCCTGTAGGTTTTGTCACATGATGACAAAATTATGGAGAAGGTTCAACGACTAGACGGAGACGGGTTATGGTCAATAAAGATCATAGCTCAAGGTATAGTCTAATTCTTGTGGAAACACGAGATGAAAAGTGTGTGACAAGCACTATGGCGACTGGATGCACATCTGGAACGAGCTGACCCAGACCGCTGGTCATCAGCTCGGCTACGCCAACATGGTCGGCAACATCCCCGGCCTTGTGAACCCTAATGAGAACGCTTCTAACAGCGTCGACAAGACCGTTGCTGGCGAGATCCTTTACATCCCCCTGGAGTTCTGGTTCTGCCGCAACCCCGGTCTTGCGCTACCCCTCATCGCCTATATTGTTGGGCAGAAAAGTGCTCTTCCATCCCCAGTTACACGTGCACAAGGATGGGAAAACAAGTTAGTGGCGCACATCCATTCTCGTTCGATAGAATGGAAGACCACAAGCACTAGTACTCGCATGTACAACCCAAAGTACATGCAGTGCAACAAGACCAAATTGCTGGAAACCCTTAAGAGCCGAAGCATAAAGGGACATAAGAGTTTGATGAAAAACAATGATATCGACACACACAACATGAAACAATGCAGCAAGTGTAAAGAGATTCGTGCTTTGGAATGTTTTGGAAAGTTGGCGTCCACAAAGGACGGGCTTCGATATGACTGCAAAGTCTGCAGAGCCTTGTACAACAAACAAAACAAGACCGCCAAAGTCGAATACAATCGACAATACTATGCCGCAAACAAGGAAGCCGTGCTCAAAGCAAACGCGGAGTATCGAGAGACGCATCGTGACGAGATAAATCGTCAACGAAGCGAGTATCGAAGCCGCGACGCCATAAAAGCGCATGTGCGACAAAAAAATCGAGAGTATCTACCTGTCAAGAAGCAAGCAATCAAAGCTCGGCGTGCCTCGGACAAGAACTTTCAACTCGCAGAGATTTTGCGCAGCAAAGTCCACAAAATGATCAAAGGTCACGAGACTTCGTACATGACCCTGATTGGATGTGAAGTGGATGTGCTCAAGTCTTGGTTGGAGTTTCAGTTCGAGGATGGTATGACCTGGGATAACCTTGGGTCACACTGGCAAATTGATCACATTCTGCCGATTGCTGCTTTCGACTTTACCAAGGATCAAGACAAGCGGGTATGCTTCTCGTGGACAAACCTTCAGCCACTAACGTCAGTGGAGAATAGGAAGAAGTCCGACACTCTCATGCTGCATTACTACTACAATTCGATCGTGTCGATTCATAGATTCATTCAACTACATAAGTCTAACTTTATTGGGTACCAAAGCATACGCGAAAGCCTATGCTGGCTGAGAGAGAAACTCAGGTATGGTGAAAATCCCACGGATACTACAATAGGCAATCAGCAGCCAAGCTCCTACAGCCGTTATGATAAGGCCATGGAGAAGGTTCAGAGACTGGACGGTTTTGGGTCTGAGAGGTCTTATCAACCTCCGTGAAGGCTTAAGGTACAGTGCCACTCCCGAAGATTCCGACAGGAACCTGAGAAATACACCGAAAGGTGGGGTATCAAGGTGCAATATCATGAGGTCAAGATCTCGCTGGAGCTGCGTGAGGTCAAGGACTGTTACTGGGCGGGTGTTGCGGATGGCGACGCGCCGGGCGGCTGGGCCACGGACCTGAGCAAGGCCGAGGTCGGTTCGCTGAAGGCCGCGTCGCTGTACGTTGATTATATTTATCTCGACACAGACGAGAGGCGCCGTTTTGCTCAGGTCTCGCACGAGTACCTGATCGAGCAGCTGCAGTTCACTGGCGACGAGTCAACGAGCAACACCAACAACAAGATCAAGCTGTCGCTGAACCACCCGGTTCGCGAGCTTGTGTGGGTCGTGCAGCCCGACGACAACGTGTCGGATGCCGCTCCCTTTGGCAAGCAGTGGTTCAACTACACCGACGACTACGACCTGTCGTACGTGTCGGCGTACTCGACCGCTTCCGCCGATGTGGTGACCGCGTCGGACAACGCCGCTGGTCTGCCCGGCATTGCCGCCGGTGGTGCCAACGCCGTGTTCGTGCCCACCTCGTTCGAGGGCGGCGCCAACCCCGTGCTGCGCGCAAAGCTGCAGCTCAACGGCCACGACCGCTTCTCCGAGCGCGATGGTCGCTACTTCAACCTGGTGCAGCCCTACCAGCACCACGAGAACGTGCCGTCCAAGGGCATCAACGTGTACTCCTTCGCGCTCAAGCCCGAGGAGCACCAGCCCAGCGGCACCTGCAACATGTCGCGCATTGACAACGCGACACTCAACCTCACGCTCACGCGTGGCTCCGTTGAGAAGACCGTCAACAGCAGCACCCAGAGCCGCACCGTCAAGGTGAGGGTGTATGGTGTCAACTTCAACGTTTTGCGTATTATGTCAGGTAGAAGCCCCTTTCATGCCTGCAAAAGCTACACGCAACATAACTCCTGGCATCGTTATGTTGGAAAATCGTTTGGGTATCCAGGGCATCTTGTCGCTCAAAGACGATGCATACCAGTAGCTAGTGGTCTGTACAGACCGCAAGATACCTTGTTGTTCGGGAAACCCCTTAGAGCTTTGTCTACCAACGTCTGTCTCGAAAGAGCAGACCGGCCAAGAATAATGAACTTGGGTATGGTAACAATGACAAAGATTGGGCAACCCGCATGCTTATCACCTAAACTCGCTAATCGACAAGAGCATGGTGAGGCGTCAGAGACTGAACGGGTGTCGGTCGTCAACGCAAGTCTAGTCCGCTTGCGACGGCTTAAGATACAGTCCGGCCCTGTGGGAAACCACACGGGACCCTCCGATGGGAGGCTTAAACTTATACAAGTATGCTGAGCCGAAAAACAGCCGGCCACAGGGATTCGGATACAAAACCTGTGGGAAACTCCGTTGCACGTCCGATGGTTCCGCGCACCCACGCGGTCGTGTTGCTGCACAAAGTCATAGCAAAAAATCAAAAAAAAATCAGCAGCACAGCCAACGTCAGCTGTTAGTATTCGTTCAATCAACTGAAAACACGAATGCAACACGTCCAAATTGCGGGAAGTCCCTGAGAGCCTGGTGGTACCAAGCTACGGTCGAAAGATCGTGGTGGCGGACAAGTGAAGTCCGGTATGGTAAAAATCCACAGGATTGGGTAATCCGCAGCCAAGCTCCTACAGCCGTTATGATGAGGCCATGGAGAAGGTTCAGAGGCCATATGGAGGTGGGTCTGAGAGGTCTATTCAACCTCAGTGACGGCTTAAGATATGGTCCAGCCCCCTGGGAAACCTTGGGGAACACGCTGGGCATACAGCAACTAGACGGTTTGCAACATTATCATCATTTGCAGCGTACGTCTTATAACAATAAAAATGATATAGTCGGGTCTGGGTTACATTTCCATATTTTTTGTGGGATTTCACGATCCCATTGCATGAATTGTTGTCAACTTCATGCATGGATTCTGCGCAAGCTCCCAATGACATTGTAAGCATTCTCCACGGATTGTATTTGAGCACGGTATGTGTCCGGCTCAATAAATGTCCATCGATCACGTTGTCGGTGCAGCGCCTTTACGTTGTAACGCTGCGGGACGCGCATTCCACAAGCGTTCGGTACACATGTGCTGAGAGAGAGTGTGTGTCTACTCTACATAAATGTCAGCCTCACACGCACACACACAAACACGCAGTATGGATCTCAGTTACCTCGATGAAGTCAAGTTGACATCCATGCATAAAGAACAAGCGTGTATGTAAATATAAGTATGATCATGATGGATGAAAGTTACGTTGCAGGATTTTGTGATGGAGACGGAAGCATTTGCATTGGAAAATGCCGTGATGGTTTTCAGTTTAAAGTGGAGTTTACACAATGCTCAAGTGCTTTCCTCAAAAAGATGAATGCAACTCTTGGCAGCGTGGGAAAGATGTATGAAGATGCTCGGCACGACAAATACACGAAAGAGACAGCAACACAATTACGTCTATGCGGACTCGCCACCATCCCTTTGTTGCATGTTATGTCATGTCATGCTATCATCAAGGCTCCACAGGCATGTCTCGGCATGCGGTACTTAGAATTGGCAAGGCAGCCTGGTCTATACGAAGTACGTGAAGAAATGTGGCATCAGATGAAGGCCATGAACAAGGACAAATCATCATATGACAAAGACTACTCGCGTATCAATGCTGCATACATTGCCGGGCTTTTCGATGCAGAAGGCAACGTGTATTTATCTGCAAATGGCAAAAAATACTACGTCAAAATAACCCAAAAATGCGATGCGATGCTCATCAAGCGTATTCAAGCCTTTTTGGGGTTTGGACACATATCTGCGAGCGAACCATACCGACTGCGTTTTCATAACAAAAATGACATCCATCTATTCTGGGAGTATACAAGACCGTACTTGAATACTAAAAAGGGCGCGTTGCAGGCCTTGGTGGTGCATTTGGGGACCAATTGATGATCATTTAATCTCTCGCCGACGTCCAAAAAGATATGCGAATGGCGCGCGCCACCATGAAGCACGCACTCGCCTCCGGCGACGTGGTCAAGGGTTTCGTGTCGAGTGCATGCATCAAGTAATCGGGAACTTTTTGAGGTAATCCGCATAGCACTGAAACCACTTGTATCCACCTGCACAATAGCCGGTCTTGCAAGCACGGGATATGTTCGTCTTTGTCACCCCCGTAGCAGAGAGTGCATCGGGGTAGCTATCGTAGACGGAGACGATCGTTCCTTTATCGTCGGTCTGAATCACCTTGAAGAAGTTTGACAGTAGATCGCCGCTTGCTTTTGACTCTTCATAGCTTTGCATGTCGCTAAACCATCTGTAGCCATGACTTGTAGCACCGTTGTACATGGAATTGTGAATGCAGCCACGACTGATTGACGTCATTGCCTCAGCGTCGGCTAGACTCTTAAACTTATTGACGATGTCACCTTTGTAGTCGACTTGGATGGTCTCTTGATGATTGGTCTTTTTCAACAGACCTTTGGCATAGGCATGTTTAATGTTCTCAGACTGTGTAATGACTTCCAAGTTGTCGACGTGGTTGTTGCTCTTGTTCCCGTCTTTGTGGTTGACGACCATAACGGAAGACGCATCTAATCCGAGGAACGCTTCTGCTACAAGGCGATGGACATAGGATGTGCTGTTGTTTGGGCTGTTTGTGACAAAGCAATAGCCACGACCATCAATTGACAACTTCCGCAGTCCTTGCACCCCCTTGATACGTCCATAATTTGACACTTGTAATGATGTACCGATACATGCAGCCCACTGCTCGTCCTCTGGTGTAGAGTCTGGGTGTTTGTAATCTTGTTCGTACTTGATGGGTCCTTTAATACTACGAGCGTGTGTGGATTGCTCGCTGTGTGATGCCCACTCTAGGTTGTCGACGTGATTGTTGTGACGCACTTTGTCCTTGTGATTGACCGTGCGCTTGCCGTCCGGATTGGGCAGGAACGTCATCGCCACAAGGCGATGCACTGAGCGATTGATGGTCTTTGCGTTTGCAGTTCTGCCATTCTCACGAAGTGTCACGTACATGTAGCCATCGCCTTTCGGCACGATGGCGATGGGTCTGCCGGACTTGGCGTTTCTGACCTTGCCATCCGTTGACACCTCATACGCTGGCAGATGAGGGATCACTTTCCATACGGGTGCATTCATTTTATTGATTGATGGTAGACGCTATTAACTAACTGTATAGCTATCCCTTTAAGTATGTATCATCGTCCAACGTGAGACGCGAATGGCGCGCGCCACCATGAAACACGCACTCGCCACCGGAGAGGTGGTCAAGGGCTTCGTGTGGCGGTACACGTCGCCCGCTAAAAAAATTGATTTTTGCGCCAATCCAAGGTTGCCTACAGCACCAACACCAGCACAATGTCCGTACAAGAGCGTATGGCCGCCCAAGTCCTCAAGTATGAGGGACACGGGCTAGGCGGTACAGATGGAGGGTGTGCATTCGCAGCAAGGGACATGCTTGACTTTATTATCGACAGCAAACTCGCAAAAGAATGCAAAGGGGCGAGAACCGTCACTGGATACATGGTCTTTTCACATACCAAGCCATTGGTGTTGAAGAGCGGGTACACGCCACCATACCTCATTGTGCCTGAAGGCTCCGTATGCTTTGAGCGTACGCCGCTCCATGGTGTGTGGGCACCCGTCGCAGTAGAATGGTCGCCAGACATGACCGGTCCGCAACACATCGTGTGTGGCATAGAGGCGCCCGATGGCACCCTCATCGTTGTCGACGCAAGCAACCTTCAATTTGACCACATTCCACACCACGAGAAGCACGTTCAGTTTTGGGTGCCTCCTAGCGAGATGCCTTTCAAATGGTAGTAGGGTTTGATATTTTTCCGGTAAACCAACTCAATCTCTTGGCACAACGATCCTTGATCGCGTCCCATCTCTCGCGCCAACCACTTTGCCATACGACAACGATGTAACCGTCCACATCCTGTCTGTCTTCCAAGACTGTCAATTCTGTCGCGTCATGTTGCATGATGGACCAATCAATACACGTGTAGTATATGTAGTTGAGGAACCCATGAAGTACCAAGCCGCGCGCATGGAGGTCTTCACATAGGTCAAAATACCTTTCAAGTCCGGTATACTCGCACTCTCGCCTGCACGAGTTGCTGATGTTTACACCGGGTATAATGAATCTTACATGGGTATCCTCGTTCATGACGCGCTCCATCGAGTCGCACAGCTCGTGATACGATGTGAGTTTTGATACTCTAGGTTTAGCGTCGTGATCATGAATCATTTGTGTCGAGTCTTGTTTCCATGCGAAGAGAGAATCCATGAGCAAGATGTTCACTATCCGGCCGAGCCGATTCTTAGCAGCACGATCCAGCAGTCCATCGACGACGCGCGCCTCCGCGATGCACGATCCTGCCTCTGGGAACACACAAACGATGTGTGGAGAATAAGCCGCATCCCCGCTACATGATGACGACATGACGACATGCATGAAATGGTCGACGATCAATGCAGGATCTGCCTTGAAACACACAAAGTCATATGCGTTTGTGACCATGATCGACTCCATATTTTCCTCCTTCTTCGTTTACACTTCCCTTGAGGTCAACTTCTGCTTTACATGTGGAATTAAACATGGTGGCCGTGGCCGCATGAAACACGCACTCGCCACCGGAGAGGTGGTCAAGGGTTTCGTGTTGAATGCATGCAAACATACATAAGAAGGAAGCGACATAATTAAGAATCACATATACTCACTGCGTTCATTTAACAAAATCAATAATATAGAGATTATCATATTCAATATGCAATCTACAGGGCTCGAGATTCTAGAGGCCTTTGTTTTGAACGGAAAGTCGCACACAATCACAACTATATGGGAAGGCACTAAACCATTATTCAAAGCTAGGGATGTTGCCATACTGCTGGGATTGTACAATGTTCACAGTAGCCTAGAGACGTTCGATGAGGATGAGAAGGCTATCCGTATTACGGAGTATACTCACAGTTCACAGCCCACTGCATTTTTGACCGAAGTTGGGTTGTACCGACTACTCATGCAGTCACGCAAGCCGATTGCGCGAACCTTTCAAAAATGGGTTGTGAGAGTGATTCAGAGCATTCGTGAGACAGGAATGTACAAACTCGAACAGGAATTGGATGCGTCATCGAAGCGCGTGAGTCAACTCCAAGACGATCTGAATGCATCATCTAGGAGGATTGCTGACCTATTGCATATACAAGCACGACTTACGGCAGATGCAGCTGACGCGGCGCGTCACAAGGCCTTACTGGACATGTGTGGCGAAGGTGAGTGTGTTGTCTATATGGGTAAAATTCGACAACAAGATGATGGCAAGGTCCTGGTAAAAATTGGGAGCACACATGATATGTCTCTGCGGTACCCTGATTTGGTCGACACTTTTGGCTCGATGCAGTTGTTTGAAGTGTTCCGTGTGACAATGCACACACAGTTCGAGAATTTCTTGCTGCACCATCGGTACATTGAGCCGCTAAAGTACACTGAGCCCATTCACGATGGGCACCGTTCTCGCGAAGTGTTCTTGATGGATGCACATCAGGTCACACGTGTCGTAAATGTGGCCAAGCGAAACTGCAAAAGATACAATGTCATCATTCCGCCAGAGAATGTAGTCGATATTGACGAGAAACCTGACCCTATTGATGATGCACCAATTGCCAGTGTTGATGCGCCAAGTGATGACAATGATCATGTCGTGTCGGCCCAAGAGCTCCCGCAAAAACCAGAGCCTGTTGTCACTCGAGTGATGATACCATACTATTCCCTCAGTGATGACCGTCGATACACACAGTCCCGCGGCAACAAGATCCAGCGCTACTCACCAGATGGTAAGACTCTCATTAAGACATACCTAGGATGCGCCGAGGCCAGTCGAGACAAAGACCTCCCCGCCCCCGTTGCGAACTTGATCCGTGATGCATCAAAGGCCAAGACACTTTACAAAGGTTTCCGATGGGCCCAATTGGATCGAGCGCTCCCAGACGACACCATGCAAGACATCGGTAAGACGGTCGAGAGTCAAACGACGCGCAAGGGCTTTGTTGCTATGCTGAACTTGGATCAAGATGCGATTGTGCGTGTCTTCATGGACATGAAGGACGCCGCCGACAACCGTCAATTCAAGGGATGTGCTGCTATTAGTGCGGCAATCGCCAAGGGCACACGGTCGGGAGGGCATCATTTCAAGATGTGGCATGATTGTAGCGATTCGCTCAAGGAGGCATACCTACGCGATAACGACTTACCAAAGGAACGGGTGCGTGCCAACGCCGCGCCAATCGAGCAGCTGGACTCAATTACAAAAGAGACAATTAAGGTATACACATCGCTTGCCAACGTCCAACGTGAGATGCGAATGGCGCGCGCCACCATGAAACACGCACTCGCCACCGGAGAGGTTGTAAAGGGTTTCTTGTGGAGGTACACTCCACAGAATATAGACGAGTGAAATCAACATCCGAAAAAATTGAAAACTTCAACACACCTCGGAAGACATACGACAACTCCAAATCTCTCCCAGTTCTCTTTTACCCAACGTGAGCCATGTCGTGTTCATTCGATGTGTACATCGGGAAGGTCTCTAGGTATGACAATGACGTCCAAAGGCATTCCGTCAAGGATCCGTTCATGACTGGCGTCATATATATTGTGACGTTTTCCAGACGTCCAAGCTCGCGCCAAGACAATGGCGACGCGGTTTGGAAAATTGATATCGTTGTGAAGTATGAATGGTTCAAAGATCTGATCAGGCGCAAGAGTAATGCAGACGTCGATGTTCGCTTCGTAGACATTGTAGACTCGTGTGATACGACCGACGTCGCACCAATACAGTCGTCGTATTGTATGACATTCAATGGGCCGTTGCCGAGGCGTGTTTATGACAATAGTCAATGTCGTGCTATTGCAGCCAACTACAACGCATACGTCATTTTGCGAATCACCCGCACTGTGCAGGTAAACGCGCAAGAGGCTTGAGCGATTGGCGAGCTGCTGCGTTCTCGTATTCAACAATGATGACGGTGCCACGTGACTTTTTGCACTGTTTGACGAGCGGATCGAATGGAGACCCGCGCAACTGAAAATACAATATAATAACATCATTCGATGTCGCTTTTTTTAGGAATTTCATGACACAATCATCGCTTCGTACAACATAGAAAGTCATCGTCGACCTTGATTCTATGGGAACGGGAACACGTGTAAAGATGTGATCGCACTGCCCATCATGTGTGCCGAGAATCACGATGGACCTACCACATGCAGCTGCATGCGTGAGCGCGGCGATTAAGTTTGGCTCCTCATCGTCGCGTCGCCGCGGCAAGGACAAGAACACTCGAGGTTCGGAAAGTATAGACCATGTAGGCCTAAGGAAGAATTGTAATTCGGTCACTATGTTTATCATCTGAATGCAAGTCATCTTTTTGTTACGTCATCTCATTTTTGCATGGCACATTGACCGCGGTGGGTTTTGGGATTTATGATGTGTTGGAAATTGCCAAAATTTAAGCCATGGTTTCGGTATACGTGTCAGTCGATACCAATGATGTCATCAATGAAGCTGAGGGTTTGATATTTTTCCGGTAAACCAACACAATCTCTTGGCACAACGATCCTTGATCGCGTCCCATCTCTCGCGCCAACCACTTTGCCATACGACAACGATGTACAATCGGGCCACTCAATTTTGGAACACCCCTTCAACGTAAAAAACGCAAAAGGTGAACCCCCTTAATGACCTCAAAGGTATAGGCTTAGTGTAAACCGGAGTCGGGGAGTGTGTTGACAAGCAAAACAAGCACAACAAACAGAATCCACCAAAAAAATTGAAATTCTGATTTGAAAAGCCCATGTCCACAGACGCCAAATCGGTGGGCTTGCAAACCATCATCACAATATGACCGAAAACACTCGCGCAATCGCTATTCCAACGAATCCCGTCGACAATGAAATGCGTGCAGACCCGAACCCCGATCTGGTGAACGCCCTGTCGATTTGGCAGAATAGCGCCCCGTTCGTTGAGCGCGTCATGGATGCGGTTGCCCCGGTGATGCATGACTTGAAAGTCGTGCCTTGGGATGCGGTGGTGGCGTTTGCCACGCTAATGAAGCACTTGGACGAGTGCGATGCGTCGATGTTGTACCATGGCAAAGTCATATGGAACGCCGCTTCACAGGACGCTGACTTGAGCCGCTACAACAAGCCCTTCATGACGGCCGCCAAGACGCGCCCCGCCGCTGTGGCGTACGGTGAGCGCATGTACCCTAGGAGCGGGTTCACGGTACACAAAATCACGATCGCCACGACCAAGGCGCGCGGCATCGATGTGAATGCATTTAGCCGGAACCCGAATTTCGCGCATGAGGAAGAGATCTTGGTGAAGATGATCGACTTCAAGTTGGAGGCAAATGATGATGATGACAACGAAGATCAGTCCTGGAAGCTAAGGACAGTGATGACGGCTCGATGAAAAAGGTTGCGATGTGCGTCTCGTCACCTCGAATGTCGACTTTCCCGACGTCTACCATGATGGTGCCTTTAGGCTTCTGCCATGAAATTTTTCTCCAGTGATCGTCGTACGAATACCCGAGCCAAGAGTTCCAAATGTATAGGTAGACCTTGGGCTTGTGTGTCCACTTGTATGCCGAGGGTGCGCCAAATCGCCGAAACATGGAACCGTGCTTCCAATACGGAATCGTATAACTGTACCCCATGAAGTCGTTGACCGGCAGAGCCTTGGGTCCGTCGCGTCGCCAAATGAGATACCGGTCTAGCTCTGCTTTCAGTGTCGTATCGACGGGCGGCAGCTTGACGCGCGGCGCCCGCGCCTTGAACCCGACGCGCGTGTCGATGTCGCAGCGCGGCAGGATGTGGGTCCAAAACAGGTCATTTGGCATTCGGCTCCACACGTCTGCATGCAGCGCTCCTGATATGAAAACCATCGAGCACGAATTAACAAAACAAAAAAGTCTGTCTGGAAATGTCGGTCACGGCGATGGTTGCCGAGCTACGAGCTACTGCGCAAGCGCTATTAAACTTGATGAACATTAACTTCAATTTCAATAAAACGTACGGCATCATCCGTCCTCTTTGAAATGAGATCGTGTATGCTGGTGCGCCGGGCAGCGTCTTTGCGCCATCACAGCTCGTGCGGATTATGCTAGTCATCATGCGTCAAATCGTCCAAAAATCGAATAATTATCATTCGTATACTGAATCCTGGCGTCTCTCACAACATGTGGAAGCATCTCACAACTGCGATCGCCACAACATTGGGATGGCTATTGGTACATGTGCGAGTCAGGACACGTCGCAAGAAGGAGCATACATGCCTTCCGACGGACGATGATCAATACGGCATAATACAACAAGACCATCATGAAGATGACAATGACAATGACAACTATGATGATGAAGAAGAAGAAGATGACGAAGAAGATGACGAAGAGGAAGAAGATGATGATTATGAAGATTATGAAGTTGATGAAGACTTGGACCATATTAGCAACGCCGTGGAGGTCACATTCGCGACGCGTGGATCAGCGCAGTTCGACGCCGGAGAATTCTTCAGATCGTTGTCGCAACATGTAGAACGTCATCGAGCCGTGCGCTTGCACGATCTTCCGGGGTTCGTCCGATGGCCCGGGTGCTTGGACCTGAGCTCGCGCATGCCCGGCTTGGCGGTGCTCGCGGTGAGCCATTGTCGCATCAAGAGCCTGTTCTCCGAGGACTTGACGCTGCCGCCGCGCCTCAGACGCTTGTCGCTGACTTACAATTGTTTGGAAGAGTTCGAGGTTTACTTGCCGCGGAGCTTGCGCGACCTGGATATTTCGTTCAATAAGTTGACGCGCCTGCCCGCTTGCCTCGAGAACATCCGCGACTTGGTTCTTCTTCGCACAAACATGAATGCCGCTGGTCAACAACAACATTGCCGTTTGAACGTGCGAAACAACAACTTTTGGTTCAACGAGTATTCTGACATCACGCCGGGGCGCGTGAACCGTGACACGATGGTGGAGCTGACGCGGGCGCATGATTGGGGCTTGATTTGCTCTAGCAAGCTTCAACGCGCCATGAGCACGCTCGGCATGACGATGAACTGGCCCGCAACGACCATACGACACAAGGTCGCGCGCCACAAGACCACGTACGAAGACCCGCAAAACGTGCACAAGAGCAGTGTCCAAGCGAGCGTCATTGATTCCATCACTAGGCTCATGGAAGACGTTGATGAAAACAACAATAAGAAGAAAAACACGTTTGACCCCAATTTTGTGGAGACTCTGGTGAAAAAGATGCGATTGTCGAGGAAAGTCGCTGCAACGTTCCGCATCGATTGCGCGTCCGCCATAGTGCACAGCGGATTGGACGTGACATTCGGCAACTTGTGCGAGCGCTTGCTGAGTTTCGTAAGTTCACAGCCTGCAGCCGACGAAATATTCAACATCATGGGCAAGGAGTACGCGCGCAACTCGAGAGTGTGTTTTACGGGCAAGGTCACGCACCTGCTCGCGTGCCTCAACGGCTTTGTCGACGGATTTGCCGTGGGCATCAACACGAAAGACGAGCTTGCAAATCAATTGATCACCATCCGCAACAAGTGGGCGCGACTGGCGGGTGACGATTTTGCAATGTATGTTGCGGAGGCGCTGCCGGAAGCGATGCAGGTCCTCGAGGACGCATGCGTGCCAGCATCGGAGCAAGAGGCTTGGCTCGATGGTATTTGATTTCAACGTGTACGTCGATGATATCGGGACGGACGAAGACAGCGGCGACGCAATTTTGAACAGCAGCTATGCATTTCGTCCGCTCGAGCCCACAATCACCGATGCGCCGTGCCAAGAATCAAGAGGTGGTTGCGGCGGCCAACATGCAAACATGGGTGACGCAGATACATCGTTGTCATTGGAGTCTGTACTTGAATCTGCAACAGATCCTGGGGACGATGAGTCATTCAAGTATTCATTGGCGGCCGCGAACATCACGGGTGGTAGGCATGATGGAGGCGTCGGAGGCATGTGCACAATTTCTGTATCTGTTTCTTGCTCATGCGGTATGGAAGAAATATTGTTTTTAGCTCCGATGACATGACTCAAACATTCTTTTTGGTCAAGAGCAACATCAGAGTTGGTGGTTGGTGGTTGGTCAACATGCTCGCTTGCAAATTTGTGTTCATCTTCTTCTAAATTTTCTTTTTCATCTTCATCTTCATCTTCATCTTCATCTTCATTTTCATCATCATCTTTTTCTTTTTCATTTTTCTCCTGGACTTGGTTCAGGGTTTTTCGTTCTTTTGCGTGGTCTTTGGGTTTGCGTGCTGTGAGGGCGGCATGAGCGAAAGCAGCGATGAGTACATCCACAAGCTCGCTCTGCGGCGTATCAAAATGCGCAAAGATGACTTGGCCCACTTCAGCGGGGGTCAATACCTCGTGCGGTATTTCGGCTATGCGTGTCAAAGGGAAGCCATCGGGCATGTCGAGGTATGATGCGACCATCTCTGCGATGAGCTCGCGCTTCGCGTAGCCAAAGTTGACATGCACGTCAATGCGTCCGGGGCGAATCAGCGCCGCATCGAGGACCTCGGGATGGTTGGACGTCATGACAACGATGCGCCCAGGGATCTCCATTGTGCCATCCAGAACCGTTAATATTTCGGCGAGGGTCAATTCGTCATGGATGGGTGGCCTAGGCTTATTCGCATCGTCGCTACAGCCGCGTTGCTTCACCACATCACCGATTGCATCGATTTCCTCTAGGACGTAGATGCGTTGGTCGATAGGAATGTAATACGACTGTGTGGAGATCAAGCTGCTGTCGGTATAGGCTTGTAAGTTGGGCGAGTAGAACAGGTTCTTGAGCTGCGAAGCCGTTGTGATATTGGCGAAATTGACATTGACCAAGTGGCGGCGCGTGTAGTTGGCTAACGCTTTGAGAATGGACGTCTTGCCAGAGCCTGGTACGCCGGATAGAAGCAAGCCAATCTGGTACGGGATGCCTTTGGCATCGTACCACTCGCGGTTCTCAATAAAAAAACGCATACGCTTTTCCACCAGGCGCGCCTCCTCGCCAAAGATGTTGGATAGACGTTTGTTCGAGTAGAACGGCGCCATCGTGAACGACAAATGTTTGGGCGCGGCATTGATCATCATGCGCTTTTGGTTGTGCAACATATCTGGCGTAGCACTGCCCGAACTTGCTGCGGATGTGTCGCCGTCCTTTGACTTTTGGTCAAAGTAGTATGTGCGACCTCCGAGCGAATTGTTGAGCTCCTTGACGTGCGCTTGGTGCAAGTCTGACACGTATGCGGCGAGCTCGGTGGCTGCCAAGGTATTCGATATGAGCTTGAGTGATACCTTGGAGATGGCACCCTTGGCGTCCGTGTCCACGCTGCCGAGCCGACAATATATGTCGCGTGTCATTTGGATGGGTTTTTCACGATATGTGATCATGGCTTGGCCGTTGGACAAGAGCTGGAATGCGGGCACGTTGGTGAGCTTGGAGACTTGTGCAAGGACGGCATCTACCATCACGTCAGACGTGGCGGGTCCACACGTCGATGCGTCATACTTGCGCATCATTGCATACTCGTTTTCAGAGTGGCGCGTGTGCAGTTGCACAGACGACTCTGCGAGCGTGGGCGCGTCTATGCGGACTTTGGAGATGACTTGTGTGGCAAAGTAGGATGCGCACAAGCGCTTGGTCGCCTCAAAAGCACGTGGTACGGCTTTGATGACATCGTCGACGATTGAAATGAGGCCCATTTGTAGCACGCGGAACAAAAGCGCCTGCATGGATGACTGGTCGCCGCCTCCAGGGTTTTGCGACATCTGTGACACAAACTGCAACTTGATCAAGTCCTTGACGTCCATGTTGCGTTGTGAATAAGATTTCATTGGAGTTTTTCGGCTGCATATTGACCGCACACGCGTTGAGATTTCAAAAGTTTACATCAACATTTGTATGCAAGTACCAGCAGGTTGCGTGTTTGACGATTCATCAATGTAAAAAATATAACGACAATGACGACTCAAAAGTCATCAGCCAGCAAGAATCACGCATCAAGCTTGGGCCTCTTGGCGTCGGACCTCTTCTTCTTGGCGTTGCACATATCGTCCCTCAGCTTCCTAAAGATGCGCACCATCTCGGGCACCTCAATCTTGGCATTGGGCTTCGCCGCGGTGCGATCCTTGAGCTCCTTGATGAACGCCATGTACAAGTCTGAGATCGGCAGATCCTCATCATCATTATCAGCATTCACGCGAAAGATGGTCTCTGACGTGACACCATCAATGTCTACGTAGTTCTCGTTGTCGTCGTCATTACCATCGGGGTCCTCGCCAAAAGGCCACATATCTCCATTGTTCACGTCAAAACCATTGATGTCCCTATCGTTGAGATTCTCCAAGTCATACGACATCATGATGTCATCGTCATCCATGATCCACTCGAGCTTGTTGAAGAGGTTGACCACGCGCTTAAACTGAAGCTCATCGACACTGAAAATCACATACTCGCGCCGCGTCTTGTTGATAAGGAGCGCCATCGAATGATTGTGTGAAAATCGAGCGGTGGCAGGACTGATGCAATCGAGCGGTGGCAGGACTGATGCAATCGAGAGGTGGTAGGACTGATGCTAAAAGCGTGTATACAAATTATAATTTCAATTTTTTTTAAATTGAATTGTAAACTTCACATTGGATGATCCCGTGGAACAACACGGAACGGAATAGAGAAGCGCATGAGATGTGCCTGATGGTATGCGATGGACGCGTACAATGCGCGGTTGGGAATCAATTAAGAGGCTGTCAATGGCATGTGAGAGAAGGGATCCTCTTCTCTCGTGCACAACGCTGACTCGATCGCTGACCGCTCGTATGTGTCGCCATATGGCGTCACGACTGGATCGATCATGAGCTGATACGTTATCGGACACAGGTAATGCTCTGGATACAATCGAGGTCGGGTCATAATGGGACAGTGATCTCCTGAGGAGATATATCCTGCAATGCAACGCGGCCTGTCATTTTGTATTTCCTCACTAAAGAGGGCCGAGCGGATAGCAAGCGCTGGTCTAGGGGTGCAACACACGCAATAAACCATTCAAGAAACCTTGAAAAACGCCTGTCTCGCTCGGTGCATGTAATGATGCATGAAAGTATCAACGCCGCGAAAACGGCCGTTGCAACTCTATCGGTCGCGGTTGGCCGTAAATTTTGGCGAGGAGCACGTTCATGAGATTGCGCGATGCGTTCACGTCTCTGTTCCAAGTCGTTCCGCGGTAGTCTGATTCGAGACTACACGTCCTGCTTTTGCAGTGGAGTGTTCTGTGGATTTTAGAGGCGTGAAGACGCGGCGTTTTCGTCTTGCGGTCTGTCACTTTTGCTTCCATGTTGACAAGACGACCACCGCAACAGCTGCACGTTGCCGACGTTTTGTACTCGTCGAGCATGGTCATCAAGACATTGTCACGATTGGCGAGCTCCAACTTGATTTCTTCAATGGGACCAGACGTCCTGCGACTAATGGGTGTCGGACCTGACTTCCAATCTCCAAAGCCAAGAATGACGAAGTTGCTAGGAGGAGCAATGATGTCGCAAATCTCGTTGATGGCTTTTCGTTTGTGAACGTAGCGCATGAAACGCATGTTGCGGTAGCCCTTGGCGTGTCGATGCTGTGTCAAGGGTGTCAATGTTGTCAGATACTTGGTAAGGTACGCGTCCATCGATTTTGCGGAGGCCGTCTTTGGAGACGGAACAGAAGACGTCAACTCTTTGGTCTCATTATTCCATCTTGTGGTGCGACGACGAGAGACGTTGAACTTTGCCGTCTCGTAATACCGTGCTGAGCTGTACGACACGTACTCCTTTGACTCTTCGCAGTTTGCGTACGTACACATTGTCACGACGTCTTTATAGCCTGGGTCTACTGCCACCATCCGAACATTTGTCTCTTTGATCAACGTTCCGTAAAGCAAGCTCTGCGACGGGGACAGGCTATTTGATGTGACGATACTTGAAGGCTTTGCCAGCAACACAGACACGCTACGACCGTCAGTGACGATCCGACCATCGAAACGACGTGTTTGCGTCTCTACGGCATTAATGTTGAAGTGTTTTCGCCAGTATACCATGGCGTCGACAGTCCTTCCGTCGCCGGGGATGTTTTTCTCAATCTGAAGCGTCTTGAGCAGCTTGAGCATAAACATACTCGATATGGGGATGTTCGAGATCGTGTACCCTCCCTTGACCGGCAGCAGCGAAAAGACGCGCCGCGACTTTTCTGCACCCTCTTGTCTTGGTGCATCTTGTCGTGATTCTTGACGTGTTTCTTCGTGTTGAAGCATTTGAAAGTACAAGGGAAGAGTCAAGTGGGCATGTGACGCATGACGCTTTGACGTCTTGAGAGGCAACAACGTCCGTAGATCGGAGACGACACGTCTTGCTACTGCCACCTTTCCCGCCAGCGCCTCGCTTCGACGGCTGTTCCCGGTTGCAGCAGCCGTCAACGGGAATAAACTGTCAACGTGAGCTTTTTGCTCTTTGACAACACCTCTGACGATGTCCTTCCATTTGCTCTTCAACATGGGATACATGCTTTTGACGTACGTGTGAAGACGGCGTTCGAGGTTTGTCCACAAGTGGTTTGATGCCATTGTCGCCATCGTGATGGACAAGTCTGCAACTACCTGGTTGAGCTCCGCAATGTTCACCTTTACTTGGCCAGGTGGGCGAAGCGCGTCAAAGAGTAGGATGCTCTCTTGAAAGTCGGCTCCGAGCGTGCTGGGTCGACAATTTGACGTCGCGACGGCCAATAGGCACCTGTAGAAGAATTTACGGTCTACTTCAGGGACTGCACGAGGCTGGATGTTGACGACAACACGATCTGTCTTGACGTCCAAGGACACGCTAATACGGCCATTGGAGCGCTCTTCCAAAAGACGACGTATGTGAAAATTGGAGAAGGCATACGCTTCGCCTAATAGAACGTTTGCATCCAAGACGACGCTGTTTATCTTGTGGTTCAGTTGTGGAGATGTGCAAAAAGAGTTCAATTTCATCTTGACAACCGCACACATCATCTCAACCGTCGACACATCCGTGTTGAGAGTCGAGCTATCGGTGTCCTCATCCTTGACGATGTATTGAATATCATCCACGGCATCTTCATGTTCAGTGACGAAGTTGGAAGAACAACATGCAGAAGGCATTTAATGGTATACCTTTGTAGAGACGTCAACGCGTCTTTATATCTCCTATACCGCAATCTTTATGTGCAACTAAACGTCATACCCTTTGAAGCCGACAGCCCCTGTACGCACAGTCTCTTGAATGAATCTTTCAGCGCGATGAAACAAAGGAGTCAAGTCAAGAGGTTCTGCCAGCACCGCCTCCATAATGTCCACGTAGTCAACAGAAGCGTCGACGTGCACGGGACATAACTTCCGAAACCTCGTCTTCACGATACCAAAGACATTCTCTATGGGGTTGGTCTTTGGAGAGTAAGGCGGTGTGTACAGAGGAGTGAAACCCTTCTGATGCATTTTGTATCGTGTTGCAACTGAGCGATGAAATGCAACGTTGTCCATGAGCAAGGTTGTGACGCGATTCGTCATTGGACCCACACCATCAACTTCCGTCAATTTGGTGTCCATCGTGAACGTGTAAAAGTGAGGTTCCCACGGCAACGTTGAGTGATCCATGGCTTTCCACTGATTGGAAGCTTGTTTTATGTGCGGTCCAATTATCGGTCCATTTTTCAATTTTTCTTTTGATGAAAACATCCATGGATGAAGCTACAGTTGTTGCATCCACTTCACGGACACAGCCTAGAATTTACACATAAAGGACGGCTCGTGTTACAAAATAAATGTAGTACATGAACTCTTTTGGTGTCTTCTTGTCTCGCTCTCTATCTCACTTATACATACTTTGTGATTCGAGACCAACAAAAGCCCCATACACGACGCTGATGGGTAGACCAACATCAGCCTCCCTCGTAATGAGGGCACCAACAACAACAGCACTCCTGCTTGCAATGTTTTTTGTTGCTATGCCACCGCCCGTTGTGATGAGCTTGCGCGCAGGTGTACCATTCAGCGAGCGTGCTCGGTCGATGTTGCCGACAAGCAGCAGTGGAGGAGGCACGAACGGTCTCATCGGTATGGCGTTTGAGGGCATTTCGCTTGATGAGTATGTCACGACGCGCCTTGGGGGACGAGTGCCGGGGAGCATGACGACCTTTACTCCCTTTCCTGTGCCTGAAAGCAATTGGCAATGGCTTGACATGTTTATGAGGGATTGCGCGAGACGAGGTATGGTGTGTGTGATCACTCTGGAGCCATTTGATGGTCTGGATGCCGTAACATCACAAGCCTGTCGCGCCATCGTCGATAGGGTCGTGCGATGGGAAAGGCATGCCGCAGGTGCCAAGGTCATTCTGCGTTTTGCACACGAGATGAACGGTGGTTGGTATGTATGGGGGCAACAACCCGCATTGTATCGTGAAAAGTTCCGTCTTCTAGCCAATATGGTGCACCAGTATACGTGCCGTGCGACCATGATGTGGTCGCCCAACACGGGTTGCGGTTATCCATTTGCTCATGGACATCCTTACTCGCGTTGCACACGCTCGTCTTTGAGCGCCGATGATCGTGCCGAGTGCGATGCCAATGGTGATGGTGTGGTCGATGAGGGCGACGCATATATTCCGTATTATCCGGGTAACAATTACGTGGATTGGGTGGGTCTCAGCGTGTACTATATGGCCGATAACGCACTCGCGCCTGCCAACAGGTTCACAGGTATACAACCCGATGGTACACTGACGTGTCGTTCCAATGTGGCTGCATTTTATCGCTTGTTCTCATCGAGCAATGCGTGGCACATGTCAGGCGATGCTGCTCTCATGGACGCGACGGCTGCATATGCTCGAAAGGTTGGCGCAAACCAGCCGCCCAGGAAGTATATGGCGATAGGTGAAACCGCTGCGCGTTTTGTCGAGTGTGATACTGCCCCATGGACGACGATGTGCCAAGCCTACAGGGGGACGCCGACGGAGCTGGCGATCAAGACATCGTGGTGGTCGCAATTGTTTGGCACCAACACGATTTCCGCGTTTCCGCGCCTGAAATTGATTCATTGGTTTGATATCCGCAAGGCTCGGGAGTATCAAGGGAACACTGTAGACTGGACTGTGACACGTGATCAATCGATTCGCACCGCCTTTCTAAACTTTTTCTCCACACCCGCAGGCGGCTCTGGCTACTGGCGCTTTACATCGGCGTCGAATGCCGATGCCGACAACAACGTGTGCACCGATTACGTGTCTGGCGCCTCGGTCCTTCCTTCTCCGCTCCCTTGGGCGGTCACCATGGCTTCACCGATCTACCAATGGTATCAGCTCCGCCCTTGGCACGTACCCGGCCGGACCAAGTGCGTCACTTCCAACACGAGGGGAGCGCTCATCCAGTTCGCATGCGACGCTTCAAGAACGTCGGATAGAGCCAGAACGCAGCGCTTCCGTTTGCGCACCATCGTCAACAACTCCACGCATAACATTGTGTCCTTTGTGGACCCCAACGGCCGATGCGTGCGCATTCCCGATCGCAATATGACCAACGGCGCGCAATTCCACGTTGGTGAATGCATGAATACTGCTAACGAGCATTTCAGGATCACAGTGGCCAATTTTAATGCTTACGTAATCACTGCGGTACATTCGCGTCGTGGTGCAGATGTCCCTAGAAGTAGCGTGGATGATGGAGCGCCCATCGTTCAATTTACCGTATACCGATCGAACAACCAAGTGTTTGAGTTTCGCAGGCTGCCCACCCTGTACCAGATTAGTTGATTGATTTCTCTCCTTTGCTTTGTTGTTGTGTTTTTTTTTTGATTTGTATTTTTTTGTGTAATGATGATGATGCGGTTCATTATGGCAAGAAAAGTATCCAGTGATTGCAGCGTCTGTTGCTACAAATGACAGATACAGATTCAGAGATATCAACAGCAAAGGCATCGGGAAACAAGATACACGAACCCATGCTTGCGTCAGAGTTTTCTAAACAAGGCAAGAAAATGATGTACCCTTGTTCGGTCCAGCCCAAACTCGACGGTGTTCGTCTCCTTGCATCTCGTACGGGCCTCAACACACGCAATGGTAAAGTCGTCCTTAACGATGAGTTTGGCGGCTTGGGCAACACATTGGCACAGATCCTTCCAGATGGCGTGGTGTTGGATGGCGAGATGTACAAGCATGGACACAAATTTGAACAAGTTGTATCGATGTTCAAGCGTGGCGATCCAACGCTCGAGTATCACGTATATGATGTGATATGCACCGACAATAATACCATGACTTTTGTCGAACGTAATCGCATCCTCGAAAAATGGGTCAGAGCATGTCAAAAGATGATGATGCAAATCAAAGTTGTTCAGACCCATACGGCGTCGGATGAAGCGGATGTGTATCGCTTGCACACAGAGCTCGTTGCGGCGGGTTACGAAGGCATCATGTTGCGCAATAATGCGGGCACGTACGAGTGTGGGAAACGTTCGTGCAATCTGCAAAAGTTGAAAGAGTTTATGACGGATGAATTTGTAATTATAGACGTAGTTGAGGCGACCGGAGCCGACAAGGGCACTGCAGTGTTTGTATGTCGTCGACACAAGAACGATAATGATAACGATGACGAGAAGGATAAAACCAAGGCAACAAACAACAAGACAAAAAAGACAAACAAAAAGTCAAATAATGACGAATTTAGAGTGCGAATGAGGTCATCACGCGAGGAACGTCGTGCGCAATGGGAGGATCGTGATAAATTGATAGGTCGCATGTTGACGGTGCAGTTTCAAGAGCTCTCTGTCAAGAACTCGCTGCCACGATTCCCTGTGGGTATCTGCATTGCACGCGACGAGTTTGAGTAATGTTTGTACTCACCATGCAGGTCAATTTGAGAAGTGAAGAATTTGAAAAATTTGAGACGTGACCCGCGACACGTCGTCTGTCAATAGAATACATATTTATCGTCTGATTGTATGCATGAAAAAAGCATAGCGTCGACCTGTAACATTTTTTGACTGGACGGAGTGTAACATGAAGGAGAAGAAGAAGCTTTGCCGTTGTACCGTTGCATGTGCTTCATACATCGTCAACGCCTGAGTCCGACGGATCCTCCACATCGTAAAAGTCATCCCACTCAAATGCTGACAATGCGGCGGCAATGCGCGCCTCTAGGGACTCGTCGAACGAAACGCCTACGAGCGCCACCGCCCTCCTCCAGTCCGAGTCATGCTTTAGGCGGTCGTAAATGTATACCGTCACGTCATGCAACATGTCGTCGCGCTTGCATCCGATGCAGACCAACTTGTGCAACGGCAGCCTTTTGAACAAATCGCTCAAGGTTTCCTCGCCCGCTTGACGCACTGGCTTGCGCTTGCCCTTGGATCGGCGCTTGCGGCCGTCCTTGTTGCCCGTTGAGACCGTGGTCGTCGACCTGTTGACAAAAAAATTGAAATTTGCATGTATCGACAGCTGATTTCTCCCCGAGGAGGACACTCTGTGAGGCTTGATGTTAGAGTCTCCAGCCTCCTCGCCTGAGTCAAGGCAGGTTGCAAGTCCCCGTTTGCGTCGCTGATGTTTTACAGCGATGTGAGTCAAGGGGCATACCTGCAGATTGCTGGTCATGCATGATATCGTGGAAAACCTATATAAGTGTCTGGTTCCCTATCTACCTATCTCTATGTGATGGATGATGGGAGAAACGGACACACCTATATAGGGGACACACTCTCATGATGATGTGCGATTGGGACCTTCGTCTCCATAGTCCAA